>Ga0080064_1003201_pt1 | contig 24733 bp, 10 predicted proteins | sample Subgrocontami54m_FD_69260 | JGI IMG/M metagenome (GOLD analysis project Ga0080064, IMG submission 69260) | Subsurface groundwater microbial communities from S. Glens Falls, New York, USA - GMW46 contaminated, 5.4 m (SPADES assembly) (version 2) ...
TAATGCCCCGTTCCTTCTCCTCCTTCAGGCGGTCCGTGTCGATGCCGGTAAGCGCCTTGACCAGCGCCGTTTTACCGTGGTCCACATGCCCGGCTGTACCCAGAATGATATGCTTCATGTCACGGCTGTCCGGTTAATGATAGCTAACAACCACCTAATCCATTGATTTCAGGTAATAAATTAACATTTATCGCTTTTTCCGATCTCAATTTACATTATTTCTCCCGGTCTGTCCATTGCCCAACATACCTATAGGGAAAGTTTGAGGGATATTGAAACATGGCGGAACTCTTTTTTCGCTGGATCAAACAACATCTGAGAATCAAAACTTCTTATGGAACATCGCCCAATGCCGTCAAAACCCAGATTTGGGCCGCTGTCAGCATTTATCTCCTGGTTGCCATACTGAAAAAAAGACTCAACTTACAGGCAGCCTCCACGCAATTCTACAAATTATAGAGGTCAGTATTTTTGACAAAAGGTCCATTATTCAAACAGTTAGTGATGATAACAAGCAGGAACCTGAACTAGTTATTTGCAACCATCTGAATTTATTTGACAGTTAAACGGACAGTCGTGGGTATCGATATAAAAGATTTTTTGGCTCATCCCAATAGATCCGGAGTGCTGCCAGAGGAGACGCATCGTCGTTAGGCTCAAATAGAATGACGATTAACATCTACTGCATGGACGTCCCACAAGAAATTATTTCGGCCTCCCGCGGATAAGACGGCCTGCCAAGGGTCTCCGTCCCTCCGATCCTTGAAGTCCGTCTTATCGCTCCGCGCCGTTTATGGCTGACTGAGCGCCGAGCGGAAGCCTACGTTGACGGACCAGTCGGACGGCGGGGTGCTGACGCGGATCGCCGACCGCAGGCCGCCCGCGCCGCTGTCCCGATTGCCGCCGCGAAGCACCCGGCCCATGCCCGAATCGTTGCCTCTGGGGTTCGTCGCAGCACTGGAAGAATAGTTTCCATAAAAGTCCCACGTCCACTCCCAGACGTTCCCCGCCATGTCGTACAAACCCCAGGGGTTCGCCGCAAAGCTCCCCACTGCCGTCGTCCCACCACGATTCTGACCCGCGGGGCATCCGGCCCAGGGGCTTCCTCCGAAGTTTGCCTGATCCGTGGAGATGCAGTCCCCCGTATAGAACCGCGTCGTCGTCCCCCCACGCGCCGCATACTCCCACTCCGCTTCCGTGGGGAGACGGTAACCTTTGGCCGACCATTTCACCGCCCCGGCTGCGACAGCCACCCGTCCCGTACGGTAAATTGCCGTTTGACCGGCATCCGTGTAATAGACCGGCGTCCTTCCTTCCTTCTCCGAGCGGGCGTTCAACCACTTGACCACGTCGTACCAGGTTACCGTCTGCACCGGATGGTTTGCCGCCGTTCCCGAACCGGCTCCGTCAAAGCTGTACCCGTGCACCGTCGCCCAGGTGTAAACCCCGTCCCAAAGGGCCTTCGTGACCTCGTATTTGTCCAGGGAAAAAGCGCTCAACGTGACGGTGTGGACAGGCATTGCGTCGCTTATACCATCAATGGGGTCCCCCATCTGGAAGCTCCCGGCGGGGATGAGGACCATCTCCGCCGGGACCGTGGACAGCGTTCCGTTAAGATCTTGAACCGCATTGCCTCCGCTGACAGCCACCTGCTGCGCCGTGAAGGTATAACCCGCCTCTGAAGGTGTTATCGTGTAGCTGCCGTTGGCAAGGCCCGTAAAGGTGTAGTTGCCGTTTGCGTCAGTAACGACTGTTGCCGATGACGCACCGGAAAGGGTGATAGTGGCGCCAGATAAGGCAACACCTCCCGCGGTTATCGTGCCGCTGATGGAGTAGGTGGCAGGCACTTCGATTCTCAATCCGGCTATCTTCTTCAGGATATAAATCGTCTCCGCAAGCCCGACCTTGCCGTCACAGTTGACGTCAGCACCACAGGTCGGGTAGTTTGTCGCGATGCCGTCAGGATTATTCATACCAGCCATGACCTTCAAGGCCAGGATCGCGTCGGCGAGGTTCACCGTGCCGTCGCCGTTGACGTCGCCAAGGGTTGGAATTGCGATTGGATCAACCTGAAGATAATCCCAATCCGTATAAGAACCTGCCGTTGTATAAACATTGGCATCCAGGATAATCCGCTGTGTAGCCGATGACGTGGCAAGCGAAGACGAAAATACCGTCTTGTAATTTATTCCATCATCACTGTAACGAAAGGTCATACACTGTCCACGTCTATCAATCTCATACCAATAGGTGAAGTTGAGCCAATCATTGACGACGATGTCATTCGGGGCGCGCAGGGTATTGTTGGAAGCAACCGATTGACCGTCAATGACGAGTTCTGCAGTCAAAACATTGGCGTTATACCACTGATCCGTACCCCGGGAAATGCGCAGGTAATGTTTGCCGTCGTCTCCAAACGCAAGATAGAAAACTTGGTATTGAGCGCCCGTACCCTGCCAGCGGATATTATAGTTGGCCTTTGCTTTCAAGACCCAGTGATCTCCGGTAAAAGGGCGGATCAACGTGAGGCTGGGACTCCAGCCGGAAGCCACGCCACCCGCCCAGCTTCCACTGTAAGCACGGGAGCCTGTAAGGTAATACCTTAAATAGCCTGGATTATCAGTGAGGGAATGACTGCCTAACCCGGATACCGCTTGCCACGATGCTGAATCCAAAACAGATGTGGAAAAGTCTTCCTTCCAAGGCTGGATAATGATATTCGCCAAACAACTATCGTTTGTTCCCCCACCTGACCCCGCACAGCTCCATGTCCACGGCCCACTGCCGACGACCGACGTCGGCGTCCCGACACTACAGAGATTCGCGGTGGGTGCTGATGTAAATGCCTGCCCGTTGGCTGTTCCGCAGCCCCCGGATGTTGTTGGCAATTCAGGGTCATACTCCCAGAAATCCTTGTAAGGGGAATCTGTACCATCGATACCGTGTCCCGTTCCCATGTATCCCTTGCTCCCGATAGAGAAGCTGACGGTGTTGGCCCGCGCTGTCCCACCGAAATCGGCCTTCTGCGTCCAGGTATCGGTGGCAGGGTCGTACTCCCAAAAGTCTTTTTTAAATGATGAACCATCGAGTCCCGTCCCTATGTAGCCCTTGCTTCCCATGGAGAAGCCGTCGGCACTATGTTGCGCTGTCCCACCGAAATCGGCCTTCTGCGTCCAGGTATCGGCTACAGGATCGTACTCCCAGAAGTCTTTTATAGCCGATGAAGCATCCATTCCCGTCCCGATGTAGCCCTTGCTCCCGATGGAGAAGCCGACGGCAATATAACGTGCTGTCCCACCGAAATCGGCCTTCTGTGTCCAGGTATTGGCTACAGGATCGTACTCCCAGAAGTCTTTCCTCAATGACGAACTGTCGTATCCCGTCCCTATGTATCCCTTGCTACCGATGGAGAAGCCGACGGCATTGGACCGCGCCGCCCCACCAAAATCGGCCTTCCGGGTCCAGGTATCGGCAGTGGGGTCGTACTCCCAGAACTCTTTTGTAGCCGCATTTTCATCGTTTCCCGTCCCTATGTATCCCTTGCCCCCGATGGAGAAACCGACGGCGGCAGATCGCACTATCCCACCGAAATCGGCCTTCTGCGTCCAGATATTGGCAACAGGATCGTACTCCCAGAAGTCTCCCTTGAATGATGGACCGTCGTCTCCCGTTCCTATGTATCCCTTGCTCCCGATGGAGAAGCCGACGGCGCCATATCGCGCTGTCCCTCCGAAATCGGTCTTCTGTGTCCAGGTGTCTTTTCCACCATATGAAGTCACGATCCATGTATAGGTGGTGGCCGATCCTTCGGACTGCCAGTTGCCGGCAACATCTTTGCCGATGATGGAGATCGTGTGCGAACCTTCCGACAGAGAAGAAAGAGTGATGGGCGTCGAAGGGTTCGTTTCGGCTGAATATGGATCATTATCGAGCTTGTATTTATAGGCCACCACATCCGTACTTGATACCGTCAAAGTCGCTGAGGTGGAAGCGGTAGGAGATGAGGGACTGCCTGATGCCGAGACAACAGGCGGGGTTGTGTCAGTGAAGGTGGCTGTTACGTTTTTGCTGGCATCCATGGTGACGGTGCAGGTACCTGTTGTATTCGTGCAGGCCCCTGACCATCCGGTGAAGGCAGAACCGGCGGCAGGGGAGGCATCGAGGATTACAGAAGTGCTGGAGGAATAGTTCTCTGAGCAGTCAGCGCCGCAATTGATGCCTGCCGGCGCGCTGGATACCGTCCCGTTCCCTGTTCCTGATTTCGCAACGATGAGATTAAGCAGGATGTTTGCAGCAGTGCAATCGGCTGTTGTTCCCCCACCTGACCCCGCACAGCTCCATGTCCAGGGTCCGCTGCCGCTTACAACGGTCGGAGTTCCAAGGCTACAGAGGTTCGCGGTGGGCGCTGACGCAAATGCCTGCCCGTTCGATGTTCCGCAGGCGCCGTTGACTGGATTGGCTGTAAACGTTGCCGATACCGTACAATTCCCCGTCACAGGGTTCGTTGTATAGGTCGTCCCGCTTAAGCTTCCTCCGCAGGTACCTCCCACCGATGCCGTATACCCGGAGTTCGGCGTCACCACGAAGGACGTAGTTGAGCCGTGATTCACCGTCTGGGCCGTTGATGGAGTTATTGTTCCACCCGCACCGGCGGAAGGGGTCACCGTCCAGGTCTGTACCCCGGATACTGAAAAACTGATTAATTGTTGGGTTGTAGTTGCGCTTCCCCAGTTGGCGTTATATTTGGCATGAATGACGCGCCCGATATTTGGAGCAAACCAGTTTTTCCTCCACTTTACCGTCGTAATAGAATTTTGTGTAATTTCATTTTTTTCCCTAATGATGACACAGTTTGTAAAAGTGCCGGCCGGGACCGTAACCGTCTCCCTTACTGACTCAATGGTGGATGTTATTTTTAAATGAATACCGGGATATAGATCAAATTCTCCGATGAATGTATCCCCAACAATTGGGTTTGACTCAAAAAGAAGCCATGGTGGATTCATTATTATAGCTGGATCGGGTCCTTCGTTGCTCCAAAATTTATAGGCTTTTACACCGGAATCATCCTTAGCAATCCAAATTTTTTCATTATAATTATCATCAGGTGCTTCTTGCCGATTCCATATGTATGTATGAATACCATTTATGCTTTCCTCTCCAGTAATGGAGTCAACTCTATTGCCATTAGTTCCAAAGGACGGGAAATAAACCCATCTATTCCCTACTGAAAGAGGAAAATAATCCGCTGAATTAACCGCAGAAACACTCGTAAATAATGAATAGACATCGCCTCCCAGTGGATTTCCTGATGATATTGTAACTCCCGTATTGATCATGCCCAATAGCCGTCCATTGACCGCCTGCCCGGCAAAGCCGCCCATCTGATTGCCGACATCGTTATTGATGATGAATTCCGAACCGACAAGTGCGCCGGATTTGCTTACAAACTGGCCGTAGATGTCCATGCATGTCCCTTCTCCGGCATCACACACCAAATTCCCGTTGGCATCGTTTCGCATATCCGTCCAGGAAATAAGGTAGTTTGTCCCATCGAAGGCGATAAGGGGCATACTCTGTTGGCCTGGGGCCGTGCTGATACTTATTTTCCCTCCGGAAAGGGTGCCTGCCGGTGTTACGAGTTGACCAAAGACATCCCAGTTGTTTCCGCTTACCTGATCCGTCCAGACCACGAGATAATTTGTCCCATCGAAGGCCACGGTCAGCGGTTTATCGCTGGGGAGGCTGTTTGCTGCTTTCACGGTAATTTCCGTTCCCAGAGTCCCAGAAGGATTGACAAATCTGCCTTTCACCTCAGTGGGATTGGCATGGTTATCCCAGACGACAAAGAAATTTGTCCCATCAAAGGCTACATTGTTGAATGTATGTTTGCCATAACCCGTGCTGATTATGATCTCATTTCCAATGGTTCCTGAAGGATCTACCAGGCGCCCATAGACAATGTCCTTAAGGGCACCCGGATCCGTTTTGTAATATACGACCATATATTTCCCGCCGCCGAACGCGATGCCTGCAAAATCGCGCTTTGCGCTGAGAGGACCGGGGGCGATGACAAATGGCGTGTTCACAACCGAACCGGATTTACTAATGAAAACCCCGTAAACCGGGCCATCGGAAGTCGCGTCGTCAAACCATACCATCAGGTAATTTGTGCCGTCAAAGGCAACAAAAGGCGTGCTGCCGGTACGGCCCACGGAGATGCGGGAACCCACCAACGTTCCTGATTGCGAAATGAGCTGTGCGGTTATTTTGTTGCCCTGAGTCGCATCACCCTGAATTCCGACCAGATAATTAGTCCCATCAAAGGCGCCACCTAAGGCAAGTTCCTGGCCTGCGGTTGCCGCAACTGGGAAAGGATTTCCCAAAGTGACGGCATGAGCAATTCCTGTCATCAGGATGGGGAAAATCAAGAAGAATACGATGACGACCACTAATTTCTTTATATTTCTTCCTTTGTTAAACATGTTGAACCTCCATCATAAAACCGGATCGGGCGAACAGGGAGCACTTTCAAAGACAAAAAACCCTGTCACACCACAAGGGACAGGGCCGAAGATTTTTCATCCCCCTTCCATGGGACGGGAAATGACCTGATTTAAATAGTCAATCACTCATTTATAGTTCAAGATACTCTTATTCTAAGTAAGGTCAAGGTTTTATAATTTTAACGTTACAAATCATTTGACTCTAAACCTGCATGCTTCGCTATTGCACAGTTCGAAAATCATTTTACAGATAGCCATATAACGAACGGAAGTGTGACATAGTTTTTGATAAGGCATTGCTTTCGACGGAGGGAAGCATAGGGGGGGCTGTTTTTGCTTGTCAAGGGATATAAAACAGGAGCTGGCGATGCGGCTGGTAAGGAAGGTGGCGGCGGCCGCTCTTTTGAGAAATCGGATCACCTTTCGGTAGAGGCACCCGTCAGGAAGGCATTCCCCGCCTTCGCGGGGACAAGCTTTGAGTGCATTTCAGGCAGACCTCTCCTGCACAGAACGAAAGCCGTGACCGTATGGCGTGTCCAACCTGTCGTCACCAAACATCTGTGAGCGCGGGAACGATTTTTGATAAAACGCGAACACCGTTGACGACTTGGTTCGAAGCCGCCTGGCATGTAACCACGGCTAAGAACGGTATGTCAGCCAAAACCTTGGGACGCACTCTTGGCACCAGCTATAGAGTAGCGTGGATGATGCTGCAGCATTTTCGGGTGGCGATGGTTGACAACGAACGTAAACAGTTGTCAGGTGACGTCGGGATAGCCGAAATTTTGATTGGTGGTGTTCAACAAGGCGGCAAACGAGGCCGTGGGACCACCAAAAATGTTGTGGCAATTGCCGTGGAGGTATCACAAACGCCCCCAGGGCTTTAGACGGGTTGCGGATGCGTTATGTTCCAGATGCATCCGGTGCCAGTCTGCTACCGTTCATGCGCGATGTGGTTGCTCCCGGATCGGTTGTGTTCACCGATAGATAGAGCGGCTACAATTGGGGCTGCAGTTAAATGCAGCATAAGGTGGAGCTAACCGACTACCCCCTAAAAGATTTCTCCCTTGTCGAAATGACAGCCGAGGCTTTTTTGATTCTTGTGTAATTACCGCATGTATAAAATATCTTTGGTATGTTTTGTGATGGGCTAACGCCCAGACACGATAGATTTCATGATCATCTAAGACGGTCTCGTAAAAAGTCCAAAATCTCCTCCCCCTTGATGGGGGAGGGTTAGGGTGGGGGTGACAACATGTCGCATTAACACATGTTTTCCCCCCCTCCCCTCAATCCCCTCCCGCCAGGGGAGGGGAAGCGTGACTTTTTACGAGGGCATCATCTAAAGGTCTTGACCGTTTTACCTGGCTACCGGAAAAGCCAGGGCATCGTAACTCTAACGCACACACGAAAAAACGGACGCATAGGACCAGGAATGAAAATTAGCGCCGCTACTCAGGTTGAGGAGGTAATGGTCGGCATAATAAGCATCTGATGCCCAGGTATAATCCAAAGTCCAATTCTGGTTATTCATCAAAGTTGAGTTATATAGGTTCTGCAGCTCAAGGTAAGTCGGCAAACGCCACCCCGTCTGCCCATCGATGGTACTGGTAGAACAAAAAGCATCTGCTTGAGACCATTGCACCAACCCCGCGCCGACAGGCATCCAACAAAGACCTCCCTGAGCAACATAGCCGGGTGCGGAACAGGGGGGCGCGACCGTATTGGTGAAAGTGCATGTGACGTTATCTCCTGCCACCAAAGTGATGGTTGCCTCACCTACCGTGATATCGGTATTCGTCGCGCTGCCACCCGAGGAGGTGCACACGATGCTGTCAAGTTTCCAGCCGCTCAACGGGGTTTCCGTGAAGGTATAACTGCCGATCCCGAGGTTCGGATATGTTTTCGATTTGTTCGCGTTGGATCCATCATCCTCTAGAAGGAAGGACGAGATCATCGTCTGGTTACTGGTAAAAGTGAAGGACTGGGCGTTGTCAGGCACGGCGTCTTTCATGATGGTGATTGTGCCGGTCGTTGGCGCAGCCCCGACCGTATTGGTAACGCAGGCCTGATTGTTGGTAAGGTCGGAGTCTGCCGGTACCGTTGCACAATTGGTAACGGTACCACTCCAGCCCCCGGCGCCATTTGCAGGCACGAAGAACCCGAACGTAAAGGTCACCTGCCCTCCGTTAGCCGCAAGAGGCAGGGCGGAGGTACATAGGGCCGTATTGACCCCGGACGCCGCACATGCCGTGCCAAAACCATTAAAATTAAAGACACTATTGGCGGGAGCCGCACCCACCGTGTCGGTGACGATGATCGGAGCCCCGACTGCGACCGTGCTATTGTTGGTAACGGTGACCGTGTAGGTGAGCCCTTGGGCGCTGACCACACTCGTCTTGGTGATGGCCAGGTCGGGTGGCGGCGGCAATTTCGTATTGGCGAAAGTGCAGGTAACGTTGTCTCCGGCTAACAGGTTGACGGTTACGTTCCGGCCGGCGATGTCCACCGTCGCCCCCGCCGCTGTCCCGGAGGCATTGGTGCAGGTGATGCCGGTTAGGTTCCAACCGGTCACCGCGTTTTCCGTGAACGTCCAGGGGCCTGCCGCAAGTCCTGCCAGAGTCGTGTGGTTCAGGTAGGTGTTATCGACGCCGCCGTCATCGTCCAGGACAAAGGAGCCGCCGCTGTTTCCAAACAGGAAGAAGAAGTCCTGGGGATCATCGGGTGTCGCATCCTTCACGATGGTGATTGTGCCCGTTCCCGTCGGCTGCTTCCTGTTGGTGAAGGTGCAGGTGACGTCAGCGCCACCAGTCAGGTTTACGGTGACGGTACGACCGGTGAGGTCCACCGTAGCACCCGCCGCCGTGCCGGTAGCCGTGGTGCAGGCGATGCCGGCCAGATCCCAGCCTGCTACCGCGTTTTCCGTGAAAGTCCAGGGGCCTGCCCCAAGCCCCGCCAGCGTCGTGTGGTTCAGGTAGGTGTTATCGACGCCGCCATCATCATCCAGGACAAAGGAGCCGCCACTGTTCCCGAAGGTAAAGAAGAAGTCCTGGGGGTCATCGGGTACGGCATCCTTGACGATCGTAATCGAACCAGTGGTGGCGGTTTGACATTCCATCGTAATGGCATCAAGAAAATTACCGCCGGCAGTCGTGTCGTCAGAGGTAAAACGTAATACATAGGCGGTTACGCTACTATTCGGGAAGGTGTAGGAAACAGTGTCTTGCGTCCAGCCCGTAGTGACTGCGGCGAATGAACCAAAAGAGAACGGAGGGGTGCTGCCATCAGCAGGGCCAATGGAAACACTCATGTGATTCGGAAATCCGACCCGCCCCATGTGCTTCCAGGAAAGCAGCACCGTCCCGCCAGGAATCGCGGTAAAGTTCTGCGAAAGGGTGGCGCCGGTATGGGCGTTTAATTCCACAAACTGATTGCCAGAAGCTGCCGGAACGCCGCCAAAGTTACTGCCCCACACTTCGATCATGCCGTCGGCTTCGCTTGTATCCCAACAGGAGATAAGCGCCTGAGCAAAAAACCCTTGGCCGCCAACGCTGACAACCTGATCAGCTTCGAAGTCGCTATTGCACAAAAAGCTGCTGTTACTGCAAGAGCCGGGTGGAAGCTGATTCCCGAAGTTGATCCCGTCGATGGTCTGGCCTGCGGCAAGCGTTACCGCATGGGTTCCCGGAGCTCCCGGGAACGTTTGCAGCCAAGGCAGGCGGACCGCCTCGGTAAGAGTGTACGTTCCTGCCGGCACTTTGTCAAAACAATAGACACCCTTCGCGTCCGTGGCAATACCCGGAATCGTCGGGATGCCCATGTTGATGGGCCAGTTCGAAATCCCCGGCTCGCCTGGATCTTGCACACCGTTTCCGTTTAAGTCATTAAACTTGATCCCGCAAATCTTGCCGGTCTCCGTCGGCAGCTTCCGATTGGCGAAAGTGCAGGTGACGTTGTCTCCGGCTAACAGGTTGACAGTTACCGCACCAGTCGTGATGTCCGTGCTCGTACCTACCGAAGGTTTGCAAACGATGCTGGCGAGGTTCCAGCCACCAACCGGGATTTCCTTAAATGTGTAGTTACCTGGTGCGAGGTAGAAGCCCCTCTGATTCGAGAGCGTGTTCGTGTTGTCGCCATCATCATCCAGCATGAAGGGCTTGATGGTTACCTTATCGGAAGTGAAGGTGAAATCCTGGGCGTCGTCGGGCTGCGCATCCTTCACGATGGTGATGGAACCGGCCCTCGCTCTCTGATCATTGTTCCTCAATCTGGCAACATATTGAAGATCAAAGACAGCTTCGTGCGCGCCAATCTTCTGATCGCCATCGACGTCTGCATATAGATCGATCGTTGACGCCGGTGGAAGGTCGGATACAACTCGAAAAGCGAGAATGGCATCCCGTATTTCCACTTTGCCATTTCCATCAACATCGCCTAGCATACTGAAGGCCGCCGTCACTGCTTTTGCCGTATCCATCCTTACGGTACACGTCCCGCGTCCGGAGCATCCCTCGCCCGACCAACCGGCAAAGGCAGAGCCCGCATCCGGTGTAGCGGTGAGAGTAACTGCCCCCTCTAAGTTAAAGAGTGCGGAGCAAACCGAGCTACAGCTAATTCCACTCGGATCGCTGGCAACTGTCCCTGCACCGTGACCGGATTTTGAAATAACCAAAGGTGCAACCTCAAAGCCAAGTACCACCGGATCTGCGATGATTCCAGTTGTCATGTCTCCATCCGCATCTGAGTTATCCTGTATGGTAAAGCATATCTGACTATTGCCATAGGTTACATTGCTTATGCCGCTCCACTGAACATTGCCGGGATATATCTTTCCCCAAGTGCCATTGACAAACTTCTTGAGGACCGGGTTAGATGGTGGGCTGGTAAAGGTAATGCAAATGTTGGCCGATCCACTAACACCAGTTAGCCCTATGCTCACGGCCTGTTGGGGAGTAAAGTTTCCGGAATTTCCAGCAGGGATGTTAGTTACCACACAGCTGCTGACGGTTGCGTTGCTAGAGGTGCAGTTACCCGGAGAGCCAACGATTGCCTCAATCTTACGGATGCTGTGGTTTTGCGAGTCCGCCACATAGATATTGCTGCTGGAATCAACCGCTACGCCGTAGGGATATTTCAACATTGCAGAAGTTGCAGGCCCACTGTCTCCGGAGTATCCGGCCACGCCGGTTCCGGCAATGGTTGTTATTATGCCAGTGCTGGCGGTCACCTTGCGGATGCTGTTGTTATCAGTGTCTGCTATATAGATATTGCCACTGGGATCAACTGCTACACCCCAGGAAGTCTTCAACGTTGCGGCGGTTGCAGGCCCATTTTCGCCCGAGTATGGGTACCCCACCAGGCCAGTTCCGGCAACGGTTGTTATAACGCCGGTGCTAGCGGTCACCTTGCGGATCCGGCGGTTAGAGGTGTCCGCTATGTAGATGTTGCCGCTGGCATCAACCGCGATGCCGTAAGGATAATTCAACGTTGCAGAGGTTGCAAGCCCATCGTCCCCGGAGTATCCGGCCACGCCGGTTCCGGCAACAGTTGTGATTAGACCGGTGCCTGCGGTCACCTTGCGGACGCTATGGTGATCAAAGTCTGATAAGTAGATGTTGCCGCTGGCGTCAACCGCGACACCCTGGGTGCGACTCAAAGTTGCGTTAGTTGCAGGCCCATTTTCTCCGGAATATGCGGGGAATCCAGCCGTGCCCTTGCCGACAACGGTCGTTATTATGCCGGTACTGACGGTCACCTTGCGGATACGGTAGTTAAACGAGTCCGCTATATATATATTGCCGGCGGAATCAACTGCCACACCGGAGGGTGTGCTCAAACTTGCCAAGGTTGCATCACCACCATCTCCGGAAAATCCAGACGTGCCGTTTCCGGCAACGGTCGTGATCGTTCCGCCGGGAGTTATCTTGCGGACGCGGAAGTTATAATAGTCCGCAATATAGGTATTGCCACTGGAATCAACTGCCACATCGGTAGGATAATTCAAACCTGCCAAGGTTGCAGGCCCGCTGTCTCCGGAATATCCCGCCGTGCCGTTTCCGGCCACGGTTGATATGTAGCTCGGCGCGGCGTGGCCGGATATTGCCGATGCGAAGATGGCGCAGAAAATCAGCGCAAGGTACAATGTAATACGTGTAGCGGTTTTCAGTTTAAGCATCATGAACTCCATGGGTGATAAAGTTTTTAGCAACATGGGCGCACAGCCATGCTGTTCGGCGTGGATGTCCCTATAATGGCTTTTTATCCGTGGGACTTTAATGGCAGATTTAATCGAGATGGGGAATGCTAAAATAATACCATATTAATATGTAGGCAATTTACATATTATATAAGCGACCGCAATTTTGTTTGCAGGTTTACGTTGCGGCTTAAGGCAAGCTTTTTTCTAATTCTATTACGATGCGCATCAATTGAACTGGTTTCCACACCCAGGACTTCCGCTATCTCCTTGGTGCTCTTGCCGTCTTTTACCATTGTCGCCACCTGAAGCTCTTTGGGGGTCAAGTTGAATTGCTGAATATTATTTAAAAGTGGAGATAATAGTTCGTTCAGATGGGTTTCGATAATGCTAATCAACAAACGCTGCTTTGCGTTGAGCGAGGCGGTTTGCATTTTTTCTATATACGGATAGACAAAACTCTTGACGTTCGAAACAATGAGCTCTTCCACCTTTCTCTTGTCATCCTCCCTTTTCTTCAAGAGTACATGCAAGGCCGTATTTATTTCCTCGAGGTTCTCGTTTCTTGTTGCCAGCTCTGCGGTGCGTTTCTCAACTAACTTTTCCAGCGTTTCGGCATGCAGCCGCAAATCTGCTTCAACCTGTGCACGCTCCAGTTCGGCAGCCACGCGGATTGCCACCAGTTTTAACAGAGATGCCAGCGGCTGTTGGTCCGCCAGCGTACGTCGTCTGGCAAGAGTAATCAAACCTATGCGCTGCCCGGCATGGCCAAAGAGGAAAGCGCCGAAAGAACTCTCTGCCGCCATGTCTGACAGTGCTTCAAGGGGGGGGAAAGCATTGCGAATGTTCTCGGAGAAACTATAAATGGTCTTTTCGACAATGTTGCCGGCGGCGGAAGCAGGAAAAGGGTAGGACATATTATCCTCGAATTTGCCATCAACATAGAGCGTCACCGTTTGGACGGTTGTTTGATCGCCAGCAAACCGGCCAATGCAAACAAAATCCATTTCTCTGGTTTCAGCCAGGTAGCGTGTCAGTGATTGGAAAAAATCATCTCCCGGAAGCGTGCCACACTGAGCTATAAAGGCCAGCGTCTTTTTAGTCTGCCTTAGTTCGGTTATGTCGTGTGCAATGCCAAAAACCGTCCTTTCGTCAAGAGAAACCGTGTGAAGCAGAGCGTTTCGCTCGGTTCCATCAGATCGTACGTATTCGACTTCACCGAAATCGATCGCCTCATCGTTTGCAGATACTCTACGGAGACGTTCGTTGGCATTGCGAGGGGATAGATCGTGCGTCGTAAGCGATTTTAACTCTGACAGAGATTTCCCCACTAATTTCTGAGCAGCAACATTTGCATCCAGGTAACGTCCCGTAATTTTTTCCACCAGGAAGATGGCGTCAATAGATTGCTCAAATAACTTGCGATAAAGCGGCTCCGGTTCTTCCCGCGCCTCGATGCTCTGTTTTGGGCCGCCATTCTCTGTGAGCAGATCATGTTTCGTTATGGATGATTCGATCATCTTACGCTTCCTTCGGTGGTAAACGGTGCCGCACCATAAGCTTGATAAGGCGTTGCTTGCCTCGATGAATATATAGGGGGGGGCGTTCTTGCTTGTCAAGGAGAATCTGGCCGGTGGTTATTTCGATTTGAAGTCAAGCATTTTCCTTGAGGGTGGCAATTTATGTAGAAGCTCTTTACATCAGCCGAAAATGCCTTTTTAACGATGGCACGGCCTCAAAATCTATCTGAAGCTATGTGTTGATGTCCTCACAAAAACCTCCGGATGGGGAAATTTTGTCCTTTGACGTTAAGGCATTTTTCCGCTATATGGCTAACAAAACTCTGATCAATTTAGCCTCGCGAAGGAAAAAGGACTTGCCTATGAACGTACTTTTGATTGGCAACGGCGCGCGGGAACACGCTCTTGCCGAGGCGCTGGTGCGCGCCCGGCCGACACCCCATCTCTTTGCCTACATGAAGAGCAATAACCCCGGTATCGCCGCCCTGGCGGCAAAAACAAAGATAGGTAGTTACAGCGACCTCCCGGCCATCAGGGAATGGGCCAAGGCCAACGACATCGCCTTTGCCGTGATCGGACCGGAAGATCCCCTGAACAACGGCGTGGTGGATGTCCTGCAAGAGATGGGCATTCCCTCCCTGGGACCGGTGAAAAGCCTGGCCCGCCTGGAGACTTCCAAATCCTTCACCAGGAACCTGCTGGCCAAATATGGCATCCCGGGCAACCCGCGCTTCGGTAATTTCTCTTCTCTTGCCGGCATTGAGGCCTTGCTCGATGAATTGGACAGCGTGGTCATCAAACCGGATGGCCTCACGGGGGGCAAGGGGGTGATGGTCCAGGGGGACCATTTCGCCTCCCGGCAGGAGGCCCTGACGATCTGCCGGGAAATTCTGGCTGACCATGGACTGGTCACCATTGAGGAAAAGCTGGAAGGGGAGGAATTCTCCCTCCAGTGTTTGACCGACGGGAAAACCGTCCTGGCCACGCCGCCGGTGCAGGACCACAAGCGGCGCTTCAACGATGACCAGGGTCCCAATACGGGCGGCATGGGTTCTTACTCCTGTGCCGATCAGTTGCTGCCCTTTCTGGAACGCCGGGACGTCGAGGCTGGGCTGGCAATCACGGAACAGGTGGCGGCGGCCCTCTTCCGGGAAACGGGCGTATATTACCGCGGAGTCATGTACGGCGGTTTCATGACCACCCGGCGGGGGGTTCGCCTCCTGGAGTATAACGCCCGCTTCGGCGACCCGGAAGCGATGAACATTCTACCCCTGCTGCAAACGGATATGGTCGAGCTGTGTCAGGCGATCATGACCGGGACCCTGGCCGACGTAAAGCTGGACTTTGCCTCCCAGGCCACGGTTTGCAAGTATATCGTGCCACGGGGATACGGCTTGCCGCCTGATGACCACAACTCACCCCTTGGAGAAGAAAAAATCGAGATCGGTCCCCTGGCCGGGGCCAGGCTGTATTACTCCTCCGTGGATAAAAGGGCGGACGGTCTCTACATGACCGCGTCGCGGGCCGTAGGCGTGGTGGGCATTGCCGACGAGCTGGGGGAGGCGGAAACGATCGCCGAAAAGGCCGCCGCCGCCATTAAAGGGGCGGTCGCGCACCGTTCCGACATCGGCACGGCCCCCCTGATCGAGAAGCGGGTCGGACATATGCGGGAGTTGCGGGGGGAACAGGAGACAAAAGATGCAAGTCAATGAAATTAAACGGGCCTTGCTCAGCGTCACGGATAAAACGGGTATCCTGGAGTTCGCCCGGGGATTAAGCGCCTTTGGGGTAGAGATTCTTTCGACGGGCGGTACGGCCGCGCTGCTCCGGAAAAATGACATCCCGGTGCGGGAAGTATCTGACTACACGGGTTTTCCGGAGATGATGGACGGGCGGCTGAAGACGCTGCACCCGAAAATTCACGGCGGCCTGCTGGCGATCCGTTCCCAGGCTTCGCACATGGAGGCTGCGCAAAATAACGGTATCGAGATGATTGACATGGTGGTGGTCAACCTTTACCGCTTCGAGGACACGGTGGCCAAGGAAAGCTGTTCTCTCGCAGAGGCCGTGGAGAACATCGATATCGGTGGCCCGACCATGCTGCGGGCGGCGGCCAAAAATCATCATTTTGTCACTGTGGTCACCGACCCTGGAGATTACCCGCGCCTCCTGGCGGAGATACAGGCACGGCAGGGAAAGATAGCGGCGGACACCAACTTTGCCCTGGCGGTAAAAACCTTTCAGTTGACGGCCAGGTATGATGCCGCCATCTCCAATTACCTAGGCACGATCACTCCCAGCGGCGGGACGCAAACCTTTCCCGCCACCTTTACGGTGCAGTTTGCCAAGGCCCAGGATCTGCGTTACGGGGAAAACCCCCAGCAACGGGCTGCCTTCTACAGGGAAACCGATCCGGCCCTTTCTTCCTTGGGCAACGCCCGGCAGTGGCAGGGCAAGGAACTTTCCTACAACAACATCATGGATGGCGACGCGGCCTGGCAGATGGTTTCCGATTTCACCTTGCCCACGGCCGTCATCATCAAACACGCCAATCCCTGCGGCGCGGCCACGGCGACGGATATTGCCGAAGCTTACCGTAAGGCCCTGCAAACCGACCCGGTTTCCGCTTTCGGCGGCATCGTGGCCTTCAATCGCCCGGTGGATGCAGCAGCAGCAGCGGAAATCAGCAAGCTTTTCCTGGAGATCGTCATTGCCCCGGGTTTCGACGCCGAGGCCCGAAAAATCCTCGCCGAAAAAAAGAATCTCCGCCTCCTGGAAGTGCCAACCTCTTGTCATAAAAGAGGTGGCGGCTACGACTTCCGTCGCGTGGCCGGTGGGCTGTTGGTCCAGGATTGGGACCGAGATGATTTCGCAATTAGAAAAGCTGCCGTTGTCACCCAACGGACGCCTACGGAAGCGGAATACCAGGCCCTTGACTTTGCCTGGCGGCTCGTGAAGCACGTCAAATCCAATGCCATCGTTTATGCGAACCGGGATCAACTGGTCGGGGTCGGGGCGGGGCAGATGAGCCGGGTGGATGCAGTCAAGATCGCCCGCATGAAGGCAATTCTCCCTACCCAGGGCTGCGTGTTGGCTTCCGATGCCTTTTTCCCCTTCCGCGATGGCCTGGATCTGGCGGCTGAGGCAGGGATTACGGCGGTGGTCCAGCCCGGCGAATCAGTCCGCGATGCCGATGTCATCAAGGCTGCCGACGGACACGGCCTGGCCATGATCTTCACCGGGACAAGGCATTTTAAACATTGATTAAGGAGAGGTTATGAAGAAAAAAAACTTACCGCTGGTCAGCGTCGTGATGGGCAGCGACAGCGATCTTCCCATCATGCAGGAAAGTCTTGCCATTCTTGAGGCTTTTGACATTCCCTGTGAACCCTATCTGACGTCGGCCCATCGGGCGCCGGAGCGCACCACGGCCTTTGCCCGGGGGGCAGCCAAGCGAGGTGTCAAGATCATCATCGCCGGCGCCGGCGCGGCCGCCCACCTAGCCGGGGTTATCGCCTCCCAGACCACGCTGCCCGTCATCGGCGTCCCCATCGCTGCCACTTCCCTCGGCGGGCTCGACGCTCTTTTGGCCACAGTGCAGATGCCGGGGGGCATCCCCGTTGCCACGACAGCCATCGGCAAGGCAGGGGCGAAGAATGCCGCATTGCTGGCCGTCAGGATTCTGGCCCTCCATGATCTCAACCTGCATGCCAGATTGTGCGCTTACATCGATAAGATGGCGCTCGAAGTGGAAAAGAAGCAGGAAAAGGTGACCCAGGCATGCCGTCACTCCTGAGGCCGGAAATCATCCGGATCGATCCTCTCCGTCCGGAACCTGCCCTGATCGCGGTGGCGGTGGCGGTGCTGCGCAAGGGGGGCGTGATTGCCTATCCCACGGAAACATTTTACGGTTTGGCTGCCGACGCCGAAAATGCGGCGGCGGTGGAACGCCTCTTCACTATCAAGGGCCGCATGGCCGACAACCCGATCGCCTTGATTGTCGGTAACAGGGAAAAAGACGTCAATCGCTTTGCGGCCAGCGTTTCTGCCACGGCGCGCCGCTTGATGCAGACTTTCTGGCCGGGTCCGCTTACTCTGCTCTTTCCTGCTGCTGCCGATGTGCTGCCGCGCCTCACGGCAGGAACCGGCATGATCGGTATGCGCGTTTCCAGTCATCCCGTTGCCGCCGCTCTGGCAGTGGCCCTGGGACGTCCCATTACCGCTACCAGCGCCAACTTTTCGGGAGAGAGTACCTGTTTAACTGCCGCACAAGTTTATGAGAGTTTGGGAAGGAAACTGGACGCCATCATCGACGGCGGGAAAGCTTGGGGTGAACAGGGCTCGACAATGCTGGATGTGACCGTCAATCCGCCGGTTATTATTAGAGAAGGCGCTGTTCCTGCCTCCCGTATCTACGCCGCACTTCACAACCCCGCATAGCAACTTGTGATAGCTCTCGCCTTGCCGTCACCTGGGTTTATATTGACTGCATCGCCTGAGAAGAGCTTCACCTGCCCCGTCTTCCCTTCCTTTAAATGTTACGGGAGGTGTGAATTTTTCACATACTACAGCCCAGTTTCATGAAATTTTGTCTTGACTTTCTCAAATGACATTGCCATAGAATCAGGCGACTTAAGCGTTGGCTCTGCAACAGCACTTTTTCTTCGCCCCTCACTGGCAAGCGAGTTTCCTGTAAGGGAGGCCATGGTGGTGGTAACGGATTAAATTCCTCAACTTTTAAAAAGTTCCGGCGTAGCCCCCGGATGAAAATGACATAGCCCCGCGTGAAAGGAAACATTATGAAAAGGATAGTTTTTTTCCTCACCTGCCTCCTATTTTGTTTCGTAGTGCCCGTCGGCGCTGCAACTAATGCCACGCTGACGGAAGCTGTCCAGCAATACCAACGGGAAAATTATGAAGAGGCTATCGCTATTTTAACGAAGGTCCGCCAACAGGAGCCGAACTCCTCGCAGGCGGCTTTTTTTCTGGGCATGGCCTATAAGCAGACCCTGGATTACCCCCAGGCCGCAATCCATCTGCAAGATGCCGTCACCCTCAGGCCGGCGGTTAAAGAGGCCCTCGTAGAGCTCATTGACACATTGTACCAATTAAACCGCCTGGCGGAAGCCAGTAAGTTCGTTTCCCTGGCGGAAAGGGATTCCATCGCCCCGGCCCGTACCGCTTTTCTCAAAGGGCTGATTCTTGCCAAAGAGGGCAAGAATACGGAGGCCGTAAAAGCCTTTGAAAAGGCCCGGCAGCTTGAACCAGCCCTCAGCCAGGCGGTGGAGTTCCAGATCGGCATCTGCCTGGTGAAGGATAATAAGCTCGACAAGGCCAAAGCGATCCTACAGAGGGCGATCTCCCGTGATCCTCTCTCCGACCTGGCCAGTTACGCCCGGCAATACGTGAGCGTTGTGGAAGACCAGCTCTATCTGACCCGTCCCTTGCGTTTGACGCTCTCCGTCCTGGCTGGTTACGATACCAATCTCGTCTCCAAGCCCCTGGAAGCGGCGGTGGCAGCCGACATTACTGACGAGAAAGGGGGCTTTTTGTCGTCTTCCGCCCGTCTCGATTACCTGCCGCGGCTGGAAGGCGCCTGGCTTTTCAACGCCCAGTACAGCGTCGCTTCCACTGTCAATTCCAGACATACCCATTCCCACGATTCACTGGCCAACAACTTTGCCCTCTCTCCAGGCTATAATTTCGGTCGTTGCTCCCTTAATTTGAACATCAACTATACCAATGTGCTCCTGCGCACCGACGGCGACCTTATGCCTAGCCCCGATTCCAGCCCCGGCTATAAACACTACCTGGACTACGGTTCCGTTGGCCCGGCGCTAAAGTTTTTTGTCAATCCGAACAACCTGGTGGAAATATTTGCCGGCTATGATGTGAAGAGGTATTACAATCAGAAAATCGCGACTCCTGACGCTGTCCGGGACTCCGAAGGGATGCGGGAATATGTAAGCTGGATTTGGCTGTTCCGTGCAAATTCCTTCCTTAATGTACGGTACGATTTTGCCACAGAGGCAGCCGACGGCAGTCAGTGGACTAACAAGGGACACCGCCTCACGGCGAATTTGAGCTTGCCGATTCTTTCCGAGGAAAAAGCCAAGCGTTTCGGTCCGGTCACGCTCCAGTTGGCGGGCAGCGCTTTTTTTCAGAATTTTGCGAATGAAGCCAATTATGGTGTCGTGACGGATACAAGACGGGATAAGGTTTATGTCGGATCCGTGGGGTTGTCCTGGCGATGCTGTAAATATGCCAGCCTGATCGCCCAATATACCAGGACGCAAAACGACTCCAACGTATCTATTTACGAATACAACCGCAATCAGTACGCGGCGGGCCTCGAATTAAGGTATTAAGGTGAGCGGGAGCATGCACCTGAAGCCCCACATGAACGGATTGCATCCCCGGAAAACGGAGGTAACACCATGAAAAGAAAATGCTTTGTAGCGCTATGTCTTTTGACGTTGCTCTTGATTATTCCCGTACTGGCACTGGCAGCGCCGGTGGGCAGGTTCACCAGCATAGAAGGCAATGTTGATGTAACAGCCCCCGACAAGGAAGCGGCCAAAGCCAACATGGGAGACCCGGTGCAGGCGGGCGAGATCATCCGCACCAAAAACAAAGCCAAATGCGAGGTTACCTTTATCGACGGCAGCATCCTCCGGCTGGCGGAGAACAGCCGTTTGCGCATCAGCGCCTTCTCCCATGACGACACCAAACGATCTGCCACTCTGGACCTCTTCCGGGGAAAAATACAGAATGTCGTGAACAAAGTCGTGGGGCCAGGAGCTGCCCAATCAAAATATGAGGTACACACCCCCACTTCCGTCTGCGGTGTGCGCGGCACAAATTTCTTTGCCTACTACCAGGGTGGGGTAAGCGGCGCGGTCGTGACCGAAGGAACTGTTTACGCTTACAGCGCGAATAAACCTGATGTAACTAGGACCATCAACACCGGGCAGGCCATGTTGGTGACCAACGCAGACACGCCGCCGACGATACGGCAGGCTACTCCGGCGGAAATGCAGCAGCATCAAAACGATACGGCGCCGACGGAAAAACCCAAGGGCGAGGGAAAGGATAAAGAAGAGAAGAAGGCGGCGGCCGCGACGGCTAAGACGGAGGAAGGCCAGAAGGAAGAGACCAATGCTGTAGGAACCAAAGCCGAAGAAAAACCGGAAGAAACGAAAGTAGCGGAAAAGCCGGTGGAAGAAGCCCCCAGAACCGTGACTGCCGCCGCATCGGCCGCTCAGGCGGAACAATCTAAGACGGTTGAGATCGTTTCGAAAGATACAACCTTTGCAAACACAACGACAGCTTTTGATTCGGATAAAAGTACCGGTGGTGGAGGAACGGGCTCCGGCAACCTCACGAACTCTGGCGCTGACCAGTTTGGTGGCGGCACGGGGCCGGAGAGTACTACAATACCAGATAATTTAGTGCCGACAATTCCAGCGAACACAACTCAGGTAAGCGGCAGCGTCACGATGCCCAATGGAATCTCCGGTCAGGTCGCCGCTGATATACCTAACGGCACGAATACGGGTGTCTTGACGTTTTCTGGCAGCGCGCCTGCGGGGCTGCCGACCGGTTCCTGGGGAGGAAACGCGGGGGGCGACCTGGGCAGCGGCAAATATGCCGGGTTCATGTATGGCGTCACCGGCACCTGGGAAGGCATTTTAAGCGGCATCTATGTAACCGATAAGGGGGGCGCGGGCTATCTTACGGGCGACCTGGCGGGAGACTACGTGCCGGGTAGCACAAGTCTTACCGGCAAGGGAAACATCACCAGAAGTGACATCCTTGGTCAGACTACACTTACCCCGGCTACGTTGGCAAGTAGTATGACGGAACTGGGCACTGTAGGAGCTTCCGGCGAGACGGGATTTCCCCTTCCCCTTTTGGGCAGCATCGTTGTGGGGGGCGCTATCAACCCCTCCGGCACGGCTGAAGGAAAACTGGAGGGCATCACTGTAACCGGCAGCAACCGAATCCTGGGCGTCTGGGGGACAACTATAAACGGCGGCATTTACACGAACGCCACGGGTGCCGGCTGGAATGGCGTTTACGGCCGGTCGGGTAGCTTCAATGACGCTACCGCCGATACCTTTTTCATGCTGGGGAATCTTGCGGCTGCCGACGATGGCGTTGGCCATGTGAGCATCAGGAGCATAGATAGTGAGGGTGGTCTCACTTATCTGGAAAATCAACAGGGGCAGGGATATTTAGGCCACATCGGCCTTGCTTATCAGGGAAAATATGAATCGGCAGGCGCCTACAGCAGCGCCGGCGCCGGCACCTTCACCCTTGACCCCCTTACGTTCGGCGGCAGTATAACCGGCGGCAGTTTCCATTATCTCCGGGAAAACGGCTTTATGTCGGGGGGCAGCCTGAGCGGCTTGTGGGGCGGCACGGCTGCTCTCGAAAACGTGCCTTCCCCCGTTACGGCAATGGGTAAATACGGCGGCAATACAGGCGCCTCCTTATTCACCGCTGACATGGTAACGGACACGACGCCTATAGGCAACGTGGCTTCGGCAGGATTCATCGGCGGCACCTTGGCAAATAACGGCATGATTGCCGGTTTTGCGGGATTATATGCCAGACCGCTGACCAATGGCGGCACCGAGTTAGGTTTTTTCAGCTCCACCGGCAGTGATCAATCTCTGATTTCCGGAACAGATTCCGGATTCTGGATGGCTTCGGGAAATATTTCTGCCCTACCGATGATGAACCTGACGGGAACATTCGCAGGTTTCGCTTCCCCCGAAGATAATTCGCAAACCTTCGCCTCCCCTCTTACCAATGAATATAGCGGTGGACCGACAGTTAATATCGCAGTTGAACGCTTAAAAACCAATTCCCTGCTGGGCCAGGACAGGGGGATATTCCAGGCGCTAATCGGCGGAACCTATGACAATGCCGCCTTGCCCACAGGTACGGTCAACACGGCCTGGACCATCGATCATAATTTACTGGGACATTCCGACACCGAGTATCAGGTTACAACCTCTACATGGAACACAACCGGCAATACCTTGGCCGGCCAGACATCCGTAGCCGTCGCCAACTGGGCCGACGCCAAGACCCTGGTCGGCGGCGGAAACATCCGGGGAACCTTTGATTCAGCATCCTGGGGCGCTGCAACTACCGGATTCTGGCTGGAAACAGCTAATTTCCTGGCCATGCAGGGAGGAGCAACAACTGACGGGGCTGCCAATACCATGCTGAAAGCCTTGAATATTCCGGCGATTCTTGTGGGGCAGGTGACCTTAACGCAATCAGATCCGTCCGTACCCGTGAACAGCCTGACAAACTTGAGCTTGGGCAATGTGGGATTCTTTGCCACTTCAACGGGCAGTATGCCACGCCTTTGGGCGGCGGGCAATGTAACTGGTAATTATAATCCGACTGTTCTGCCCAATTCCACGGGGCCGAGCGTACACCTATCTTCCGGTCTGAGCGGACTGACCGCCTATGTAGGGATCAGAAACTGGGACAGCGCCACCGGCATTTGGGGCGCCAACATTATCGGCGGTGGCACACTAAGCAGCGGCAGCTACAGCGGCGGGATTAATTTCGCCGGCGGCGCTGCGGGGCAGTTCGGCAGCGGGTCGTTGACGGGCACGGCGGCGGGTGTGACGCTCGGGGATACCTGGATTCCCGATAGCACGCCGCCCACCATTATCCTTACTGGTAAGCCGGCGACCCTTACCAATATCGCTACGGCCAGCTTCGGTGTTACAGCCGATGAGCAGGCAACCTTTGCCTATCTCCTCAATGGTTTGCCGGTAAGCACTTCGAGCCTGCTCGAAGTGCCCGAGGGCAGCAATACCTTTGTCGTTACGGCCACAGACAAGGCGGGTAATCGGTCCACAGAAACCTACGCCTGGATAACGGACTACCACGCCCCTGCGCTCGCGTCCTCGCCGCCGGCGGCATTTACCAAAAATGATAATGCTTTGTTTACACTCTCATCTGATACCGCTTCCATCACATACACCTTGAATAACGGACAACCAACCACCGTGAGCGGCAACTCTCTGAGTCTGACGACCCTTCCCGAAGGCCCACAATCCATCTCGATCACCGCCACCGACACTGTCGGCAACACGACGAACACGCCGCTGTCCTACGCTTGGACGACGGACTATACGGCGCCAGGGATCGTGCTTGCCGGAGTGCCGTCAGCGCTGACCAATATAAATTCGACTGACATCGGCGTTACGGCAACAGATGCACATCCAGCGACTACCACCTATGCCCTGGACGGAGTTGCCGTAGCCTCTACGAACTTGACGGGTTTAAGTGAGGGTTCGCATTCCCTGGTCGTCACGGCCACGGATGCGGCAGGGAATATGTCAACGAAGTCCTACGATTGGACGACGGACTATACGGCGCCAGGGATCGTGCTTGCCGGAGTGCCGTCAGCGCTGACCAATATAAATTCGACTGACATCGGCGTTACGGCAACAGATGCACATCCAGCGACTACCACC
>Ga0080064_1003202_pt1 | contig 24708 bp, 22 predicted proteins | sample Subgrocontami54m_FD_69260 | JGI IMG/M metagenome (GOLD analysis project Ga0080064, IMG submission 69260) | Subsurface groundwater microbial communities from S. Glens Falls, New York, USA - GMW46 contaminated, 5.4 m (SPADES assembly) (version 2) ...
TGTCGGGATTGAAAGCCGAAAAGGGCTGTTTTGGGGCGCTTGGCAGCATGTTTACGCCATGTGCTCTTTTGCGCCGGGTAGTTTATCGAATATCCAGATGCCTATATTCGCCTTGACATAACAACGTTTTATTGTTAGACCGACAAAGTTTTCGGGTAGGTGAATGATACAGGCACGTAGCTCAGTGGGAGAGCGCCACCCTGACACGGTGGATGTCCAGGGTTCAAATCCCTGCGTGCCTACCATAGGTTCATAAGTAATAAGCCGCAGGTTATCACTAACGCAAGCAGATAAGAAATTGAGTGAAGAAACAATAACAGTTACCATGCCCGACAAAGCGACGTTATCTCTCCCCGTCGGCACGAACGTCCGGGATGCGATCGGGGCATGGGATCAGGGAGTTTTGGCCTCGGCTGTTGCCGCCCATGTAAAAGGGAGGCCGGTGGATCTAAGCAGCGCTTTGCTCGAATCGGCGGCAGTGTCAATAATCACGGCTTCTTCCCGCGAAGGCTTGCAAATCCTTCGGCACAGCACCGCCCATGTTATGGCACAGGCGGTGCAAGATGTGTTCAGAGGAGTTCAAATCGCCATCGGACCGACAATTGAGGATGGTTTTTACTACGACTTTGATTATGAAGAGTCCTTTACGCCAGACGATTTGGAAAAAATCGATGCCCGGATGCGTGAAATAATTGCCGCCGATCATGTTTTTCAACGCCGGGAATTTTCTCGGGAGGACGCTCTTGCTCTCTTTGAGGGAAGGGGCGAAAAATATAAGGTTGAACTGATAAATGACCTGCCTGCGGATGTTCTAACGGTTAGTATTTACAATCAGGGGGACTATCTGGATCTTTGCCGAGGGCCCCATATATACTCTACGGGTGCGATCAAAGCCACTAAATTGTTGAATATTGCTGGGGCTTACTGGCGAGGCGACGAACGCAATAAGATGTTGCAGCGCATTTACGGGACGGGGTTTGCCGATCCGGCGGCGTTAGCCGAACATTTGCATATTCTCGAAGAAGCAAAAAGACGGGATCATCGGCGTTTGGGCAGGGAACTGGATCTTTTTCAGATTAATGAAGAGGCGGGGCCTGGTCTCGTTATATACCATCCCAAAGGTGCTATCCTGAGAACCATCATTGAGGATTGGGAAAAAAAAGAGCACCAAAAGCGTGGTTATGATATGGTCATCGGACCGCAGATTCTAAAAGCTGATCTGTGGAAGAAATCCGGGCACTATGATAATTACCGGGACAATATGTACTTTACCGAGGTAGAAGGCCAAACCTATGGCGTGAAGCCCATGAACTGTCTTGCCCACATGTTGATATACAAATCGAGGATCAGGAGCTACCGTGATTTGCCCCTGCGCTATTTCGAACTGGGAACGGTGCACCGTCATGAAAAAACGGGGGTGTTGCAGGGATTATTGCGGGTTCGGGAATTTACGCAAGATGATGCCCATATCCTCTGCACACCTGAGCAGTTGAATGGGGAAATAAAGGGCGTCGTGGACTTTGTAGATTACGCCATGAGGGTTTTCGGGTTCGATTATGAAGTGGAGCTAAGTACCCGTCCGAAAAAGTCCATCGGTTCCGACCAGGATTGGGAGATGGCTGAAGCCGCCCTGCGTCAGGCTTTGGAAGAGAAGGGTGCTGTTTACGATATTAACGAGGGCGACGGTGCTTTTTACGGGCCTAAAATTGATTTTAAATTAAAAGATGCCCTGAAACGTAAATGGCAATGTGCTACTATCCAGTGCGATTTTACCTTGCCGGAACGCTTCGAACTCACATATATAGGTGTTGATGGTGAAAAACACCGTCCCGTCATGTTGCACAGGGTCATCCTGGGGGCAATTGAAAGATTCATGGGTGTGCTTATTGAGCACCATGCCGGCGCCTTTCCGGTTTGGCTGGCGCCGGTGCAAGCAGTGATCGTGACCGTTACAGACCAGCATATCCCTTATGGGGAAAAGGTTTACGCGCAGTTGCAAGAGGCTGGTATAAGGATAGACAAGGACTTTCGTAACGAAAAACTGGGCTACAAAATCAGAGAAGCGCAGGTGCAAAAGATTCCCTATATGCTGGTTATGGGCGACAGGGAAGTGGAGGGTGCGCAGGTTTCCCCCCGTCAGCGGGATGGGAAAAATCTGGGGAGCATGAGTGTCGAAGAATTTATTGCCCAGGTAACTGAGAAGTGCGGGCAATATGCATGATGATTGTTTGATTCGGGAGGTGACGTATAGCTAAAGATTTAAGAATAAATCGTGATATCAAGGCAGTTACAGTGAGGTTGATAGACGAAGGAAGTCAGGATGTTATACCGCTGGCGGATGCTTTATCCATGGCTCAGAAGGTTGGCCTCGATCTTGTCGAGGTCGCTCCTAATTCCGATCCGCCGGTGTGCAGAGTGATGGATTATGGAAAGTATCGGTATCAGCAAAATAAAAAACTGCAGGATGCCAAGAAGAGCCAGACCATTATTCAGGTTAAGGAAATCAGGATAAGGCCCAAAACTGAGGAACATGATCTGGAGACTAAGATCAAGCATATTAAAAAGTTTCTCAGTCAAGGTGACAAAGTGAAGGTGGCGATGATGTTCAGGGGGCGTGAAATCGCTTATACGGAGATCGGGCGGAAGATGATGGAGGAGATAAAGGCTGCCTTGGAGGGCATATCTGCTATTGATCAGCAACCGCGTCTTGAGGGTAGAAATATGATTATGATTGTGGCGCCCCCCAAAAAACAAGCTTAGCAAAATATTAATATGAGGTGAGATAATGCCAAAAATAAAGACACATCGAGGAGCCGCCAAGCGTTTTTCCCTGACGGGAACGGGGAAAGTCAGACGCAATAAAGCTTTTGCGAGCCATATCATGACGTCGAAAACAACCAAACGCAAACGAAATTTGAGAAAATCGACGGTGCTTGATAAGACGAACGAGAGAAGAATAAAAAGCATACTGCCCTACATTTAAATCCATTATCGCAGGCATGCAGGGTAGTGATTTAAAGGAACGCTTTAGAAGGAGACGTGTGAGATGCCAAGAGTAAAAAGAAGTGTTACTGCCAAGAAGAAAAGAAGGAAAATCTTCAAAATGGCCAAGGGATTTTTTGGCGCCCGGAGTCGATTGTTACGAACGGCCACGGAAGCCGTTAACAGGGCCATGAAATATGCTTATCGGGACAGAAGGGTGCGCAAGAGAGAATTTCGCAAGCTCTGGATAGTGAGGATCAACGCTGCGGCGCGTAGTTGCAACATCACCTATAGCCGCTTAATTGACGGGATGAATAAGGCGCACGTTGTTCTCGATAGAAAAATGCTGGCCGATCTGGCTGTGAACGATCCTCAGGGATTTGCCGCAGTTGTTGATATTGCCAGGGGTGCATCAGCGGCATGAAGTCGATGCTGGAGGGGCTTCGCAAGCAGGCCGCAGAGGAATTAGCGGCGGCCCTGACAGAAGACGATCTTCAATCGGTACGGATCAAGTACCTGGGCAGGAAGGGGCTGCTGACTAAGCTCCTGCGCGATATAAGTGCCGTTCCTCCGCAAGAGCGTCCCCTGTTCGGCAGGTTTTGCAACGAGATTAAAGATGACCTTGCTTCTGCCATAGATGCGGCGCTAAAGGAGCGCCTTTGCTTAGAAAAGAGCAAGCGGCTTCTTCAGGAAAAAATTGATACTACGCTTCCGGGGCGGGGTGTGCGACCTGGCAGGCTGCACCCGGTAACGCAGATTCGGAACGAGATATGCGCATTTTTCGCCGGTTTTGGATTCCCCATTGTGGAAGGTCCGGAAGTTGAACTGGACTACTATAATTTTCAAGCTCTAAATATTCCTAAGAACCACCCTGCCAGGGATATGCAGGATACCTTTTACGTCGAGGAAAACATCGTCTTGCGCACCCATACCTCGCCTGTACAAATTCGGGTTATGGAAAAGATGCGTCCACCGCTGAGAATCCTTTCTCCTGGACGTGTTTACCGTCGTGATTCTGACATTTCCCACACGCCCATGTTTCATCAAATAGAAGGGTTGCTGGTGGACAGGGGAATTGCTTTCAGCGACCTTAAAGGTTTATTGACGGCCTTTCTGAAATACATGTTTGGTCCAAGCACTGAACTAAGATTTCGCCCGAGCTTTTTCCCATTTACAGAACCGAGCGCCGAGGTCGATATCTGCTGTGTCATGTGTGGCGGCAGGGGGTGCCGGGTTTGCGGCCAATCCGGCTGGCTGGAAATTCTTGGTTCGGGAATGGTTGATCCTGCCGTCTTTAAAAACGTTGGTTACGACAGTGAAGAATTTACCGGCTTTGCCTTCGGGTTGGGTTTGGAACGCATCGCGATGCTTAAATATGGCATCTCAGACATAAGAATGTTTTTTGAAAACGACAAGAGATTTATGGAGCAGTTTTAACCCCCGATACCACTTATAATTCAGGCGGCAGTTTAACATTATGCAAGTTGGTCTAAAATGGCTTAGGGATTATGTGGATATAGAGATAGAGCCGGAGCAGCTTGCCCACAAACTTACCATGGCCGGACTGGAGGTTGAGTCTGTCGAGAGATGGGAGACTCCCTTTAGTGACGTAGTCGTTGCCCGAATTAACGGTATAGCAGCACATCCCCAAGCGGATAATCTTTCAATTTGTGATGTAACGGATGGCACGGATAGTTACAACATCGTTTGCGGCGCTCTGAATATAACGAGCGGCGATATGGTGCCGCTGGCTAAAATTGGCGCACTGCTACCGGGCGGCATCGTTAAGGAGGCCAAGATCAGAGGCGAGCTTTCCAGCGGCGTGCTATGTTCGGAGGCCGAACTGGGCATCAGCAGTGACGCCGCCGGTGTCATGATACTCTGTCGTCAGCCTGCCGATAAAGGTTCGGCAGGCAATGTTTATCCCATATCGGCGGCGAAAGAGAGGTCGCTCTCATTGGGAGAGGACCTGGGAAAGGCCCTCGATTTACAAGATACAATCTTCACCATAAGCGTAACGCCTAACCGCCCTGATTGTCTTTCCGTGATTGGCTTGGCGCGGGAAATAGCGGCTCTAACGGATAAAAAGCTAAGGTTGCCGAATATTTCTTTACAGGAAACCGAAGAGGCGTGCGAGCAGCTTCCGACGGTTGCTATAGAGGCTCCGGAATTGTGTGCACGTTATACCGCCAGGATCATAAAAAATCTCTCTCTTAAATCTTCACCTCTATGGATGCGACTCAGGTTGGAGAGGGCAGGCATGCGCGCGATTAATAATATCGTTGATGCTACCAACTTTGTCATGCTGGAAATGGGGCAACCACTTCATGCTTTTGATTATCTTAAACTGGCAGAAGGCCGTATCATTGTGCGGAGATCAGTCGCCGGCGAGGTGTTTACAACATTAGACGGCAAAAACTGTGAGCTCAAACCGGATATTGTTCTTATCTGTGACGGGGAAAAACCGGTGGCGCTGGGCGGTATCATGGGGGGGAGCAATTCCGAAGTCACAAATAAAACGGCAACAATCCTTCTGGAAAGCGCCTATTTTGATCCTATTTCGATCCGCACCGCGGCCAAGTGGTTGGGAATGGGCAGTGATGCTTCTTTCCGCTTTGAAAGAGGCGTCGATCCGGATGGGGTTATCAGAGCGCAAAATCGAGCGGCCCAGTTGATTGCCAATCTTGGTGAGGGGGTTGTTTGTAAGGGGAGCATAGACTGTTATCCCCGCCAGATTAAGACTGTTAAAAATATCGTTTTACGCTGTCAGCGTGTTCGCGCGCTAGTCGGCGCCGATATCAAGAATGAAGATATTCTACGCTCCCTGATCTCATTAGAAATGAGAGTAATGAAAGACGAACGGGGCGATGATATCTATCTGGTTACCCCGCCGTCCTTCCGAGTAGATATCGAAAGAGAAATCGACCTCATAGAAGAGATTATAAGGGTTTGTGGTTATGATGCCATCCCGGCAACCTTGCCCGTGATCTCTCTGGTACCACCGCTCAAGGAAAAAAGGGTAATCATTGAGGATAAGGTAAAGGGAATATTGGCAGGCAGCGGTTATTCAGAGGTTATTTCCTATAGCTTCGTATCACCGCAATGGACTCAGCGTTTGGGTTTCGAAGAAAGCGACGAACGCACTCACGCGGTCGTTATCAAAAACCCTCTTTCCGAAGATCAGTCAATAATGCGCACAACTTTGCTCTGCGGCCTCCTCGAGGCGATGAAGAGAAACGTCCACTTAAGTTCCTTTGATCTTAAACTATTTGAGGTGGGCAAGGTATTTTTTGCCCGGGGTAGCGGTAATTTGCCCTGCGAAAAAAACCACTTGGCTTGCTTGGTGACGGGCGCGCAGGACGACGCTCTTTGCCATTCCCAAAAGACCGTGGACTATTACGACTTGAAGGGGTGCACGGAAAACGTTTTTGCGGAGCTAAGGATAGTGAATCACAGTTTTATCCCTGGAACGAGCGAACCATTCCTGCACCCGGGAAAAGCAAGCACGATCATGCTTGGTGAACGGCAAATTGGTTTTTTAGGCGAGTTGCGCAGCGAAACCATGGAATTTATGAATTCCAAGGGTAAGGCATACGTCCTGGAAATCGACCTTGATGCCTTAAATGATGATTTTCTACAACCTCTTCGCTACAGGGAGCTATCCCGTTTTCCCGCAATTACCCGAGACGCGGCTTTGCTGGTGAAGAAAACGCTGGATGCCGAGAAGGTTATCGTGATTGCGCGTGAAATGGAAGAAGTATTGCTTGAAAAAGTATGTATATTTGATATATACGATGGCCAGGGTGTACCCGAGGGCCTAAAAAGCCTGGGGTTAAGGTTCACCTACCGCTCTCCGGAAAAGACATTGACGGATGATGGAATCGCCGGTGTGCACGCCAGGATCGTGGAAAGGGTTATTTTATTGACAGGTGCAACCCTAAGGGTATGAACGTTTAGTGACCGATAATACTAGAGACGGGAGGAGCAGGTATGACAAAGATCGATATAATTAAGAATGTTAATGAAAAGTTGGGGTTTTCCAAGAAGGATGCCACCTCTATTGTTGAGTCGGTATTCGAAATAATCAAAGACAGTCTGGCCCATGGTGAAAAGATAAAGATTTCCGGGTTCGGTAATTTTGTCGTAAAGGAGAAGAATTCCCGCCGCGGTAGAAATCCGCAGACCGGTGAGGAGATAGAAATATCCTCCCGTAAAGTGCTTAACTTTAAGGCCAGCCAGGTGCTCCGCAAATCTTTGAACCACTAAAAAGGAGGCGGTGCGAATAACAACTAATCTCCTGGCGGTATTTAATGGAGAAGCTTCTGGTATGGCTTATACAATTCCCGATAAATTCTGTTTTCGTATCGGCGAGGTGGGCAAAATACTCGGCGTAGCGCCTTATGTAATCAGGTACTGGGAAACGGAGTTCAAGTCGATCAGGCCCACACGGGCTTCGTCTCAGCAGCGGCTTTACCGGCGCAAAGATGTAGAGGAACTCATAGTCATAAAAGAGCTCCTCTATGAAAAGAAGTTTACAATCAGCGGCGCTAGGAGGCGATTGACGGAAATGAAAGGTCGCCAGGAAGTAGCCGCCGATCCCGAAAAAAAGCTATTGGCGCTGGTCAAAAAAGAACTGCAGGCAATTAGAGCCATCATCTGCTAAAAACCCGGGTAATGAATTTGGCCGGGTTTGGGCAAATAGCACAGAAATCGGTGGTTGTGTTTTTTTATTAACCAAGCCGCTTTTCGTTGATGGTGTGGCCTTACTTAGGTTCTTTATTTACCTTTATTGCCCCGTTTCGAAGCCTTCAACGGATTTATCTTCTGTGTGCTCTCCACTATGGCCACCTTTATGTGAGAGGCAGTGGGGCATTTACCCGTGGTCCATTTGATCGCGGGATTGGGGTAAACCTTGCAGTATTGTCCCGATGCTGCTGCAAATATTTTGCCGCAGTCACCGCAAGCTTCCACAATAATGTTGCAGCTGCCGCCGGTGAAACCACAACCTTTCTTGGTCATAAAGCTGCAATCCTGGCCGTTCTTAATGGTTTGACAGATCATGTAAATTAACTCCCCTGTTATTTGTTGGTGCCAATAATAGCTGATAAATCATATAGCAAAAGGCCGCGCTCACTAACAAAATATCAACGGCCTGTCAAGTTAAAATAATCGTTTTTTCTATAGAACCAAGGATAAGACCGTATGGACCGTTGTGTATGGCATGGAGCAAAAGCTACCTGATGAACCTGGAACATGCCAGGACAGAGGGTAACAAATGGCCGCCCGGAGACGCGCAAACCGCGCCTCGGTGAGCTCGCAGATGGCCCGGACGCTACGCGCCGATGCCTAACAGAAGGAGGTGCCTTATGTGAAATAAAGCAATTGGGGTGAGGTCAAGATGAGATTATAGTGGAAAAATGTAAATGGATTTAGGAAAAACCAAACGGAGGATGATACCATGTCGAAAAGAACTAAAGAGGAAGTAAAGGCAGAGTTGGCTAAAGTGCGGATTGAACTTGGCAAACTGGAGGCTCGTGTAGATGCCAAGAATGCCACTAGAGGTGCGGAAGACTGTGGCTGTAACAATCCAGGATGTAGTGGAGTTGAAGTGGTGACCTATGGAGTTGCAGTTGGAGCATCTTTTGCGGGCGGCGTATCCTGAAAATGAATCCCCCTTCTGTTGCCTGCGGGAGGGGGATTTTACCAATCTCTCTATGCCCTATGAGGGCCGATTTTTATGAATAAACCACCCCCCTCCTATACAGGCAAACTTTTCCGTGTTGCGAGCCAATTCTACTTTTTCAACACGCTCGCGGGCAGCATTGACCCCGTGTGTGAGGACACGGCATCTATTATTTCTGCTTGCGGCAATTCTCACGGAGGTAGCGATGTTCCGAGAGCCGATCCTACGGCGGATGATTTTCGCCCCTTTATCAAGAATCCCTATAGGCGGGCTGAGATAGAAGCGACATTGAATCATAAGCTCAGGCTTTTGGTGCTGGAATTGACTCGTTCCTGCAATATGGCATGCACCTATTGCATCGACGGCGAGGCGTATGATCTGAAGGACTGCCTTGACGACTCCGCTAATATGCGTGAAGATGTCGCCTTGTGCGGTGTTGACTATCTTCTGGAGCATTCCTCGGATCAGACTCATCCCCTCGCTATCTCGTTTTACGGTGGAGAACCGCTTCTGCGCTTTTCGCTCCTGAAGAAAGTGGTTAAATATGCAAAGATGAGGGCGAATAAGAAGGACAAACACGTCGGTTTTTCTGTTACAACCAACGGAACATTGCTAACCCCAGATATTGCGAAATTTCTGATCGGTCATTCCATTCAGATGGTCATCAGTCTCGATGGTCCCAAAGAGACCAATGACAAATATCGGCTTTTCAAGCAAGGTGGCGGAACTTTTGCAGCGGTAGCAGCAGCGCTTGAAATGGTGCGTAACCTAGATGCTGATTATTATGACAAACTCGTGCGTTGTTCGGTGGTGGTGACGCCCGGGTCAGATATTGAAGAACTGCAAGCATACTTCAGCGGTCTTAAAGTGAACATAATAGCTAACTTCGTGGATACCTATGGACTCGTCGACGAAGCCAGACTCGGCCACACACGAGCAATAGCGGGGCTAAAGACGCTGGAATCAATAGTAGCGGAACGTGTTGTAGAGGAAGGACCGGAATTTTTCGACCAAGGGGGCGCGAGTAAAGATTTCGCCACGGTACTCTTGTCCCCGATGATAAAAAGATTCCTTAAATCAGAGGGGGCATCGCAACAAATAAGCCTTGGCCAATGTGTGTTGGGCGCAAGCCGGCTCTACCTTTCCGCCGATAATTTTTTTTACCCCTGTGAAAAAGTCGCTGGTCATAGCTTTGCACGGATAGGCGCCATTGAGACGGGCATAGACATAGACAGGGTTACAGACATTATCGGACAATTTTACGGGATGGCCGAAAAAAGGTGTTCAGGTTGCTGGATGAGTTCACGTTGTTCGGCGTGCCTTGCCCTCGCTTGTTCAGGAGATCATCTCGATGTAAAAAAATATGGACATTACTGCCGTGGCACGAAGGCCTGGGGAGAGTCGGCCCTCGAAATGATGATTTCAGCTAAGCTCAATTTGCATATCCAATAAGGATTGAATGTGACCTTTAGGCTCTCATCAATCCTTATTGGATCTACCCAACTTTGACAATCTGCCGGAACTGCATTACCGCTACAGCTATTTTATCATGTGGGGCGTTATCCTGGCAGTATCCCTTGCTCATGTTTTTCAGACGAAAACGCTGGTTGTGACCTCCATTGGAGGGGTGTCTTTGCGTGGTTCATGGAGACTTTAAATACGTAATATCGCAATATCAGCCATACATACAGAAGAACAAAACATTCGATTTGCAAAGATTGCCTTCTTGCTATAATGTGCAAAAGCTTTATTGCATGCAAAGAGTTGGTAAGAAGGTTTGAGACCTTTGCACAACTCCCTTATTCGTCATTCCGGTGGAAGCCGGAATCCAGAAAGTACCTGATAATGCTGGATACCGGCTTTCGCCGGTATGGCATAATTGCTGCTTTTGTGTAGTTATGCAAAGGTCTCGGTTTGTCATGCTTAGCCACGGGGAAGGGCGAAAAACGTTTTGCCGTTTATGCAGAAGTAACGGGGAGGGCAATGAAAAGATTGGGGCGGCAAATCGCTGGCTGGTTATTTATTTTACTGGGGATTATCGGTTTATTCCTGCCTTTTCTACAGGGGGTGCTTTTTCTTTTCATCGGTGCGATAATCCTAGCCCCGGAGGTGCCTTTTTTCCAGCGTGTAATCAAAAAAATGGAGGAAAAACACCCCCGTACCTTTGCACGGGCAAAACTTTTCTTGCACCGCCTTTACCCATGGGGAAGAAAGGCTAAACCGGATGATCAGGATACCCACGAGAATAAAACGGAAATTGCTGATTTACGATAATTGAAATGCTGAGAGAGGAATATCATGAGATTTTTTAAGTTTGCCCTACTGATTGGGTTGCTGCTCCCTCTGGGGGCGGCTTGGGCCAAAGATAAGCCTGTTGTCACCGTTTTCCCTTTTGACATATCCAGTACCGAAAATATTGACTATATTCAGCAAGGGGTTTGGGGAATCCTGGCCTCGCGCATTTCGGCAGACAACAAAGTGGAGGTAACTGGTGCAGATGTTGTCCTCGAACACCTTAAGAAGCTGGCCAAGAAAGACTTGACCTTGACGGACGTCCGTAATCTGGGCGCCAAGATGAAGTCAGATTTTGTGGTTTGGGGTGAGATCACCAAGAAAGGCAATACCGTCAGCATCGAGGGGAAGTTGCTCGAAGTAAGCACAGACCAGGCTTCGGAAACCTTGTCTGTCCAAACTCAGGGGCTGGATGAAATAATACCGAACATCAATGATTTTGCCCAAAAGATCAGCAAGCGCATTATGGGGGGGCTCTCTCCTGAACAGTCCACGGACACTTTAACCTCAGGTCCTGCCCAGGCGCCGCCATCCCTGCAGGCGGAACGGGAAAAAAAGATCATCGCTGGTATGAAAGCCAGCAAGACGGGCACCTTTACATCCATTCCGCTCAGTCCCGATTTTTTCGACAAACCTCCGCAGACCACACCCCAAAAGCCGTGATTGCCGGGTCTTTTATTTCCCCCGGTGGATGGCATGAACTGCTGTTGCTTTGAAGGATAGATTGACGCGCTTCCCCTCCTGCAGAGCAAGGTTCTCCAGAGATTGCGGCATTACATAAGCAGTTAGGAAAAAACCGCAATCGAGTTGCAGCTTGAAATAAGGACCCTGGGGAATAATCTTGATAATCATGGCCGGGAGATTATTTCTGACGCTCGTTTCCGCTCCTGCTTCCTGACGGGAAATAATGACATTCTCCGGTCTTACGCAGCATATGACCGTTTCTCCCACCGCGACTTCACCGATGCCCTCAATTTTTTGACCGGCGACCTCAACAGTAAAGGTTCCTCCCGATGCTTTTTGCACGATGCCGGGGAAAAGGGTTTCTATCCCGACAAAAGAAGCAACTAACTCATTGGCGGGATGGTTCATCACCTCCTGGCAGGCGCCTGTCTGCACGATATGCCCCTCATTCATCACAGCCAGGCGATCGGCCAGGCGCAAGGCCTCCAGACGGTCGTGGGTGGCAACTATCGCCGTCGTACCAGTTTGCCCCAGTACCAGCTGCAAATCTTCAATCAGGGTATCTCGACTGGGGGCGTCAAGATTAGCAAAGGGCTCGTCCAGCAAAATAAGTTCCGGCTCTGTGGCGAAGGCGCGGGCCAGATTGGTGCGTTGTGCTTCGCCACCAGATAAGCTTTTAGCGGAACGGCTGAGAAGATGGCCTATCCGCATCATATCCGCATACCTGGCGACACGCCGGGCGATTTCCTGCTTGGGGAGGTGGCGTATCTTCAGGCCGACGGCCACATTGTGGAAAACGGTGGCATTGAGCAGCAGGGGATCCTGAAAGACCATGGCCAGGCGGCGGCGATAAGAGATGGTTAGCTCTGGTCGGAGGACATCCTGCCCCTTAAAGAGAAGCGCGCCCCGCACCGGATCCAGAAGTCGGGCGAGGGCTAAAAAAAAGGTCGTTTTACCGGCGCCATTTGGTCCAATAATGGCGAGCGTTTCTCCCTCGGAGAGGGAAAAAGCGGGAATATCAAGCACCCTGGCGCCGCCTCTTTCCACAAGGAGGTTTTTAATCGTTAATATCGACACTGGCAGGGGGCTCATCTTACTTTTGTCTGTTGCTGAATCCGGCTCAGGACGGCATTGATCAGGAAAATAAAGAAGAGCAGGATGATGCCCAGGGCCATCGCCATCTCGAAATTCCCGCGGCTGGTTTCCATGACAGTGGCTGTGGTGAGGACGCGGGAATAGCCCTTGATATTGCCGCCGACCATGATCGATGCCCCGACCTCGGAAATAACCCCTCCGAAACCGGCCATCACCGCCGCCAGGAGCGGCAAGCGGGCCTCGCGCATCAGCAGCCAGAGCATTTGCAGGCGTGTTGCCCCCAGCGCCAGTATCTGCAAGCGCAGCTTTTCGGGGAGACTTTGCATGGCGGCAAGCGAGATGCCGGTGACAATGGGCGTGGCAATAACGATCTGGGCAATAATCATGGCAGCAGGTGTATAGAGCAGCCCCATAAAGCCCAGCGGCCCGTTCCGCCAGAGAAATATCGTGACAAAAAGCCCCACCACTACCGGCGGCAGGGCCATGCCGGTATTGATGAGGCTTACCACCAGATTGCGTCCGGGAAAGGTTGTCAGCGCTACGGTTGTGCCGAGGGAAATACCTAAAAAGAGGCTAATGATAGTGGCCAGGCCCGACACTTGCAAAGAAAGCCAGGTAATGGCAAAGACCTCCTGATCCAGGGAAAGGAGCAGACGGAAAGCTTTGCCCAGGCCACTGATAATCAAGTCCATTATTTGCCCAGCTCCTCTACTTTTTTACCTGCATCGGGGAAGAAAAGCGGAGCGCCGTATTTTTCCTTGCCAAAGGTTTTCATCAAGTCCTGTACCTCCCGGGAGACCATGAAATCGGCAAAGGCCTTAGCGCCAGGGGCATTTACCTTCGGCCACTTGGTGGGATTTACTTCGATAACATGATAGACGTTCAGAAGGACGGCATCGCCTTCTTTCAGGATTTCGAGGCCCAGATTCTTTTTCAGGGCAAGATAGGTGCCCCGATCCGTCAGGGTGTAGCCCTTTTTTTCGGCGGCCACGCTTAACGTCTGCCCCATCCCCAAACCGGTCTCTTGGTACCACTTTTCCTTCATGGGGCTGAGGCCCGTAGCCGCCCAAATGGCCTTTTCCTTGGCATGGGTCCCCGAATTATCGCCACGGGAAAGAAAAAGGCTACCGGCGGCGGCAATACTTTTAAAAGCCTCCACCGTTGTTTTTACGCCTTTTATTTTGGCCGGGTCTGTCGACGGGCCGACAAGGATGAAGTCATTATGCATGACCAGGCGCCTATTAATGCCACGACCTTCCGAGACAAATTTTTCCTCCGCCGCTGGCGAATGCACGAGCAATACATCTGCCTCGCCTTTCTGCCCCATGGACATGGCCTGGCCGGAGCCAACTGCAATCGTCTTTACAAAGTACCCCTGTTCCTTTTCAAACCGGGGAATCAAGACATCGAGCAGCCCGCTGTCCTGGGTGCTGGTCGTCGTTGCCAGGATGATGGTTTTCTGCTCCGCTGCCGGGGTTAAACCTGCCAGACCGGAAATAATTATGAGAGAAACAAACAGCCCGATGACGATTTTACTAAGCGAACTTGTCTTCATTACTTTTCTCCTGTCAGTTCATGGAATAAAGGATTTTTCCTGATTTGTTGAAATCGTAGTTACCCAGATGGGCCACCCTGGCACGAAATTCGGGAGAGAGGAGAATTTCTATCAGGGCCTGGATGCTCTTTTCAAAAAAGATGGCCTTATCCATAATCACATCAAAACATTCCATCGTGATCGGTGTAAAACTTAAACCCAGTAATTTAGCGATGGCGCCGGTGGCGAGACCCACATCGGCTTCTTTGGCAAGGATGGCAAGCCCGACCTCAAAGTGGGTAAAAACCTCCCTTTCATAATCCACAATGGCGGAGGGGGGGATTGCCGCTTGTTGCAGATGGTAATCCAACAGTACACGCGTTCCCGCGCCGGCCTGCCGGTTGATGAACCTTATTCCTTTGCCACATAAGTCAGCAAAATCTTTGATGTTGAGCGGGTTTTCCGGCGCCACGACAAAACCCAATTCCCGATAAAAAAGATTCACGACCACAGGCTCGATATGGGAAAGATGGGAAGGCAGAAAGGGGATATTGTAGGCGCCCGTTGCCGGATCGAAAAGATGCGACCAGGCAATGTCCGTGTGCCCTTTATCGAGGGCGCTCAGCCCCTCCGTGCTTCCCGTGTTGGCCGAGAAGAGATAAAATTCCGGGTAAAGCGTCCTTATCTGAGTCTGCAGGATATCCAGGATGGGATCATTGCTGCCCGCCGCCAGCATGGCCCCGGCAATGCGCTTTTCCTTCTGTCGGGCCTGCCCGATCCCCTGTTGGGCATCGGTCTCGATCCATTCATCAACGAGTTTTTTCGGGAACACCCACTTGCCCGTGACTCTGGTCGCGGGCACCTTCCCGTCCTTGACCAGGGCATAAACCTGTTTTTCATGGATTCCCAGATAATGTGCCACTTCTTTTGTGTTCATCAATACTTCGCTCATAGGCGCCTCAAAATTGCAACCCGTTACCAAACTAAAAGATAATCTGCGTCTGGATCCGGTACTGCATCATGTCTTCGTTGGTGGTGGACGCGTCGTCGTGGATTTTTGAAACGTCGGCCTGAAGCTTCAGGTTGTGGGCGAAGAAATAGTAGGAAACAGCGCCGCCGACCTCGGTTCTGAGGTTATTATGCTTATCCCGGTTGGGATCAATATAACCATAGCGTAAAGCAACTTCCAGCTTTCTGGGAATTATGCAGTAGCCGGCTTGGGCCAGGAATCCTTGGGCGCGAATATCGGCATCTGAATCATCGCCCTTGGCCTGCCCGACCAAATACTCGCCGATGCCGTAGAAGCCCCGCCACTTGATGGCAGCGTCTAAGCCGGCAAGGTCGATGTCGATTTTTTCCGTAGTGGCGAAACCATTGGCGCTGGTGGCGCTGCTTAAAAAGCCGATATTCAGGTTGTTATTGACCAGCGTAGCAGCGGCTGTCTTGCCGAGACGATCATGGAAGTAGCCGGCTCCGAAGGAAACAAGCGGTTTGGCGGTGTTGTCAAGATCACCTTCACCATAGGCCATATTGCCGAGAGGATCAACGGTTACCCTGACGCCGAAAGAGTTGTTATTGTCGGTGCTGGTAATGCCCTGCCCCTTGCCTCCGTACCAGCCAAGATCGTAGTTCAGCAGACCCTTTGCGATATTGCCATGCAGTTTTACGCCAATATCATATCCCGGTCGGAAAAAATCCGATACCAAGGCCCGGTCAACAAACTGGAGGTTGCCGGAAGGGTTGAGCCATTGGCGCCCGAAGGGAATCTTGGTCTGACCAACGAGAACCTGGAATTCGTCCACTAGTTTGTAGTCCAGATAAGCGTGCTCGATGAATTTGTTATTGGAACTTTGGGTCATATCTGTTTGCAAGAGGTAGGTAAGGTTTTTGGTATAGGCGTAACCCCTCATCCAAAGCTTCATCCGGCGGATTTTCCATTCACTTACATCCTGGGAAGCGCTGTCTTGATCAAGAAACGAATAGCGCGCTTGAAGCCGTCCGCCGATCGAGAGCTGAAACTTTTCGTCTGGCGACGTAAAGGTAAATCCCTTGCCCAATTTGTAATCCACGGGTTTGACCTTGGTGATTTCCCGGTAGTCCTGCTCGGTGATCACGCCCTTTTCCTTGAGGATATCCTCCAGGGTGCGTGCGGATGCCGCCTGCCCAATGAAAACCGCCGCCAGGAGTGCGGCTCCTGCTACAAAAAACTTCTTTCTCATCATCTCCTCCTTATCCTTAATTTACTTACCTATCCGTGTTGCACCCTGTGGCGCCTCTCAGTTTTTCTGCGAATGTTCGGCAATTATAATATTTTTTCCTAGCTGTCAATATATTATAATTACTTTTTATTACAAATTATTACTTGAAATGGCATAATGCTACGCTGATCATTGAGGTTTGATGATGGGAAAACTGACAAGACGTGGATTAAATAATGGTATCCATCTTGATATGCGATACCGGGCCGGGAAGGGACCTTTGCACAACTCCCTTATTCGTCATTCCGGTGGAAACAGGAATCCAGAAAGTACTTGATAATGCTGGATACCGGCTTTCGCCGGTATAACATAATTGAACATGGTCAGGAGCAGGGAGATCATAAAAACAACGCCGCTCCAGTTGTGGATGATTCGCATCTGGTTAAAGCCCCCGAAAAGGGCGCCGACCCCGCTCATTTGAAAAAGGAAGCCGAAGCCGCTGGCCGCAAGGATGAAAAAGCTTACCGTCAGGAGCCAATGATTCAGAATTTCGCAGACAGTCGCCTTCGTTATCATTTTGGCGTCAGCCATCTTGCTTCACCTCCTCTTTTTCCCCATATACCTTGCTGTAACCTGCCTGCCGGGCAAAAACCAGCAGGGCATCCCTCGCCCCGTAACGTATCGCGCCGGTGGCGCAAACCTTGGCGCAGGCCGGCGCCTGGCCGGCGGCCTGCCTGTCGGAACAGAGATGGCACTTGGCGATCTTGTTTTCTGTGTCGTAGCGGGGCACATTGAAGGGGCAGGCGGTGACGCAGAGCTTGCAGCCGATGCATTTTACGTCCGGTGAGATTAAGAGAGATTTTCTTGCAGCCATAGCAACTTCCTTAAGCCTTCTCGACGTTGACCATTTCTGTACAAAATGATTCCCTGATCATTGAAACTGATATCCCTTCTCCCGGAACAATGCGAGGCAGACATCAGCGGCAGCAGCATCATAAAGAATTCCCTTGTGCTTCTCGATCTCCTCCAGGGCTGCGTCAACCCCCAGGGCAGAACGATAGGGCCGGTGCATGGCCATAGCTTCCATCACATCAGCAACAGCAAGAATGCGGGCTTCGATGAGTATTTCTTCTCCTTTGAGTCCCTTGGGATAACCCGAACCATCCATTCTTTCCTGATGCTGCAGCACCATCTCGGCAATCGGCTGCGAGAAATCAATGCCCTTCAATATATCATATCCTGCTTGCGAGTGCACTTTTATGAGGCTGAACTCTATATTGCTCAGGCGACCCGGCTTGCTGAGAATCTCTGCGGGAACGGATATCTTGCCGATATCGTGTGTGGCCCCGGCCATTCGAATGCCAGCGATTTGCTCTTCCGAAAGATGCAGCTCGTTGGCAATGGCAACGGCAAGCTTGGACACCCTTTCCTGATGACCCGCCGTGTATGGATCTCTCGTTTCCACAATCATTGACATGGCTTTTATCGTGTCATCAATATTCTTCTGTAATTTCTTGAAACTCTGTTCAATTTTTCCCTCCGCCACTTTACGTTCGGTGATGTCCCGCGAAACGCAGATGGCAGCCACAGCTTTGCCGTCCTGAAATACTGGAGACGCGTTGACTTCACCAAACCGCGTTGTCCCGTCTTTGGCACGATATTCAACTGAGACGGCCTCAAGTCGTTTGCCGCCCGCCAATGTGCGTTTTATACTGAAAGCCGCCTTTTCCAGTGAAGAGGGCACGATAATATTTGGTTCGCTAATGGTTTTGCCTACCAGTTCCTCCGGTTTGTATCCCAGCGCCCTTTCGACGGAAGGCGAGATGCTGATGAGTCGCAAGTCAGGACCGAGCGAAAAGATTATGTCGGTGACGTGCTCAAAGTGGAGACGATATTTTTCCTCGCTTTCCCGAAGGCTTTCCACCGACTGCAAGCGAGCAATGGCAATGCTAATGCTGGCCCCAATTCCCTCCAGAAATCGGATCATATCGAGCGTAAAAATACGCCGCCGCGCATCGTTTAACTGCAGCAGACCGATAGTTGCATCACCTGACCGCAAAGGAATGAGCGCTACCGATTCATACCCTTCAGCGTTACAGCGATTCCGTGTAAGAGCCTGGCGGTCTTCCTCCGACGTTGAAGCTAACAGTTCGGTAGTGCTATTCGTCCAGAAGCTGCCGCCTTCTGTGAAAAAGGTAAAAGAAGGGTCTGTGCGGCCGCATATTATATTGCCGCACATGCACGCAAGAGAGGGATTTCCCAGAGAATCACGGATGATTTCACCGGCGTCATCCCGTTCGCAGAGATATCCCTCGGTTTTCAAAAAGTCCTGGGGAAAGCCGTTTGTCTCATAGTAGGGGAAATCATCGCCCTCCCGGAGGCGGATCGCAACTGCTTCGATACCCAAGTGCGCTTTCAGCAAAAGAAGGATATTGCGGATCAGGTTGGCGATTTCATTCGGACGGTTCAGTGTTTGTAAAATTTTGCCGGTTAATGCCTGCTGCTTCTCTCTTCGCTTCCTCTCGGAGATATCCTCAGCCGTACCCTCATAATAAAGGAGGGATCCTTTTTCATCACGCACGGCCTGCATATTGAAGGACACCCAGATTATACTGCCGTCCTTCCGATAAAACCGAATTTCGTGTTTTTCTGCTTTGCCGCACGTTTCAATTATCTGTCTCCATGCTGTCCGTTCTTCCTGATCCACATAGAGCTGATGGGGGATATCCGTGATCGCCGTCATGAGTTCCTCCGGAGAATCATAGCCCAACATGGCGGCCAGTGCCCTGTTGGCAGAAATAAACTGTCCTGCCGGAGTCGTCTGGGTGATGCCCGCTATTGCGTTTTCGAAGATGGAACGGTATTTCTCTTCCGCCTGGCGCACCTGTATGTAAAGCTGTGAGTTTTCCAGCACGGGGGCGATGATGCTCGCGAGGATGCTTAGCGCTTTTACCTGTCCCAAGGTAAAACGGTGATGCCCCGCCCGCGTGACGTTGACATTCAACACGCCGACCAGCTTGCCTCCCGCCAGCAGCGGCATGGAAACGGCGGCGCGTATGTCGGCGCGCGGGTTAATCGGGGAAAAACGCGGATCATCTACCCCACCCTTCAAGATCACGGGCTCGCGGTGGCGCGCCACCCAGCCGGCGACACCCTGATCCAGGGGGAGACGCTCCCCGGTGTGCGACCCGTGCCCGCCGCGGATAACGGCGACGTAAAGTTCCTTCCCGTCGCGCGTCGGGAGCATGATAGATGCCTCATCGGCGCCGCACTGCTGAAGGGCGGCGTCGGCGACTTTGCTCAGAATGTCGCTTAAATCGGAGGAAAAGGCGATGGCCTTCCCCAACTCATGAATGGCCACCGTCTCATGCAGTTGCATATTTTCCATCCGTAGATGGCGCACTTCCATGGCCCGCAAGAGCACCGGCAGCAGGGCAGCAAGTTTAAACGGTTTAAGCATATAATCAAAGGCGCGTAGCTTTATCGCCTCCACGGCCGTCTGAATCGTTCCTTGTCCGGTCATGATGATGCCCACAAGATTCGGATCAATTTCAAGCCCTGCCTTGAGCAGGGCAATGCCGTCCATTCCCGGCATCATCAGGTCGGTCAGAAGGATGTCGCAATCCTGCTCCGCCAGTGCCTGCAGGGCGTCGGCGCCGGCGGTAAAACCCTGCGTTTCGTAGCCATGTATGCTGAGCATTTCACAAAGGACGTTCATCAGTTCGGCTTCATCGTCAACAATCATGACCCGACCCAGAGTGAAATTTTCATTTGTTGCCGTCATGTCTGCCCCCTGTTTGTTTCGTCATTCGTCCTTGAAAATCCTGGCATTGCTTCCATTGGAGAAAGACAAGGTGATGCATGCCCTTGTTCCCTTTCCGGAAATCCCTTCGCTTGCGATGTCGAGCCTGCCATGGTGTTCCTGCGCAATACGTTGGCAAATGGCCAGCCCCAGTCCCGTGCCTTTTCCTTCCGGTTTCGTGGTATAGTAAGGTTCCATGACCTTGGGCAGGATCTCGGGTGGTATTCCTGTGCCCGTGTCGGCAATCTCGATATAGACCTGTTTCTCTTCCGGAAGTGCCATTACGCGGACTGTGAGCGTTCCTCCCTGCGACATGGCGTCGCTCGCATTCGTGAACAGGTTCAGAAACAACTGCCTTAATTGCTGGCGGTCTGCATGGATATTAGGGACGTCGTGTGCAAACTCCCGGATAATTTTTACATTGTTCTTGCGGAGGTGGTACCCAATGAGTTCGAAGGTCTTTTCTATTTCTTCACCTACATCCACCGTAGAGATATGCTGCTGGCTCCGGCGGCTGAACTGCAGGAGATTGCTTACCAGAACTCCCATCCGTTCGACCTCCCGCCCGATGATTTCCAGCTCACGCCGGAGCGGATCGTCTGGGGATGTCTGCGCCGTCAGGGATTCGATCCGGAGACTAACGGTGGCCAGGGGATTGTTCAGTTCGTGGGCAATGCTGGCGGCCAGTTCCCCCATCGTCGCCAGCTTCGCTGCCTGCCAGAGTTGCTGCGACATGATCTTTACTTCATCGCTCATTGCCTGAAGAGCCGCCTCCGTCTGCTTGCGGTCGGTGATGTCGATCATCGTGGCGCGGCATACGACGGGCGCGCCGTCGGCGTCCGGCGCCGCTGTCGCATCCAAGCGCACCCAGAGGGAGGAGGCGTCTTTTTTCACCAGTCGCAACTCGCACACCTGCGGCGCGCCCGTTTCAAAGAGCAGCTTGCGCTGTCGGTAGTAGATGTCCTGGTCCTCGGGGAGGATAAAGCGGGTCAATCGCTGCTTGATCAGGACGCTTCTCGCCACGCCCAGCAGGGTCGCGGCGGTGATATTTACCTCCATGATCAGTCCCGCCTCGCTAAGGGTGAAATAGCCCACCGGCGCCAGCTCATACAGGTCGAAATATTGCGCCCGTGACGCTTCCAGTTGTCCCTGCATCCGGCGCAATTCATCGTTCTGCATCTCCAGTTCGATCTGATGCACCCGCAGCTCGTGGAGCGTCCGTCGCCCTTCGTCAGGGGACAGCGCCCCCACGTTTTCCAGCATCCCGGCGGCTTTTCCCCGGGCTATCTCTTCCGCCCGCCGGCGCAGGGTCTGCCCTGAGCCTTTCGACGGGGCAGAGGCTTGCGGTGAAATGATTTTTTCGGCCTTCATGACTCTAAATCCTGGGGACAGATTTCAAATCTGTCCCCAAAGCCCTTTCCCGCTCGATATCTGTCCCCAAAGCCCCTGCTTCCCGCTCTGTCGTGGCAATGGCATAAATCTCGCCTGCGTCGCTGACCAATGCCGTGGCGGTGAGCCACACCTCCACGATCCGGCTGTCTTTGGCGAGCCGTTGGGCGCGGTAGGGCGCCAGAACCTCGGCCCGGACCAGTTGCTGCACGACGGTCAAGGCTTCCTCCCGCTGCTTCTCCGGGGTCAGGTCGCGGATGTTCATCGCCAGGGCTTCGGCTTCGCTCCAGCCGTACATCCGCACCGCCGCCGGATTCCAGGCCAGGATGCGGCCCTCCATATCCTGCACCATGACGGCGTCGAACGCGTCCCGCACTACTACAGCCAGACGGCGCGCTTTTTCGACTTCCCGCAGCGCCTCCCGCGCCTTCTTCATTTCGGTGATGTCAAAAAAGGTGAGCACCGCCCCCTCAATGACATTTTCCAGGGTGCGATAGGGCCGGATGCGCAGCAGATACCAATCGCCCCCTTTGGTCTGCACTTCTAACTCTTTGGGAATCAGGGTATCCAGTACCGTCTGTGTGTCCGTAAGCAGGCTCTCATAGCCCGCGAGGTTGGAGACGATGTGGCCCACCGGCCGCCCCACGTCCGTCTGGATCAGGTTGATCAGTTGGGTGGCGGGGGGGGTGAAACGCCGGATGCGCATTCGATGGTCCACAAAGACGGTGCCCACGCCCGTGCCGGCCAGGAGGTTGTTCATGTCGTTGTTGGCCCGTGAGAGCTCGGTGACATTCTGCTGCAACTCGGAGTTGACCGTCCCTAACTCCTCGTTCACCGACTGCAGCTCCTCCTTGGAGGTCTCCAACTCCTCGTTGGTGGACTGCAATTCTTCGTTGACCGACTGCATCTCCTCGTTGGTGGATTTGAGTTCTTCGTTGGAAGTCTCCATCTCCTCGATGGTTGACTGGAGATATTCCTCCTTGTTCCGCAGCTCCTGCTCCAGCGCCGCCACCCGGGCGTCGCTGTCTGCGGCGAGATCGATTCTTGCGTCGCCTGCCCCCTCGGTCCGCTTGGAGCGGACCTTTACCGCCGGCGCATCCTCAAAGCTGACCAGGAACAGACCGGCGGCGGTTGCCTCCGGCCGGCTCTTGTTCTCAGCCTGCCCTGAGCCCGTCGCAGGATCAAAGGGGTCTGCGGGTAGCGGCCGAACCGTCAGATTGACGTTGATGAAATCGCCGTTGGTTTTGACCTTGAGGCCCGGGTAGCGCGCCGTCTCTTTGCGAGCCGCCGCTTTGCGCAGGGCCGTGGCCAGCTCCTGCCGCAATCCTTCCCGGGCCATTCTCGTGATGTTCATCCCGGCGTCGCCGGGGGCCGGTTCCAGGTATTTCCCCGTCCGGCCGTGGATATAGAGGATATCGCCGCGCTCATTGACGACCACGCTGGCCGGGGTGTATGCGTGGCTCAGGGCTCGTTCGGCAAGCTCGCGCAGGGGGACTTTGCTCACTTCGCGGCGCTCTGCTTTTGCCGGCCTCGTGGCAACCCCGTCCGCTGTCAGGGGCGGGATAAACCTTCCCAGCGCCGGGCGGTGGGCGCCCTGGGCCTCTCCTTTACGCTGATAGAGCTTCCATTTGTGGTCCAGCGCTTGAAAGAGGTCCAGAAATTCCCCCACCGTCTCGGAGGTTCCCAGAAAGAGGGCGCCTCCGGGGTTCAAGGCATAGTGGAACAGGGGGATCAGCTTCTTCTGCAACTCGGCGCCCATATAGATCATCAGGTTCCGGCAACTGATCAAATCGAGCTTGGAAAAGGGCGGGTCTTTGATCACGTCCTGCTCGGAAAGGATCAGCAGTTCGCGGATGCCTTTCTGGATGCGGTAAACGCCGGCCTCCGGGTCATGGGAAAAAAAGCGTGCGAGTCTCCCCGGAGTGACGTCGGCGGCGATGTCGGCAGGGTAAACGCCGATTCGGGCCACATCGATAGCACGAGAGTCAATATCCGTGGCGAACACCTGCAGCGTGAAGGTTTGTTTCAGCGCTTCCAGGCGCTCCTGTAGGAGGATGGCGAGGGAATAGGCCTCCTCGCCGGTGGAACATCCCGGCGACCAGACGCGGATCACGGCGCCCGCGGGCTTGCCGGCAAAGAGCTGCGGAATTACCTTTTTCTCAAGGGCCGTGAAGGCTTCGGGGTCCCGGAAGAAGCGGGTGACGCCGATCAGAAGGTCCCGAAAGAGGGCTTTCCCTTCTGCCGGATTTTGCCGCAGATAGCGCACGTACCCGTCCAGCCGGTCGATTTGATGGACGGCCATGCGCCGCTCCACGCGGCGGATCATGGTTTTCTGCTTGTAGAGGGAAAAGTCATGGCCCGTCTGGTCGCGCATGAGGACGCAGATCTTTTTCAGGAGGTCTTCCGCCCCTGGGGTCGGGGGAGAGAACGGGCGGGGCCTTTTGCCAAAGGTGTGGGCGGCGTAGGCGATGAGCTGGGCGGGCATCTCCGCCGCCGGCAGGATATAGTCCGTAAGGCCCGTGGCGACGACGCTGCGTGGCATGCCGTCATACTCCGCGGATTCGGGGTTCTGCGCCATGACCATGCCCCCCTCGTCCTTGATCGCCCGGACGCCCTGCGTGCCGTCGCTGCCCGTGCCGGACAGCACAATGCAGATCGCCCGCTCACGCTGGTCCTGGGCCAGGGAACGGAAGAAAAAGTCAATGGGCAGGCGCATGCCGCGGGGAGAGGTCTGTTCCAGTAACTGCAGGGTGCCGTTCAGGAAGGCCATGTCCCGATTGGGCGGGATGATGTAGGTGCAGTTGGGCTGGACTGTCATCCCGTCTTCGACCTCGTAAACCTGCATCCGGGTATAGCGCCTTACCAGGTCGGAGAGGATGCTCTTGTGATCCGGGGCCAGGTGCTGCACCAGGACAAAGGCCATGCCGGGATCAGTATCGGTGGGCATGGCGGAAAAGAACGCTTCGAACGCTGCCAGCCCCCCGGCGGAGGCGCCAATGCCGACGATGGGGAAGCTCTCATCCGATTTTAAGTTATCGGGGACAGATTT
>Ga0080064_1003204_pt1 | contig 24694 bp, 8 predicted proteins | sample Subgrocontami54m_FD_69260 | JGI IMG/M metagenome (GOLD analysis project Ga0080064, IMG submission 69260) | Subsurface groundwater microbial communities from S. Glens Falls, New York, USA - GMW46 contaminated, 5.4 m (SPADES assembly) (version 2) ...
GTCGGCGGTGAAGTTCAGCCACGGTCGGTACTGGTAGGCCACGCCGGCGCTCCAGATCGTGCGGGTGAACCGGTACAGGTTGCGCGGCGAGCCTACCGCCTGGAAATTCGTGATGTAGTTGCCGACGTAGTTCACCGCCACGCGCGAGCTGAACTTCCGGTAGCGCCACGTCAGGCCGTAATTCGCGACGCGCGGGATGAACCCTGGCACTTCGTTCGTGCTGCGCTGCGCCGCGCCGCCAAAATTTCCGGTGGTCTGGATGAGCGTGTAGTTGGCCGAAGCGCCGAGCCCCTTCAGCAGCCCGGGGAGGAACGTGAACTGCTGCTGATAGGTGAACTCCCAGCCCTGCACGATTGCCGTGCCGGCGTTCGCGCGAGTGAGCAGGAGGAAGCCGACGTACTCGCCGTTGAACCCGTTGTTGTTCCCGGCGCCGACGGTGCCGGCCGGAATCCCGTTCACGATGTAGTCCTTGATCGTCTTGTGAAACCAGCTCGCGGATACGGTGCCGGCCGGCTCGAAGTAATACTCGATCGACGCATCCCAGTTTTTTGCCAACTGCGGCAGCAGGCTGGGGTTGTTGATCGTCAGGGTCTGCTGCGACTCGTTCACCGTTTCGTTGGGCACGAGGTTGCTCAGCGGCGGCCGGCCGAAACTGGTCGACCAGCTCAGCCGCGCCTTGAGGTTCCGCGTGAGGTCGTGGTTCAGGTGCACGCTGGGAAAATACTTCGTGTAGTCGCCGTGCAGCTCGCGCCGGTTGTTGGCGTAGTCGCGCTGCGCCGCACCCACCGGATCCGCCTGCTGCTGCGCCGCCGTGCTGGGGACGCGCGCGCGCACCCAGCCAGCGCTGTCGGTCTCCGTCTTCTCGCCGCGCACGCCGGCGAGAAAACCCGTCCGGCCGAACTTGCCGTCGGCCATGACGTACGCCGCACTGGCGGTCTCCGTCACCCTGCGATTGCCGACGAATTGGTTCGACTCGTGGAAGTACAGATCCTCCCGCCAGAGCTCTGGCTGCGCGGGCGTGCGCTGGCTGATGAAGTCGGAGGCTTCCCACTGCGGGATCCGCCGGCCGCTTTTCACCTGGTCGAACATGATCAGCCGCGACGAGTACGGCAGCGCCCCCGAGCCGATGTAGTTCCAGCGGCGGCCGCGGTCACTGTCCTTCGCGACGTTCTCGCGCCATTGGAATCCGGTTTTCAGGTACACCGGCGCGCGCAGCGGTAGTTGGTAGCGCGCGTTGCCGTGCAGCTCGCTGACCTCGCGGTCGTTGTCCGCATTGGCATTGGCCAGCGCGTTCTGCGGCGCCGGCCGGTAGTTCGCCGGATTGGTGATGTCCGGGCCTTCGGTCTGGATGAAACGCGGGTACAGGTCCGACGACGTGCGGTCGAGGATCCAGCCGACGCCGGTGATCTGGTTGATCAACACGCCGCCCTTGCCGTTGCCGCGGTTGACGTGCGTCTGGTTGTACGCGGCGCGATAGTCGATCTGCCAGCGCTCGAACTCGTGCTCGACGCCGAAGTCGACGTTGCGCATCCGCACGAAGACGTTGTTCGGCCCCGTCATCGTGAGGTTGATGGTCGAGCCCGGCGCCGCGCGCACCTGGGTGACCCGGTCGGTATAACCGGGCAGGATACCGGCGGTGCCGCTGGTGCCGACCTGCTGCGTGGTGAACGCGCGCGTCTCGTACCGGCGGCGGAACTTCTCGTTGTTGTCGTTCGCGAGCGTGTTCAGCGTGAGCTTGGTCGAGCGCGACAGGCGGTAATCCGCCTTCACGTTGATGCTGTTCTGGGTGTGCGGATTGTAGGTGTCGGTCGTCCGATAATCCCAGACGTAGGCCGGCCGCGCCGTCGTGTTCTGAAAATCCCGCGTCGTGATGAACCAACCCGTGCCGTACTCGCTGTGGAACAGGTTGGCCGCGATGCCCAGGTTCCGCTCGCCGCCGAACACGCTGAACACTTCCTGGTAGCCGACGTTGAACAGCGGGTGCGCCCGGTGCTGCTCGCGCAAAGGAATCTGCTGCGTGAAGGACGGCGCGATGCGGCCCGAGAGATTGTACGTGAGCCGGCGCTTCTCCCGCAGGCTGAGCGGCGAGCGGCTCTTGAGGTTGAGCGTGCCGCCGAGCGAGTCGGCCCCCTTGTCGGGCGTGTGGCCCTTAATCAGCTCCATCTGGTCGAACATCGCGCTGTTGTAAACGTGGAGCTGCGTCGCGCGGCCCATGCTGTCGTCGCGGCTGGTGAGCATCACGCCGTCCATCGTGACATTGTTCAGCCCCGGCTGGACGCCGCGGATGGTGAAGCCGGCGACGAGCCCGGCCTCGTTGAGGTTGCCCGCCACGCCCGGCAGGTTCAGCGCCACCTCGCTCGCGCTCATGTTTGGCAGCGTGCCGAACGCGTCCATCGCCACGACGTTCTTCACGTTCTCCGCGTTGCGCTGTGCGGTGATGGCGGCGGCGGCGCCCTCGCGCTCGCCGGTGACCTTGAAGGCATCCAGTTTGTAGATACCGCTGGTCAGGTCGAAATCGCGCACGGCGCGCTGGCCCGGCCCGAGGGTGACCTGCGCGCGGGCTGGATCGAGTCCGGTATAGGATACGAGCACCTCGTGCGTGCCGGCGGGGACACCGCTGAGCACGAAGCGGCCGGTGAGGTCGGTCAACGTGCCCAGCCCGAGCTGCGGCAGCTCGATCCGCGCGCCTTCCAGGAGGTTGCCGGTGGCGGGGTTGCTGACGACGCCGGTGAGCGAGCCGGTTGCGTCGGCCGCGGCGAGCTCCGGTCGTGGTGCGAGGGCGAGTGCGGCCAGCGTGAAGATGCAGGCGAGGACATGCTTGGGGTTCATGGTCGGCGGGGTTTCCGGGTCGCAATGTAGGCGGAGTGCCCTCACCCCGTTGGGAGGCGGATGCGGGGTGAGGGCACCCCGCCCACAAATACAGCCAAGGCATGCTCGGTGCCGCCTCCGGAAATGCAACGCCAGAGAGATAGGGAAATCGCCGCGCGAACCGCCAATTGACGCGGCCGCGAAAATCAGCGACAGGATCGCGCTCAAATTCCCCCGTGCGTTCCCCCCGCATTGCCCGACTGATTCCCACGTCAGCCCCCGCCGCGCTATTGGCCGTTTGGGGGGCAGTTGTTGCCGCTCCGCTGCGCGCGGCGCCGACCGCGAGTGGCGTTGCGCCCGCGGCTGCGGCGTTCATCGAGAACTACTGCGCCGGCTGCCACGATGACATCGAAAAGAAGAGCGACCTCGATCTCACATCCCTTGCGTTCAGTCCCAAGGACCCGAAGAACTTCGCGCTCTGGGTGAAGGTGCACGACCGCGTGCGCGCGGGCGAAATGCCGCCGAAGAAAAAGCCGCGGCCGCCCCCGGGCGAACTCGAGCAGTTCGTTGCTTCGCTCGGCTCCACGCTCACCGCGGCCGAGCGCGAGCTGTACGCGGATGGGCGCGCGACGCGCCGGCGGCTGAATCGGTACGAGTACGAGAATGCGCTGCGCGACCTCCTCGCGGCGCCGTGGCTGCAGGTGAGGGACTCGCTGCCCGAGGATGGCGAGGCGTTTCGGTTCAACAAGGTCGGCGATGCCCTCGACGTCTCGCACGTGCAACTCGCGCGCTATCTCGGCGCCGCCGAGTATGCGCTGCGGCAGGTCGTCGCGAAACAGCCGGAGCGTCCCGCGACGACCACCACGCGCTACTACGCGCGCGAGCAGCGCAGCTTCGTCGGGCCGATGAAGTTCACCGTTTTCAACACTGCGCCGGAGCGTGCGACGTTCCCGGTGCTCGGCGGCGAGGCGCAGCCCGACGTGCGACAGGGCAAGGCGCCAGTCACCGTCGGCGCGAGCGAACCCGCGACCCGTGAACTCGAAGGCGTCGGGCTCGTCGCGAGCACGTACGAGCCGCTGGAGCCGAAGTTCTCCCAATTCAAGGCGCCGGTCGCCGGTCACTACAAGATTCGGCTCAACGCGTTTTCCGTCTGGGTCGGACCCGGCAAGCGCGTGCCCGGCAAACCGGATCGCTGGTGGGTTCCCGATCTCGATGACATTTCCCACGGCCGCCGGCCGGAGCCGATCACCGTGTATTCGGAAATCCCGCCGCGGCAGTTGCGCTGGCTCGGAGATTTCGACGTCGCGCCGGATCCGACGGTGCACGAGCTCGACGTGTGGCTGCTCGAGGGCGAGACCATCCGCCCCGACGCCGCGCGGCTGTTCCGCTCGCGGCCGGGCGCGGGACGCTGGCAGAATCCGCTCGCGGAGAAGGATGGCCAGCCCGGGGTCGTGTTTCGCTGGCTGGAAGTCGAAGGGCCGCTTTACGACGAGTGGCCGACCGCGGGGCACAAGCTGTTGTTCGGCGATTTGCCGCTGCGAGTGACGAGCGCGGCACCGACATCGGGAGCGCCCCTGCCAGTCAGGTCGGAAACGCCGGCGCGTGATCGCGGCCGGCGGCGGTCGGCGAATGCCGCGGGGGCGGCGGGCCAAAGTCGGACGGCTGCGGTCACGGCGGCCGCGCCAGCGGGACCGGCGTTCGAAATCGTCTCGGACCGTCCCATGGCCGACGCGCCGCGACTACTCGGGCGGTTCATCGCGCGCGCGTACCGGCGGCCCGTGCCCGACGGCGAGGTCCGGCGATTCCTGCCGGTCGTCGAAAACACGCTGCAGGCCGGCGGCAATTTTGCCGACGCGATGATCGCCGGCTATACCGCCGTGCTCTGCTCGCCGGAGTTCGTGTCGATCGACGAGCAGCCGGGCAAGCTCGACGACTACGCGATTGCGGCGCGGCTTTCGTTCTTCCTCGCCAACTCGTCGCCCGACGCGGAGCTGCGCCGGCTCGCGGCCGCCGGGCAGTTGCACGACCCGAGGGTGTTGCACGCGCAAACCGATCGGTTGCTGAACGACCCGAAGGCCGGGCGGTTCGTCGACGCGTTCCTCGACTACTGGCTGGATCTGCGGCGGATGGTTGCGACCGCGCCGGACGAGGTGCTCTACAACGACTACTATCTCGACGATTTGCTGACCGAGTCGGCGCTCGCCGAGACGCGCGCATTTTTCACCGAGCTGATTCGCGGCGATTTGCCGGCGAGGAATCTGGTATCGTCCGATTTCGTTTTCGCGAACGAGCGGCTGGCGGCTCATTACGGGTTGCCGCCGGTCGAAGGCGTCGCCCTGCGCAAGGTTGCAGTGCCGCCGGGGAGTTTGCGCGGCGGGCTGCTCACCCAGGCGGCCGTGCTGAAAGTCACGGCCAACGGCACGACAACGTCGCCGGTGCTGCGGGGCGCGTGGATCATGGAGCGGATTCTCGGGCAGCCGCCGCCGCCGCCGCCGCCGAACCTGCCCGCGGTCGAGCCGGACATCCGCGGTGCGAGCACGATTCGGCAGCAGCTCGACAAACACCGGACGCAGGAAAGTTGTGCGGCGTGCCACGCGCGCATCGATCCGCCGGGCCTGGCGCTGGAGGCCTTTGACGTGATGGGCGGTTTCCGCGATCGGTACCGTGCGATGGGTGATGCCGCAACGAACACGAACCCGGGCAGCGGCACGGCGGCGGTCCTGCCAGCGCCGGGCATCGGCCGGGGCGGACAGAAATTCCAGTTCCACTATGCACTGCCGGTCGACTGCACGGGCGAGCTCTGGGACGGCCGGAAGTTTGCCGATGTGCGCGAACTCGAGCGGCTGCTGCTCGACGACGAGCGGCAGATTGCGCGGAATCTCGTGCGGCAGTTCGTCGTTTACGCCACCGGCGCGCCGGTCCGCTTCAGCGATCGGCCCGTGGTCGAAAAGATCCTCGACCACGCGCAGTCTGGCGGGTGGGGCGTGCGGTCACTCGTGCATGAGGTCGTGCAATCGGAGCTGTTCCTAAACAAGTAGACACGGAGACGCGGAGATGCGGGGAAACGGGGACAAATCATCCAGCTTATGAATACGACCCGGAAGAAGCAGGTTCGGAAGCATACAGACCTCGAGTTGTACGTCCGTGCTTTTGCTGCGGCGATGAAACTCTTCCACGCGAGCAAGAGCTTCCCGAAGGAGGAGCGGTATTCCCTCACCGATCAAACCCGCCGCGCTTCGCGTTCTGTTTGCGGGAATCTTGCGGAAGCGTGGCGCAAGCGGCGGTATCCCGCGGCGTTTCTCAGCAAATTGAACGACTCCGAGGGGGAGGCCGCCGAAACGCAGGTCTGGATTCACTTTGCGGCTGAATGTGGTTATTTGGATCGAACCGAAGCGCGCCAGCTCTACGCCGAGTACGACAATCTCCTCGGTATGCTCGTGACGATGATCAACAACCCCACAGCCTGGCTATTGAAATAACGTCCCGTCCCCACCCCCCGCGTCCCCCGATCTCCATGTCCCCGCCTCCCCCCCTCTCCGCGTCCTTCACCCCCCAGCGTGCCCTCTCCCGCCGGCAATTCCTGCGCGGCGCCGGCATCGTGCTCTCGCTGCCGCTGCTCGACTCGATGCTGCCGGCGTTTGCGCAGGCCGCCGGCAATCCGGCGGGGCCGGCCAAACCGCGGCGGATGCTCGCGGTGTGCAACAACCTCGGGCTGCTGCCCGATCAGTTCTTCCCGAAGCAGGCGGGCCGCGGCTACGCGTTGTCGCCGTACCTCAATCACCTGCGCGGCCACCGCGACGACTTCACGGTGTTCAGCGGCGTCTGGCACCCCGACGTCGACGGCGGTCATCCGGCGGACATCTGTTTCCTCACCGCGGCGCCGCACCCGGGCAGCGGCGGCTTCCGCAACAGCATCTCGCTCGATCAGTACATCGCGGAACGGATCGGCCATGAGACGCGGTTTCCGTCGCTCACGCTCGGCGTGAACGTGCAACAGGGTCAGCGCAGCCTCTCGTGGACTGCCTCCGGCGTGATGATTCCCTGCGAGGAGAAGGCCTCCGATGTGTTCAAGCGCTTGTTCGTGCAGGGCACGCCGGCGGAGGTCGACGCGCAGGTGCGCAAACTCGCGCAGGGTCAGAGCATCCTCGATGCGGTGGGCAGCCAGGCGCGCGACCTGCAGCGCAGCGTCGGCGCGCGCGACCGCGACCGGCTCGATCAGTATTTCACCAGCGTGCGCGAACTCGAGCGCCGCATGGAAATGTCGAAGGAGTGGGAGCGGCGGCCGAAGCCGAAGGTCAATGTGCCCGTGCCGCTCGATCCGGCGAGCCCGAAGGAGTACATGGAAAAAGTGAAGCTCATGTACGACATGGCGCGGCTGGCGTTCGAGACCGATTCGACGCGCTCGATCTCGCTGCTGCTCGACAGCGTGAACTCGCCCACGATCGATCTCGATCACGAGATCAAGATCACCGACGGCTATCACAACCTTTCCCACCACGGGAAATCCGAGGCGAAGCTCGCGCAGTTGAAGGCGATCGACGAGTGGCACATGAAGCTGCTCAACGACCTCTTCGCCGACCTCAAGGCGGTGAACGAAGACGGCGAGTCGCTCTTCGATCGGACGATGGTGCTCTACGGCTCCAATCTCGGCAACGCGAACACCCACGTCACCACGAACCTGCCGACGCTTTTCGCCGGCGGCGGCTTCCGGCATGGCCAGCACCTCGCGTTCGACCGCACGCACAATTATCCGCTGCCCAACCTCTTCGTCTCGATGCTGCAGCGGATGGGCATCGAATCGGACAAGTTCGCCTCGTCGACGGGCACGATGCGGGGGCTGGATTTGGCGTAGCGGCGCGACGGCGTGTTCGGACACACCCCGGCGCTTCGCGCCACCCCTCTGCTAGAGGGGAATCAAGAGTGCGATCCTGTCTTGAAATCCCCTCTGGCAAGAGGGGTGCCCGAAGGGCGGGGTGTGTGCGCACACAAGCGCGCGGTAGTAATCAGTAGGTCAGTAGACAGTTCGGCAGGCGGGACGCCTGCCGCCACGGGCAGGAATGGCCCGCGGCCGCACTGATGACTTGGACTGAACCGATTACTCGGTTTGGACTGAGGGTCCCGATGCCACGCCCGCGCATGCTTGCTTACTTCGTTGCGATTTTCCTCGCGACGCTGGCGGCGTACTGGCCGGCCGTGCACGCGGGGTTCATCTGGAACGACGCCGATTACGTCACGGCACCGGCGCTGCGCTCGCTGCCTGGGCTGGCCCGGATCTGGTTCGAAGTCGGCGCGACCGAGCAGTACTATCCGTTTTTGCACAGCGCGTTTTGGCTGCAGCACCGGCTGTGGGGCGACGCGCCGGCGGGTTACCACCTGCTGAACATCCTGCTGCACGCCGGTTCGGCGTGTTGGCTGGTCGCCCTCCTGCGCCGGCTGGCGATGCCCGGCGCGATCCTCGCCGGATTTCTGTTCGCGCTGCACCCGGTGTACGTCGAATCGGTGGCGTGGATTTCCGAGGAGAAGAACACGCTGTCGCTGTTTTTCTACCTCCTGGCCGCGCTGACCTACCTGCGGTTTGAGGAATCGCGGCGGCCCCGCGCGTACCTCGTTGCGACCGGGCTGTTCGTCCTCGCGCTGCTCAGCAAGTCGACCACGGCCACGCTGCCGCCGGCGTTGCTCGTCGTGGCCTGGTGGCGGCGCGGCGCGTTGAACGGGCGCCGCGACGTGGTGCCGCTGCTGCCGTGGTTCGCGCTGGCCGCGGGGATGGGCCTGGTTTCTGCGTATGTGGAGCGCAACTACATTGGGGCGGAAGGGGCCGATTTCGCGCTCGACAGCCTCCAGCGCGTGCTGCTGGCCGGCCGGATCACCTGGTTCTACTTCGGGAAGCTGTTTTGGCCGGGCAACCTGATCTTCATCTACCCGCGATGGGAGGTCGGCGCCGGCCATGCCATCTACTGGTTGTGCCTCGTCGGATTGGTCGCGGCGCTGGCCGGGCTGTGGCGGCTGCGCCGTCATTCGCGCGCGCCGCTCGCCGCCGCGCTGTTTTTCGGCGGGTCGCTGTTCCCTGTGCTCGGATTCTTCAACGTCTACGCGTTCATCTACTCGTACGTCGCGGATCACTGGCAGTACCTGCCGAGCCTCGGCATCGTGGTGCTGGCGGCGGCGGGCGTGAGCAGGTTCGTTGCGGGAGTCGCGGCGCCCGCGGCCGTCGGGACCCTCCGCTTGTCGAACGGGGCGCGGCCGAGGTCCGAACCGGGGCGGGGGAGCCCCGGCTCCGGGGCGATGCGCGCCCTCCCCATCCTCCTCGTGGCCGCGCTGGGCGTGCTCACGTTTCACCAGAGCCGGATGTACGCCGACATGCGGACGTTTTATCGCACCACGCTCGAGCGAAACCCCGCGGCCTGGATGGCCCACAACAACCTGGGTAATCTGCTGCGGGAGGACCAACGGCTCGAGGCGGCGATCGCGCATTTCGAGGCGGCGCTGCGGGTGAAGCCCGACCTCGCCAAGGTGCACAACAATCTCGCGACCTGCCTGCGCGACCTGAAGCGGATGCCCGAGGCGATCGAGCATTACCGGCGCGCGATCGAGATCGTTCCCGACTACCCGGAGGCGCACAACAACCTCGGCAGCCTGTTGCGCCAGCTCGGCCAGACGGGCGAAGCGCTCGCGCATCTTTCCCGTGCCGTGCAGCTCGATCCCGAGTACCTCGACGCGCGGAACAACTTCGGCATGGCGTTGCGCGACGCCGGCCGGATGAAAGAAGCGCTCGCGCAGTTCCAGCAGATCATCCGCGTTTCGCCGAACTCGTCGCCCGCGCACCTCAACCTTTCGCTCACGCTTTCGCTGCTCGGCCGCGACACCGAGGCGATGGAACACTATCGCGAGGCCAGGCGGCTCAATCCGGCGATTCCCGAACTATCCGCGCGGTGAGCGTGGTGGAAAGCGTGGATCTTCCGCACGTTGGCAGCGCGCAACTTGGGCGCGAAAAAACGCGAATTGGTCACCATTTGGTGAGTCTGCCAACAGGTACGCTTTGATTCGCGCATCTTCGCGATTCTCGCGGTTGCATTGAATAGTTCCGCCAAGCGCGGCCGGGGAACGGGGTTCGCCCGCGGGCTTGGGGCTGCCGGCCCCGGCGGCGACCATGTCATAAATTCCCCGCAAGAATCCCGGTCGGCACCCCCGGGAGATTCCCTAGCCGGTCGTAACCGGGCCGTGACATCAAACCGCTTGCCACACGGTAAGGGATTCTCTCACCGTCTGATAATCATCAGATCGCCGACCCCGACCTGATGGCTGCCCCGGTTTGAACCTAAGCCAACCCTCCGGCGTATTCGCGTCGGAACTACCTCCAGAGCCCCTATGAAACCTGCGACATTGTTGTCACAGCGGATGCTGCGTGGCATCGCGCTTGCGCTCGGCTTGCTCCTGCCGACGCTCCACGGCCAAACCGCCGGCACCGGCACCGTGCAGGGCCGCGTGTTCAACCCCTCCACCGGTTCCTACGTGCGCAATGCGGAGGTCCGGCTCGAGGGCACCAGCCAGACGACCTACACCGAAAACGACGGCGCCTTCACGTTCCAGAACGTGCCGGCGGGCGACGCGACGATCGTCGTGACCTACACGGGCTACAACACCGTGACGGAAAAGTTCACGGTGACGGCGGGCCAGATGGCGGTCCGGGAAATCAACCTCACCAGCACGGCCAACACTCCAACCACGAAGGACGGTGTCGTGCAGTTGTCCGCCTTCACCGTTTCCTCCGAGCGAGAGGGTAACGCCAAGGCCATTCAGGCGCAACGCCGGGACATGAACATCATCACCTCGGTGTCGTCGGACCTCTTCGGCGACGTCGCCGACGGCAATGTCGGCGAGTTCCTGAAGTATCTTCCCGGCATCGACCTCGATTACGTCGAGTCCGAGCCGCGCGGCCCGCGGCTGGGCGGCATGGAAGGACAGTACGTCGGCGTCGCCTTCGACGGCATGCGCACCGCGAGCGCCGACGCAAACCGGGGCGGCGATGCCTCGTCCCGCGCCACGAGCTTCGAGGGCTTCTCCATCACGAGCATCGAGTCAATCGAGGTGAACTGGACGAACAGTCCGGAGAACGACGGCGACACGCCGGCGGGCAACGTGAACATGCGCACGAAGCGGGCGTTCGACCGGAAGGGACGGACGTTCACCTACAACTTAAGCGCGAACTTCAACAACGAGGAGTTCCTCCTCGACAAGTCCAATGGCCCGCGGGACCACAAGGACTACAAGTGGAAGCCGAATTACATTCTCAACTACGCCGAGTCCTTCTTCGACCAGCGGCTTGGCGTGAACCTCGGCGTCAGCCACGCGTATTCGTACACGGAGCAGATTGTTTCCTCGGTCGGCTACAACAACAACGCCACCGCGACCGATCCGCGGCCTCAGGTCGTGCGGCAGATCGATTTCAAGGACGGTCCGAAATTCATCCAGAAGGACGCCGTCACGTTCACGGCCGACTGGAAGGTGACGCCGCGCCTCGTGCTTTCGCTCAACGCCGTGTACAGCTACTTCGACGGCGAATTCTGGAACCGCAATTTCACTTTCGTGGCGTCGAACGACAACGCGAACGTGAACAACGGCCGCTCGACGGTCGGCGGCGACGGCATGACGACCATCGTCGCGACCCGGCTGCCGAGCGGCAGCCAGTGGAACGCGGCCCAGCTCAACAACGGCGGCGGCGGCGCGGCGAAGCTGGTTTACAACCGGCAGTATGCGCCGCGATTCGAATACAAGTTCGGCGGTCTCGTGATCGATGGCGCCCTGGGATTCTCCAAGTCGAAGAACAACTACGAATCGCTCGAGCGGGGTTTCTCCAAGGACGAAGGGGGAAACATCCCCAGCAGCTTCATTGCCACGCGTCCGAATCCGAAGTCGTGGGAATGGACGATCCGCCAGACCTCCGGGGCCGACTGGTTCAACCTGGCGAACTTCACCGGCGGCACGCGCGTGACGAACGACGATCGCACCTGGGTGACCGAGAAGTGGACCGGCACGCTGAACGCGCGGTATGTGCTGCCGTTCATGCAACGCTTCCCGACCGCGATCAAAATCGGTGGCAAGTGGGACGAAGAGACGCGCAACAACCAGGACCACGGCGCGTGGTCCGTCTGGTCCTACACCGGGCCCGGTGGCAACACGCTGACCTACAACCCCGCGACCGAGACCTACTCGGTGGCCACGCAGGGCAGCTGGGCCAACCTCGGGCCGCAGTTCATTTCGGCAAATCCGTTCGAACTCGGCAAAACCAACGCGTGGGCCGGTGGGGGCGTTTACAACATCAACGGCACCCTGGGCCGGCCGCCGCGCCCGAGCCGCAATGCGATGGCCGACCTCTCCCATGAGCACCCGGAGATGTTCGTGAACACGGCCTCGGTCGACAATTACTACAATTCGTTCATCGCGAATGACCGCCACTTCCGCCAGACGCTCAACGCGGCCTATGCGCAGGGCGATACGAAGCTCACCCGCAAGCTGCAGCTCCGCTATGGTGTTCGTTACGAGGAAACGCGGAACCAGTTGACCGAGTACGACCCGTTGACCCGCGCGCAAATGCTGAAATCGCCCTACGCGTCGCAGTTCTCCTCACCGAACCAGAGCCGCGCGACTTCGGTTTCCGGCATTTTCTATCAGTACACGACCCAGCCGCGTGTGGTGCGCCAGTCCAACTACCACGATTTCTTCCCGTCGCTCTCGGTGAAGTACAACTTCCTGCCGAATCTTGAGTGGCAGAGCGGCATCAGCCGGAGCATCGCCCGGCCCTGGATCAACAGCGTCACGGGATTGTGGTCGGTCGATGAGCAGAATCAGCGCGTCTCGGCACCGAACCCGGATCTGCAGCCGGAGCGCCACAAGAAATACCTGACGCGTTTCGCCTACTACTTCCAGGGCCGCTCGCCTGGTTCGTTGTCGGTGACGCTCAGCAAGACGGAGTTCACGAATACGTTCGTCTCGCACGACTACTCCGCGGCGGAGTTCGGGATCGATGACCCTGATTTCGAAAACTACACCTTCCGCACGAGCACGAACATCTCGGACCGAATCACGACCACGAAGAACATGTCGATCGGTTACCGCCAGACGCTCGGGTTCCTGCCGAGCGAATATCTCCGCGGCATCACCACGTTCGTCAACTATGACCGCACCTATGCGGGCGTCAGCGGCAACGCGCTGTATCGTCGTTCCGGCATGGCGCCGCACCGCGTGTCCGGTGGCGTGAGCTATTCCACCACGATCTTCAAGCAGCGGTTCGGCGCCTCGCTAAACTTCATTTGGGTCGACGATCGGCCGGAGAGCGGCACGTACGGCCGTTATTGGGGTGCGATGACGAAATGGGATGGCAACATCAGTTACGACTTCACGCGTCGTTTCGGCGCCTTCCTTCAGGTGCGCAACATCACCAATCAGAAAGACCACTTTTATCAGTCGCCCCCCGGCGTGCCGGAAGGTCAGCAGGGGGCGCTGCGCTCGATGGAGGAATATGGCTCCAACTGGATCATTGGCGTGAAAGGCACGTTCTAAGCCCGCGCAACGACGGACGCGGAATTGGTGGACGGCGACCTCCGGGCGCCGTTCTGCCCGCGTCCGCCGAAAGAACGCGCTCGGAGATCGCGTTCCACCTTGAACCAAAGGCACTGACCCGGCTGAGCCCACCAAACCCTGTTTACCGCAACGCCAGCCACCCGGCTGGCGTTTTGTTTTGCGCACGCCGACATCGTCGCGCCGCGTCCCGTGGCGCGGGCAGCGTGCATCCCGCAGCCACATCCAGCGCGCTCGGCACAGTTTGTTCGCGGCCTGATTTGTCTCCGTGACAAAAATGTCAGCGCAAACCGGTTGAGGGGGACACAAGCGCGTCTCCACCGTGCCACCGCACGAGTAACACCAACCCCGCGGCCGCCCTGCTGCGAACATGGCGCCGCGTAACTCCCCCCAATCGTTCAGGTGAGGGGTTGCTTGTGCCCACATCCCCATGAACACTGCAATCCCGCTGGGCCGTGCGCGGCCCATTCTGGCTCCCTTGGCGTGCACGCTGGCATTCCTGCTGTCGGCGACGCTCACGGCGCAGACGACAACCGGTGTTGTCCAGGGCCGCGTCTTCAATCCGGCCAGGAATGAATACGTGCGCAACGCCGAGGTCCGGCTGGAGGGCACGAATCAGGTCGATTACACGGAGAACGACGGCTCGTTCCAGTTCCTCAACGTGCCGGCGGGATCAGCCACCATCTCCGTGGCCTACACCGGCTACAATTCCGCCCGTGAAACCGTGACCGTCGCCGCCGGCCAGACCGCCACGCGTGAAATCAACCTCACGAGCACGGCGGGGACCACCGGCAAGGACGGTGTGGTGCAACTCTCCGCCTTCACCGTGTCCTCGGAGCGCGAAGGCAATGCCAAGGCAATCATGGCGCAGCGGCGCGACATGAACATCACCACATCCGTTTCGTCGGACATCTTCGGCGATGTCACGGACGGCAACGTCGGCGAGTTCCTGAAGTACCTGCCGGGTGTGGATCTCGACTACGTGGAGTCGGAGCCACGCGGCCCGCGGCTCGGCGGCATGGAAGGCCAGTACGTCGGCGTGGCGTTTGACGGCATGCGCACCGCGAGCGCCGATGCGAACCGCGGCGGCGGGGCGGCCTCGCGCGCGACGAGCTTCGAGGGATTCTCGATCACCAGCATCGATTCGATTGAAATCAACCGCACGGCCAGCCCGGAGAACGACGCGGACTCGCCGGCCGGCACGGTCAACATGAAGACCAAGCGCGCGTTCGATCGGAAAGGGCGCACGGTCGGCTACAACGTCAGTGCGAACTTCAACAGCGAGAACTTCACGCTGAAGGCGACGGACGGCCCGCGCGACAAGAAGGACCGGAAGTGGAAACCGAACTGGCAGTTCGACTATGCGGAGTCGTTTTTCAACCGCCGGTTCGGCGTCCTGCTTTCGGCGAGCCGCGCGCAGTCGTACACCGAGCAGCAGACCGGCACGAATATCGACTACAACGCATCGCCCACCGCGACCGATCCGCGACCGCTCGTCGCGCGCCAGCTCGGTTTCGGCGACGGACCGAAGTACATTCGCAAGGATGCCGTGCTCTTCACCGCGGACTGGAAGGCCACCCAGCGACTCACGCTCTCGCTCAACGCCATCTACAGCTATTTCGACGGCGAATTCTGGAATCGGTCCTTCACCTGGGTGGCGGCGAACAGCAACGCGAACGTCAACAACGGGCGCGCCACGGTGGGCGGTGACGGCCTGACGACGATCATCGCGACACGCGCGCCGACCGGCAGCGTGAACAACGTCGCGCGGCTGAGCGTCGGCGGCGGCGGCGCGGCCAAGCTGACCTACACGCGGCAATTCGCCCCCCGCTTCGAATACCGGTTGAACTCGTTGTTGGTCGACGGGGCGCTGGCGTTCTCCAAATCGAGGAACAACTACGAGGCGATGGAGCGCGGGTTCGGCAGCCAGACCGAAGTCGGCGACGACCCGGGCGGATGGATTGCGACGCGGCCGAACGCGCGATCGTGGGAGTGGACAATCCGGCAGACGTCCGGGCCGGACTGGTATGATGTGAACAACTTCACCAACACCGATACGCGGGGGGGCGGCACGCGGATTTCGAACCGCACCGAGGAATGGGTTACCGAGAAATGGACGGGCACGCTGAACGCGAAATGGGCGGTGCCGTACCTGCAGCGATTCCCGACGACCCTGAAGTTCGGCGGCAAGTGGGACGAGGAGACCCGCAACAACAACAATCACAACGACTGGTCGATTTGGAGCTACGTTGGGCCGGGTGGCAACAAGGCGGTATATAATCCGGCAACGGAAACCTGGGCCAACACGGGCTGGGGCAGCTGGGCGAATGTGGGGCCGCAGTTCATCTCACCCAATCCGTTCGAGGAGGGCCGGAGCAACGCGCTCAACGTTTACAATATCGCGGGCCAGCACGGGATGCCTCCGCGCGCGGCGCGGAATGCGCCGGCCGAACTTTTCCAGCAGCACCCCGAGTTGTTCGTGAACACGGCGACGGTGGACAACTACTACAATTCGTTCATCGCGAACAGCCGTCACTTCCGGCAGACGATCACGGCCGGCTACGCGCAAGCGGACATCCGGCTCACCGCGAAGCTGCAACTGCGCACCGGCGTGCGGATGGAGGAGACGAAGAACGCGCTGCGCGAGTTCGATCCGCTGACACCCAAGCAGATGTTGAACTCGCCCTACGCGAGCCAGTTTCGGGTGAACCCCACGACGGGGGCGGTCACCCCGAACCGGGCGACGTCGGTCTCCGGCCTTTTCTACCAGTACACGAGCCAGCCGAAGACCACACGCTCGTCGAAATACCACAATTATTTCCCGTCCGTGCTGCTGAAATACAATTTTCTGCCGAACTTGGAGTGGCAGGCCGGCGTGAATCGCGCGATCGGCCGGCCGCCGATCGACAGCCTCACGGGCTTGTGGGTCGTCGATGACGTGAACCTGCGCGTGTCTTCGCCGAATCCGCGGCTGCTGCCCGAACGGCACAAGGTGTACCAGTCCCGGCTCGCGTACTATTTCGGCGGACGCTCGCCGGGCCAGCTTTCGCTCGCGCTGATTCAGGACGAGGCGACCAACTTCATCGCGTCGCAGGACTACACCCCCGATGAGTTCGGGATCACCGACCCCGATTTCATCGAGTATACGTTTCGGTCCACGCGGAACATCGGCGGCGTGCAGCGCTATCGGAACATGGACTGGAACTACAACCAGACGCTGGGTTTCCTGCCGAGCGAGTACCTGCGGGGGATCAACGTCGGGCTGACGTACAGCCGCTCCTACGCGAACATGCGTCGTTCGGGCATCGCGCCGCACCGGATCACCTCGCGGCTGGGCTACGCCTACAAGCGGTTCAACGGATCGTTCGGACTCATCTGGGCTGACGACAAGCCGCAGGGAACGGGCACCAGCAACTACGGCCGGTATTTCGGCGCGATCACGAAGATCGATTGCTCGTTGAACTTCCGGTTGAATCGCTATGCGACGCTTTACGTGCAGGGCCGCAACATCACGAATACGCCGGATCTGAGCTACCTCTCGCCGCCCGGCGTGCTGGAAGGCCAGCAAGGCGTGCTGCGGCACATGGAGCAGTACGGCGCGAACTGGGTGTTTGGGGTGAAGGGGACGTTTTGACGCGGAAGTACGCAGTTGGAATCCATCCACGACGTCGTTAATCCGCATCGCTGTGGGCGGGGTGCCCTCACCCCGCGGGACGGCGCCCTCGCCGCCCGCAACTCGCGCGGTGGGGGCACCGCGCCCACGCGAATGCGAAATTACTTATGGCGTTCTGTATTATTTCACTCGCAACTGCGAACACCGAAAGGTGGACGGCGACCTCCGGGCGCCGTCTGGGCCGCGTCCGCCGCAAGAACGCGCCCGGAGGTCGCGTTCCACCTCGACCCAACTGCACAGGTCCGCCGCAGCGGAAGCCGAGAGGCTTCCGCCGGGTGGACTGACGTACGCTGCCCGATGCGAAACGCTCACGCGTTCCGCTCCGCGCTGCCTGATCAGAACCTTCCGCTGATCCCCAGCGTCATCGTTGTGCCGTTGATGATCGTGCTCGACATCTGGGTGCGCACGCCGCGGTAGAGCCGCTGGGGTTCGTTGAACAGGTTGGCGACGTCCGCCGTGAGGCTGACCGACGGGCGCAGTTGATAGGAGATACCGAGATTCACGGTGCGGAGGGGGAACCGGAAGAGATTGCGCCCGGCGCTCGTCGCGGAGTACGAATCGATGTAATCGGCGGTATAGTTGTAGAGGATGCGTGCGCCGAAGCTGCGGTAGCGCCAGGTGAGGTTCAGGTTGGCGGCCTGCGGGATGAACCCGGCAATGGCCCCGGAGGTCAGATTGTTCCGTCCGCCGAAATTGCCGTGCGCATCGAGCCAGGTGTAGTTCGCCACGAAGCCGAGCCCCTTGAGCAGCCCGGGCAGGAACGTGAATTGCTGCTGATAGCTGAATTCCCAGCCCTGCACGATGGCGGTGCCGGCGTTGAGCGAGGTCAGCCGGGTGAACCCGGCGTACTCGCCGTTGTACCCGTTGTCCGGTCCGCTCGCGATCGTGCCGGTGTTCACGCCGCTGACGATGTAGTCGCGGATTTCCTTGTGGAACCAGCCGACGGAGAAGTTGCCGACCGGCTCGAAGTAATACTCGAGCGCGGCATCCCAGTTGCGGGCATACTGCGGGAGCAGCGCGGGGTTGTTGACGCTCAGCGTCTGCGCCGTCTCGCTCACGCTCTCGTTCGGCAGCAGGTTGCTGATGCCGGGCCGGCCGAAACTCGTCGACCAGCTCAGCCGCGCCTTCAGGTTGTTCGTGACGTCGTGCATGAGATGCACGCTCGGAAACGACTTGGTGTAATCGCCATGCAGGCGGCGGAAGTTGTCGGCGTAGTCGCGTTGCGCCGAACCGAACGGGTCGGCGACCTGCTGCGCGGAGCTGCTCGGGCGGCGCGAGCGCACCCAGCCCCAGCTGCTGGTTTCGGTCTTTTCCACCCGCACGCCGGTGAGGACGCCGGTGCGGCCGAACCGGCCCTGCGTCATCGCGTAGGCCGCGCTCGCCGTCTCGGTGACGCCGCGCGTGCTCGTGAACCGGTTTTGTTCGCGATAGTAAAGATCCTCGTTCCACAGCGCCGGATTCTCGGGCACGCGTTCATGGATGAACATCGAGGTGGTCCACTGCGGAATTTGCCGGCCCGTCGTCACGCGGTCGTAGGTGATGAGCGTCGGATCGGCCGGGAGCGGGCCGGTCCCAATGTAGTTCCACCGCCGCGAGCCGCTGCCGGTGTGCACCTCCTGCTCGCGCCAGTACGCGCCGGCCTTGACGTACCACGGCACGCTCGCGAGCACCTGGTACTTCGCGTTGAACCGGCCTTCGGTCACGAACTGGTCGTTCATTCCGTTGCTGTTGAGCAGCTGTCCGGTCGGCCGGTAGTTGTCGGGGTTGTTCATGTCCGGTCCCTCGGTCTGGATGAAACGCGGATGGAGGTCGCTGTACGTGCGATCGAGAATCCAGCCGACGTTGGCGAGCCGCATCGTCAATTCGCCGCCCTTGCCGTTGCCGTTGTTGAGATGGGTCAGCGCGACCCCGCCGTTGTAGTCGATGAAGAGCCGGTCGTATTCGTGCTCGGCGCCGAGGTCGGCGCGGCGCATCCGGACGAAGTAATTGTTCGGCCCGCGATTCGTCATCTCGATCCGCGAATTCGCCGTGGCCCGCACTTGGGTGACGTACTGGGTGTAGCCGGGCACGATCGCGGCATTCGTCGTGTCGGTGCTGCTCTGGTTCGCGTAGGTGCGCGTGATGTAGCGCCGCCGGAACGTCTCGTTGTTGTAGTTGATGATCGTGTTGAGCGTGATCTTCGTGTGCGCGGAAAGCCGGTAATCGAACTTCAGGTTCACGCTCCACTGCCGCCGGTTGTTGATGTTGTCGAACGTGGTGTAGTCCCAGAGGTACGCCGGCGTGTTGGTTGTGTTCTGGAAATCGCGGTCGGTGCGGAAGAATCCCACCGCATTTTCGCTGTAGAACACGTTGGCGGCGACGCCGAGATTGCGGTCGCCGCCAAAGATTCCGTACACCTCCTGGTAGGCCAGCGTGAGCAGCGGGTGGTTGCGGTGCTGCTCCCGCTGCGGAATCTGCTCGGTGAACGACGGCGCCATCCGCATCGTGGCGCTGTAGGTCATCCGGCGTTTTTCCCGCATGCTGAGGGGGGAGCGGCTCTTCAGGTTCACCGTGCCGCCGAGTGAATCCGCCCCCTTGTCCGGGGTGTGGCCCTTGATCAGCTCGAGTTGATCGAACATCGTGCCGGAGATGCTCTGCATTTCGAACGCGCGCGAGGTGCCGAGGCTGGTGAGCAGCGAGCCATCGACCGTGACGGTGTTGAGGCCCGGGCTCATGCCGCGGACGTTGAACTGGTAGTTGAGCCCTTCGTCGGTCGGGCTGCCGGCGATGCCCGGCAGCCGCATGACGACTTCGCCGACGCTCATGTTGGGCAGGTTGCCGTAGGAATCCATCGCGACGATGTTCTTCACGTTGTCGGCGTTGCGCTGTGCGGTGATGGCGGCGGCGCTGCCTTCGCGCTCGCCGGTGACCTTGTAGGCGTCGAGCCGGTAGATGCCGGTCGTGAGATCGAAATCGCGGGTGGCGCGCTGGCCGGCGGCGACGACGAGGGTGGATTTCAGCGGATCAAGGCCGATGTAAGAGGCGACCAGTTGGTGCTCGCCCGCGGGGACGTTGGCGAACACGTACCGGCCGGTGTCGTCGGCCAGGGTGGTGAGGCCGAGCTGCGGGATTTCCACCTTGGCGCCGGGCAGGAGGTTGCCCGTCGCGGTGTTGCTGACCACGCCGGTGATCGTTCCCGTATCAGCTGCGCTGATGCCGGCGGTTGTGGTGGCGAGCATGCCGAGGAGCAGGAGCAGGCGCAGGGCGCGCCGAGCGGACACGGACAGGTTGGGAGCACATAGTGCTTTCATCGCCAGGGTAGTTACCGCTGCGCAGCTGGCCGCCGAGGGGAGGCGGCTGCGACAGCGAGGGTTGGTTGGGGTGAGCCAAGCGCAGCAACGAACGCGCGCCGGGGCGACATTTTTTTTGTCCTCGTCCGCCGCCCCGCAGGGAGCCGGCGCGCCCTCGCGCCGGACGAATGCAGCTCGAAAAACATTTCACCGGGGCGAAGCCGGCCGGGGGAGGGAGATTTCTCCAAGATGTGAGGTTGATCGGCCAAGCGATGCGCAGCGTCGGCCGCCGGAATATCCCACAATTTGCGCCAAACCGTATGACTATGAATTCTACCCTTTGGCCGAGGTGGTTCACGCGTTTCGTCATCGCCTGCTGTGCGTGCGTCCTACCACTCGGCGCCTCGGCCCAGACGTCCGCCACCGGCACGGTGACCGGCCGCGTCTACAATCCGGCCACGCAGGAGTACGTCCGCAACGCCGAAGTGCGGCTCGAAGGCACGCAGCAGGCCGTCTTCACCGAGAACGACGGCTCGTTCCAGTTCAACGGCGTGCCGGCCGGCGAGGTGGCGATTTCCGTCAACTATTCCGGGTACAATCCCGTGCGCCAATCGTTCACGGTGGCCCCGGGCCAGACCGCCGTGCGCGAAATCAATCTCACGAGCACGGCGGCCGCCAGCAGGACGGGCGAGATCGTGACGATGTCGGCATTCACCGTGTCCTCCGAGCGCGAGGGCAACGCCAAGGCGATCATGGAGCAGCGCCGCAACATGGACATCACGACCTCGGTCGCCTCGGATATTTTTGGCGACGTGACGGACGGCAACGTGGGCGAGTTCCTCAAGTATCTGCCGGGGGTCGACGTCGACTACGTCGAATCCGAGGCGCGCGGGCCGCGACTGGGCGGCATGGAAGGGCAGTATGTGGGCGTTTCATTTGACGGCATTCGGACGGCGAGCGCGGATGCGAATCGCGGCGGCGGCGACGCCTCGCGCGCGACGAGCTTCGAGGGATTTTCGATCACCTCGATCGAATCGATTGAAATCAGCCGCACGCGCAGCCCCGAGTCGGACGCCGACTCGCCGGCCGGCACGATCAACATGAAGACGCGCCGGGCCTTCGATCGCAAGGGCCGCCGTTTCAGCTACAACTACAGTTGGAACTTCAACGCGGAGGAGTTCCACCTGCACAAGACCTGGGGCCCGAACGAGCGGATGAACTACAAGTTCAAGCCGAACTACCAGTTCGAGTACTCGGAATCGATGTTCAACCAGCGCTTCGGGTTCCTGCTCAGCGGCAGCCGCGCGAACTCCTACACCGAGCAGTGGTCGTTCGACAACGACTACAACACGAGTTCGAACGCGACCGATCCGCGCCCCGCCGTCATCCGCCAGATCAACTTCAAGGACGGGCCGAAGTTCGTCCTGAAGGACGCGCTGATGCTGACCGCGGACTGGAAGGCGACGCGCAGCCTCGTGCTGTCGTTCAACGCGATCTACACGTACGCGGAGGGCGATTTCTGGAACCGCAACTTCACCTGGGTCGCCTCGAACGACAACGCGAACGTCAACAACGGCCGGCGAACGGTTGGGGGCGATGGGCTGCTGACGGTCATCGCCACGCGGGCGCCGTCGGGCAGCGTGAACAACACCGCCCAGCTCAACAACGGCGGCGGCACTTCGACGAAGCTGACGTACACGCGGACGTTTGCGCCGCGTTTCGAGTACAAGATGGACGCGCTGACGGTCGACGGCACGTTCAGCGTTTCCAAATCGCGCAACAACTACGAGGCGATGGAGCGCGGATTCTCGGAGTCCGAGTCGATAAATGTGCCCAGCAGCTTCATCGCGACGCGGCCTCATCTGGAATCGTGGGAGTGGACGATCCAGCAGACGTCGGGGCCCGATTGGTACAATCTCGGCAACTGGAGCGGCGGCACCCGTGCGGAGAATTCCGGTCGCGAATGGCTGACCGCGCTTTGGAGTGGCAACGCGAACGCGCGGTGGGTGGTGCCCTTCATCACGAGGTTCCCGACGGCCGTGAAGGTCGGCGGGAAGTGGGCGGAGGAATATCGCAACAACAACAATATCGATGCCTGGAACATCTGGCGGTACGTTGGGCCGGGCGGCGATGTGTTCACCAGCTACAACGCGACGACCGGTGCGCCGAGTTTCACGACGAGCGGGAACTGGAACAACCTCGGCTATGTTGCGCCCCATCCGTTCGACACCGGCCGCACGAATGCGCTCACGGTGATCAATATCGCCGGCGTGAACGGCATGCCGCCGCGGGTGGATCGCATGAAGGTCGCCGACTTGTTCCGCACCCGTCCGGAGCTGTTCATGCACGCGGCCACGCCGGACAATTACTACAATTCATTTATCACGAACAAACGCGACTTCGTCCAAACGGTGACGTCGGGCTACGCCCAGGCCGACGTCCGTCCGCTGCCGAGCCTGCAGATCCGCGGCGGCTATCGCTGGGAGCGCACCCAGAACGCCGTCACCGAGTGGAATCCGCTGCCGCGCGACGAGGTCGTGGCCGCCGGCTACCCCGTGAACACCAGCGGCCGGGCCACGTCCTACAACGGGCTGAACTACCAGTACCAAAGCCAGCCGCGCGTCACCCGCCGGTCGGAGTACGACAACTGGTTCCCGTCCATCAACGGCAAATACAACTTTACGCGGAGCATCGAGCTGCAGGCTGGCTACAGCAAGGCGATTGGCCGGCCGCCGATCGACAACCTGACCGGGCTGTGGAACATCGTCGAGGATGCCGCGGGCACGGTCAACCGGGTCGACGCGCCGAATCCCGCGCTGCTGCCCGAGTACATCAAGAAATACGACGCGCGGCTCGCCTGGTACTTTGGCGGGCGCGTGCCCGGCCAGCTCTCACTGGCGGTTTCGCAGTTCGACATCACGAACTTGCGCGAGACGTACGACTATTCCGCCGAGGAGTTCGGCGTGACCGATCCGGAGTTTGCCGATTACGTTTTCCGCTCGACGCGCAACAGCGCCCAGAGCCGCCGGAATCGAAACCTGGAGGTGAGCTACCAGCAGACCCTGGGCTTTCTGCCGGACATGTTTCGGCAGACCAGCGTGAACGTGGCGTACACCCGCTCGTACGCGAGCGCCCGTCGCAACGGACTCGCGCCCCATCGGCTGACGAGCCGGCTGGCCTACGCGTACGGGCGATTCAATGGTTCGCTCGGCATGGTCTGGATCGACGATCGCCCGGATGGCAACTATGGCCTTTATCGCCCGGAACACACGACCTTCGATCTGACGCTGAACTGGCGAATCGGGCCGTGGCTGACCTGCTACGTGCAGGGTCGCAACATCACGAACCAACCGCAAAAGTGGTTCTACACGCCGCCCGGGTACGCCGAAGGTTCGTACCCGATGCTCCGCCAGTACCAGGAATACGGCGCGAACTGGGTCTTCGGGATGAAGGGCCAGTTCTAGCCGGGAAATTCAGGTCCGGAATGGAGATCGTCGCAGCTTGTTATGGCGGAACGCGTGAGCGTTTCGCCGAACGTCAGTCGCGAGCAGCTCACGCTTTCCGCTCCGGATGCGGTTTCCGGGCGAGGGCCTGTAGCCGCGTCCATTCAGACGCGGCCGCCTGCGTTCCCGCTTCCGGTCATTTGGATTTGGCGTCCGCGCTTTCCTCTCAGAACGTCACGCGTGATTTCGTGGGTCCCTCCGCGCCATCGTAACCTCGTCGCCGGCCTCGCGCTCGTCGTCGCCGTGTTCGCCGCGTACGCGATGTCGCTGCGCGGGGATTTTCTGTGGGACGACGATCTGCACGTGACCGCGAACCCGACGATCGTCGGGCCGCTCGGGCTGCGGGAAATCTGGACGACCGCGCGGGCGAATTACTTCCCGCTCGTGCTGACGAATTTCCGGGTCCAGCACGCGTTGTGGGGATTGAACCCCGCCGGCTACCACGCGGTGACGATCGCGTGTCACGCGCTGGCCGCGCTGCTGTTGTGGCGGGTGCTGTGCGCGCTGAATGTCCGCGGCGGCTGGCTTGGCGCTGCACTTTGGGCGCTGCATCCCGTGCAGGTCGAGTCGGTCGCGTGGATTGCGGAGCTGAAAAACACGCAATCCGCCGTGTTTTTTCTCGCCGCGATCCTGTTTTGGATCCGATGGCTTGAAATTTGTGGGCACGAGCGCGAGCGAGTGGACGGGCATCCGCCCGCCCGTCCGGCAAGCTCAGCGCCCCGAGCCGGTCGAGAGGCTCCCCCCCCCCCCCCCCCACTCTTTTTCTTTCCCCCCCCCTGCCGGGCGCCCCCGCCTCTCCCCCAACCGCCCCCGCGGGTGCTGGCGGGTGCCCCCCCCCCTGTCGGCCGGGGGGGGGGACGCCGGGG
>Ga0080064_1003209_pt1 | contig 24636 bp, 20 predicted proteins | sample Subgrocontami54m_FD_69260 | JGI IMG/M metagenome (GOLD analysis project Ga0080064, IMG submission 69260) | Subsurface groundwater microbial communities from S. Glens Falls, New York, USA - GMW46 contaminated, 5.4 m (SPADES assembly) (version 2) ...
GGGGGCCGGGATGGACATCGACAGCGCCCCGGCCCCCATGGCCAGGGTGGCCGGGGCCGGGCTGAGGACGAGTCCCAGCGAACGGGCGACGATCGCGAACGAAGCCACGGCGACGGCGAACGCTACCCCCGTCAACCCGCCGATCGCCGCGGCGTCCCGGGGTGATCGGAGCGCCACCGTGCCGGCCGCGAGGCGAGCCCACCAGTCGGCGGCGATCGTCCCGAGACGGCTGCGCCTGAACCCGGTCCGGCGGATCAGGACCGCGACGACCGCCAGCCCGAGCGCTCCGATGATCGCTCCGGCTCCCAGCCCGATGGCGGCGGTCGCGAACGAGCCTCCCCCAACCACCACGACGCCGACACTGGCCACGAGGAGCAGGATGAACGTCCCGTCGGCGACCCGCTCGACCAGAATCGTGCCCAGGACGGCGATCCGCTCGATCCCGAACGCGCCCCCGGCGAGATAGGCGCGGGCGACATCGCCGAGGCGAGCCGGCAGGAGGCTGTTGGCGAAGTAGCCGATGCATGAGTAGGCCACGCAATCCTGGTACGGGACGGGTCGGATCGGGCGCAGCAGGAGCTGCCAGCGCAGCGTTCGCAGGCCGACCTCGACCCCGACCAGGAAGAGGGCCAGCGCCAACCCGACCGGATCGACCCGGGCCAGGGCCGCCGCGACCGCGGCGAGGTCGACCCGCGACGCGGTCACGGCGATGAAGACCACGCTCACCCCTAGCCCGAAGATCATTCGCGTCTGTCCGCGGACCGCAAACCGGCCGGCGCCGATCATTCCGCGCCCCGTTCCGGCGATGGCCGTGGGGTAACATCGGCCGCCATGGGCCGCCCACCCGGCTCGGTTGGCCGAGTCGCACCGTATCTGCTCGGCGCCATCGGGCTGGCCGTGATCGGCCTGGCCGCCGTTGGGTTCATCGGAAGCACCGGGTTCGCCTACGACTTCGCGGCCTACGACCTCGCCGCGCGCCGTCTGGCGGGAGCGCAACCGCTCTACCCGATCGGGGTCGCGGCGGCCTACAACGCGGGTGCATACGCCAACCTGTATCTGTACCCGCCGCCGCTTGCGGTGGCCCTGATCCCATTGACGGCACTCGGGCCGGCGGCCGCGGCGATCGCCTGGTTCGGGTTACGAGTCGCGCTGCTCGGCGCCGGGTGCGCACTCCTGCCGGTTCGGCGAGACGTGCAGGTCGCAACCTTCGGGATCGCGGCGATCTCGTTCCCCGTGCTGTACGACCTCAATCTCGGCAACCTCAGCATCGTCCTGTTCGCCTTGTCGGCCCTGGTCTGGCGCGCCCGAGAGCGTCCGTTGGCCGGAGTCGCCCTGGCGACGATCCTCAGCGTTCGCTACAGCTTTGCGATCGTCCTGCTTGGCTGGCTCGTGCAACGGCGGTTCCAGGCCATCGGCTGGACGTTCGCAGCCGGCGTCCTGATCGCCCTGGCGACCCTGCCCATCGTGGGCGTCGCCGGATGGCTGGACTACATGACGATTCTCCGAAGCCTGCGCGACATCAGTACGGGACCCCACAACCTGACCCTCGGGACGACCGGACTGGCGCTGGGTCTGCCAGCCGTGCTGTACGGCCCGCTCGTCGCCGCCGAAGTCATCGGTGCCGTCGTCGTCACCGGGTTCGCGGCGCTGCGCCGGGACGCCGAGACCGCGCTCGTAGTGTCCCTGGCGGCCGCGGTCCTGTTCGGACCGTTCTTCCACCCGCACTACCTGGTGGCGCTGCTCATCCCGGCGGCCTTCCTGGCCGGACGGGGGCGCTGGTGGGCCCTCGGGCTGCCGCTGCTCGGCTGGTTGCCGGGCGAGCTGCTGCCGCTGGTGGCGATCGCCGGGATGGTCCTGCCCCTGATCGCCCGGCCAGCGGGCGGTCCCGACGGCACCGCTCAGCCCGCGGCGACCTCGCTCAGCCGAACGGAGCGAGCACCTTCGTCGTAGATCCGCTGGACCGCGTCGACCATCAGCTCGATGCAGAACCGCTCGTGGACCAGGTCGTGGCCGGCCCGGCCGAGCATGTCCGCCAGGGGATGGTCACGGAGCAGCCGAATGATCGCGCTTGCCAGGGCGTCTGGATCGTGGGGCGGGACGAGCAGGCCGGTGATGCCGTCCTCGATCATTTCGGGGATCCCACCGACGTTCGAGGCAATGACGGGGCGGGACAGGGCCATCGCCTCGAGGATCGTCAGGCCGAGTGCTTCGCGGTAGGACGGCAGGACCGCCACGTCCAGCGCCGCGGTCACCGCCGGGACATCGTCGCGCCGGCCGGTGAAGACGACCCGATCGGCGATGCCAAGCTCGGCGGCCATCGTCTCGAGCGCCTCCCGGCGGCTGCCCTCGCCGACGACCAGCAGGGAGGCGTCGGGGAACGCGGCCAGGACGGTCGGCCAGGCCTCGAGCAGGGTCGGGTGCCCCTTCTCCGCCTCCAGCCGGGCGACGACTCCGACGATCGGCCCCTCGGGCGGCAACCCGTAATCGTCGCGCAGCGTGCAGCACGGCCCCTGGTGGTCGTAGCGTTCGAGGTCGACGCCGTTGTGGATGAGCGCGATCGGGGCGCTGTCGCGGCCCTCGTGATGAAGCTTCTCGACGATCGAGCGCGAGACCGCGATCAGCTGGTCCATCCGCGGGGTGAGGCTGTGGAGCACGCGCCGATCCTCTTCCGATCGGATCCGGCTGGAATGAACGGTCGAGACGACGTACGGCCGGAGGTGGCCGACCTCCCCGAGGGCGATCGCGGCCCGGGTCCCGACCAGCTCCGCCCGGTACATGTGATTGTGGAGGACCTCCGGCCGGAGGTCGGTCAGGAGGGCTGCCAGCGCGCCGGTGACGATCGCGTCATCGGGCTCGTCGATGACCGTTACCGGGACGCCGTGACGTTCGAGCTTGCGGACCGAGCTGCCCGGCGACAGGGACACCACATGGACGTCGTAGCGGCTCGGATCGAGCCGGGTCAACAGCCCGAAGACGTGCTCCTGGGCGCCCCCGTTGGTGCCCGTCGCGAGGACCTCGACGACCCGGATCCGCCCGCCCGGCACGACCGGACGCTGGACCGGCTCGAGACACGGATCGCCGGGGCCCGGTGCGCTCATCGATCGACCGTACGTCGGACGAGCAGGCGCTGGATCGGTTCGTCCCGGGCGCCCCACTCGTACTTGTAGGGCTCGTTGCCGCGCAGGAAGTCGAGCCGGCGACGTCCGGTCGCGATCGCCCGCTCGACGTACTTGGCGACCATCACCACCCCCGGTGACAGATCGCGGGCGTCGGGGTCCACCCCGGCGTTGTAGTAGGCGATCGTGCCGCCGGCCTCGAAGGTGATCCCGGCCGCGATCCGGCGGCCCCCGACCGTCAGGAAGCACAGCCGAGCCGGACCATCCGGACCGAACCCCTCGAACAGGCGCCGGATAAAGATCCGGCTGGCCTCGCCGCCCGGCGTGGCCGGGAACAGGCCGTCCGCTCCCCAGCGCCGCTGATGGAGGTCGATGAACGCGTCGAGATCCGTGAGCGGGTCCGGGGACGGGGTCAGGAGGATGTCGCCGCCCGCTTCGCAGCGACGGATCTTGCGCCGGATCTCATGGCGTTCCTTCTTGCCCAGGGTCGACAGGAACCCATCCAGGTCGGTGACGTCGTCGGCGATCGTCGCCACCGGGCAGACGTCCTCGCGCTCCAGGTCGACGGTCCACGACTGCTCGGGTGCGCGGCGCACGAACGCAGCCCGGAGGGCGTCGGCGACCGGGTCCCCGCAGCGCAACCGGCGCAGGTCGACGACATCCCACGGTTCGGGGTGGTCGGGATCGCCGGTCGGCCCGGCGAGCGCGGTCGCAACGGCGTCGGCGACGGCCGCCAGGTCGGCCGGCGCGCACAGGATCGTGGCGTAGTCGGCGTGGTAGGAGGCTCCGAAGAAGACGGCCTTGGCCGTCGCCGGGACCGGGGTCAGGGCGACGGTCGAGCCGTGCCGGATCGTGGTCTGGCTGGCGACATCGTTGGGCTCGATCTCGTGGCGGTGCATCAGCGGCACGATCGCCAGCGGCGCCCCATCGGGACCCGCCGCGCGGTCGACGACGACCATCGTCTGGTCGTGGGCCGTCCCGCCATAGGCCTCCCACCAGGCGCGATGGAACGCCCATCGGGCGAACGGAGTGGCCCACGGATCGAGCGCCGCAAGGGCGTCCCAGGTGGCCTCCGGGATCGCCCCGCATGGGCGCCGGACGGCGACCAGTCGACGATCGGACGGAGCCGTGGTGGGAGCGAGGTCGGGGGCCGCGGTTGGGCCCCCCGGACAGGCGGGCTCCACCTCGATGGTGGCAGTGGTCACGTTCGGGAGGATAGCACCGAGTCGGGCCCAGGTCGTTGCGCGCGCAAGGGCAGGCGGAGCCCCGACAACGTCACCCGAGACTTGCGACCCGGCGGTGCAGGAAGGGGATCCGGAACAGGTCCCAGGCAACCCGCAGGGCGAGGCTCGGGCGGGTCTGCATCCGCGAGCCGCGGCGATCGAACCACTGGATCGGCACGACCGCCAGCCGGTAGCCACGTCGCCGGGCCAGGTAGATCAACTCCACGTCGAAGACGATGCTGGTGATCCGCTGCAGGGCGAACAGGTCGTGGGCTGAGGCGCGGGTGAAGCCCTTGAACCCACACTGGGTGTCGCGCACCGGGCCGGTTACCCACAGCGCCGCGAGGCCGTGGAAGACCTTGCCGAGCAGTTGCCGGAACCCCGGCTGGGTTCGGCGCATGTCCGAGCCATCGGGCTGGATCCGGCTGCCCAGGGCCAGGTCGGAACCCTCGAGCGCGGCCAGCAGCCCCGGCAACTGGTCGGGCGGGGTGGCCATGTCGGCATCGGCGAACAGGATCGCATCGCTGTCGGCCGCCAGCATCCCGGCCCTGACCGCGGCGCCCTTGCCGCCGTGCGGGACCGTCAGCAGATCCAGCCAGGCACCGCGCCAGGGCCCGGCCGCGCCGGCTGAGCGGACCTCGGGAGCGGTCTCGGGCCGGGCGCGCACGATGTTCGCCGTCGCGTCGGAGCTGCCGTCGTCGACGACCAGGACCCGGATCGAATCGGGCAGGTTGGCGGACGCCGGGGCCCCCTCGCGCGGTGGTCCGCCGCGGCGGCGGAGGTATCCGAACAGCTCATCGAGCGCCGGACCGATCCGCGCCTCCTCGTTGAAGGCCGGCAGGACCACGGTCAGCGACGCGAACGGCTGCGGGTCAGCCGGGCGTTCGTCCATCGTGGACGCCGTCACGGCTTGGCCGACAGCTCCAGGAGCCGGGCCGGCGACGCCCCTGGAGATCGGGCCCCGAACGCGTTACGCAACAGGAAGTACTCGGGCAGTGGATGGTCGTCGGTGATCAGCGGGCCGTCGCCGAGCACCCGCTTGGCGTCCGAGCCGGAAATCCAGACCAGCGACGGGATCCGCGACGCCCACCCAACCGCCGTGTGCTCGGGTGAATCGAACGCCGACGACAGGTCCTCGGTCACCCCCGGACGCCCCAGGACCGCCTCGAGATTGGCCTGCTCGAAGGTGATCGGTTGGTCCGAGCCGAGCATGAACAGGCCGTAGCCGCCCGGCCCGAAGGCAATCGTGACCTCGGGGAAGACCGAGCTGAACGAGCGCATGTGGGCGAGCATCTCGTCCATCGTCTGCCCGCTCCACGGCAGCCATTGCATCATCACGCCACCCGGGTTGAGCCGGGCATGGCCCGCCGCGTAGTAGTCGCGCGAGGAGATCACCGATACGCCGGCGCTCTCGATCGGCGGCGGTGGGTCGGTCACGATGATGTCGTAGGTTCGGTCGGTCAGTTCGATGTGGTTCCGTCCGTCGGCGACGATGACCCGGCCGTTCGGGTCGGCCAGGACCTGGTCGGCATCGCTGTAATAGGTCCCGAACATCTTGGGCACCGACGGTACGAGCTCCACGACATCGGCATCGAGCCCGGCCCCGAGCGCCGCCCGGAACGCGGAGCCCATCCCGAACGCGACGACCGCGATGTGCTTCGCGTCCGGCCTGGCGATCAGGGGCAGGATCGGCATCAGCTTCGCGTCGACCGTCAGCAGGGTCATCGCCGTGCCGGTGACCCACAGGTGCTTGCTGCCGGACCTGTCCGTGCCCGCCTGGACCGAGGCGATCTCATCCTCGGCGGACTTCACGATCGTGCCGCCATCGCGCAGGATCCGGGCCATCGACGGATCGACGAAGTAGCCGCCGACAGCGACCGCGACGACGAGGACCGCCGCCACTGCCGCACCGCCGACCGCGACCGCGGTCCTGATCACCCGGCCGCCGAGGCCGCCCCACAGCGCCAGGACGACCGCCAATCCGGCATTGAGGATCGCGATCAGCGCCAACGCCGAGGGCGAGCCGATCAACGGGATGACCGCGAATGGGACGACGAACGTACCGATGATGGCGCCGAGCGTGTTGGCGGACAGGAGCAGGCCGGATCGGCCGCCAATGTCGTGGTCGTCGCCGGCCACCAGGGCCGACGCAGCCGGAAAGCTGAGACCCATGACGAAGGTCGCCGGAAGCACGATCAGCGCACTCGTCCGCAGGAACGCCCCGAACAGCACCCCGGGCGTGCCGTTCACGGCCAGCAGGCCGGTCGAGGCGCCGGGCAGGATCCACACGCCGCCGACGATCACCAGGACCGCCACCACCAGCTGGGCCACGGCCAGCAGTCCGATCGTGTTCTTGATCCGGGATCGGATGACATTGAAGGCGATCGCGCCAAGCGCGATCCCGATCAGGAACAGGGCCAGGATCATCGTGAACACGTAGGTCGAGTTGCCGGTGCCCGAGGCGAGCAAGCGCGTCCACAGCGTCTGGTAGGCGAGCGAGGTCAGGCCCGACATGAGGGCGACGAAGAGTCCCAGCCGAAGGGTCGATCGGGCCAGCGGCTTGACCCGGGTCGCCGGAGAAGGGCGTGGTTCGGGAGCCTGCCCGGGCACCGGGGCCGGGCTCGGCGCGCCGAAGCGGGCCACCCGCCGATCGAGGAGCAGTGCGACCACCCCGGCCGTGGCCGAGCAGGCGGCCCCGACGAGGAGTGTCCCGGTCAGCCCGAGCAGCTCGATCAGGATGAACCCGGCCATGATCGTCCCGACGATCGCGCCGACCGTGTTCGCGGCGTACAACCGCCCGAACGCCTCGGACAGGTGCTCGGCGTTGCTGCTCAGGTAGCGGGTCAGGGTCGGCAAGGTGGCGCCCATCAGGACGGTCGCCGGTCCGAGCGCCAGGAGGGCGAGAGCGAACCGGACGAGAGCCAGCGCGCCGGGGTTCGCCTCGAGCGAGTTGAACGCGCCCCGATAGACCTCATGGATCAGCCGGAACGTGAGCGGGGTCAGGATGACCACGACCACGAGCACGAGTTCGAGGATCCCGTACAGCCGGACCGGACGGCGGACACGATCCGCGAGGCGACCGCCGAGGGCGCTGCCGATCGCCATCCCACCGAAGAATCCGGTCAGGATCGCCGACACGGCCTGGGTGGTGTTCCCGAACACGAGGACAAGCTGGCGCGCCCAGACCACCTCATAGATGAGCCCGGCCGCGCCCGACAGGACGAAGATGTCGAGAAGGATGCGGCGGCTGATCGCGGGGCCCTGGGTCACGGAACGTACCTCCTGGTGAACGACGCTCCGGTCGAGAGCGGACGAATCATCTGGCCACGGTCGACATCCGCTCCGCCCAGACCGCTCGCGGGACGCTCAGCGCGGCCACCATCCAGGCCAGCGCCCAGGCCGGCAGGAACACGATGACCAGCAGCGACCCGCTGACCGCCACGAGGAACGTACGCACCGGCGCGACCCCCAGGAGCGGCCGGAACGCGATCAATAGCATGACCGGACCATAGGCCATGGTGTAGGGGGACAGGACGAGGCCGGCGGCCAGCGCCGCGATCAAGCCCGGCGCCTCTCCCGCCCGCAATGCCAGCAGCGTCCCGGCGATCGCGCACAGACCGAGCCCGATCGCGACCGCCCACGGGAGCGCGGTCAATGCCAGGTTGCCGAACTGGGGACTGTCCAGGTACTCGGGGTGACGCAGGATGTCGATGTAGCTGGCATACGGGTTGATGCCCGTGATGAGGCCACCAACGGCGGTGGCCGCGACCGCGGTCAGGCCCAGCCCGACCAGCGCCCGGCGTCGGTAGATGAGCATCCAGATCAGGAACGGGACGATCGCCGGCTTGGGCACCATCGCAAGCAGCAGGCCGAGCGCGATCCCAGCCCGGAACCGATCGCCCGACCAGGCCACGATCGCGACCCCAGCCGTGAGCACGATCGTGACATTACCGAGCATCAGGTCGTACAGGGTGGGCACGAACATGACCGTCGCGACCGCGGCGCTGGCTCGATCGAGCGGCCGCCACCCCTGGGTCTCCCGACGGATCCCTTCGCCCAGGACCGCGAGACGGACGACCAGCCAACCGAAGACCGCGACCCCCACCGGCAGCCAGGTCGCGGGCACGGTCAGCAGTGCCGCCAGCGGGCTGTACAGGTAGCCCCGGTTGCGACCGAACGCTCCAGCGGCCAGATCGGCGGCGACCGCCAGGTTCCGTTCGGCGTCGACTGCCCAGGCATGGGGCGCGATCGCCAGCGCGACGCCAACCCCGAGCACGGCGTTGAACCCGGCGATGGCAAGCAGGCCGAGGGTGAACGCGCGTGCGCTCACGCCCGCGGGCACGTCGTAGCCAGCCGGGGCGGTCGACACGGGCCGGTCGTACCCGGCCCGGGCGGTCGACGCGGGCCGGTCCGCCGCGGTCACGGGACGAATCTGCCGGCGAAGATCGCCGTGCTCAGCACGAACAGGAGGACGAGGGACAGGATCGGCCAGCCGACCCGGAACCATCCGGCGGGGCGCCCGGCGAGCAGCCAGGCGTTCGGGAACGCGGTCATCACGTGGCGGCCGATCGACTCCAGTGAGCCGCTGGCGAAGACGAGGCCGAGCGACAGGACGATCAGGATCCCGTACGGCAGGCGGATCCGGTCGGGCCTCAGGTAGACCAGCAGGAAGACGGCGATCAGGAGGGTGCCGAGCTGGACCACGTTCACCAGCGACAGCAGGCTGGCCAGCGTTGCGTCCGGAGCGGCGCCACCCAGCCCCGCCCGACCCCAGGCCGCCTGGGCGGCACCGTAGGCACCGGCCCCGCCGGCGAACACCGAGATTCCGAGCAGGACGCCGGCGGCCGCCAGCGGCCCGAGTCCCAACCAGGCCTGGGACACCCGAAGTCGCCTCCCGTCCCGCAGGAACAGGATCAGCCAGACCGGCAGCGCCAACACCGCGCCCTGGAGTCGGGCCAGGGCGGCCAGCCCGACGAGGACGCCGGACAGGGCGCGGCGATCCCGTTCCGCGGCCAGGAACGCGCCCGCAGACAGACACAGGAACAGGCTCTCCGCGTAGGCCATTGAGAAGATCGCGCTGAACGGGAAGATGGCCAGCAGGATGGCCCCCAGGAACGCTCGTTCCCGGCCGACCACGGCCTCGCCGAGGCGGACGAGGATCAGCAGGGCAATGACGAACAGGACGTTGGCCAGGATCGCGGCGATCGGACCGGCCAGCGACGGCCAGGGCCATGACAGGAGCCGGATGATCGCGGGCCACAGGGGCAGGAACGCGTAATCGTGGTATCCGTCCACCAGCGGCGCGGTGTGATACCCGTCGCGGACGATCCCCAGGTACCACCACCCGTCCCAGGCGGTCAGGCTGCGCAGGATCGGGGCCTGGTCACCGCTGGTCAGGAGGGGGTTGCGGGCGACGACCTGCTCGGCCGCCACGGCGCCTGCCAGGACGACGGCCCGCGACAGCGCGATCGCGGCCACCAGGGCTGGCCACCCGAAGGCGACGCGACCCGGGTGGAGGATCGAGGCGGAGGTGGACAGGGTCGCACCGGTCCGGAGAGAGGCCATCGAGGTGAGGATACGGAACGGTCGGCGCGGGGATGTCACCCGGCAGTCCTGGTACGTCCGTCGGGCTGACGAGCCCACCCTGCTACAGGTTGTACGCCCAATACACGCCGACCATGTTGACGGCCATCCCGAGCGCGATCAGGACCTTGCCCCATCCGGGCAGGCCACGGCGAGCGACCGCCAGACCCACCAGGGCAATGACGAAGGGCATGGAGTCGAGCGCGTACCGATAGCCGAACTGGAGCCATCCTCCGCCGTAGTACAGCAGGCTCGGGATGAGCACGGCAAGCGCGGTCAGACCAAGGGCCATGGTCATCCGCGACCGCCAATCGGCCCGCAGGGCGAGTAGCAGGCCCGGGCTGGTCAGGAAGATGGAGAGCCCAAGCCCGTCGGGTCGTGGTGGGAGCAGCCACTGGATGCCGCCGTCGGGCGCCGTGACAAAGAACACCGGGAGGTGGACGAGCAGGTAGTCGAGGTTCATCGCCAGATGGCCGATCGAGAACAGCCCCTGCTCGCGCTGGATGATCAGGAACGGCGGCAGCGAGGCAAGCGCATAGCCGGATTCGAGCGGCGATCCGAAGCGCGCCGCGTTGTACCACAGGGCGAACACGAGGGTCGGGGCGATCCCCACTCCGTAGACCAGCCAGCGCCGCCACGGCCACGTCCGCGGCGCGAGCCGCCGGGCACCGGAGTCGTCGGCCAGAAGCCAGGCGAAGAATGGTGCCGCCAGCGCGAGCGGGGCCCGGGTCAGGAAACCGGCCCCCACCAGCAGCCCGAGCAACAGCGGCCGCCGCCGGCCGTAGATTTCGATGAGGGCGCCGAGGGTCACCATGGCCGCGATCAGGTGACCGGTGTGCCACACGCCGCCGCGGGTCGTCACCCACAGGATCTGGGTGCTGAAGCCAAACAGGAAGACCAACCAGATCCGTTCCACGACCAACCGAACGCCGAGCCGGCCCATCAGCCACCAGCACAGACCGACATCGATCGCGGCGAATGCGGAGTCGACGACCTGCTCCCACTGGTCGAGACGATCCGGCCCGAACAACGCCACGAGGGGCATGACCACGACCGCCGGAAACGGGCCGAACGGCACGTAGACCCGGTCGCCGATGATCACGTTGTCCCATGGGCCAAAGGGATGATCGAGCCAGAACCGGCCGTGGAGGAACGCGTCGGCAAGGTAGAAGAGGTCGGGTCGGCCGGCATTGAAGCGCAGGCTGGCAAGGGTGTAGATCGCGAACGACACGACGACCGCCGCGATCCCGAAGGCCAGCATCCGGCGGTCGCCGGGGGCCACTCCGTCAGCGGCCGCCCGTTCAGGTTCTCGGTGCATGGCCGAAGGCTACAAGGTCGACGACCTGGCGCGTGCGTCTGGCGATGAGCCCCGGAACGACGAGCAACCGACGTGTTCGGGAGGCACGCGGGCCGGTGTACAGTCGCCCGGATGCCGCCGACCGCCTCCGCCCAGACCCCGTTGGCGAAGGCGTTCGATCCGACCGCCCGGCCGGACCGCCTGCTGCGCGCCGGCCTGTGGGTCCTCACCGGTATCGTCGTCGGCGTGGCCGTTCACGACCTTCTGGCCGGCTATCCGATCGCCGTCGACATCCAGATCCCCCTGCGCGCGACGAGCCGCTGGCTGGCCGGCGGACAGCCCTACCTGGCGTCGAGCTTCCTCGCCCCGGTCGGCCCCGACCTGCCCTTCCTCTACCCACCGTTTCTGCTCCCGGTCATCGCTGTGCTGACCTTCCTGCCCGAGACGGTCGTCGTGGCTGCCTGGCTGGCCGTGCTCGTCGGAGCCGCGGCGTGGACCTGCCGGCGCCTCGCCGTCCCATGGGTCTGGGTTCCCGCCGTCCTCCTGTGGCCGCCCTTCTTCGAGGCGCTCCTCGGCGGCAACGTCCAGATCCTCCTGTTCGCCGCGTTCATCGGGCTGATGTACGGCCGACCCGACCGGGACACCCCGTTCCACCCGCTGGAGCGGCAGATCGGCGGAACCGATCGGCCGGTCTGGTTGGACGGGTTGCTGGCCGTCGTCAATCCGGCGATCAAGCCGTCGCAGGCACAACCCTGGGTCCTCCTGCTGCGTCGTCGACCGCGAGCCGCCCTGGCCGGCGCGCTCATCGTCGGCGTGGCGGTCCTCGCGACGCTCCCGCTGACCGGGATCTCGGCCTGGTTCGACTGGCTCGCCCAGCTCGGCCGGGCCTCGGATCCGAGCTGGATCTACGGGGGAGCCGGTCTGGCGCGCGGCCTGTCAGCCATCGCCGGCCTCGTTCTCGCAACCACGACCACCGTGGCCGCCTTCCTCCTGCCACGTCGGTCGGGGGCCGCCTGGCTCGGGATCCTGATGATCGTGGGGAGCCCGAGCCTTCGGATGTTCGGCCTGCTGACGCTCCTGCCGGGGATGCTCACGGTCCGCCGCGAGGTCGCCCTCCTGGCGGCCCTGTGCATTGCCAGCTACACCCTGGCGGGTCTGTGGCTCGGGGTCCTGCTGGTCAGTGTCGCCCTCGGCCTAGGGACGCGCCGCCCCGCCTGGCTCGAGCTGCGGGCGACGCTGGGCGATCGGCCATAGCGCCGCGAGCACGGCCAGGCCGCTCGGCCACAGGATCGGCAGTCCGAGCGTCGCCGCGACCGGGACCGTCCAGCGCCGATCGGTGCGCGCGCCCCAGGCCACCACGGCGGCCGCGACCGGCAGGCGCACGACCAAGGGGATCGGGATCGAGGTCTGGTTGAGCGGCGCGCCCGTCGCGGTCTTGAGCAGGCTTTCGTTCAGCCACGCGGACCACAGCCCAGGATCGACCACGACCGAGACGGCGACGAAGGCGGCGGTCACCCCGAGTGCGATCCCCAGGGCGCGCCATTCACGGCGCACCGCGAACCAGACCAGTCCGACACCGGGCGTGACCTTGGTCAGGAGGATGAACGACCAGGCCACCGGATAGCGGAAGCCGATCGCGATCGCGGCGGCGATCAGGAGATGGACGTTGCCGTGGTACAGCTCGAGGGCCACCGGCGGAAACGCCAGGACCAGGAGCGCCTGTCGCCAGCCGAGCCAGACCGCGGTCGCCAGCAGGATCGCGGTCCACAGCCAAACGAACGTCGGCCAGGGCAACAGCCCGAACGCCCCAAACAGCCTGGCGATGACCGGGCTGTAGGTGAACGCACCGAAGGTCCCGGCGGGTACGGCGTACGGGTCGGTCATCTGGAGCGACCAGTAAGCGTAGGCGTCGAAGCCGAAGGTCCCGGCGCGCCCGGCGACCACCAGGAAGAGGTAGGCGGCGAAACCCAGCCCGGCCAGAGCGAGCCCGTCGCGGACGGCCCGGCGAACGGCCGGCGAGGCGCGACGGGCGGTCAGCGATGCGGTCAAGGAGGTCATCCGCGGTCGATGCTACGCCCCGCGCGGGGGGTCCGGGTACTGGTCCGGATGGCCCAGATCGTGGCTCTTTCGTACCGGGCTGAGTCCGGGGTGCCCGGTGCTAGGCTGCACCGGCGATGCGAACCGCCCTGGCCCTGTACGCGTTCGCCGCGCTCGTGCGGCTGGCCCTGATCGCCCTCTATCCGGACCCCGCGTACGTCGATTCCTACTACTACGTGAACGTGGCTCACGCCCTCCAGGCCGGCCATGGTTTCAACATCGACTTCATCTGGACGTTCGTCGATCTGGGCGGTGCGCTGCCGGCGGACCCGACGTTGCCGATCGCCAGCAACGCCCACTGGATGCCCCTCGCATCGCTCGTCCAGGTCCCGTTCCTGGCCCTCTTTGGGGTCACGGCCTGGGCCTCGGCGCTGCCGTTCGCGCTGATCGGAGCGCTGGCCGCGCCGATGACCTGGGCCTTCGCCCGGGAGGCCGGCGCACGGCGCGACGTGGCCATCGGGGCGGGCCTGCTGATCGCAGTCCCGGCCGCCCTGGTGTTCATGGCCCAGCCAGACAACTTCGCGCTCTACCAGCCGATCGTCCTCGGGGCGCTCTGGCTGGGTGCCCGCGGGCTCAACGGTTCACCTCGTGCGTTCGTGGCGGCCGGTGCCCTGGTTGGCCTGGCGATGCTGGCCCGCAACGATGGGATCCTGGTCGCCGCGGCGCTCGGTCTGCTGTTCGCCTGGGATCGCTTTCGCGCCTGGCGCGCGGCGCGGCCAGCGGCGCTGCCGTGGTGGTCGGCGTTCGCGTCGCTGGGGCTGTTCGCGCTGGTGATGGCCCCCTGGTGGGCGCGCCAGCTGGCGGTCTTCGGGTCGCTCTCGCCGTCGTCGGCGTCGGGTCGGATCCTGTGGATCCGGTCATTGGCCGAGATGAACTCGATCGAGGGTCACCCGACCCTTCAGACGTTTCTTGGCCAGGGCCTCGGTTCGCTGATCTCGAGCCGCGTGGTGGGGTTCATCCAGGCCGTGATCAGTTTCGTCATCCTCGTCGGCGGGCTCGTCCTCGCCCCGCCGCTGCTCGTGGGGGCCTGGGTCCAGCGCCGCTCGCCGGCCTACCGCCCGTTCCTTGTCTACGGCGCCATCCTGTTCGCGTTCTCGGCCCTGGTGTCCGCCGTCCACGTGCCAAACGGGACGTTCATCCACTCGGCAATCGCGCTGGCCCCGCAGGCCTCGATCCTCGCCCTCGAGGGGGTCGTCGCGGGGGTCATCTGGATGGCCGCCCGACGGCCGGGCTGGGACGTGGCCCGCGCCAGCCGGGTGTTCGTCGGCGGGGCCGTCGCCCTGACGATGCTCGTCGGAGTCTGGTTCTCGTTCACGACCCGGTCGGTGTGGGCCGACGAGCGCGACCTCAAGGTCCGCGCCGGGGCGGCCCTGACCGCCGCCGGTGCCGCTCCCGGGGAGGTCGTGATGAGCCTCGACACGGGCGGGGTCAAGTACTGGACCGGCCACCCGGGCGTGGTCGCGCCAGCCGACCCGATCGCCACGATCGAGCGGGTCGCGCGCGCGTATGACGCACGCTGGCTGCTGGTCGAGAGGAGGGACACCGTCGCAGCCCTGGCCTCCCTGCTCGCCTCCGACGGGCCGACGGTTGCCTGGATCGGGTCCAGCGTGTGGCGCCAACCGGCCGGCATCCCCGCGGCATCCGACCCGGCGGCGAGCGGCTCGACCGGATCCGACGCCGCCCTGTTCCCGATCTGCCTGTCGACGAGCGACCCACGGTGCATCCCATGACCGCGCGCGAGGCCTGGCTCAGCGCCGGCCTGGTCTTCGTCGCCGCCCTCGTCGTCCGGTCGATCTTCGCCGCGAGCCTGCGCTTCCCGACTCCGGAAGACACCGCCTACTACGTCGGGGTGGCCCGCAACGTCGTCGAGGGCCGCGGGCTGGTGAGCGACGCCATCTGGAGCTTCCAGACGCCGCCGCTCGTCTTTCCCCGCCCCGCGTTCGAGGTCTGGCTGCCGTTGCCGAGCCTGCTGGCGATCCCGGCCATGGCCATCCTCGGCGCCACATTCGGCGCCGCCAAGGTCGGCGCCGTCCTCGTCGGCTCCCTCGTCCCGGTCCTGGCCTGGCGACTGGCCGCCGATGTCGCCGAGGAGCGCGCGTTGCCCACCGGCCGCGCCCGCACCCTCGCCCTCGGGACCGGGCTGACCGCGGCCATCTACCTGCCCCTCGTCCTGTTCGGCGCACTGCCCGACTCGACGATGCCATTTGCCGCGCTGGCGCTGGCCGCGACCTTGCTGATGATCCGGATCCTCCGTCGGCCACCCGTGGTCAGCTTCCTCCGCGACCGGCGGCTGGTGGCGCTGGGTGTCGTCCTCGGCCTCGCCGCCCTGACCCGCAATGAGGCGGCCTGGCTGGCCCTGACCTGGGTCGGGCTGGTCTGGTCGGGTGGTCCACGGGGCCGGCGGATCGGCCTGCTGGTCGTCCCGGCGGTCGTCGCCGTCGTCCTGTTCGGCCCGTGGGCGGCCCGCGACTGGGTCGTCTTCGGGAACCCCCTGCCCGGCCAGGCCCTGGCCAATGCCCTCTCGATCAGCGGCTTTGACATCTTCGCCTGGAACGACCCGCCAACCGTCAGCCGCTATCTCGCGATCGGCCTTGGCCGCCTCCTCGAGCTCCGCGTCGAGGGCATCTGGCACAACCTGGCCAACGTCCTGCTGGCCCCCGGTTTCCCGGTCTCCCTGATCGGGCTGGCCGCCTTGCCCTGGATCGGGCGATCGCGCGTCCTGCGCCCGCTGGTCGTCCTGAGCGTGACGACCTTTCTGATCACCAGCCTGGCCTTCCCGGTCGCCACGACCTGGGGAACGTTCCTCCACGCGGCCGGTGCGATCCACGTCCTGTTGATCGTGGGCGCTCTGCTCGCCCTCGACGGGCTGATCGCCCGGGTCGGCGTGTGGCGCACCTGGACCCGCCCGGTGGCCTGGCTCGGCCCGACCCTGACGGTCGCCTCGGCGCTCCTGTTCAGCGTCTCGCTGGTCAGTTACGCCAACCAGGCGACATCGGTGGCCCGTCGCTACGAGCTCCTCGGCCAGCGGATGGCGGCGATCGGTCGCCCGCTCGATGCGACGGCCGGCCCGATCGTCACGGACTTCCCGATCTGGCTGGCCGAGGCGAAGCGCATCCCGACCCTCGCCCTGCCCAACGAGCGTCCGGCCGACGTGGTCTCGCTGGCGGCCCGGTTCCCGGGGACCCGCTACCTGGTGATGAGCGATGACGAGCACGGCATCTGGCCGGCGATCCTGTCGAGCGCGGCACCCGACGCGGCCTGCTTCCGCGAGCTGGACCTCGGCCCGGCACCGACCGACCCGGTCGACGCCCGGGCGGTGGCGAAGACCCACGTCTTCGAGATCGGCTGTTCGTGATGGCTGGACCCCTATACTCGGGCGACATGGACGCGACGCGGGTCGGTGAGGCTCGGGATGGTCGGTTTGACGAGCTTCATGCCGAGGGCAAGGCGGCCTTGTCGTACTCGGCCAACAGCCTCGACGCGGTCGTCGACGCGTACCGGGTCGCATTCATGGAAGAGCTCGGCCGATACCAGGCCCTGCGCGATGAGCTCGACACCCTCGAGCGCCGACCGCGTCCCGTAGGACCCGAAACCGGGTCAACCGATGCCTCGGACACGCCGACCGCGGTCGAGGCCGCCGAGGCCGGTGCCGACGATGCCCGACTACGCACCCTGCGCTCGGATCTCGAACGGCTCGAGCTCGAGGTCGGCGCCCACCAATCCGAGCTGGCCCGGTTCGAGTTGGCCCACCGCAGCCTCGAGAGCACCTGGCTGTTCCTCGAGCGCGGCGACGCCAGCCTGGTCCCCGGCGGCGACGGAGGGGCCCGGCCCCACGACGTCGAAATGCGGATCGTCGAGGCCCAGGAGGCCGAGCGGTCGCGTCTCGCCCAGGAGATCCACGACGGCCCCGCCCAGGCCCTGTCGAACGCGATCTTCCAGGTCGAATACATCGAACGGGTCCTCGACCGGGACGCGCCGATGGCGCGGACCGAGCTGCGCTTCATGCGCGAGCTGCTCCGGCGCGAGCTGGGTGACGTTCGGACCTTCATCAGCCAGCTCCGACCACCGCTCCTCGACGAGCTCGGCCTGGACGGGGCGATCAACGACGTCGCGGAGACGATGGCGACGCTGGCCGGGATCAAGATCACGACGGACCTCCAGGCGGCGGACGCCCAGCTGGGCAGCGCCCAGCAGACGGTGGTGCTGCGGGTGGTCCAGGAAGCCCTCCAGAATGTGCGCAAGCACGCCAAGTCGAAGCGAACCTCGATAGCGACTCGGGTCGAGGCCAGCGGTTGGATCGTCGAGGTCGTCGATGACGGGATCGGCTTCGATGCCGCCGCGGTGGCCACCCGTGGTCGCCGCAACTTCGGTCTTCAATTCATGCGTGAGCGCGCCGAGCTCATCGGCGCCGCGCTCGAAGTGTCATCTCGTCCCGATGCCGGCACAGTCGTCCGGTTGACGGTCCCGCTCGAAAAGGAGAGCCCATGAGCGCCATGGATTACTCAGGTCCGGAGCGTCGCCGCGGCGGTCCGGATCGCCGCAACATGGATCAGACGAAACTGCTCCTCGTTGACGACCATGCCCTGTTCCGGATGGGGATGCGCGGCCTGCTCGAACGCGAGCCGGACTTCGTGATCGTCGGCGAGGCCGCTGACAGCCGGAGCGCGATCGAGCTCGCCCTCGAGACCTCGCCCGACATCATCCTGATGGACCTGACCCTGCCCAGCCCGGGTGGGATCGAGACGACCCAGCGGATCAAGCGCGAGCTGCCCTCGGTCGGGATCATCGTCCTCGCTCAGAACGAGGAAGAGGACGCCCTGTTCGACGCCATCAAGGCGGGTGCCGCGGCATTCATCCTCAAGGACGTCGGCCCGGACGACCTGGTCACGATCATCCGTCGGGTGTCAGACGGCGAGTACCTGATCAATGACAAGGTGTTCGCCAAGCCGGCCGTCGCGTCGCGGGTCCTCAAGGAGTTCCGCGAGCTGGCGGTCTACGGCCAGGACGCGGCCCCGATCTTCGCCCCGTTGTCGCCCCGTGAGGTCGAAATCCTCGACAACATCGCCCAGGGGATGACCAACAAGCAGGTCGCCTACGCGCTGTCGATCAGCGAGCAGACGGTCAAGAACCACATGAGCTCGATCCTCCGCAAGCTGTCGGTCAACGACCGGACCCAGGCCGTCGTGTACGCGATGCGCCAGGGTTGGATCCGGATGCCCGAGGACTGATCGACGAACGGCGGATCAGGGAACATCACGACGCAGCCATGACGAATCCAGCCGAGCCAGCCTCCTCCGACGGCCCGGCGACCGCCGAGCCCGGCAGTCCTGCTGAGCTCGCCGAGCGGGTCGAGCGCGACGTGGCCGGTCTCGATCGCGAGCTGGCCGAGATCGACCTGCTCGTCCAGCAGGCCGGGGCCGAGAGCGAGCGCCACGAAGCAAAGCGAGCCGCCCTGGCGGCCCGGATCGCCGCGACTCGGACCAGCGACCGAGCCGAGCCCGCCGAACTGGCGGAGCAGAACGCTCAACTGCTCAACATCACCCGGCGGGCGGCGGTCATGGAGTCGCAGGTCGACGTGCTCAACGGCAAGGCCAAGGTCCTCCATCGGTACCGCGACACCCTCGATACCCTGGCCAACGAGCTGCGCCACCTGCCCGACGGTGGGTCGGTGACCCTGGTGTCGGCGCCGGGCGGGTCCGACCCGTATTCGGTCGACGATGGCTCCGGGTCGAGCGGCGAGACGGCCCGCGTTTCGCCGGCGGTGTCGCGGATGATCCTCGCGGCGCAGGAGGATCTCCGCCGCGACATCGCCCGGGCGATGCACGATGGGCCGGCCCAGAGCCTGACCAACATCGTCCTCCAGGCCCAGATCGTGGAGCGCCTGATCGCCAGCGATCCGGCGGCGGCGAGGCCAGAGACCCGCGAGCTGATCGCCATGGCCCAGTCCACCCTGGACGCGACGAAGTCGTTCATCTTCGATGTCCGACCGATGGTCCTCGACGACCTGGGGTTGGTACCCACCCTGCGTCGTGCCGCCCGCGATCGAGGGCGGCGTGCCGGGACGCCGGTCGACTTCGACTCGATGGGCGCCGACCGACGGATGCCGATGGAGGTCGAGTCGGGGCTGTTCCGGATCGTCGAGGAGTCCCTGGCCGGTTACCTCGCAGGTCGGCCAGAGCGGGTCGTCCTCCGACTCGACTGGACCGCCGACACGCTCGAGGCGTTGATCCGATCGGTCCGTGAGACCGACGAGCCGGGCTCGGTCGTCGGCCCTGGTCAGGCCAGTGGCGACGGGGACGCCAACCGCGGCCGGCAGCGCGGCAAGGCCAAACCGGAACCCGAGCTTCCAGCGGCGCTGGCGGCGATGATCGTCGAGCGACGCGACGAGCGGGCTGCCGCAGAGGCGGCCTCGATGGCCCCGGTGGCGCTGCCGGCCAAGTCCTGGCGCGACGTCCAGGCCCGGGCCACATCCATTGGTGCGCGCGCGGAGCTGTCCGACGATGGCACCCAGGTGCGGATCCTGCTCGACCTGGAGCCGACCGCCTGAGCGGCGTCATCGATGTGCGCACGGCCAGACCGAGCGTCCCTTCGACCGGCGGCCCATGGGCAGGGCCTGGTCGAGTACGGGATCATCCTGGGTCTGGCGGCGTTGCTCAGCCTCATCCTGCTGGTCGTCTTCGGCGACCAGGTGGCGGCGGTCCTGGCCTGGCTGAGCGATCAACTGCCCTAGCCGGCAAACCAACGGCCCATCCCCGACCGGTACCATCTGGCTAATGGCAAGCTGAGGCATCCGCCTCTATATTCACGACGCCCTCGATTGGGGGTGTGCAATTATCGGAGGCCTCACCGAATGGCGCTCATCACCTCGTTCCTCTCGTGGCTGAACCGCGACGAGGAGGGCCAGGGGCTCGCAGAGTACGCTCTGATCCTCGCCCTTATCGCGATCGTCGCGATCATCGCGCTGCTCTTCCTGGGCGGCCAGGTCAGCAAGATCCTCAGCACCGTCGGCAACTCGGTCTAGCACCGAAGCCCTCGGGAGCCGTCGGAACGTCCGACCGGCTCACGACATAACGAACCGACGCCGGGCCTTCGGGTCCGGCGTCGATCGATTCTCAGGCCCGGCCGGTCGGACGACCCGCCGGGCCTCGTCGCCTCTCGGGGCGGGTACCGCTCTTCTCCGTATTGACACCCACCGGACCGCTCCCTAGTGTGTCGCTCCCACCCGGACCGACCATCGCTGCGCGACCAGATCGACGCGCCGACCGGCCGGAGGGACGCCCTCGCTCAGGAGGGGGACTTCGAACGAAAGGAGGAATCGATATCGGTGTTGTCTGTCATCGACGCACTCATCAGCTCTCTTCGCTCGGACGATCGAGGCCAGGGTCTCGCTGAATACGCCCTGATCCTCGCCCTCATCGCGATCGTCGCCATCCTGGCCCTGCTCTTCCTGGGCAGCCAGATCAGCACCATCCTCAGCCGCGTCGGCAACTCCGTCTAGACCGGAGCCGAGCGGGCAGATCCGCCCCGCCGACCATCGACGAGCGGCCCCCGACCAAGGGGCCGCTCGTTGGCGTCTGGGTCTGCCCCGAGACGTCCCAAACCCCGGCCGGCCAGCCCCCTGGAAAGCCCCCCGGAACGCCTCCTGGGGCCCGGGTCCGGGACCCATCCAGGACCCTCCGAACGACCCTCGAGCGACCTCCCCGGGATGCCCGCGCGATGGGTCGTCCAAGACCTCCCGGGACCCCGTCCAAGCACGATTCACGGTCGTTTTCTGGCCATTTCCTCCTAATGGTCCTAGCCCTTTGGTATAGTCGCGCGCTCTTTGGCCGATGCTACAGTGGTGCCACCTGTCACACGGCTGGGAGAGTGGCTTTGAAGAGATCGAATCGGTTGATCCTGCTTGTCGGGGTCGTCCTCGCAGCGGTCGCATTTATCGCGATCGTTTTCCTGTTCAGCGGCGGCGGAGGCGGAACCAATAACGGTAATCCGCCCGTTGCAACCGACGCGGCTACCGTCGTCGCGACGGTCGACATTCCGCTCGGGACGCAGATCCGTTCGGACATGCTGAAGGTCCAGAAGGTCCTGCTCGGGAATCGTGCCCCGGACGCCGTTGGCGATCCGTCGCAGATCATCGGCCAGGTCGTTCGGGCCGATGTTGTCGCCAACGCGCAGGTCACCAAGTCCATGTTCGCGACCACGGGCGTCGGTACGCCTCCTGGGCCGCTCCTGGCGAAGGGCCTTCGCGCCCAATCCGTCCAGGTCGACCAGGTGAGCGGCGTCGGAACCCTGATCAATGTCGGCGATCGAGTCGACGTGGTCGTGGGCTTCGGTGTCCAGGGCCAGGGTGACGGCGGATCCGTCCAGTGCGGGAACAAGTTTCCGTTCCTGACCGTGGATGCGACGACCAACGCGGTCACCTCGGTCGAAAACGCTGGGAGCACCCTGACCGTCAAGGCACTGCTTCAGAACATCCAGGTCGTCGGGACGCTTCTGCCCCCGATCGACGTGCCGGCCACCACCCCGCAGGCCTCGCCTGCTGCTGGCCCCGGCGGGACGGCTCTGAACGGCCAGAAGGAGATCGTTATCCTCGCGGTGAGCGCCCAGGCGTCCGAAGTCATCAAGTACGCCCAGACGGACGGGTGTATCAGTCTCGTCCTGCGCTCGCCGAAGGATTACGTCGACGACGCTGGCAACGCGACCGAGCCCGCGCCCGATCTGACCAGCGGCATCATCCTCAAGTCGCTCGTCGACGACTATGGCGTCCTCGCGCCGCAGATCGTCGAGGCGATCCTCCCCAAGAAGTAGGCGAGGCGACGGAGGCGCGTGGCAACGCCACTCTCCGCCGGCGCCATCCGCCACCCACTGACCTGAACCCGGCGACGGGCGCGTCAGATCCCCCCGGATCCCGCGCCCGTCAGCCGCTCCTCCGGCCGATCGTCGGCCGACCGGCAGACCAGCTCCTCCATCGCAACCACGAGCACTGAAGGCTGAACGCCACAGATGGCAGACACGATCAAGGTCCTCATCGTCGACGACATCGCCGAGACGCGCGACCACCTGACGAAGCTCCTCGGGTTCGAGAGCGACATCGAGGTGGTCGGGGCGGCCGACTCCGGGCGCCAGGCCCTCGAGCTGGCCGGGCGCCTCCACCCGGATGTCGTCCTGATGGACATCAACATGCCCGATATGGATGGGATCGCCGCGACTGAACAGCTCGCGGCCGAGGTCCCGACCGCGGCGGTCGTGATGATGTCGGTCCAGGGTGAGGCCGACTACCTGCGCCGCTCGATGCTCGCCGGCGCGCGGGAGTTCCTGGTCAAACCATTCAGCAGCGACGAGCTGACCGCCTCGATCCGCCAGGTGTACACGCGAGAGCGTGAGAAGCAGGGCCGGATCACGACCACCAACGTCGCCGCGGCGGCGGCCGCCAAGGCCGCTGCGAGCGATCGCGAGCCCGGCCAGCTGGTGGCCGTGTTCAGCCCCAAGGGTGGCGTCGGCCGGACCACCATCGCGGTGAACTTCGCCGTGGCGGCCGCGGCCGAGCTCGGCCAGAAGACGGTCCTCGTCGATGGCTCGTTCCAGTTCGGCGACGTCGGCGTCCTGCTGAACCTCAATCCAAAGAACAAGTCGATCGCCGATCTCGTCCCCGAGCTTGAAGCCGGTGGCGAACCGGAATCGATGGACACCTTCGTGATCACCCACTCGTCCGGCCTGCGCGTCCTGCTGGCGCCGCCGTCGCCCGAGATGGCCGAAATGATCACCCCGGCCGCGGTCCGCAAGATCCTCGAGGTGCTCCGAGCGACGAACGACCTGGTCGTCGTCGACTGCACGGCCACCTTCAGCGACACGACCCTGGCGATCCTCGACGCGGCGGATGTGATCCTCACCGCGCTGACCCTCGAAATCACGAGCATCAAGAACATGCGACTCTTCCTTGAGGTCGCCCAACAGCTCGGCTACGAAGGTTCCAAGATCAAACTCATCCTCAATCGCGCCGATTCTTCGCTGGGCATCCGGGTCACGGACGTCGAGCATTCGATCGGTCGCAAAGTCGATCACACGATCGTGAGTGACGGGCGGAGCGTCGTCTACGCCTTGAACCGCGGCGTGCCGTTCGTCCTGTCCAACCGGGAAGCCCAGGTCTCCCAGGACGTCCTCCGCCTGGCGACCGCCATCAGTGGTGGCGAGCGCAAGACGGCGGATGCCGAAGAGACCAAATCGGGAACCCGCAAGTCGCTATTCGCATGGCGGTAGCAGTCGGCCCCTCGGGGCCTGAAGGGGTGTAAGGCGATGTCCCTCCTCAAGCGGATCGAGAGCGCTCGACCTGGTTCCCCCGGGAGCCCTTCGGAGAACCTGCCGGCACCGACCGGCGGGGGTCCCGCGGGCACCTCCGGTACGCCGCCGCCAACGCAGTCGACCCGGCTGATGTCCCAGGGCCCCGTTCGGGAGTCCTTCCGCGACGTCAAGTTCCGGATCCAGAGCCGGGTCATCCAGGACCTGGACCCGAAGCTCGACCTGTCCAACCAGGTCGAGGTCCGGCGCCAGATCGAGGAGATCTTCGGCAAGGTCATCGACGAGGAAGGCCTCGCCCTGACCCGGGCCGAGCGTGTCCGGATGCTGGAGCAGATCACCGATGAGATCATCGGCCTCGGTCCGCTCGAGCCACTCCTGCGCGACGAGAGCATCACCGAGGTGATGGTCAACGGCCCGCGCCAGGTCTACATCGAACGCTCGGGCCGTCTCGAGCTGACGAACGTCGTATTCCAGAACGACGACCACGTGATGCGGATCATCGATCGGATCATCGCCCCGATCGGACGCCGCGTCGACGAGTCGTCGCCAATGGTCGACGCCCGTCTGACCGACGGTTCGCGCGTCAACGCGATCATCCCGCCGCTGTCGCTGGTCGGGCCGGTCATCACGATCCGGAAGTTCTCCGCCTCCCCCTTCACGGTGGACGACCTGATCCGGTTCGGTACGGCGACCGCCGACATGTTCGACTTCCTCAAGGCCTGCGTCGAAGCCCGCCTGAACATCTTCGTGTCTGGCGGTACCGGCTCGGGCAAGACCACGACCCTCAACGTCCTGTCGTCGTTTATCCCGAACGACGAGCGGATCATCACGATCGAGGACGCCGCCGAGCTCCAGCTTCGCCAGGAGCACGTGGTGACCCTCGAGTCGCGACCCCCGAACATCGAGGGCAAGGGCGCGATCGCAATCCGTGATCTCGTCCGAAACGCACTTCGAATGCGGCCCGACCGGATCATCGTCGGGGAGTGCCGTTCCGGCGAAGCCCTCGACATGCTCCAGGCCATGAACA
>Ga0080064_1003210_pt1 | contig 24634 bp, 19 predicted proteins | sample Subgrocontami54m_FD_69260 | JGI IMG/M metagenome (GOLD analysis project Ga0080064, IMG submission 69260) | Subsurface groundwater microbial communities from S. Glens Falls, New York, USA - GMW46 contaminated, 5.4 m (SPADES assembly) (version 2) ...
ACGATGCGCTTGGAAAAATCGACTTCCGGCGCCGGCTGGTCCTGCACGTTCTGGCCCATCATCCATAACTCTTTCCAAGCCGTCGCGTTGCGCGCCACCCGGTGCGTGGGCTCTTGGAATCCGAAGTAATCGTACTGGCCTCGGTGCACGGTCTCAAACGGCACGTTGCCGAACCAGGGTCCAATCCTGGACCCGTCAGCGGCGGCGGATGCCTCAGCCGAAACCGACGCGCCAAAGCTGACGCTTGCGGCCCATGCCGCCACGCTGCCGGACAAGACGGCCAGCAAGAACCCGGCAAACAAGACGTTGCGTTCCATGATGGGTTTTATGCCGGCCGAATGCTTTATGGTCTGACGCCCATTGGCTTTTCACATCCATTAATTCAATCCGCGGAAGCTTTACGAACATGACATCCTCCACTGATCGCCCATCGGCCCAAGGCTCTTAAATCGGGAGTGCGTTTTACCTGCAACGGCTTATGTTGCAGAAAGAACTCCTCAACATCCTGGACGACGCGTACCGCTGGAACCGCATTTCAAGGCTGCATTTGCTGGCGTTGTATTGCCTCGTCAACGGCCCGGAATCCCCGGAAGATGTTTACCTGTACGTGCAAGGCGCGGTGCATGGCAAGAAGGAATCCAAAGAGTTGGACGCTTTGGTGGAGTCTCTCAAATCTTCCGGCCTCGGGCGCCTACGCAATGTGGACGAAGCGGCCGAGTCCGCCATTATGGCTCAACAAGCCGGAAACGCGTTGTTGGCACCGTTTTCTTTTTTCCCGGACTCTTCCAACGACCGAAGCCTTTTCACTCAGGAACATATTGAAAAGTTTTTCCACCAGAACGCCAAACGGTTTTCCGAATACAAGGACAACGAGTACCGCCTCAATATCAGCCTGGTCAAGTTGTCCGACAACGGCGTATTCTGCATCCACCCGGAGTGGGAATTCCGGGTGAGAAAATACCTGAACCGTAAATTCCACGAGTTGAACATGCGCGTCGAGCGGCACACCCTCGAGGGCCGATTGCTGCCGCCTCTCCGGATGGTTTGAAGCGAAAACCGGCTTTGAAGTAGAAAACAAGTTTTTTTTTGCTTCAATTTTTTTTTGCTTTTTCCAGCCGTATTTTCCTTTCTCTACCGTGGTTCGAGGCCCCTGCGGATTTCCACTTTACTTGACGTAGCCTTTGATCTTGTCGGCCTTTTCCGTGTCTTTGCCGATCCTCAAATCGAACGCGACGTTGAGCGTGCGTTCTCCAAACCCACGGGCCCGGATCAAGTCGGCTTCCTTTAGTTTTCCCATGCCCGCGAACGCCAAAGGGCCTTGCAGCTGGGCCGAGAACGCGTTTTTCTCCACCTGTGCCCCTTTCTGCTGCAGCGTCTGGACCGCCAAATCCAGGTTGCCGGTGCCTTTCTTGACGCAGAAAAGCGCCATCTTGCATTTGGAGACGTCCTGCGCTTCCAAGTACTTCTGGATGGAGAAGCCTTTGTCCAACGTGCCGCCGGCGAAGACGAAGTCAAAACCGGCAAACGACGGTTTTTCCGCCGTGGTTTTGACGGTCACGTTTGCCTGCAGTTCCTTGGCGCCTTGCGCGATGGCGTCGCCCAACGGCTTGACCGCCGGGCTGTCGTATACAATAAGCACGTTCATGGCAGGTTTGGCTAGTGCCTCGAAATTAATAATCCCTGCGCCTCCCGCACACGGCGCTAGTTCCGCCGACGGGGGTTCCTTCAGGCAAATGCCGCCAACGTGTTGGTCAAAATTTTGCGGCCCACGGCATTGGGCAGGCCGAACGCGCGGACCGAGCCGTTCTGCTCCAGGAACAACACGGGCCCTTTGGCCCCCAAGACCGTGCCCTGTAAGTACTCCGTGGGCCGGGCCGCGGCAATGCCGGGATAATGGGGCTGCAAGCTTTCAACAGTCGGGCCCTTCATCGCGTTTTTCTCGAACGTTTGCGCCACGCGGCGGAACGAATCGCTTTGCAGCTCCTCGTCAATCACGGTGGCGTCGGCTTGCGGCAACTCCATCTTCTGGCCCAGCGTGAGGCGCGCCAGGAGGCCGGAACGCACCAAGGCCGACTCGATGACGCGCGCGTCCTGTCCGTTGACGCCGCCGAACACGCGTGCCGCGTAGTCGGCGCCTTGTTCGACCCATCGTTTCTGCAACCGTTCGGTCTTGCTCACGCCCGCCTTGACTTGCGTGCCGAAACTGGCCAGGTAGACGGAGTAGTCCTTGCCGAAACAGTCATCCTTCAAGCCGTCCGTGAACTGGAGGCAGGTGGCGCCGTCGCACCGCAGGCACACCAAGAAATCGTCTTCTTTTGCGCAAAAACCGCACTGTTTTTTTCCCGTGGCTTTCTTGGGACAGGCATGCCGCACGCCGTTGCGCGTGTATCCCAAGCAATGGGTTTCCGGTGACAAGGCCAGGTTGATCGTTTGCCCTTTGGATAGCACGATGTCGCGGCCTTCGGCTTGCAATACGGGGACGAAGTCGGCGGTGTAGTGGTGGCGGACGATGAGCATGGTGTATCGGTGCCCCAAGCCGCATAAAAATAGTTGGACCAAATGGCCGGTGACTGCTTTTTGGACGGTTATTGGATGAGGTAGCCGCCGTCCACGACCAGCGTGTGGCCGGTGACGGCGTCGTTTTCCGCCAAAAACACGACCGCATGCGCGATTTCATCCGGCCGGATCAGGCGGTTCATGGGCACTTGTTGCAGCAGTTCGGGAATCTTGTCCTTGTAGAACGCGTTCAGCATGTCGGTGTCGACGTATCCGGGGGCCACGGCGTTGACGCGGATGCCGTCCTTCGCCCAGAACAACGCCAAGCTTTTCGTCATGTACGTCAAGCCGGCTTTGGTCATGCCGTATACGCTGAGTTTGGCGTTCGTCTTGCTGGGGCGGAACGCGCGGATAGACGACACGTTGATGACGCTTCCGCCTTTGGGCATGTGGTCTTTGGCGTACTGGCTGAGGAAGAACGGCGCCCGCAAGTTGACGTCCATGTGTTTCTGCCAGCGCTCTTCCATCGATTCGCCGGCTTCCACCGGAAGGCTGATGCCCGCGTTGTTGACCAACACGTCGATGCGACCGAATTCCTTCACCACGGCATCAATCAACCCGCGGCACTGGTCCAACGACGAAACGTCCGCCTTCAGGCAAAGCTCCGCTTTGCACGCCGTGGCGACTTTTTCCGCTTCCTTCTTGGATTTGTGCGACTTGTAATGCACGACCACGCGGGCGCCCTTTTCGGCGAAGGCTTTCGCACAAGCAGCGCCGATGCCGCGGCTGGAACCGGTGATCAGGACGATTTTGTTTCTCAATTCCATCGTTGGGCTTTTGCTCCGCTGGACTTTATTGGTTTTTTGCTTCCGTGATTATTTCTTGGTCTTTTGGCCCAAAGCCGCTGCGACGAATCCTTTGAACAGCGGCTGCGGCCGCAAGGGGCGGGACGTGAATTCGGGGTGGAACTGCACGCCCACGAAGAACGGGTGTTGGCTCGTCGGCAATTCCAGGATCTGCATGATGGGGTGGTGCGGGGCTTTGCCTGAAAAGACCAACCCGGCTTTCTCCAAGACGTCGATGTACTTGGGGTTGCATTCGTAGCGGTGGCGGAAGCGTTCGTGCGCCGCCGTGTCGCCGTACAGTTTTTCGGCAAGCGTGCCTTTGCGGACGTCGACTTTGTGCCCCCCTAAGCGCATGTTGCCGCCCAGTCCTTCTTTTTCCTTTTGTTCCGGCAGGATGTCGATGACGTCGTCCTTGCATTCCGGTTCGACTTCCGTCGTGTGCGCGCCTGGGATGCCGCAGACGTTGCGCGCGTATTCGATCACGGCCATCTGGAATCCGTAGCATAGGCCAAAGTAGGGCACGTTGTTTTCGCGGCAGTGCTGGACCACGAGGATCTTGCCTTCCACGCCGCGGGCGCCAAAGCCGCCCGGCACGATGACGCCGTCCATGCCTTTGAGGGCGGATGCGGCGTCCTTGACGTTTTCAATCTTGGTCGTATCCACCCAGTGCACGTTGACGTGGGCCCGGTTGGCTTCGCCGGCATGCTCCAACGCGTTGAGGATGGAGGCGTACGCGTCGTGAAGTCCGGTGTATTTGCCGGTGATGGCCACGTTGACTTCCGCTTTGGGTTCGCGCATTTTCTTTTCGAAGTCTTCCCAAAGTGCCAGCGCTTTTTCCTGTGACTTGAGTTTGCCTTTGAGTTGCAGGATGTCGGTGACGATTTCATCCGCCTTGGTCTCTTTGAGGCGCAAGGGGACTTGGTAGATGCTCTGCAAGTCTTCAAGGCCGATGACGCGGTCCACTGGCACGTTCGAAAAGATGGATAGTTTTTCCCGGATTTTTTCAGGGATCGGTTCGCGCGAGCGGCACACGATGAGCTGCGGCTGGATCCCCAAGCTCATCAAGGTCCGCATGCCCAACTGCGCGGCTTTGCTCTTGTGTTCGCCCAACGACGACGGCTTGAGGATGTAGGTGACGTTGACGAAGCAGCTGTTGCCGGCGCCTTCCTCGTACGCCAGTTCGCGCAACGCCTCGAGAAAGTACGCCGATTCGATGTCGCCGGCCGTGCCGCCCACTTCGATGACGACTACGTCGGCCTCGGTCTTGAGCGCGAGGTGGCGGATGAACGCCTTGATTTCACCGGTGACGTGGGGGACGAACTGCACGTCGCGGCCCAAGTACCCTCCGGCGCGCTCTTTCGCGATGATCTGCGAGAACAGTTTTCCGGCCGTCAAGTAGTTGTCCTTGGAAATGTCCTGGTCCAGGAACCGTTCGTACGTGCCGAGGTCCATGTCGCATTCCGTGCCGTCGTCCAGCACAAACACTTCGCCGTGGCGGTACGGGTTCAAGGTACCGGCGTCGACGTTGAGGTAGCCGTCGAACTTCATGGCCTCCACATGCAAGCCCTGGTCTTTGAGCAGCTTGGCCAAACTTGCGGAGAAAATGCCTTTGCCCACGCCGGAGATGACGGAGCCGGTGACGATGACGTACTTGGTCCTGCCGAACTGATAGTTCTTCGGAATGGGCGTGTAGAATTCGTGCTCGTCCGTCTTTTTGGCCAAGCTTTTGATGAGCGCTTCCTGTTCGGATTCCGGTTTTTTCGGCGTCATGTCAGTTGACCTTCATACCGTCTAGACTCCCTAAGACAAATGGAGGACTCTAGACCAAAAACGGGCGCAAAATTCGTGCCTGCAATGATTAACGGGTTGAAGGTTTTTAAGCGTTGTTGCCGGCCACTCCGGTCCTGACATGTAGCGAACACTCCCGGTCGCCGCCGGCGTGTTTTTTTCCCTCGGTTTATTCGGCCTATATATGCTTTGTCGCTTTTCTTGTGTTATGAATTCGTCTTTCGTTTTCGTTTTGCTGTTGACTTCCGTTTTGCTTTTGGGTTGTACGGGTTTGAATCAAGGTGTTGACGCGGTTTCTACGGCCCAGTCGATCGAGGGCGTGCAGGCGTTTTTGGAAACGCATCCAAATGCAAAGATCGTGACGCAGTATTTGACTGCCCAAAAATTGTCTGAGACGTTGAAACAATATCCGGATTGCAGCAACGTCGATCCGCAGCCGGCGTATTTCATCACGTTCAAGGACGGCGATACGTCGGCCGTGGCGTTCGTCAGCGTGACGCAGCAGCCGTTGTGCAGTATCTTGTCGCAATCCGGGGCGTCGCCCCGTGTTGACCCTCGTGCAGAACCGGTGTACCCCCCGATTAATTCTGCACAACCCGTTGAAAAAACGCCCGGCGAGGTTAAGCCTCAATCCGGGTACTGCATCCCGGAAGGCCAAGACCTAACCGACATCGGCGTTAACGGACAGGCTTCAACGTCTTGCTGTCCTGGTTTGCAACCCTTCCTCCAGTCCGGACACGAAAGCGCCACGTGCATGAAAAAACCCTCGCAAACACGTTCTTGCGACGATTTGGGCGGAGTATGTACTTTCAAAGGAGATCCCATCATTGACGCGGCTTCCAACTGGCCTTGTTCAGAGGGTAGCCGAGAAATCAAAAACGCGTTTTGCCCCAAGGACGAGATGGCCATCGCGACCGGAAACACAGTCGTTTGCTGCTCGAAACCCGCCTTGTCCATGCCCAAAGGAAAATGCGCGCCCGAAGGCCGTGCTCTGAATGACGCGGTCACCCCGGACGGCCCGACGGATTACTTGGAGTGTTGCCCTGGACTTACGCCGTCTTTGCAGCCCGGCGAAATCGCTGCCGTTTGCCAAAAACCGGAAAACCTGGCGACGACCCGTCCCACTCCGACCGCTAGTCCGATTGCTACGCCCGTGGTTGTCCCGTACGATTACCCTGCCGAATTGCCGGATTCCGCACCACTTCGGGCATTCAATCTTTCCGGAATGTTCGGATGCGACAACGTACGATTCGACTTGGACAGTTCCCGCTGGCTCGAACCCAGACTTCCCCTGGCCAGCTGCACCTACGAACTTGAGCGCAAAATCTATTTGTTATGTGACGGCAGTCAACCCGGTACCGCCGAGCATTCCTCGTGCTATCGGGAAAAATCGGCTCAGCTCTACGCTGAATTCACTGCGCAGGGCGGAGCTATACGAAGCGGTGGAGGACTAATGCACTGGGATGAACGTTACGTCGTATTGCAAAACGGTCAGCCCAAGCTTTTGGCTAACGAATCCCAGTTCCGCGAGGTCTTTGGCCCGGTGGATTCCCCGGCGGAAGCCATCGCGTTTGCTGACTTGCTGCATCACTGGGGTATAAGCCGGCTGCTGGCGGACCCCAAGGGCGATTTTGTTCGCGAGCATGCGCAATATAATGAATATCAATATTTTGTGCCCGAGGTCCACGGCACGCACGCGGAACCCACTGCCGGCGGCTTTGTCGTGAATTTGTTTGATACCTTTCCTGGGCATTGTGCGTCGGGAATTGACCAGGTGAACTTTTTGGTCTACTCGAACGGTTCCGTTAGCCGCCCGCCGAGCGCGCAAGAGCGCGTTGCTCCACTGGCCGAAACCGTCGTGGCGCAGCCCGATACGAAATGGTTGGTGAATCTGGCCGAGAACAAAGGACTGATAGCGTGCGAGTAGCGGCCGCCCTTGCGCTATGGTACTAGACGAGTAGCAGCACGATGAGCGCAAAAACGACGATGCTTTGCAGCGACGTGCCGCCGGTCATGGCCGCCGCGGCTTCCGACAGCGAGACGGGTCCGATGAGGCGGTTGAACAATAACGCGCCCAACAGGCCGATGAGCACCACGACGATGAGGGGCAGCAGGCTGAGCAAAAAGACGATGGCGGCGACGACGACTTGGATGCCGATGACGACCTTGAACACGTCCAGAAAGGCGCCCCAGGCGTTGAACGACGCGCCCGTTCCAGTGCCGGCTGAGCCCATGGTCAAGAAAACGAACGTGGCCACGGCCAGGCCCAAGAGCCACAGCGACTCGTCCTTCGCCGAATAGAACCAATCCGTCAATCCCATACTACTTTTCGGTAGTGACAAATGAGGGTTTTAAGGGTTTTGGACGGTGGCTCAAACGGAAAGAATCAACGGTCCAGTTCCTTGTCGAATGAAGCCCCGCTTTTTGCTATCCCAAAGCCGGATTCGATGGCGCCTTGTCTTTCAATTTCCTTTATGAACCGTTCGCGCACCTCGTTGGGATGCAGGCCTAAGTTCTGACGCAAGAATTGGCCCACCAAGAACTCCAACGACTTGGCCTTGCCGGCGCGGTATTCGCTAACGGCTTTGGCGTTTTCGGCCACGATTTTGGCAATCAATACGTCCGCGTCCGTGCCACTGGTTTGGATGCTTCCCGTTCCTTCCGGCATTACGGCCGCCAGCGTCTTTTTCTCCGTTACCATCCGCTTGATGTACTCCATGCCGGCGCGTTCGGTGATCTTGCCAGACGCAATGGCGTAAAGCAGCGCGTCCAACTCCGCAACGGGCAGCGCCTGCTCCGGCGCGTCGATACCGTTGTAGTTCATGGCCTTGAGCAGGTAGCCACAGGTCCAGCGGGCCAATAGATTCTTGTCCGCTGTTTTGGATGATTCGAAGTAAGGCAACAGTCCTTGATAGACCAGCACGGGGGCGTATTGCGCCGGAACAATTTTTTCTACGCGAGTGATGGCCTTGTCGGGCAATTCCTTGGTCTGAAACCGGACTGCGTCGACGTATTCCGCCGTCAGCGTCAAGGGCGGCAAATCCGGCTCGACGATGTAGCCATAGTCTTCTTCCTGCTCCTTGGTCCGCATCAGAAGCGTGGTGTCCGTCTCCTCCGAATACAGTCGCGTCTGCCGCTCGATGGGTTTTCCGGCCTGCAGCATTTTTTTCTGCCGGAAGCGCTCCGACTGCAATGCCTTCTCAACGGCGGCAAACGACGTGATGTTCTTGATCTCAACGCGCTCGCCGCCGCGGATGGAGATGTTCGCATCCGACTTCATCACGCGCTCGGCTTTGGCATCGATGATTCCCAAATATGCCAGCAGGCGGAATAACTCCTCGAGGTACGCCTTGGCCTCGGCCGGACTCTTGAGGCACGGCTCGGTCACGATTTCAAGCAAGGGCGAGCCTGATCGGTTGTAATCCAGCAGGCTGTACGTGCTGTTGGCCATGTTGCCGTGCGGGTACACGATCTGCGCCGGATCCTCCTCGATGTGCAGGCGTGTCAATTCGATCGTCTTGTCGCCCACGTGGAGCATTCCTTTCAATCCCAACGGCCGGTCATACTGCGTGATTTGGTAATCCTTCGACAAGTCGGGATAGTAGTACGTCTTGCGTGCGAACCGGCTGTCCAAATCCAACGTAAAGCCCAACGCCTGCGCCGCCCGCACCGCCAATTCCACCGCTTTGCCGTTCAACCGCGGCTTGGAACCCGGCAGGCCCAGACACGTTTCGCACGTGTACTGGTTCGGCTTTGCATCGGCCGGCAGCTTCACCCGGCACCCACAGAAAAGACCCGTCCGTGTGTTCAGTGTGACGTGCGTCTCAAGGCCGATCTTGAGGCCGTCATCCTCGCCGACGCTGGGGCTCGAAAGGCTCGCGGGTTGAACGGGGTCGCTTCCGGCTTTCATTTCCGCTGCGCCTCCACGACCTGTCCGTAATGCTTGACGATGTCTTCCTGGAAGTGGTCGGCGACGATCTGCAAGCCCGTCGGCATTCCGTCGGACTTTCCGATCGGCACGCTGGCATGGGGCAGTCCGGCCAAGTTGGCCGGCACCGTGCAGACGTCCATAGCGTAATGCTCCAACGGCGAGAGCTTTTCGATGTCGGAAAAACGCGGCGCCACGCACGGCATGGACGGCATCAGAAGCACGTCGTACCGCTGCAGCAATGACTTCATCTCACGGATGACCAGCGTACGAACGCGCGCCGCCTTGTCGTAATACTTGCCGCGGTAACCGGCGGTGCGGGCAAAAGAGCCCAACAGGATGCGTCGCTTTTCTTCCGGCCCGAACGTCCCGCGCACGCGCGTGAAATAATCCGTATACGTCTCGAATTCTTCCGGCGCAAGCTGTTGGCCGTAACGCAGGCCCACATACTTGGCCAAGTTCGTCGACGCCTCGGCCATGGCGATGATGTAGTAGGCGTACAACGCATTCTCCGTGTGCTCCAAGCGCACGTGCTCGACGGCCACACCGGACTCTTGAAGCTTTTCCACCGCCGCCATGCAAGCCTGGCGCACGCCGGGTTCGGCCTTTTCAAGCAGTTCCGTGACGACGGCCGCCTTTTTCTGCACCGACTTCTTGGGCGCCGGCACCAACGACGTCATATCCTTCGCATCCGGACCTGCCATCGCGTCAATCAGGCCAAACGCTTCCCGCACCGTCAAGGCCATGGAGCCGATCTTGTCCAGACTGTTGGCATAATCGATCAGGCCGTACCGACTGATTTTTCCGTACGTCGGCGTCACGCCCACCACGCCGCAGAACGCCGCCGGTGCACTGATGCTGCCGCCCGTCGATTCCGAAACGCACGGCAGGCCCGTGGCCGCCGTGAGTACAGCGCTGCCGCCGGAGGAACCGCCCGCAGCCCGCGATACATCGTGCGGGTTCTTCGGGATCTTGTAGGTGTTGACGTTGAACGTGCCGAAGCCGAATGCATCCATCACCGTCTTTCCCACCACGGTTGCGCCCTCCAACTGCAGCCGCGAGACGGCCGTGGCGGTAAACGGCGGTACGTAGCCTTCCAGGATGCGCGAGCCGGCCTGCGCCGGCATGCCGTCCACGCAGAGGTTGTCCTTGACGCCGACGAACACGCCGCGAAGAGGGCCGTTTTTTGATTCGCTCAATGCATCCGGCACGTAGGCCATGCATGCATAATCGGCATCGGCGCGACGCACTTTTTCCAACACGTCGGTTTGGTCCGTCATGCCGTCTTCATCATCCTCGGTCCCTTGAGGTAACCTTTTTCCACGCGGCGGGCGTTGCCCACCGGCGCCGACGACGGCTCGATTTCGTCTTTTCGCAGCTGCGGCGGGATGTCCACCGGGTGGTATGCCGGCGGCACGCCTTCAGTCCTGACCTGGTCCAATTTGTCAAACGCGGCCAACACTTGACCCAATTGGCGACTGAACGTTTCCTTTTCCTCGTCATTCAGCGGCACGCGCTGCGCCGCGGCGATGCGTTCCACTTCTTTTCGGATATCCATGCGAAAAACAACTTTTCCAATTTCACGACGGCAATCATTCAAAACACGCGAAAAAGAAACGATTCAACTTGGCAGGTAAGAAAAAAGAGCGCCCGAGGTCGGACTCGAACCGACGACCTGCTGATTTCCGTGGATTCTTGGGCCGCAAACGCATTCGGCTCAAAAAATCGTAACAGTCAGCCGCTCTACCGGCTGAGCTACCCGGGCCTCTGAAAACTAGTTATTGATGATGCGCTTGCTGGCATGGGCGCGGACCTGGCGCCGCAACATCTTTTCCAGTTGTTCGATGCGCATACGGTTTTAGGTGGGTATTCGGGGTTTTAAGGGTTGCGGACCGCCGCGACGTGCCACGAAAAAGAGCGTACCCTGGAGATGAAAAATAAAAAAGAAAGAGGCGCACGGCGTGCCGTTCGTTGCGGCTGCTTCCGCCGTGCTTTTTTTTGGGGGGTCGGGCCCGTCGGTCTTTGCCTTTTTGGCCGCTTTTGCCTTTCGGCTCTAGTGACCGATGATGACGGTACGTTTCGAACGCAAGGTACGCTCTTTCCGGAACTCTTTCAGCTGGTAGAAGTACACGGCACCCGAGAGGGCCAACGCGCCCAGGATGGGCTGGACGAACATCAAGTAGACGCCCAAGATCAGCAAGACGCCGTAGTAGATCTGGAAACGGACGTATTCCTTCCAGACGGCCAGAAAACGCGAAATGTAGTCCCAACGGGTGGTGGCCCGCAGCATGGGCACCTTGCTTTCCGTGATACCCATGGACACGACGACGCCCGGGTTGTGCTCGATTTCGGAACTCATTTTTTCACACCTTCACGCTTTGGTTTTTTGCCGTGTTTTTCGGTTTTTTCTTCCATGCCTTTTTTTGGTTTTTTTCCGGTTTTTTCCACTTTTTTCTTCTTGGTTTTCTTACCTTTTTTTTCGAGGAAAAATGAAAGAAGAAACGGAACGCGTTTTTGGCCTATTTCGCGTGGTACAACGCCTTTCCTTTGAACCACGTGATGGACCACGGCGGCTCGATCAGACGGCGCGACCAATGCAGGCCCGCCATGTACGCGAACACCGCGGCCACGTACAAGTTGAAGTTGTACGACAGGACCGTCAGCACGAAATACACGACGGCATAGAAGTACGACTTGTAAGCCGTACCCAACGCGCCGGTACGAAAGCCGCTGTCGACCAGGCTGGAGAGGAACTGGGCACGGGTGTGCACGTGCAGGTTGTGCACCGGCACCTTCTTGCCGCCTTCCATCATGTACCCTTTCTGCTTCATGGGCACGTACATGTGGTGCAGCTGGCGCTTCGCATCGTCATGGCCGCCTTGAGCATGACCTCCGTGGCCGTGGGCGTCGGCGGAGGCTTTTTCGCCTTCGATCTTCTTGGAGCCCACCTTCTCGACGTATTCGACCAATTGCGTGCTGGAATAGTTCGTCATGGCCATATGCTTATTTCACCGAAAACAGCCAGTACAGCACCGTCAACACCACGATGGCGTTGATGATCCAGTCCGGCAGGATGAATCCGTGGTCGAACATGCCCGTCTTGAAGTCCGTCGGACCGTCTAAAATCTTGACGAGGCCCATGTCTTCCAGAAAAGACATCAAGTGGGTCTCCCACGGCGCGTCCTTTTCTTCGTAGATTTCTTCAGCCATTTTTCTTCACGGTTTGCTGTTTTTTCACTTTTTTTTTGTGACTCTTTTTTTCCAGGTTTTTCGGTTTGCGGTTTTTCCTTCTCTCTTCGTCTTTTTCTTTTTCCTCTTTTTTTTTGAAAAAATGAAGGTTTTCCAGTTGGTTTCAATCGACCAGCGTCAAGGTACGGGATTGGCCGAACTTCTTGGCGATGAAGTCGTACATCCAGGCCAAGTCCAAGTGACGGCCGGCCAGCGCGAACATCAACAACGCGCCCGGCGGGAACGTCTGCAGCGTCAACAATCCCAATGCCGCGAACAACACGGCCTGCACCTTCGACGTGACGCCTTGGCGCCACCACTCGACGTACTCGGACAGGTATTCCCACCGCGTGAACTGACGCAAGTTGGGCGGAATGGTGCGGTCCACTTCCATGGGCATGTACGAGACGTGCGGCGGATGCTCCTTGACGCTCGCGCCCGCTTCATGCTGCTCGTGCATCTCGTGCATGCCGTGCTCGACGTCTTCCGCCGCATGGTGCGCCGGCGTGGCCGTGCTCTCGATGTCGTGCAAGAGCGCGTCGCGCGGGTCATGCGGTCCATGTCCACTCATATTCAATCCATTCCTTTTTCGTTTTTGGTTTCTTTCAGGGTTTGATGCCGTTTTGCGTTTGCTTTTTTTCCCACTTTTTTGTATCTGCGTTTTCCGGGTGCTTTCCGTATGGCCTACGTGCTTTCCAGCAGGTAACGGCTCTTGTAGATGTGGTTGATCGTGAAATCCTTCTTGAGGTACTCGCCGTAACTCCACGCCGACGCCATGCCGGCGGCCGCGCTCAAGAACGGGTTGGTGAACAGTAGCCAGACGGCCGCCAAGGCGCCCATGATGGCCGCCGCGCGGTAGAAGTGGTACAACCGCCAGTTCGAGATGCCGGTCGTCAGGAAATTCTGACGGTTCTGCACGTTGATGACGGCCTTTCCTTCCGTGGCCACCGGGATGAACATGGTCGTCTGTTCGTATTCCTTCGGACCATGCGGTTTTTCGCCGGTGAACTTGGCCTTGTCGGCCGAGACCACGTGCTTGATTTGCTGGGAGTTGAATTCATGCGCCATATGCGTTTTCGCCTGCTATAGTATAGCCATTCATTATTTATAAACTTGTGGGTAGTAACAAATAGGGTCATTGGGGGTGGTCTCTCCCTATATTATATATTATGAAATTCCAAATGTTCTTCGGCAAACGCCAAATCGATTGAATCGCCGAAATGCTGGCACAGTGGGTGTGGGTCGTGCGTACGTGGTCTGCTTCATCTCTTCGTCGCCTGACGGATTTTTTACCCTCTTTCGGCCCCCGAAACCTTGTCCGAGTACCTTTCGTCAAGCAACGTAAGGTTTTGGAAAGGTTTAAAAAGCGAATTTCGATAAGTTATTCCGCTCAAGTGGCGGCCATGCGGACGGTCCGTTGTTCCCGGTGTTTGGGAAGTTTAATGCGTCCGATGGCTTGTGACTCGAGCTGTTTTCGTATCTAAGACGAACGTCGTTCGTCGAGGTGGTTCCGTGAAAAGTCTGAACGTTAAGAAAATCGCAACGGCTGCGGCCGGTGCGGCATTGCTGGGCGCTGCTTTTGCAGGTGCCGTCCAAGTGGACTCCAGCGGTTTGAGCAACTTCCCGTTTTTCTCGAACGGTGCTCCCAATCTGAAGATCGTCGTCGGCTCCCAGGCTCAACCCTCGGACGCCGTCGCCGCGGCCAACATCGCCGCCATGATCGGCAACCTGGCCTACACGTCCTCGGACATCACCGTCCTGGGCGCTGACTTGCTGTCCTGCACGGGCGGCACGGGCGGTGCGACCTCCACGGACGACAAAGTCTCCTTGGAAGTCACGACGCCGGGCGTCAACCCGAACGTGGCCTATCAGATGAAGTCCTACAACGAAGGCTTCTTGGACATCAACACGACGGATGACTTCGTCGACGACATTCTGAACGGCGGCAACATTCTGGCCACGACCTCTCCGTTCGCCAGCTCCGGTCGCAAAATCACCTCGTCGGAATCGGCCTTGGCGTTCAAGGGCACGATTACCGACTCGCAGGTCTCCAAGTCGTACACGGAGGAAGAGCGCTACTATGTGTACGCGCGCACGCAGTACGACGCATCCAGCAAGACGGTCAAAGCACGCAACCCGCAAGTCGCGTACGAGGCCATTTTCACGAACCCCATCCAGGTTTGTACGGAATTCTCGCCGGACGACTCGACCTGCTCGGACACGTACTTGACGACCAAGCACCGCGTGAAAGTTAAGCTGCTCGGCGCCGATTGGATCATCGTCGGTATGGACAACTTCGACTCCACCACCGCCTTGGGCGCGACCTCGGTCCTGACGCTGGGCAAGGAAGTGGCTTACAAGGAATTCATGCAGATTGGTGACACCGTCACGTCTCCTGCCGGAATCTCGGCCAAGCTCAAGGACATCTCGGCTGTGCCTACGGGTACGGCCCAGCTGCTGTCCGTCTCGTTCGAGATTTCGGACGCCAACGGCAACGTGATCGACACGACGACGCTGAACTCGGGTGGCTCGAATGAGTACAACAAGAACGGTATCGTCATCAAGGTCTTCCAGGTCTTCGCCGGTCTGGGTCAGACCAGCTATGCGCAAGTCAGCGTCTTTTCCGACAAGTTGGCCTTGCAGCAATCCAGCTCGGTCAGCACGGACAACACGAACTGGCGCGTGAACCTCGTCGGTGGCGGCACGTCCTACGGTCACTCGTTGGCCCGCGTGCAGCTGACCCGCTCGGTTTCTTCGGACCTGAACAAGGGTGATGGCGTCAACTTCGTCGACAAGCCGGCGTTGATGAAGTTCTCCTTCAACGGTCTGGAAGATGTGTCGTATGACACGCTGGCCTTCCGCACGGGCTCGCAGAGCTTCCCGATTAGCTCGACGGACACGGCCACGACCGACTTGAACTACGTGTATATCGAGTCCGGTCTGACGTCTCCGTTCGACTTTTCGGACTCTCCGACGGCCCCGACGAACGCCAAGTCGTTCTACTGGGTGGTGGACCAAACGCCCACGGGCTTTGGAACGCAGGGCACGATTTTCTACCGTGACCCGTCGACGTCGAACTTCGTCCCGTACTACAGCACGCGGTTCTCGAACGGCAATGCGTCCTATAGCACGGCCATCACGAACCTGGCGCTCTCGACTCCCTTGGGTGTCCGCGCCTGGAACTCGACGTCAACGGCATCCCCGTCGTCTTGTGTCGGCGGCATGTTGGCGAACAACACGGCTTTGACGGACCCCATCAACACGGGTTTCTCGGTCTCGAGCTTGGACGTCGCTGTAGCCTCGCCCACGATTTCGGGTCGCTTGACGCCGTCGGGTCTGGTAGTCAGCCAACAGACGTTCAACGTCTCCGTGCTGGCCAGCAGCTTCAACGCGTCGACGACGGGTTGCACGGCGGGTGACCGGGTCATCCTCCAGTTCATTAACTGGAATGGCACGCTCACGCCGGGTCCGAGCGCAACGGGCGGTGGTGCGGCGGCTGGTGTGACGGCGTTTTCGTCGAACAACTCGGCCCGCTACAACTACGGCCAGAACACCGTGGACTTCCGCTTTGACTTGGCGGGTGTGTACACGGATGCGTTGACGGCGGCTCGCCTGAACGGTATCTACCTTCCCGAATACACGAACAAGGAAGACTCCCAGTTGGGTGCCTTCTCGTTGGGTGTGGGCGAAGCGGACACCACGTCGCCTCAATTGGCGCCGTCTACGGGCATTGCCCAGGGTGGTTACGTCACGCGCAACACGTACACGACGGCCCGCAATGGACCTCAGAACGCCTGGGAAGTCGGCTTCGTCTCGCCGCGTGGCAGCAAGCTGAAATCCCTGAGTTTGTCGGGTGCGGAAATCAGCTATGCGTTGTCGCTGGCTCAAGCGTTGTCGACGTTGTCGACCGCGGGTACGGACACGTCTGCCAATACGGCGACGAACGACTACAAGGCCGGCGAAACGGCTTTGGAGAACAACGGCTACAAAGTCGTGGTCAAGGGCATCACGGCTAAGGGTGGTGCTGGCGGATCCGGCGGTTCGGTTTCCGGCGTGGATGGCTTGCGCCCCTCGCAGGAACAGGCCTTCGTGGTCACGCCGTTGGACACGTCCAGCTCTCCGCTGGTCGTGACGGATGCCTCGGCTGGTGCTCAACCGCTGATCGTGGTCGGTGGTCCGCTGGTCAACCAGATCGCCTCGTCGGCGCTCTCGGGTGCTCCGGCTGCCTCGCCGTCTGACGAGCCCGTGGTCAAGGTCCAGGGTGACAAGATCCTGGTCTACGGCTACACGGCTTCGGACACGACGTCGGCTGCCAACAGCTTGATTGCCTGGTTGTCGCAGAACGCGGACAGCCTGCAAGGCCGCTAAGTTCCGTTGAAGGGGGAACCGGAAGTAGCGATGGGCTTTCCGCCCATCGCTTGCTTTGTCGGGCCCCTTTTCCCTCTTTTTTTCTTTTTCCCTTTTTTCTCTCGTTTTTTCTTTCGTCCAGCGTCCGCTCGGCTTTGACCGCGGGTTTTTTATCTTTGTCTTGAATGAACTGGGTTAGGGTGTTTGTTTCACATGGTCTTCGTTCGTTGGGTGTTCGGTTTGTTCTTGTTCGGCCTGCTTTTGGCGGGTTGTGTGCAGCAGCCGTCGCCTGCCGCGTCACCGACGCCGGTTGCGTCGGTGGCGGCTTTGCCTACTCTTGCCGTTCCTACGGCCAGTCCGACTGCTTCCGCTACCGCGTCGGCCGCTTCTGCGACGCCGCGCATTCCGTACATCCCGTCGGCCAAACCGTCGGAGTTGCCGTCCGCGACGCCGACGACGGTGCCGACGCTGGCGGCAGGTGTGCCAACGTTGGCCGACTTCGCGGTGGAATTCAACGTGGCGACAAACCGTGCGTTTAACGATTCCCGCAAAGTGTATGAGAGTTCAAGGGACATCTGGGTGGTGGATCAGACGACGAATGAGTACCAGTATACGATTTTCATCCGTCCGGCCAAAACCCGGGCGTTTGGGGCGTTTGATACGGTCGCCACGGTCTACGGCGCCAGCGGAACACCCAAGCAGGTTTCGTTGGATGCCGGAGAGACGGGCCCCTATTACAAGTATGCGCTCGTCATGAAGTGTTACAACGCGCGGTACGACGTGGAGATGACGTTGCTGGATTATGTGACGCAGTCCGGCACCACGCAGTACCGTCGCACGTTGGGCTCTTCGGTGATGTTGACGTTGGCGGATGCCTGCCCGAATTGAAGGGCCGGCTTTTCCTTTTCTTTTTTCTCAAGGCGTGCGGGACCCCGTAAATGCCAGACGAACTCTTTTATAGGGTTTTTTCCAAGGATTTGGTGTAGACGCCTGTTTGAGTCACCGGTTGCGTCGGCACCGGGGAACGTCGCGTTTTTGGTGCCTTAGTCTTCCGTATCATCGCGGTTCGGCTGAGGCATTTTTTCCGAGGTTTGTGTGTTCGATATGGTTTCGCGGGATCAGTTGCTCAAGTATGGCGCCATGTTGTTGATCGTCGTGTTCGTGGGCGAGACGATTTTCCTAGGCTTGTCCAACGCCAGTTCGTCCAATCCCAATGGAGCGACGCCGACGCCGGTGTCGTTTTCGTCGTCGGCCAACGCGTCCGGCGTGGTGTCCCAATTGGGCTTCAGCGGGTTGGCCGTCTGCGACGCGTCGACGCGTCTGGATCAGGAGTTGAAGAATGTCTCGGGCGTGCGGACGGCGTTATTCGCCGCGTCGGACGTGTTGGCCATCCAGTTCGAGGCAGACGCCTCGCTGGACGACGTCGAGTTGACGGTGGCCCAGCGGTGCGGCGCGCCGCTGTTCCGTTCCGCCGGTGTCGACTTGTCGGGCCAAGTGTATTTCAACACGTCGTCCGGCGAGCAGGCCATTTCGTCGCGGCAACTGGACGCGTATTTCTCGAGCCAGGGCGTCAACGGTTTCCAAGCGTTCGTGTCCCCGGCTTTGAAGGTAGGCGACGCGGTGAACGTCACGATTTTCGTGGTGGTGCAAAACGACCAATTCGTGTCCGTGACGGCGCAGCAACCGGAACGCGACGTCTTGGCGTTGTTCGAGGGCCGCCCATCCGATGCGACGCCGATTCCGCCGGTGGATGTCAACGCTTCCGCGCCATCCAACGCCTCCTCGATTGCGGATTCCGCCAACGCCACGGCGTCCAACGTCTCGATTTCCAACGGCTCGACGTGAGTTTTTCTGTTTCAGGTGATGTGAGGGTATGAACGTTCTGAAAAACGATTTGGTGGATCTGGAATATTCCGCGACGGCAGACGGCCAACTGTTCGACACGACGTCGGCCGAAAAAGCCAAAGGCGCCGGCATCTTCAACGAAAAAGCCGTCTACGGCCCGGTATTGGTGGCCGTGGGCAATGGCCAAGTGATTTCCGGATTGGATGAGGCGTTGCAGGCGGCCGAGGAAGGAAAAGCCACGAGCGTCGATCTGCCGGCCGAAAAGGCGTTCGGACCGCGCAACCCCGACTTGGTGCGTCTAGTGCCCTTGGCGGCTTTCCGCGAGCAGAAGATCGATCCCTTTCCGGGCCTGGTGCTGGAGATGGACGGCCGGCCGGCGAAAGTCCAAAGCGTCGACGGCGGCCGCGTGCGCGTGGACTTCAACTCCGACTTGGCGGGAAAATCCGTCCAATACGCGTTCACGGTCAAGAAAGTGTACCGTTCGGCGGATGAGAAGGCCAAGGCGCTGGCCAAGAAGTTGTTGGACGCGGACGCCGTGTTGAAGGACGGCGTGGTGACGGTCCGCTTGGCGCTCAAGCGCGACATGGCGGCGGATGTCGTGTTGAAGAAATTCCGCTTCATGGAACAGGCCTTCGCCGTGATCGACGGCGTCAAGACCGTCCGCTTCGAGGAAGACTACACGGCGTAAGCGCCGCGTGCTTTTCGTTTAAACGCCGCGACGTCGCTTCATTTTTTTCGGTTTTTTTCTTTTTCATTTTTTTTTAAGCCCCGTGCGTTTTTTCCGCTTGGGTGCCCACAGTATTTTTTTGTTGGTGCTTTCGCGCCTGGCAACCTTTTTATCCGACGCGTCCGAAGCCAATACATGGGTATTTTCGACTCGGTCAAGGCCGCGTACGAATCGTTGGAAGAAGCGTACTACGGCTTTGCTGAAGGCTTGCAGGCCAAAGGCATCCCCTTCATGGACGCGTTCGTGACGCCCATCGAGTCGCACGGCATCCCTTCCTTGCCCGTGTTCTTGCTGTTGTTCGTGGCCTTGGCCGTCGCCGGCCTCCTCGTGCTCACCGGAACCGGCGAATTGGGCACGCGCAGCATCGCATTCACCGTCGTATCCGGCAGCCAGGCCTTAGACAACGTCACCATCCAGGTGCTGTATCAGGATGCCATCATCGCCAAAGGCGCTTCTCGGAACGGCAAACTCACTTTGGACCATATCCCGTCCGCGGCCGTGACGGTGCGTTTCAGCAAGAGCGGTTTTAAGACGCTAAACCTCAAGTCGCCGGCCAGCCAGACCACGCTCAAGGCGGACATGAAGTCCACGCCGCCGGGAACGGAAGACCTGCCGGGCGATGATGGTCCGATCGACTATTCGCAACTGTTGCTCATCGTCCTGGATGCGCGGACCGACCAACCCGTGGCAGGCGCCCAAGTGCTCTACGTATCCGAGGCGGACAGCGGCCAAAAAACCACCGATGCCCAAGGCGAAGTGATTCTGCAAAAAGCGCCGTTGTTGAACCTGCGCGTTAGCAAGGAAGGCTACAAGACCGAGACGTTAGCCGTGCGTGACGGCGGCGAAACCCGCGTCTACCTGGAGCCGCTTTCCGGCTCTTTCTTCGGCGACGACGATCGAGATGGTGATGGCATTCCCGACGCCGTCGATCCGGATGCAGATGGCGACGGCGTACCCGATGATCGTGATTCGGATGGGGACGGGATTCCGGATGATGATGATGATGACGACGACAAGACTGATTTGTCCACCCAAGGCGTGGTCAGCGTCGTGCTCAACTCGACGCAGGGCCTGCCCTTGGACGGCCACGTGCAGCTCTACGGCACGGCCGGCAACTTGTTGGGCGAGACGGACACCGCGGGCGGCGTCGCGGCTTTTTCGGCGGCCGTCGGCACCGACGTCTTCGTCACGGCCCAGGTCGCGGACTATCCGCTCTATGATGGTTCCAGCCGGCCGCAGGCCGTGACCGAGGACACGCGCTTCATCGTCACGCTGGACAAGACGCACGGCGGATGTTCCGGCTCGTCGTGCCCCTCTGCATTGGATACGGTCATCCGCGCGAACGACACGCAGGGCAACGCGTTGTATTTCACCGCTCGCATCATCAAGGCACCGCTGATTGATTTGGGCCGTTACGAAGGCGAGCGCTGGGAATTCAAAGCCGAACCCGGAACGTACGATGTCTACATTGACGCCGACGGCTACCTTTCCAAGACGGCCGCCTTGCAGGTCGGAAAAGACAATGTCTTCACGCTGGAAAAAGCCACTGCCTTTTCCTCCGCCGCTCTGACTGTTTCCGTGCAAGACGAATACGGTGCCGTCCTTTCCAACGCGCGCGTGACGCTTTTTCAAAACGGCAAGTTGGCCGCGCTCAGCCAGACTACCGATTACCTAGGCAAAGTCGTCTTCGATGAATTGGCGCTGGCCGCCTACGACGTACGCGCCGAATCCGGTGGCCAGAACGCCACGGTGCGCGCCAGTGTCGAACAAGGCGGCAGCCACGCGCTGATCCGACTGACCCTGCACCGCGCGGCGCTGCGCGTCAACGTGATTACGGCCTTGGATAACTCAGCTTTGCCTGATGCGGCCATCCACGTCGACAGCCAAGGACAGCCCTTTGGCGACAAGACGTCGGATGTCAACGGCTCGGCCAACTTTACGGACGTGCCGGCCCAGGTCGAAACCCACGTCGTCGTCAGCAAGACTGGATTCATGCCGTTTATCGCCGACGTGGTGCTGGCCGACGGCCAGACGCGCGTGATTCCCGCGGTATTGATTCCCCAGAGCGCGACGCAAGGCGCCAAAGTCGACTTCATCCAAATCCGCACCCCCGCCGGACAGCGTGTGACGCAGCTGAAGACCGGCTTGGAATACGTGATCGAACTGAACGCCACGCCGGCCGCTTCCGCGTCCAACCAAAGCCTCTACTTCCGCGTGGGCAGTCAAAGCACGACCGAATCGGACGACGCGACCATCACCGAATTCACTGCCGCCGACGCCGTGCTGAAAAGCACGTCATACCAACCCTCGTCCAACTGCCAGGACTTGTCTTCCCATTTGGTGTCCAGCCTCGACGGATACAAGTGGATCGAACTCCAGTTCAACCAGCCCGCGGTACGCGTGGCATCGTTCCTGGTTTCCGTCAAACCCTCCGCGCAGTCCAACCAACAACTCTCGCTTTACTTCGCCACGCGCACGAACAGCGGCTTGCTTTCGTCCCGCGATCCCCCCGACGAAAACGGCGTCCCGTGCTACCCGCGCACCTACGAATACAAAGTTCCCATCGTGCAGGGCTCCGGCGGAGGCACTCATCTTGAACCTACGCCGACGCCCACGCCCGTTCCCGGCACGCACAACGTCCTGCCTTCCAGTCAGGCCTTCACGTCGTCGGTGACCATCCGTTACAATCCCACGTCCGGCAAAGTCGAGGCGGACGCGTCTGAAATCGTGCTGCAAGTCGATGCCATCTACCCGCGCGATAGCGTTCCGTTGGTGATGGACGACGCGTCCTGTGCCATTTCCTTCCGCGTTGAATCCCAACAAGCCGACTGCTTCCAAGTTAGCCGCACGGCGTTGACCTTTGAAACCAAGGAATACACGACGGCCTGTCCCAGTTACGTCAAGGCTAACGACGTCGTTCTCCAACAAGACTCCGCCTTCCTGGTGCTTTCGGCCATCTGCGGCGGACCGACGAGCCAGCTCAAGATTCCCATCCGCATCCAGGCCCAGGCCGCTTCTTCGATCAGCACCGCGCCGCAACAACTCGATGAAGGCGAGAACACGGCCAAGCTGTTGTACGTCATCAACCAAAAACAAGCCGGCGTGCGCGCGTTGACGCCGCTGGGCGGCGCCGGCACCATCGCCGTCGGTTCCCACTCCGCGTCCGCCTTATCCTGGTCCGGCCCCGGCACGCTGACGTTGCTGGACAAAGACCAGACCGTCGGCGCATGGTCGTACAAGAGCGCGCCGGCCTATTTCGACGGCATCGGTTCCGTCGGACCCCGCGTCGAAACCGCGTCGGATTACTTGTCCTGCGCCCAAGGCTGGTGCACCGGCCCCGCCGCCTTGAAAGCCCTCCAGTTCTTCAAGACGGAAGCGCAAAAGACCGCCGCCGCCACCATGTTCCGCCGAAGCAAAGGACTCAACCTCGGCGGCGGCTCGTCCACCCCCACGCCGTTGCCCACGGCTTCACCTTCCCCCTCTCCCTCCGTTTCCCCCACTCCGACTCCCTCGGCCACTGCGACAGCTACGGCGTCCGCCACGGCCGCTGCGACGGCGAGCGCATCGCCTTCAGTCACGCCCACGCCGTCACCCACTGCAACGGCATCGGCCACTGCATCCGCTACTGCCACGCCCACTCCCATTACGCTGCACGTCAACGACGTCAAGACGGCGGCGAATGGCAACAAGATCAAGCTGACTGACATCCTCCAGGCCTCCGGATCCACCTTCGCCGGCTTTGACATCTTGTCCTCCACCGGTTCGGTCCTGACCACGGCTACCTTACAGCAAGGCGAATCGTACACCGGCAACGGCATCCAATTCCAAGTCACGGCCATCACGTGGTCCCAAACGGCGTCGCAGCGCGCCGTCCAAGTCCAACTCTCCGGCTCCTGGCAGCTATCCCCCGCTGGATTGATCCAACTCGAAGGCATTCCCGCATCGTTCGAACGCCTCGACTTTGCCGGCCCACAAGTTGCACCTACGTCGCTTTCATTTGCTTCCGGCGAGCCCTTCGTCTTTTCCACGGTCGTGCAAGTGACGGAAAACGCGGACAAAGTGTTCGACGCTTTGACCATCCAACGCCAAGGCCAAGGATGCGGCGCGCAACCCGGCGTATGGCTCGTGCAAGCGTCCACCACCGACGGCTCCAACTTCCAGTATACGGCGGAAGTCATGTCGTTGAGCCAGAGTCCGGATTCCAAACCGGCTGGCCTCCGACTCTGCGGCTTCGTCCACGCCAAAGGCAAACAGATCGTCGTCACCAAGAACCCCGTTCTGCCTTCCCAGAACCAAGCTTCGGAAGAACACACGAAGCCCGACACCAAGATCGCGATTTTCAGCCTCGCCCCCCTCTACAAAGCGCAATGCGTGACTATGGACAAACGCATAATCGAATTGGAAAATGAGATGTCCGCCATAAAGACGGATTTGGCACAAGTTGCGGCTCAAATTAAAGCGGAAAAAACGGGAATAAAGAATATCGCGAGCAGCAATGCGGAAGCTATGGTTGGAGTGGTCAAGGACATCGGTCAAGCCATTTCAAAAATCCCTGGACTAGAACAAAAGGAATGTTCTCAGCCTTGCTCAACGTGTGCCACTGGTGTTACTTGTGCAGTTTGTGTCAAATGTCATGCGGCGTTTATTTCCGCAATGGGTTCTTCGGTTTCGGCATCCGCCAATGCAAATCGAATTAAAGGAGCGAGTGAACGTACGAGCGCCGCTGTCGATGAAGCTGAACGGTCGGCGACCATCAATGACGACTTCAAACCCATTAAACTGACCCCGGCTCAAAATGCCGCTGCGAATAGCAAAGCAACCGGAACCGCGGATCTTAAAGCCATCCAGGCGATATTGACCACCACTAAGACTCCGGTCACTACCCTCGGGACTGATGCCAGAAGCTTATGCAGCACCACGGGAGGGAGTTGCAGTGAAGCTCCCAAAGCTACAAACACGGCAGAACCAAATGGGGTATTAACTTCTCCTTTAGAGTCCATTGAACTCAACTCAGACGGAACGCGATATTCAAAATTCTTGTCATTCCTCACGTCGCAGGAGTCCTCTGGAGGATCTTCCAGCGTTAGCTCAGGAACAAGTGCGCCTGCAGCCGGTACTTCCGCGCAAGCAGGCACCGGTGAAGAGATACTCGCTGCTGCCGTTAAAGCCGCCGGTTCCGCTGAAGCTGCTGCCGAACCAATCACTGATGCGTACGCCAAAACCGAAGAATTCAATCAGAAAATCAAAAAGGAACGCGCCCAATACGATCGTGACAAAAAAGAACTGGCTGCGACGAAACAAAAATGTGATGCTACGCGTAACACGATTTATGAAATACCCTTTGGACTGTGGCCGCAGACGGCACGCTTTTGGTGTGCCTCAGATGCGAATTTGCTTAAAGGGATTTCAGAAGCCGAGACGTTATACGAT
>Ga0080064_1003211_pt1 | contig 24624 bp, 19 predicted proteins | sample Subgrocontami54m_FD_69260 | JGI IMG/M metagenome (GOLD analysis project Ga0080064, IMG submission 69260) | Subsurface groundwater microbial communities from S. Glens Falls, New York, USA - GMW46 contaminated, 5.4 m (SPADES assembly) (version 2) ...
CTATCCCCTTGATCCATCCAATGTTACACCGAAAAAAATGTCGGCATCACATGACAGGCAAGTGTAGTCCCTACAGCGTTCACTCTGTCACCCAGAAATGACAAGAATTGAACCAGGCCGGCCCCAGGTGTGGTTCGAAGACGTGCGGTTGCGGGCGCCAAGCGACAATGCACTCGACTGGGCCATTTGGCCCCCTCGTGCATTGTCGCGTCCGTAGCGTAACTGGCGATTTGGAAAAGGGTTATGGCTGACAATTTCGCGACTATACCACAATGCCACGATACTCCACACACACACATGTTTGTTACCCGGTTTTGAACGACGCCTGGCCCCACCCCCACTCCACAAATGCATGGGCCCCACTTGGCAACGTTGCCACCTTTTGGCAACCTTGCCGCGGTCAAGGTGGCCACCTTTTGGCAACGTTGCCAGCTTTTGGCAACCTTGCCACTGGGCGGCAGTGTTGCCGACCGGTGTGGGCGCGGATATGCGTTCAACCCTGCGCCGCGCAGTCTTCGGAACGGCCGATCGTCCACCAGTGCACCGGCAATCCCTCCAGAGTCCCCGGCATGGCAGTCTTTTCCTCTCTATCCCATTTATCCGACACTATTCTTCGTCTTCCGCGGACGCTTCAATCGCTCGAAACCGGGTGAATTCTTCCAAACTCGACGCGACGAGAGTGTCCTTCCGTCCGAGTCCAGGTTCGCGCAGAAAAACGGGCACTAAACCGCCTCGCTTGAGCGAATCAAATGCCACGTAATAGGTTCCCTTGGTGCCGTTAACGGCAAGCGGGATTCCGGGGACACGAGTCGCTTTAAGCCACTCGGCAATATCGACCTTCGTTAGCGGAATGAAGCACGCTACGTACCATCGCGGCGTGTCGGCTTCCGGCGCTACCAAGAAGAAGTTGCAAAGCTGAACAATTCCACTTTTCCGATAGAATGTTCCGAGAATGTCTGGAATCTGGACATTCCACTCGGCTGCCAATTCCTGCAAACGAGGCTCAGTGAGCCGGCTCAATGCGTTTCGCGTTCTCCATGGCGCAACGATCGAAAACCGTATGAATGCCCACACTGTGATGACAGCGCCGGTGATGAAAACAAGAGCGCACAGGCCAGCGATAAGTTGTTCAATCGTCATATTGTCATACCACAGATCTGCAATTGGAAGTTTACCAGCACCGATGGCCAACGCATTGGCATTCTGGCGGCAATGAAGGTGCCCGAAGTTTGGCGCTGGGACGGCGTTCACCTCCTCGTGATGGTGCTGCGCGACGGCGCGTATCACCCCAGCGACCGCAGCTTGGCGTTTCCATTCTTGCCGCTCCAGGAATTCGCGCAGTTTCTCCAGCGCACGGGCAAGAGCGAGACGCAACTGATCAAGGACTTCCGCGCTTGGGTGCGCGAGCAAAGCACACGCGGCTGGAAGTGATCCCGTGGCGTCTCACGTTACCGGAAACTGCACGTACATCGTTGCGAAGCTGAAATAGATGATGATGCCGGTCACGTCCACAAAGGTTGCGACGAACGGACTGGAGGCGATGCCCGGATCGGCGCCGAGGCGTTTGAATAAGAGCGGCAACATCGACCCGATCAACGTGCCCCACAGGCAAATGCACATCACGGATTGAGAGATAATCAGCGCCAGGGTGAACCAATCGACTCCTGACCCGCGCACTTCGCTCGGCGTCAATGCGGCCCGGACAAACCCGATGGCGCCGAGGGTCAGCCCCAGCGCCAGACCCATGCCGCACTCGTGCCAGAGCACGAGCAGCCAATCCTTGAGTTGGACCTGGCCCAACGCGAGAGCGCGCGTGATCAGCGTCGCCGCCTGCGAGCCCGAATTGCCGCCGGTCGAGAGGCACAGCGGCACGAACAAGGCCAACACGGCGATGTGCTGGATCTTGTCTTCGAAGTGGGCCATCGCGGTGAAGGTAAACAACTCGGCCCCGAACAGGCACGCCAGCCAGACGGCGCGTTTGCGCCAGATCGTGACGAAACTCGCGTCGAGATAATTCTCTGCGAGCGGACCGACGGCGCCCATGCGATGCGCGTCTTCCGTGGCCTCTTGCACGACCACATCCATCACGTCGTCATGCGTCACGATGCCGACCATGCGGTTCTGCTCGTCCATCACGGGAATGGCGAGCAAATCGTAGCGGGCCAACTCCTTGGCGACCAATTCGCGGTCATCCGTAGCGCGGACGGTGACCAGCCGGCTTTCCATGATGTCTTGGATCAGAGCGTGCCGCGGCGCCAGGATCAGGTCGCGCAGCGACAAGACGCCGTTTAGCCGATGTTCTTCATCGAGCACGAACACGTAGTAAATGGTCTCGCGCTCCGGCGCCTGCAGCCGCAACCGGTCGAGCGCCTCGGCCGCGGTGAGGTTGGGCGGCAGCCACGCGTAATCGGTGGTCATCAGGCCACCCGCCGTGTTCGGATCCTGCCGCACCAGCGTGGCGATATCGCGGCGATCGGCTTCATCGACGAGCCGCAAGAGACTTTCTGCCACGCGCGGCATCAGGCGGCGCAACAGATCGACGCGGTCGTCGTGAGACATTTTTTCGATCAAGTGCGCCATGCGTTCCTTGCCCGCCCCTTCGACCAACTTCACCTGCCACTCGATGGGGAAGTACTCGAAAATGGCGGCCTGATGGCGGATGCTGGTGTTTTCCAGGAACTTCCAGACCTGCTCGACTTCGAGATCGCCCGACAGCGTCTCGGCCACGGTCGCCGGATGCAGGTTTTCCAGGAAAGCCTTCATGCCGTCGACGTCGTTTTCTTGCAGCAGGAAGCGCACTTCCGGGCCGAACAGCAGATGGGGCATGTTGATTACACCGTGAGAAGCAGATTATCAATCAGCCGCGTGGAGCCAAAAAACACCGCGAGGGCGATCAGCACCTGCCCTTCGAGCGTCGCCGCCGGTTGCAGATTCTCCCAGGAGACGACTTCCGCGTAATCCAGGCGTGCGCCCGGCGTGGCGGCGATCATCTCCTGGGCCAGGCGCACGAGCGCTTCGGCGCGGCGCTCGCCGGCATCGATGCGTTGCCGAATCGCCTCGAGGGCGCGCCGCAGCACCGGCGCGTTGTGCCGCTGCGTGGCGTCGAGATACTGATTGCGTGAACTCATGGCCAGCCCGTCCGGCGCGCGCACGATCGGGCATACCTTGATCTGCGCCGGCACGTCAAGATCGCGCACCATTTGCTGCAAGAGCCTGGCCTGCTGAGCGTCCTTCTGGCCGAAGTACGCGACGTCGGGCTGCACGATATGGAAGAGCTTGAGAACTACGGTCGCGACGCCGCGGAAATGGGTAGGCCGGGTGACGCCGCACAGGACGTTTTGGAAGTCATGCACCTCGACGTACGTGTGAAAATCGGGGGGATAGATCGTCGCCGGCTCCGGATGGAAGATCAGATCGACGCCCTCGGCCCGGCAGACTTGCACATCTTGATCCAACGGTCTGGGATAGCGCGTCAAATCCTCGTTGGGGCCGAACTGCGTGGGGTTGACGAAGATCGAGGCGACCACGAAGCCGGTTTCGCGCCGCGCTGCCTGGAGCAAACTCGCGTGCCCGGCGTGCAGAGCGCCCATGGTGGGGACCAGACCGATGGACACTCCTCGTGCGTGCGCCGCGGCAACCGCTGCACGCGCCGCATCGATGGTCGTCGTGATTTCCATGGAATCCATCGCACCTGCAATGGCTGTTTACCGTTTCGCGCTCGCAGGATCCTGCGAGCGCGCAACGCCAAGCCAGGAGATCAAGAACCTCGGCATCACCCGCCGCGCCGCGCCAACACCATCTCTAAATAAGACCTGCGTTCGGCATCATGCAACCCCAATTCCGCGGCCACAGCTTGCAGCACCTGTTCCGCCTGGGCACGCTGCTCCGGCGCCGCGACAATCTCCACTTCCACAAAGCGGCCGACCTCATGCACTTCGTCCAAACAGACCTGCAAATCGAACCCGGCACGCTGAACGTGCCAGATCGACCGGCGCTTGCGCACCACTGCGGTGGGGCGATAGCCCAAGCTGCGCACCAGCCGCTCAAAATCCGCGGCGACTTGCGCGCCCGCTTCGAGCGGCACCTCGATCTCGGTGCGTGTCTTCGCCGGCCCGGCTTGCTTCGGTCCCTTGTAAGTCATCAGATTGCGCTCGCCGATGCGCCGCAGTCGAAACGCCTCGTCGGTGCGTGCGAAGTCGCGGTCTGGAGCGTTGAAGTAGTGGTCCGCTTCGTCAATCGCCGGCTCAGCGCGTGCCTGCCAGGTCGGCAGCAGCCGTTCGACGCTGGCAAACTCCGTCACCGGAAACTTCATTTCGATTTCGAGCATGGCGCCGGTCCTCGTCCTGTTGGGAGATGCTTTGCGCTGTTGTACAATGAACCGCGGCCCGACAACTATTGTATTTGCGGGAGCTTTTGAGGAACCATGAGCGATTTTCATTCCGTATGCAAGGTCAGCGAAGTCGCCCCCGGCGAAGGCAAGACCGTTCAAGTCGGCGGCAAACTGATCGCCCTCTTTTGCGTGGACGGCAAATATCACGCCATCGACGACACCTGTCCGCATATGGGCGCTTCACTGAGCGGCGGTTATGTCGAAAACGGCATCGTCACCTGCCCGTGGCACGCGTGGCGCTACCGCTTGTCCGACGGCGCCTGGGCCGACAATCCAAAATTGAAGATCGGTTGCTACGCCGTGCGCGTCGAAGGCGATCATGTGCAAATCCAGGTGCCCGCGCCGGCCGGGACAAAACCGCGATGAAACCCCCACCTCCCAAGGCTCGTTTCACTCGCCTTGGGGCTTGGGATTGCTCTTGGAATATTGATTTCGACAATGCCGACACCTGCACGCACGCCGATTCTCGTCGTCGATGACGAACCGATTATCCGCGATAGTCTCGCCGAGCTGCTGACCCAAGAAGGCTTCGCGGTGACGGCGTGCGGGTCGGCGGAGGAAGCGCTGCGTCATGCCCAGACCACGGCATTTGTCGTGGCTCTATGCGACGTGCAGCTCCCCGGCATGGACGGGCTGACGCTGCTCGACCGTCTGCTCAAGCTCAGCCCGGAAACATTCGTGCTGCTGATCACCGCCTACGGCACCGTCGAAAGCGCCGTGGCCGCATTTCAACGCGGTGCCCACGACTTCTTGATGAAGCCGATCCTGCTCGACGAGGTCATCGCCAAGATTCGGCGCTTGCTGGCCTATCGCGAGCTGCACCTGGAAAACCAATGGCTGCGCCGCGAGCTGCACCGCGCCGAGGGCGCCGACATGGTCGTCGGCCAAAGCCCGGCGATGCAGCGGGTCATGGCAACGGTTCGCAAGGTGGCGCCGACGCCCTCCACCGTGCTACTCATCGGCGAAAGCGGCACCGGCAAAGAACTGCTCGCCCGCGCGATTCATCGCCATGCCGCTAATGCCGCCGCGCGCTTCCTTGCCGTCAACTGCGCCGCCATTCCGCACGAGTTGCTCGAAAACCAGCTGTTCGGGCACCGCCGGGGCGCCTTCACCGGCGCCGACCGCGATCAGGCGGGTCTCTTTGTGCATGCGGCCGGCGGGACCATATTCCTGGACGAAATCGGCGAGCTTCCCATTGCCACGCAAGCCAAGATGCTTCGGGCCATCGAGCAGAAAGAAATCCTGCCGGTCGGCGCCAACGAACCGATCGCCGTGGACGCCCGGATCATCGCGGCCAGCAACAAGAACCTGGCGAAGGAAGTCGAAGCCGGTCGGTTCCGCGAGGATCTGTACTATCGCCTCAACGTCGTCAGCATCGTGCTGCCGCCGTTGCGCGAGCGCCGCGACGACATTCCTGAGTTCGTGGAAAACCTGCTTGCCAAGCATGGCCGGACGCTCGGCAAACGCATCACGGGGGTGGCGCACGAAGCGATGCAGATCCTGCTCGCCTGCCCGTGGAAAGGAAACATCCGCGAACTGGACAACGCGCTGCAGCGAGCCGTCATCCTCGGCGACGGCCCGCTGCTGACTGCCGCCGATTTGCCGCCCGACCTGGCGCCGCAGCCGGACGACCCGGCCCTGGTCGAGGACCTGGCCGAAGCGGTGCGCCGGTTCGAGAAGAACCATCTGTTGCGTTTGTTGCGCCGCTTGCCCGACAAGAAGGAAGCCGCCCGCCGCCTAGGCATGAGCCTCAGTTCGCTGTACCGCCGCATCGCCGAATTGGGGATCGAGATGTAATCACGGAAACGATGTGACCGCAACCATCGCCAACGGAGCGAAAGCCGTAGCATGCAATGTCACACCGTTTCCCCCTTGATTCGCAGCGCGTTTTCGCTGAAACTCAATCGGCTTCTCGAACCTGCAACTGCGAGGCTTGTTGAACCATGCTTGCGATTCGCCGATTTGCTTTCTTCTGGATGGGTTTAGTGTTGCTGGCTGGGCTGCCGCTCGTGGCCGGCGTCGGCAAAGATGCCAAGGACGACAAGAACCCCTTCAAAAACCTGAAATACCGCTCCATCGGCCCGGCGGCCGGCGGGCGCGTCAGCCGCGCGCGCGGCGTCCCAGGTGACCCGCTGACCTACTACGCAGCTACCGCGGCCGGCGGCGTTTGGAAGTCGGCCGACGGCGGGCTGACCTGGAAATCGATCTTCGACGATCAGCCCACTTCGTCGATTGGCTCCATCGCCGTCGCTCCGTCCGATCCTAACGTGATCTACGTCGGCTCCGGCGAAGCGAATATCCGTGGCAACGTCATGCCCGGCAATGGCATCTACAAATCGACCAACGCCGGCAAGACCTGGACGCACGTCTGGAAGCAGAAGGGCCAAATCGGCCAGATGATCGTGCATCCCACCAATCCGGAAATCGCCTTCGCCGCAGTGCTGGGCCACGCTTTCGGCCCCAACCCGGAACGCGGCGTCTACCGTACCAGCGACGGCGGCAAGACGTGGAAGCAAGTGCTAGTTGGGAAAGTTTGGATCGGGACGGTGCATGAGTACTACAAGGACAAGGGGACGGCGCATACCATCAAGCAAGAGTTCGAGGCCGTTGGCGCTATCGACGTTTGCTTCGATCCGTCCAACCCGCGCATTCTGTTCGCAGCCCTGTATCAAACGCGACGCACGCCGTGGAGCCTCGTCAGCGGCGGGCCTGGGAGCGGCATGTATCGCTCCGACGACGGCGGCGATACCTGGAAGGAACTCAAGCCCGACGACGAGAATGATCTGCCGCCGCATCCCTGGGGGCGCGTCGGCATCGCCGTGGCGCCGAGCAACCCGAGTCGCATCTACGCCCTCATTGAAGCCGAAAAAGGCGGGCTCTATCGCTCCGACGACGGCGGCGCGAAGTGGGAGTTGATCAACCCCGGCCGCTACCTGCGTCAACGCCCCTGGTACTTTTCCACGATCCACGTCGATCCCGCCAACCCCGACATCGTTTGGTGCCCCACGGTCCGTTTGCTGAAGAGCATCGACGGCGGCAAGAGCTTCAAGAACGTCAAAGGGCCGCACCATCCCGATCATCACGACTTATGGATCGACCCGAAGAACCCGCGCCGCATCATCGACAGCAACGACGGCGGCGTCGATATCTCCACGAACAACGCCGAAACCTGGTTCATGCCGCCCTTGCCGATCGCTCAGTTCTACCACATCAGTTGTGACAACAGCGTGCCCTACCGCGTCATGGGCAACATGCAGGACCAGGGCACGGCGTCGGGACCTAGCAACAGCCTGTGCTCAGCAGGCATCTCGCTTAGCGATTGGTTCACCGTCGGCGGCGGCGAGACCGGTTCCGCCCTCGCCGATCCGATCGACCCGAACATCATCTACGCCGGCGAGTACGGCGGCGCGATTTCGCGCTACGATCATCGCACCCGCCAGGCGCGCAACATCAGCATCTATCCGACCAATCCGTCAGGCCAGGGCGCGGTCGAGCAACGCTATCGCTTCCAGTGGACCGCGCCGATCCTGATTTCACCGCACGATCCCAAGACGCTCTACCACGGCGGCAACATCCTGTTCAAGACGATCGACGCCGGCCGCTCCTGGCAAAAGATCAGCCCCGATCTGACGCGCGATGACAAGACCAAGCAACAATTCTCCGGGGGCCCGATCACCGGCGACAACACGACGGCCGAGTTTTACTGCACCATCTTCGCGCTCGCTGAATCGCCCAAGCAGGCCGGCGTCCTCTGGGCCGGCAGCGACGACGGCCTGGTGCACGTCTCGCGCGACGCCGGCAAGAGTTGGACCAACGTCACCAAAAACATTCCCGATCTGCCCGAATGGGGCACCGTCGCCTGCATCGAAGCGTCGCACCACGATGCCGCCGTCGCTTACCTCGTCGTCGATGCCCATCGGCTCGACAACGATCGGCCGTACTTGTGGAAGACCAAGGATTTCGGCAATTCGTGGACGAAGCTCAGCGACAAGCTACCGCAAGACGATTACCTGCGCGTGGTCCGCGAAGATCCCGTCGTGCCCGGCATGCTGTATGTCGGCAGCGAACACGGTGTTTCCTACACGCGCGACGAGCTGACGTGGGAAAAGCTGAAATTGAATTTGCCCACCTGCGCCGTCTGCGATCTGGTCGTCAAAGACAACGATCTCGTCGTCGGCACGAATGGCCGGTCGATCTGGATCCTCAATGATCTGACGCCGCTGCGACAATGGTCGTCCAAGCTGGCTCAGGGCACGCATCTGTTTCCCACCGCGCCGGCGATTCGTTGGCGCTATCACGGCGAGAATTATGCCGGCGAGGACCGTCTTCCGGGCGACAACCCGCCCAAGGGCGCCCTCCTCCACTACCTTCTCGATCGCAAGCCGAAAGACGAGATCACGCTGGAGATTCTCGACGCCAAGGGCGGCCTCGTGCAGACCATTTCCAGCAAGAAGCAAGTGGGCGACGAAGAAGATCATCCGGATGTGCCGTGGACGCCGTACAAACCGCCGGTGCTGCCCAAGGACATGGGCATCAACCGCTTCGCCTGGGATTTGACCTACGCCGGACCGACGATCATTCCCGGCGCCAAGAATGATGCCGGCGTGCCGAGGCGCGGCCCCTCGGCGCCGCCGGGCGTCTACACCTTGAAGTTGACCGTGGACGGCACGACGCTGACCGGTTCGGCGGAAGTGCGCCTCGACCCGCGCGTCAGCATGTCGCCGGAAGATTTGGCCCAGCAGCACCAGCTCGCCCTGCAGCTCCGCGCGGAAATCTCGCAACTGTCGAAGACCGTGGCGTCCCTCCGTTTGGTTCGCAAGCAGGTGCACGTGCTGCAAGAAACCTGGCACGACCAGCCCAAGGAACCGCCGCTCGCCAAGGAGGCCAAGGCCCTGTTGGCGCGCCTCGACACGCTCGAAGAGAAACTCCACAACCCCAAAGCCGAGGTGACCTACGACATCCTCGCGATGAAAGGCGGCGCCAAGCTCTATTCGCAGCAGGCGCAGCTTTACGACACCATCAAAGACGGCGACGGCCCCGTCACGCAGGGCATGCGCGAAGTTCACGAAGATCAACGCCGTGAATGGGCTCGATTGTCGCAAGAGTGGCGTGACGTGATTGCCGAAGTGCAACGCTTCAACGCAGCGGCCAAGGCAGCAGGCGTGCCGGCGATTGGGGTGAAGTAATCAACAGGCCCGCTCACGGCTCGAGCATTTCCACCGTCTGCACCTGGAAGCGCGCCGAGCTGAGGCGATCGTCGGCCGGAATCAGTGTGCCGGTGACGCGAATGCGGGCGCCGTCCTTGAGTTGCTCCAGGCCCGCGCCGGTGAGGCTGACGCTGCCGCCGTGGGCGTCCACGACGTCAACGGCAGCATAGCGGAGCCGCCAACCGCGCCGGAACTGCTGCACTTCGCCCGTCAACGTGCGGTGATTCTCGCCGGCGTCGCTGCTGTTTGCATTTGATTCGAATCCAGCAAATGGATCGCCTCCGGCCATGCGCGCCGGCAACGTGGCGCCCTGCCCCTCGCGAACGACAATCGGCCTTTTATACTTCAAGGGTCGCAAGGCCGCTTTCGGCGTCGGCGCCGGCAGCAGATCGGGAAACGTGGGCGGCGGCGGCAGGTCTTGCGGGCCGGTGCTGGCCGGCGCCTTCTGGATCGGCGTCGGGTTGCGCGGTGCATTCTGCGGTACGCTCGGGCTCTTCTCAATCCACGGCAACGACCGCGGTGTGGCGGACGGGCTCTTGTTGGGTTGCTCGGGCACGATGATCAACGTTTCACCAGCCGGCGATTTCAGAGGTTGCGGTCGCGCCGCTGATGGCCGGGCGCCGGGCCGGGCCGTCACGATTTCCGGGCACGTCGTGGCGTTGCAGCAAGTCAACTCCCGCGTGAGCCGACTGTCACCACAGGACCGCAGTGGACGCTGCGCGCAGCCACCGGCCCAGACGCTGCCGGCCACACAAATCGTCGTCACCAAGAGTTTGCTGCGCACCGTCGCCTCGCTTTCCCGGTCGTTGGGCGTGCTGCGCCGAAGTGCGGCGCGGGGATTCTTTGGTAATCATCGGAAGTAAATTGGCCTTGCAATGAGCGATTTTCCGATTATGCCGGTTCTGACGGCATCAGCCTGCACGGACTGCGCAGCCTGCGTAAGCGACAGGTGGGCCGAGTCTTCGTTTGCGGCTTAGCGGATCGCCCCCGCAAAATCCCAAACGCAATCGAGAAGTCATTCGTCAGCGGATTCTAAATGACCGTGCGCGATTCCGCAGTGTCGTAGGATAGATTTCCAATCTGTCCGGTCAGGTTGGAAACCTAACCCACAGGCGAATCGTACACGGTCATCTAGCACGCTTCGCCAAACTCATGCACGGCGACGCAGCAGGCCGGCCAGTCGAGTTCGATCAGCCGCTTGAAATGATAATCGCCGCCGATGTTGATGCCGCGGACTCCTTCCAGCACATTCGCTCGTGCCCGATGCGTGTGGCCGGAGAAAATCAGCGCGATGCGCTCGGCATGACGGCACAGCAATTCTTCGATGATGGTGTTGCCCGAAAAAGCATCCCAGAGCAAGCCGTCCGGAACGCTGGTCGGTCCCAAACGCGGGAAGCTCAGGCCGTAGAACGCCGGATGGTGCGTCAGAATCAGCACGCGTTCGCATTGGCCGAGTGCTGTGGCCAGCTGGTGCTCAAAGGCGGCAACGATTTGCTGCGTGAATCGGCCATCGTCGAGGTTCCAGCGCACGAAGCGGCGGTCGTTATGCCGGCCGCGTGTGAACGCCATTTTTTGCAGACGCGCTTCCCAATCGGGCACCTGCTGCCGCAGGCGCGGCAGCGACCAGGAGTAATCGTACCAGTTGATCGTGCCGACGATGGCGAGCTGTTGCTGGGCAAGAATCAAAGGCGCCCGGTCGAGATAATGGAAGGCGTGAGCGGCGCACAAGCCGGGCAGGTGATCCTGGTAGACTTGCAGCGAATCGCCGCGTGCATCGTCGGGGTTGACCCAGAGATCGTGATTGCCCGGAACGAGCGCCTTGGGGCAGGCAAAATCGCCGAACAGGCCAAGACAGCTGGCAAAATGGCTGCCGGTGCCGATATCGCCGCCGAGCAGCAGCAAGTCCGGTGGCTGCGCCCGCAGGTGCTGCACCAGCAGCCGAATGGCGTCATCGCCGGCGGAGTTATGGCCCCAATGCAGATCCGCGGTAACGGCGATGCGCATGTCCTTCCTCCGGGACTGCGCCTATTGTAGCGGCTCCCGAGAAACCCGGTTTCTTGAAGAAACCGGGTTTCTCACGCGCCCAAAAAATCAGCAAGCCCACAGGCTCGTGCGCCCATGGGCTTGCTGATGGATGGAGGAAAAGTGGGCCGCCGGCAATCCCCTCACTGCCGAACGGCCCCGAGGTCCTCTTCTTCTCCCCAAAAGTTGAGGACATTCCAACGTAGGCCATCTTTGCCGGGAAGGCAAATCGACGCTGCGGAATTCGTTGCCAGTGTTTGTTCAGTTTGCGCGGCGCGGTGTGCCCGCCCCAGGCGCAAGCGGCCGGGGCGCATTGGCCCTTCACAGCCTTGGATTGGCCAGGTATCCTCACAGTATGTTCACCGGCCTGGTCGAAGCGATGGGAACCGTGTGCGAGCTGCGCGATGACGGCGCCGGACGGCTGCTCCGCGTCGAAGAAGCGACCGTCGGGCGCGACTTGCCGCTCGGCGCCAGCATCGCCGTCAACGGCGTCTGCTTGACAGTTGTGGAAAGCGGCGGCGCTCGATTCGCTCTTCAGGTCGGCCCGGAATCTTTGCGTTGCACCAACCTGGGCGAACTGCACGTCGGCACTCACGTCAACCTCGAACGCGCGTTGCAAGTCGGCGCTCGGCTTGGCGGGCACATCGTTCAGGGTCACGTGGATGGCCTGGGCAAAATCGTCCGCCGCGAGCGCCAAGGCGAATGGGAAATGATCTGGTTCACCTGCGAGCGTGCGCTCACCAAGCAAATGGTGCGCAAAGGCTCGGTCGCCGTGGATGGCGTCAGCCTGACGCTGGTGGACGTGACGGCGGACGCCTTCAGCGTCGCGCTGATTCCGCACACGCTGCAGGCGACCACGCTCGGCATGAAGCAGCCGCCGGCGACGGTTAACCTGGAAACCGACTTATTCGCGAAGATGATCGTGAAGTACCTGGACGAGCTGCCGCTGGGAGATTTCAAACGGTGAAGCGCCGCTCGCGGCTTAGAAGCTGTTTCGCAACCTCACAGAAACCCGCTTTCTCCAAGAAACCGGGTTTCTTCACGCCTGTTGTGAAACAGCCTCTAAGCCGCAAGCGGTCGGGAAGCGATATACTTAAACAATGATGGAACACACCGAGTCTCCCCCGCCGCGCCAGACGTATTCGTACCTGCGCGAGTTGGTGCAGTCGCGCGGTTTGTCGCCCAAGAACAGGCTCGGTCAGAACTTTCTCGTCGATCTCAATCTCATCGATTTCATCGTGAACCATGCAGATTTGACGAAGGACGACCTTGTCCTTGAGGTGGGCACCGGCACCGGCAGCCTCACGGCGCGGCTCGCCGACGGCGCCGGCGCGGTCTTGAGTGTGGAGATCGATGCATCCTTTCACCAATTGGCTCAGGAAACGCTCGGGCCCCGGAACAACGTCGTGCTGTTCCATGGCGATATCTTGAAGAACAAAAACCATCTGCGGCCCGAAGTGCTTACGCAGCTCGCCGCGCTGCAAAAGGAGTTCCACACGAAGCGGCTCAAGTTGATCGCGAACCTCCCCTTCGCCGTGGCGACGCCGGTCATCAGCAACCTGCTCCTTTCGAATTTCTCGTTCGAGCGCATGGTCGTGACGGTGCAGTGGGAGATCGCGATAAAATTGGCGGCTCGGCCGGGGACGGAACCCTTCGGCGGGCTCAGCGTCCTGGTGCAGAGCCTGGCCGACGTGGAAATCCGGCGTCGGTTGCCCCCGGCGGTGTTCTGGCCGCGGCCGAAGGTCGCCTCGGCGATCGTGCGCATTTGGCCGCGTCCCAAGAAGCGCGCGCAAATCCCGAATGTGCAGCGTTTCCGCGAGTTTCTGCGCGACCTGTACACCCATCGCCGCAAGAATCTGCGCGGCGGTCTCCACAGTCTGCCAGGCGTCGGCCATGACAAAGCCGCCGTGGACGCCAAGTTGGCCGAGCTGGGCATCGACGGCGGTCTTCGCGCCGAAACATTGAGCCTGGTGGATCACCGCAGGCTATTTGCCGCGTTTGGAGCGTAGCCGACGCTGCCAGCGTCGGCTACGGCATTGCACTGCCATTGCCCCAAATTCCCGCCGCCGCTATCGTGGGAGCAGGTTCTTCGAGGGCGCAGGAACAGGCTCACCATGCAGCAGGTTCTCTTCCAAATCCCGTTCACGAGCATTCCGATCTACGGCTATGGCTTCATGCTGTTTTGCGCCTTTCTCGGTTGCACGTTGCTGGCCGTTCGACTTGGCGCGCGCGTGGGTTACCCCAAAGCGCCGATGCAGGACCTGGTCGTCTGGCTCATGGTTTCGGGCATCGTGGGCGCCCGACTTACATACATCATTCGTTATTGGGAGCGATTTGATCATCTTGGCCAGTTGTTTGCCGTCTGGGACGGTGGGCTGATCTTCTACGGCTCGATTCCAGGCGCCCTTGTGGGATATACGATTGCCTACAATTTGCAGTTGCGGCACTACAACGTTTCGCATTGGAAGATCGCCGACATCGTCGCGCCGGGCTTGGCGCTGGGGCTGTGCCTGGGCCGCGTGGGCTGTCTGCTCAACGGCTGCTGCTTCGGCAACGTGGCGTGCGGCAGCTGTCCGGCCGTGGAATTTCCGTTTTCGAGCCCGCCGCGCCAAGTGATGGTGGAGCGCGGCCATATCACGCCGGCCGGCTTTTTGACCGGCCGCGACGACGCCACGGTCCTGGCCGTCGAGCCGATGTCGCCGCTGGCCGCCATGATGGGGCCGGGCGATAAGGTCAAAAAGGTCGTCGCGCCTTCCGAAAAGGAGCCGTTCGACGCCGTCACGGCTTTCGGGCCGAAATGGCCGCGCGGCGAGCGCCGCATGGAGCTGGAGGTGGAAGCTCCCAACGGCATCGCCCGTCGCGTCGGTCCCGTCGCCCCGTCAACCATCGGCCTGCATCCGACGCAAATCTACGAATCGATCAGCATGGCCCTCTTGCTTTTCTTCCTCCTGTCGTACTACCCGTACAAGACGCGCGACGCCTCGCTCATGGTGATATTCATGTTCGCCTACGGCATTCACCGTTTCCTGAACGAGATGCTGCGAACGGACACCGAGGTCGTCGCCTTTGGCCTGACGCTGTCACAGAATATCAGCGTCGCCGTGCTGATCGCGGCCACAGTTCTGGCAGTGATCGTCTGGCGAAAGAAGCAAGAAACGATCGCGGCCGTCACACCTCCGGTCGTGTCCACCATTTCCAACTGATGAATAGGCCGATGCCGATGCCGAGATGATTGAAGAGCACATCGCTCAACAAACCCGTGCGTCCGGCGCCGAGGATTTCTTGCAACCATTCCGTGCCGGCGCCGTGGAGCATGAGCATGAACAGCAGCAGCGGCCGCCAGCCCAGCGGCACGCGCTGCCACCCCACGAGCACCGTGAAAACAGCGTAAGCGGAAACGTGCACGGTCTTGGAAAACAGCACCTTATGGGTGATGAAATCCTCGCCGAACGGCAGGTCTTCCGCATCCGGAACGGGGGCCAGCAGCGCAATCGTCCACGCGACGGTGTAGGCCAGCAAGATCAACCAGCGCCAAATCACGATGGGCATCACCTGCAATTCACGCGATCACCCGAGCTTGCTGCGCACGCCCTCGGTCCTGTTTCACCCCTGATCCCTGCCTCCGGCTCACGTCGCCGTGACCGCTTCGGTTTGCGGGTTCATCTTCAATTGCTCGCGCAAAAGCGCACGATTGACGACCTGCAAAAACGCCTGGGCGCTCGCTTCTATAATGTCGGTCGAGATCGCCCGGCCGCGCAGCGTGCGGCCGTTGTGCTCGGCTTCGATCTGGGCCTCGCCCTGGGCGTCCTCGTCGGCCGTGACGGCGCGGACCGAGTAGTCGCGCAGCTTGAGGTCGATGCCGGTCACGCGCTCGATGGTTTTGAAGATGGCATCGATGGGGCCGTCGCCGGTGCCGGCTTCCTTGTGCAGCGTGCCGTCCTTGTGCCAGAGCACGACGGCCGCGGAAGGAACGGTGCCCGAACCGCCGTTGCACGTAACCGCTTCCAAAGTCCAGATCGCCGGGCCGCTGTGCAGGACCGATTCGGCGAGGGCTTCCACGTCGGCGTCGTATATCGTCTTTTTGCGATCCGCGAGCGCCTTGAACTGCTCGAAGACCTGCTGAAGCTGCTGATCGTCCAAATGATAGCCGAGGTCACGGATGCGCTGCCGCAGGGCGTGCCGGCCGGAGTGCTTGCCCAGCACCAGCTCGGTGCGTTGCAGACCGACGTCTTCGGGCCGCATGATCTCGTAGGTTTGCGAGTGCTTGAGCATGCCGTCCTGGTGAATGCCGGCCTCGTGGGCGAAGGCATTCTGGCCGACGATCGCCTTGTTGCGCTGCACCTGCATGCCGGTGACGCGCGCGACCAGCCGGCTGGTCTGGATCAGCCGCTTGGAGTGGATGCCGGTTTGCATGGCGAAGTAATCGCCGCGCGTCTTGACCGCCATGACGATCTCTTCGAGCGCGCAGTTGCCGGCCCGCTCGCCCAGGCCGTTGATGGTGCATTCGATTTGGCGTGCGCCTTCTTTCACCGCGGCCAGGCTGTTGGCAACGGCCAAGCCCAGATCATTGTGACAATGCACGCTGATCACCGCTTTGTCGATGCCGCGCACGTTTTGCTTCAGGTGCCGGATCGCCGCAGCATATTGCTCCGGTACCGCGAAACCGACAGTATCAGGAATATTGACCGTGGTGGCCCCGGCCTCGATCGCCTTTTCGACGACCTCGGCAAGAAAGTCCAACTCGGTGCGGGCGGCGTCCTCCGGCGAGAATTCAACGTCCTCCAAATAGCTCTTGGCCCGCGCCACGCCTTCGACGGCCCGGCGCACAATCTCGTCCTTGGCCATGTGCAGCTTGAACTCGCGGTGGATCGCGCTCGTCGCCAAAAAGACATGGATGCGCGGCTTCTTCGCGTGCTGGAGCGCTTCCCAGGCGCGGTCGATGTCGGCGGCGTTGCAGCGCGCCAGCCCGCAAACGCTCGGCCCGTCGAGCTGCTGGGCGACGGCCTCTACCGCCTCGAAGTCGCCGGGCGAGGCGATCGGGAAGCCCGCCTCGATCACGTCCACGCCTAGTTCCTGAAGCGCATGCGCGATTTCCAACTTCTCGGCCAGGTTCATGCTGGCCCCCGGCGATTGCTCGCCGTCGCGGAGAGTCGTGTCGAAAATGATCAAACGGTCGGTCATGGCTCGGCTCCTCAACGCCGCTTGCGGCTTGGCCCGCTTTTCTCATCATCGGAGGACGGGTTTTCTAACCCGTCTGGCATTGGCGGGTTGGAAAACCCGCCCTCCGCTTTTCTCATCATCGGAGGACGGGTTTTCTAACCCGTCTGGCATTGGCGGGTTGGAAAACCCGCCCTCCGCTTTTCTCACCATCGGAGGACGGGTTTTCTAACCCGTCTGGCATTGGCGGGTTGGAAAACCCGCCCTCCGACACCGCGCGGCCCTCCACTATTGGTGAGAAATGCGGCTCCTTAGCGGATCCTTCCGCCAAAATCGCAAGCGAAACGAAAAAACCCTGGAACACTTATTGTCCCAGGGTCGGTATCGGCAATCTTGATCGCAGATGACGGCGTACCTAGGACGTTACCCCCGGAAGCAGTAGAAGGTCCAACAACAGCAGTGGAGTGCGGCACACCATCGGCAATTCCCTCGCCGTGCAGTTTAGGACATGCACCGGCCGCATGTCAATGGAAAATCGGCGAATTTGCAATGAAAAAGCGCGGCACGCCCGCGCCGCGCTTGCTTTCCTTTGCGCCGTGTGAGCTGGCTACCTGGCCCGCTGATTCACTTTGAGCAACTTCGGCCGCGACAGCATCGGCATCACTTTGCTTTGCGTCTTTTGCAAACGCCGTTCGGCCTTCATGCGCACGCGTCGTTTCCTGGCGGCTTTGGTTCGTGGTCTGGCATCCATGGCGGTCTCCCTGGTTAACGATAAGACCACAATACGGCCGCGAACGCGCGTCGGCCAGACCCACCCGCCGACAGCGCGCCCGACGATCTGAACTTCTCTGCAGGAAGCGGAAGATCGCCAGAGCGGAATAGACTCCGTTACTACTCGCTCGCCGCAGGCGCCAGCTGATCGACGTCCGTTGCCTGGATGCCGGCCATGATGTCGAACTCGCAGGCGCCGCTGTCGGCGAAGAGGGAGTCGAGAACATCGTGACTTGGCCGACCCAGGCGACTGATTGCCGACGACGCAGACTGATCCGAGCGGGCCGACGTTGCAACAGCAACTTGATCCGTGCCGAAAGCGCCGCTGGACAGGAAGGAATCGCTCGCTCCAGCGAATCCGAATGTCGTGTGCCCTTCAGCTCCGTCGAATCCATCGAACGCCGACAGCGACGACAGCCCGAAGTTCTGCGATTTGCCGAAGCTCGGCATCGAATCCGTCGAGAAGTCGTCCGTCGCCGCACTGGCGATGGAGACGCTGGCGCCGCCCGCCGGCGGTGTGATGCTGAGCGACCAGGAATTCAGGGTGCCGACGTCGCCGGCGGCGCGATCGCTGACCGACAGCGTCCAGGTGCCGCGCGCGTTGCGATTGTCATAGTTCGACAACAGCCCATCTGGGCGATACGAGCCTGCGAAGGGCGCCGTGCCGTCGCGAATGCGGATGGAGGCTTCGTCGTCGAAGATGGTGTTGTCGAAATTGTCACCGGAGCCGCCGCGGCGGTTCGACAAGATGACGGTGGTGCCTGCGGGGTTGCGCAGCGTGATGTACAGATCGCGGTCGTAGGTGTGGGTGATATTCAGTTGCATGTTGAGGTCGGCGATCGTGATGTCCTGGTTGATGGTGATCGTCGACGTCGTCGTGGCATTGTCATTGATCGCCGCGACGGTGTTGTTGTTGAACGTGAACGTGCCGCTGACCGTGAAGCTCACGTGATAGATGTCGGCCGCGCCGCCGTTGATGCCGTCGGCGTTTTGATCCATCGGGTTGCCCGCGATGTCGAGGATATTGGGGCCGACGTCGAAGCCGTAACTGGCAAGCGTTGTCACGGCAGTAAACGTGACGTCGAACTGCTTGTTGCCTGATCCGCTGACGACGGTAACGCCCGTGATCGTCAGCCCGCCAAAGTTCGTAATGTCCGTCGTGTCGAAGGTGGCTGGATCAATCGCCTCGCTGAAGGTGAGTCGAACGCTGCTAATCGAAGTCGTGCCATTGGGCTGCGCCGCGGTAATGCGTGGTCCGGTGAGGTCGGGCCCGTTGGCGTTCACCGCGCCGAAAGCATTCAGCCGCCGGCCGCCGACGACCTTGGTGGCAAGCGCCGCAATCGTGTCGGCATTGTTGAGAATTCGTCCGATCGTCGAAGCGACGCTGAGCGCCGGATCCTGCGTGCGCACCAGAGCGACCACGCCGGTGACGTGCGGCGTCGCCATCGAGGTGCCGCTGAGGTAAACGTAGCCGCCGCTGGAATAGGTGCTCGCGGTATTAACGCCAGGAGCGGCAATGTCCACGGACGTGGCGCCGTAGTTGGAAAAACTGGCCAGCGCATCTTTGGAGTCCGTGGCGGCGACCGCGATGACGTTGGCGACGTTGTAGCTGGCCGGATAGCTCGGCGTCGCGTCGTTGTTGCTGGCGGCGTTGCCGGCGGCGGCGACGAAGACGTGGCCCGCGTTGTTGGCGCTGACCAGGGCGTTGAAGAAGCTGGTGCTGAAGCCGCCGCCGCCCCAGCTGTTGTTGGAGATCAAAATGCCCTTGGCGACCGACAATTGCAGGGCCGACTGGGCCGCGCTGATCGCGCCGCTGCCCTGGGCGTTCAAAAACTTCATCGCGGCGATCTGCACCTTCCAGTTGACGCCGACGACGCCCACACCATTGTTGCCGATGGCGCCGATGGTGCCCGCCGTGTGACTGCCGTGGCCGTTGTCGTCGAGCGGGTCGTTGGTGTTGGCGACGAAATTCCAGCCGATGAGGTCGTCGATCCGGCCGTCGGCATCGTTGTCCGCGCCGTTTTCCCAACCGCTGCTGTTGTTGAGCAAATCGCCGCCGTCGATGCGGCCGTTGGCGTTGAGGTCGGTAATCTTGCCGGCGCCCTGGTTGGCCGCGTTGTTCAGATCGTAAAAGGTGATGATGCCGTCGCCATCGAGATCGGTCAGGTTGCTGCGGATCGCGGTGGGAATCTCCTGCTGATTGATCCAGATATTGAGGTACAGGTCCGGGTGCGTGTAATCGATGCCCGTGTCGATGTCCGCGACCACGGTTTTGACGCTGCCGGTGGTGATGTTCCACGCTTCGGGCGCGTCGATGTCGGCATCCGGGGCGCCGGTGACGCCGTTGACGACCTGCCCGGTATTGTTCAGGCCGTATTCCAAGCCGTAGTAGGTGTCGTTAGGAGTCAGCCCAACGTGGACCACGTAGTCCGGCTCCGCGTAAGAAACGCCGGGGGCATGGGCGTAATCGGCCAACGCCTGCTCCACGCTGACGCCGGCGGCCAGTTCAATCTGATGGGCCTGCCCGGCGGCGTCGCCCACCAGGATGCGGCCCGGTTCGTAAGACCCGGGCGGCAATGAGCTGACCACGCTCATGACATTGCGGTCCTCGAGCAACTCCACCTGGAGCCGCGCGCGAAACGCGTGGAGAACCGACTTGGCCCATTGGCTGCGACGATGCTTCGAACGATTCATGGACACACCTTCCTTGTGACGAGATGGATGGTCTTTATTGGCTGCAAACCGACACATGAGAGGGGGAACTGACAATCAACTTGACAACAGATTACCGGCGCCCTGGTTGCAAGGCAACAGTTTTCTTGATTTTTCTGCACGGTGTTGCCGCGCTGCGCCAATGCCCGACGAGGCATTTTTCGCAAGCCCGCGGAGCCATGCGGACCGGTGGTGCAGCCCGGCTTCTTGGGAGCGAGCGCGAGCCAGGTGGGGCGTTCGTTATAAAGGTTGGTCAGGGTGCGTTTTTGCAGGGTCTTGGCGCAGGCGGCGTCTTTGGGGATCAGGCGCGGGTAGCGGACGGTGGCGATGGCGCGCGGGTTGGGGTTGTGGACGTAGCGGGACCAAGGGCCGGTGGTGGAGCTGGGGAATTCCAGGACCTCTTGCCGGGTCCATGCCGGCGGGTTGAGCCAGTTGGTGCGGAGCGTGTCGAGTTCCTTCGCCGCGGCTGCAGTGGCGGCTCGGCAGTTACATTGCTATCCAAAGGTGGAACAGCAGCAGGTCACCCACGATTCCTTCGGCATTTCTGCCGTGCCTTGATTTGGCATGAGCAGTTCTCGTCGTGCTTTCCTCGCGACAGTCAACCAGCATTTCAATCGATTTCCAATTGCAGCCGTCGGCAGACTTGGAATTCGCAAGTTCACCGATCCAAGCATTGATTCGCGTCCACCAATGTTGGGCACCGTTTGCCTGAATGTAACCGACCATTACAGCTGTGCCAAGAGCGCCGCCATGGAGGCCCAACTTGAATCTCTGGATGCCGCCGGTGCGGTGCGCGAAGCCTGTTACGTATTCGCGCTCGCGATCCGAGGACGGAGCGGGCAAGCGTTTGCCCTCGATGACGAGGAACGGATTGTAAATCGTGTACGTCTTCCCTTCAATCGGAGTGGGCTCGGTTGGTGACGCTGAGATGTCGATCCGGCGACGCTTCGCCTGCGACTCTTCGTGGTGAAAATGTGCCATTGGAAATTCGTTGCGAGCGCGAACATCCAAGAACTTGCACAGCTGCGAATTGAGTTTAGGCTCGGAAGTCTCGGCCGTTCGGTCGGAGTCGTCGCGCCACTTCGGAAGCTGTCGCTCGACAAAGTCAATGGTACTGCTCACGAGGCCGCCAGGCGCTGGACCCCGTGCAATGCGACCATGACTCGTGATGGCGCGCTTCGGCTTCATCAGTATCCCTGTTGCCGCAAGTCCACGAGGGTCTCGTCGGCGTCACGAATCGCCGTTGACCGAATCCAGTAACGGAGCCGGTCCGGCTTGACGATCGCCATGGTGTTTTCCGAATAAAGCCTCACCACTCGGACCGTTCGCAGCGTGTCGAGATTTTCCTGATATATAAGCTGCTGCAGCTCGTCTTCATGTTCTGGGAATGCCCAAGGAGCCTCGGCTTTGTCGCCGAAAAAGAACGGCTGGCAAATGACCCCATTCAGGATGATCGGACTATGTGATTTGAGATTCTTGTAAACCGAGCCAAGCATGCGGCAAAAGAGATCGCAATACTGAGCCAAGTTGTCTCCGGAAGCGCGACGGCGAAGCAGATCAGAGTTCTGTCCAAGCCGAACGAATTGGGCCATGTACTGTAAAACATCGTCCACAAGCGCCTGCTCCCAATACGACAACACTAAATCAGCGTCGTCTTTGGGATAGGGAAGTGCATCAATGTCTTGCTTTAGAATCGCTGTCGCCTTGCCGACCAACGCCTGCGAGCCGTTCAATGCGCAACAGAATTGGTACAGTCGCTGCCTTTTTCGGAAGTCGTCAAACAATCTCTTGAGTTCGCGAGTCTGAGAGTGATCGGCATGGATCCCCACTATCTTATGGCGGTAAGCGAGAAAGCCTTTGTCCCAAAACGCAATCGGCAAGGAGTCCAACTCCTTAATCAAGACAAGCGGTGGGCTAAATCTCTTTTCAGTGTACGCGGATCGAAAGTGAGTCTCGCGAACTGTCTCGATACTGAGTTCGTCGATCCCCGAGACTGTAAACGCTGCGGTCGGAAGCAATGGTTTCCCGGTCAAAAATGGCGCTGGCTCGCGCCTTCCAGTCTTGGCGGCGATAAAACCCTCTCCGTAATCCCAACCATGCACCTCGACGAATTGCGCCAGTGATTGCAGCGTACGGAGTCTGTCGGACAAATTCACCAGTCGTCCGCCGCCTAGCAAATTGGCGCGCCAAACGTATGGATCGCTTTGGGCACGAGCTATAGCGATTCGGTGGCGGTCGTAATGATCAAGTTCAAAACCGATCCGCTGATGAACGCTGAAAGTCCGTCGAAACGTCAAATGGGTACAAAAGGAATCTGCTTTTGGCGTTTGGCGAATTGCGACCAAGGCCACGACCTTCGGGTCGGCGGCGAAGAGTTTCCGAATCGAGGTGAAATCAAGAACAGCCTCCACAAAAGCGTGCTTGACTATTCGGTTCCGAAGCGATTCAGTATTTCGGTTGTAGAGAATTCCCGCGGGTTGGATCAGGCACAATCGGCCGCCTGGCCGAAGCGATTCGATCCCTTGTTCCAAGAATAGATATGCCGCTTGCTCGTCGGGGATTTTGCCCCGGGCTGATTCAAGCGGCTTGCTGATTTCTTTTCCCGGCCCGGTCAGTTCTGACTCAAACGGCGGATTTCCGAGGACGACATCGAATTCATTGGCGAGAATGTTATTTTGGCCGTTTCTAGCCGCAAGTAAATGCTTGAAGAAATCGCCCTCCAAAAGGTTGTTTGCCCGAAGCGGATCGAACCGCAACTGCCTCCAAATGATCTCCGGTTTGAGTGCGTCGCAAACTGCGAGAGCCAGGCTAAAAGCTGTGAGGTCAATCGCGCCCGGGTCGAGTTCAATCCCGAAAATGCTGTTTTTCAGGATTGACTTCAGAGTAGCTACATTCGGGCGCTTCCAGCGATTGCGGCCGCGCCAAGCGTTGACCAGGCGACGATACGCTCCGACAAGAAACACACCCGATCCGCATGCCGGATCGAGTACGCGCTCTTTGCCCGTGAGCGTGTCATACGGCATGGCATGGTCGAGAAGCAATGCCGCGAGAAAAGGCGGCGTATAGACGGTGCCGTGCCCGCCATGGACGAAACGCTGATAAAGGTGGCTGATCACTTCGACGGGCAGGTGTTCGAATGAGAACTGTTCCCAAAGATAGCCTTGCTGGGCAAGGGTCTTGGCTTCGACGAGTCGCGCAAATTCCGCCAGCGTTTCCTTGTCGAGGATGAAATCCTTGTCGACTGGCAATGCAAATATGTCGCCGTTGAACTTTGATTCCATTTCCTTCAAGAATTTGAGCACATTCGCTGGTCCACCATGTGCCAAGACATGGAAGAACGAAGTCGCTCCCCCGTGAAACCGTCCGAACCAACCTCTTGGAAAAACACGCCGATCTTCGAGATACTTTACTAGCACGGCAAGCAGAAGGAGCCGACGCAGCACTGGCTTCTTGTCGCCCTTGATTGCCCGGTCTGTTTCGACGACTGCTTGAATAAGCAATCGGTGGGCTGTCTGGTCATGATCTGCAAGCGGCGCATTCTCGGGGTCATCCCAAAAGGTACCGTCCGCGAGTCGCAACGCGGAATAGCGCTGCCGGCGCTGCTGCATTGCCGCATCAATTTCGGCGGCAACGGTTACGTCGCTCTCGACGTGATCGTACGGTCGATATTCGCATTCCGCTGTTTCATCATTCCAGAAATCGGGCCCGCGAGCACAGCTGAGAATATCGACTCTTGTCGGCCAAGCAACGTAAAGAAGCGGTGCGGTGCCTTGAAGCCAAACCTGTTGATGGAGCTTTGCGAGTTTCGAGTTGTTCAGTCGTTCGTTCGAATTGTCCACGACATAGGCCGCGACCTGTGAAGAGCGACCATCGTCAAACCGGCGAAAGAAAACATAGTCGACGTGATGCAGGCCAGCCGCGTCACGAAGCGCTGATTTCTCGTCAAGACGCTGGACTGTTCGTACATTTTTGACTGCGACGAGACCGTCCCTGAATTGCCCATCGCGCCGGGCGAAATCAACGCATTGAAGCGCAGGCCCAGCCATACTGGTTCATTCCTTTGAAGTTTGTGAATCCGTTCACGTCAAGGATGTGTACGTGAGTATATACCCAATTGAGAGCGCGGGCAAGTGCTTTCTTCGCGTCCATGTTCTGGATGTTCTCGAACGGCTCCAGGACCGGGTCGCTGGGGGCGATGAAGCCGTTTTGCTGCATCCATTGCAGGTAGCCGATCCAGATGACGAACCTGGGCCAGCTCCTGGGCGAACGGGTTGATTTCGATGCCGAGGAGCTGCGTGGGGCGGACGTGGGGGAGCAGGCTGATGTTGTAGGTGGAGGCGAAGGCGATCACCTGTTTTTCCAGGT
>Ga0080064_1003212_pt1 | contig 24611 bp, 22 predicted proteins | sample Subgrocontami54m_FD_69260 | JGI IMG/M metagenome (GOLD analysis project Ga0080064, IMG submission 69260) | Subsurface groundwater microbial communities from S. Glens Falls, New York, USA - GMW46 contaminated, 5.4 m (SPADES assembly) (version 2) ...
ATCGGGCCGCCTCTATAGGCGAAGTAAATGTCCTTGTCGGGCTCGAATCCGTGGTCTTTGAGGAGTTGCCGCGTCATGACGTCCCCGGCCCCTCCGGGATGCCCGGTATCCAGGGTCTTGCCGCGAAGGTCTTCGAGGGTCTTGATTGTTTTCTGGCCCACGAAGACAAAAGCGTGGTTTTTTCTGCGCGCGGCCACGATCGCGACGGGCTTTCCCTCCGCGTTCGCCTCCAGGACGAAGGTGGTGCGCGGGTCTATCCCGATATCGACGACTCCCCGGGCCAGGAGATCCACCTGCATCGCCTCCCGGTCCAGGAGCTCGCCTTGCTCCTCGGGAAAACTGATGATCTCCACGTCCGTCAGCCCCTCGCGCGCGAAAAATCCTTCCTCCATCGCCGCGAGGGCAATCCCGACGTGGTTCCATTCATTGTGGGCCGCGCTCGCCCGGACTCTTCTTTTGGAGCCTTGCCCTCCCCTGGAGATGCTCACCCAGGAGCGGGGTTGAGTGATTCTTTGTAACGCCATGGAAATTCCCCTCCTTGATTTATTGACAGCGCGTCGCCGCCCTTTTCCTAACCGTCTATCTCCTTGCGGCGCTACGCTGTGCTTCTTCTATGATTCTAAAAATAGGCTTCATATCCAATAGGCTCGGATGCTCCACCTCGACATACTGAACCCCTTCGCTTCTCCATTCCTTCCTCGGCACGTCGTCCTTCGGGATGTCGATCCGCATGGAGTTGGAAGGGACGCCGCGCTGAGCCAGCGCCTTTTGAGCGACCATCTGCCCTTCGCGGGAGAGGAGCCAATTGAGGAAAACCCTGACCGCGTTCGAATGGGGCGCCCGGTTCGGTAATCCGATGGTCCCGCCTTGAGACGCCAGCGCAACCGCGTCCTTTACAATGTCCAATAAATCCACCGGGAGGCCCTGCTGCTTGGCCTCGCGAATCGGTCTGTCGCTACAGAAAAAGCAGAGAGCGAATTTTCCCACGGCGAGCCAATCAAGGGCCAGACGGGCATCGCGAGTCAAAGTAACTTCCGTCCTGCCGTAGAATTCCTTCAAAAATTCAGGGCCGTAGTTAGGGTGATGATAGAGCATTCTGCTCGGCCATCCACCGTAACTTCCTCCCCGGATGTCATAGGCGACGATCTTTCCTTTCCATTTGGGGTTAAAGATGTCACGGAGGGACGTGAACTCCCTGGGATCGACCAGTTTGGTGTTATACCCGAATATGAAAGGTTGCGCCGACCCGATATGCATGAAGACAAATTGTCGCTCAGGGTCTACCCAGGGGTGTTTCCCCAGCCACCACTTCGATTCGTCCACCACTTCGGGCAGAAGGAGCGCAAGTTTGAGAGGATCCAAGGCGCCTGCTCGCTGAAATTCTGTATTATTGGTGCCCCCGTGGATGAAAATGTCAGCTAGATATCTGCCGGCTCGCCGCTCGGCGAAGATACGCTGCTCGGTCGTGTTGCCCCGGGTAAAAGTATAGATGATCTTGATTTCGGGGTATTTTTTCTGAAACGCCCCTGTCTCAAGGATGGGCGCCTGGCCGTCATGGGTATAGATATTGACTTGACCTTCTTTTTTGGCCGCCTCCACCGTTTTTTCCCATTCCAGCCGCCAGGCCGGTTTGGCTTCCTGGGCGGCCCATGCGGGTATGGCAATTCCAAAGGCGAGCATCAGAATATAAAAGCGAAGATGATGAAAAATAGACGTCCGTAAGCGATCATTCGTCCGGTCATACTCCACGTTGTAGACTTCGTTGACTAACGAGCGGGCGGCCTCTTTGTTCCTTAGCGGCGTTTCATCGATCATAGGAAACTTTCCGTGTCATCTTATAGCCCACGCTTCGACCGCGGGTCAATACCGGATTGTCCTCGCCGGGGATGATGGATAAAGCGCGGTTGACCCCGGCTCGTGGCCGGTGATATGAAGGCGGCGAAACGTCGCGGGAGAATCGAGGTGAATGGCGTGAAAAGGAACCGGCCATACAAGCTCAAAACCTTTGCCCTTGGAACGGTTGCAGCTATGATTTTTGGGGTCCTGCTCCGGGTAGAGACCGGCTTCGGAGCGGAATCGTGGCGCGCCGAATGGGAAAAGACCGTAGAGGCGGCCAAAAAGGAAGGCCAGTTGAACCTCTATCTCTTTCCCGGCGGTCCCTTGCACCCGATCCGGGCCGGGGTTTTCCAAAAGAAGTTCCCGGAGATCAAGATCGTGACTGTCGCCGGCGACCCCGTGCCTCGCATCCTCGCGGAGCGCCGGGCCGAGAAGTATATCGCGGATATCGCCATCGGCGGCACCTCTACTCCGTGGGATCTGTACCTAGCCAAGGCGCTGGACCCGATCAAAGAGGCGATGATCCTGCCGGAGGTGGCGGACGAGTCGAAATGGTGGCAGGGGAGGCATCGGTTTATAGACCCCGAGAGAAGGTATGCTTTTGTCTTCATCGGCATTCCTCAGACGGGTAATATCGCCTACAACACCAACCTCGTGGACCCTAAAGAGTTGCAGTCCTTATGGGATTTTCTGAAGCCTAAATGGAAAGGAAAGATAGCGGCTCGCGACATCAGGGCCTCGGGAACCGGAACCGTTGCTATAAGGATTTTCTTTTATAATTCGAAGCTCGGGCCGGAGTTCATTCGAAAACTCTTCGGCGAGGCGGATATCACGCTCTTCCGGGACCGGAGGCAAGGGGTGGACTGGATGGCGACGGGGAAATATCCTATCTGCTTTTTCTGTAGTCGAACCGATGTCGCTCAGGCCCGGCAACAGGGTCTTTCGGTAGCGGAGTTCGGCGCTATGAAAGAAGGGGTTGGCATCACCTCCAGCGGCGGCAATATCGGTCTCTTGAACCGGGCGCCGCATCCCAACGCCGCCAAGGTCTACATCAACTGGTTTCTCTCCCGCGAGGGACAGATGACTTTTCAGACCGAATACGTTAAAGCCGGCGCCAGCGACGCCAACTCGCTGCGCATCGATATTTCCAAGGAAATGGTGCCGCCGGAGTCGAGGCTCAAGGAGGGCGTAAATTATATAGACGTCGACACCGCGGATCGAATGTCGATGGAGCCGATATTGAAAGTTTTTAACGAGGCGATCGCGAAAGCGGGAAAATGACTATTAGGGTAAGGAAAAAGTAAAAAGGCAAAAGGAAAAAAGAGGAAAATCAAGTGAGGCGCGTCATAGTTTCTTGCTTTTTACTTTTGCTTTTTGCCTTCTGGAGACCGGCCTTCGCCCAGATAAAGCCGGATTGGCAAACCGAGTCGGACAAGACTCTGAAGGCGGCCCGAAAGGAAGGGCAGGTGACGATCTATCATTTTGCCGGCGCTCCGGCGCTTCCCATCGAGGCCGGGGTGTTCCAAAGGCGATTTCCTGAAATCAAGGTCGCGGCGGTGAGCGGAGATCCGGTTCCGCGCATCCTCGCCGAGCGCCGGGCGGGAAAATATCTCGCGGACGTGGCAATCGGTGGCTCCACGACAACCTGGAATCTCTATCTGGCCAAGGCGCTGGACCCGATCAAGGACGCGATGATCCTGCCGGAGGTCGCCGACGAGTCCAAGTGGTGGAAAGGCAGGCATCGCTACGTGGACCCGGAGAGAAAATACGCTTTCATGTTCATCGGCACGCCGGACGTGGGCTATATCTTCTTTAATACGCGCTTGATCAACCCGAAGGAGTTTCAGTCGTTCTGGGATTTTCTTGACCCCAAGTGGAAGGGGAAGATCGCCGCCCGGGACGTCAGGACTCCCGGCACCGGCGGCACCAGCGTGAGAATGTTTTATCATCATCCGAAGTTGGGCCCGGAGTTTATCAGGCGTTTTTTCGGAGAGATGGATTTAACTCTCTTCCGGGACCGGAGGCAGGGAGTGGACTGGTTGATCACCGGCAAGTTTCCCGTTTGTCTTTTTTGCCCCAGCTCGGATATGGGCCAGGCGAAGCGCCAGGGATTCCCCGTGGATGGTTTCGGAGTCATGAAGGAAGGCGCGGGAGTCTCATCGAGCAGCGGCAATATCGGGTTGGTGAATCGAGCGCCTCATCCCAACGCGGCCAGGCTCTTCGTCAACTGGTTTCTTTCCCGGGAAGGGCAGCTTACCGTGCAACAGGAATACTCCAAGGCCGGGGTCGGCGTTTCCAATTCTTTGCGCATCGATATCCCGAAAGATATGGTTGCGCCGGAGGAGAGACTGTTGGAAGGGATCGATTACCTCGAAGTGGAGGTTCCGGAGCGAATGGCTATCGAACCGGTGCTGAAGATCGTGAACGAAGCTCTGGCGAAGGCCGGGAAGTGAGGTAACGATGAGCCGATGTTATAGATGGTTTTTTGTCGTTCTGCTCAGCGCACCTTGGGTCTCGCCCGCGCCGGCGGCGGAGAAACCGGGCTGGCAGATGGAATGGGAAAAAACGGTGGAGGCCGCCAAGAGGGAAGGCCAGGTGACGATCTATGCTTTTGCCGGCGGTCCGCTCCTTCCCATCGAGGCCGGCATTTTTCAGAAGCGCTTTCCGGAAATCAAGGTCGTCGCGGTGAGCGGCGATCCGGTCCCGCGCGCTCTCGCGGAGCGGCGGGCCGCCAGGTACCTGGCGGATGTGGTGATTGGCGGCAGCTCGACGCCCTGGCAAATGTACCTGGCGAAGGCTCTGGATCCGATCAAGGACGCGATGATTCTTCCGGAAGTCACGGACGAGTCCAAATGGTGGCGGGGCAGGCATCACTATAGGGACCCGGAGAAGAGATTCGCGCTTGTCTTTATCGGCAATCCCGATTTTGGCAGCATCTTTTATAACTCGAGTCTGGTGAAGCCCAAGGAAATCCAGTCCCTCTGGGATCTCCTCAATCCCAAATGGAAGGGGAGGATCGCCGCCAGGGACATCAGGATTCCCGGCGGCGGCGGCACCAGCGTGAAAATGTTTTATCATCATCCGGAGTTGGGCCCTCCATTCATCCGGCGCCTCTTCGGCGAGACGGACATTACTCTGTTCCGGGACCGCAGGCAGGGAGTCGATTGGCTCGCCACAGGGAGGTTTCCTCTCTGTCTTTTCTGCAGCCGGACGGACGTTGGCAGGGCCAAAGGCCAGGGTCTTCCGGTGGACGAGTTCGGCCCGCTGAAAGAGGGCGCGGGTGTCACATCCAGCGGCGGCAATATCGGGCTGGTGAATCGGGCGCCTCATCCGAACGCGGCCAGAGTATTTATCAATTGGTTTCTCTCGCGCGAGGGCCAGGCGACGTTGCAAACCGAGTATGCCAAGGTGAGGGGAGGCTATTCCAATTCGCTTCGGGTGGATATTTCCAAAGAGATGATCCCGCCGGAGCAGCGACTAAGGGAAGACATTCACTACGTTGATGTAGAGGTCCCGGAGCAAATGTCTATGGAGCCGGTACTGAAGGTTTTTAACGAGGCCTTGGCGAAGACTGGAAAGTGAGGAAACTTTTATGGGTTATTATCGGGATCTGAGAGAATTGATCGGGGCGCTGGAGGAGGCGGGGAAGCTCAAACGGATCAAGCGGAAGATCGTAAAGGAGACCGAGCTCTTGCCGCTCCACAGGCTCCAGTATCGAGGCGTTCCGGAGGAAATGCGGAAGGTCTTTCTCTTCGAAAACGTCGTAGATGTCAAGGGACAGAAATACTTCGGCACGGTAGCGGCGGGGATCTACGGCGTCTCAAGGGAAGTCTACGCCCTCGGACTCAAAGCCAAGCCGGAAGAGCTCCGCGATAAATGGTTTCACGCGCTCAAGAATCCCATAGAGCCGGAAATCGTCTCCAGCGGCCCGGTCCACGAAGAGGTCCACATGGGGAAAGAGCTGGAGGAGCTGGGCCTCGACGAGATCTCGCCTCCGGTAGAGGAGCCCGGCTTCAGCGGCACGATCCGCACCGGGACGCAATGGGTCACCAAAGATCCCGAGACCGGGATTCGGAACGTCGGCACCTACAGCGGCCACTTTAGCTCGCGCACCTACCTCCGGTGCGGCGCCGCGCCGACCCATCACACCTTCATCCATTGGAAAAAAGCGCGCGAGCGAGGGAAGCCGCTCGACGCCGCGATCATCGTCGGCGCCACTCCCAACGTGGTCTTGGCGGGATGCAGCGGGGCCCCTTATGGAGTGGACGAGTTCGCCATTGCAGGCGGCCTCGTAGGGGAGCCGGTGCCTTTGGTAAAGTGCAAGACCGTCGATATCGAGGTGCCGGCCACGACCGAGATCGTGATCGAGGGCCGGATTCTCCATGATACCCTCGAGCCCCACACCGCTTTCGGTGAATACCCCGGATACATGTATCAGGGAAGCGAAGATGCGCGGCTCTTGATGCAGGTCACCTGCATTACCCATCGCAAAAATCCCATCTTCACGCCCTTCCTGGTGGGACTCGCGCCCACGGACTCCAGAGGCGTCTCCGCGATCCCCGCGGAAGGAGTCTACTACAAGTTTCTGAAGGAAGACTGCAATATCCCCGGCATTATCGATGTCGCTTTCCCGGAGCCGATGACGGCCGACAAGCTCTGCGTCATTCAGATAAAAAAGAACCACCCGTCCCAGCCGTGGTATGTCCTTCATGCGGCGGCGGGTTACGGCGGAGTAGGGCCTAAGATGATTATCGTGGTGGACGAGGACATCGACCCCAGGGATATGAGCGCTGTTTTGTGGTGCCTCGCCTTCTCCGTGCAGCCGCACCGCGATGTTCGGATCATCACCGGTCGCTCCCCCGGCCTGGACCCGTCCGCTTACCCGCCGGGCGCGTCCAGAGAAGAGCGGAGCTATCCCCAACCCGACGGATCCTCGGCAATGCTCATCGACGCCACCCGCAAGTGGCCCTATCCTCCCGTGGGCCTTCCCAAAAAAGAGTACATGGAGCGGGCCCTTGAGATCTGGAAAGAAGAGGGTCTCGGAGATATCAAACTGCGTCGTCCCTGGTACGGCTACAGCTTGGGCAATTGGACCAAAGAGGATGAAGAGAATGCGGAACTCGTACTGCAAGGGGAATACAAGAAGATCGGAGAAAAGCTGGCGAAGAGGCGCATCAAGATTTAGCGGGAGGGGACTTTTTCAACGGCCTGTGCGCAGGGCCTCTTCAATCACCTTGAAGATAGGTCTCATATCCAGCCGGCTCGGATCCTGAAGCTGAATGTACTGTATCCCCTCGGCCCGGCGAAGGGGGGGCGGGATATCGTTTTTGGGAATATCGATTCGTAGCGAGTCCAGCGCCTGGCTGCCGTAACCGGCCAATGCCTTCTGCGCGGTAATCTGGCCTTCCCGGGAGAGGATCCAATTGATAAAGACCTTTGCCCCGTTGGGATGGGGGGCGCGGTTCATCAAGCTCACGGTCGCCCCTTCGGCCGTGACTCCCGCGATCCCCTCGATGGGGCCAAAGGATAGGGTGTCGACCGGAAGCCCCTGGCTCTTTGCTTTTTCCACGTCGGTGTAGCTGCAGACGACGCAGATCGGAAATTTACCGGTGGCGAGCCAGTCCACGGCCAGCCGGCCGTCGCGGGTGAGGGTGATGTCGGTCTCGCCGAAGAGCCGGCGGATGAACTCCGGTCCCAGCTTCGGGTGGTGATAGATCAGCCGGAAGGTGCCGCCGCCCGGTCCTCCTCCCCGGATGTCGTAGCTGGCAATCTTTCCCTTCCATTTGGAATTGAGGAGATCGCGGGGAGACCGCAAGTCTTTGCTCGGGGTTACTATCTTGGTGTTGTAGTAGACGTTGACCGAAGAGGGAGCGCCGATGTAGAGAAGGGTGTATTGGCGTTCCGGGTCGGAGTAGTGATGGGTTCCCTGCCACCACTTCGACTCGTCTATGACTTCGGGCAGGATCAAAGCGGGCTTGATGGGATCCAACGCGTCGGCTCGGGCCAATTCTCGATCCACGATCCCGCCGCCGATCACGACGTCAGCCAGATCCTTGCCGGCCCTTCTCTCCGAAAGAATCCGCTGGACTTGAGGAGATCCCTGCAGCACAACCTGCATAACTTTGATCTCGGGAAATCTTTTCTGGAATACCCCGGCGTCAATGATGGCGGCCTGGTTGTGGGCCGGGTAGATATTGACCTGGCCTTCTTTTTTGGCCGAGGCGACGGTTCTTTCCCACTCTGATTGCCAAATCTGTTTTGGCCCTTCAGCTCCTGTGCATACACCGGTGAAAATAGCGAAGAAGAAAAAGAGGTGGCGAGAAATTTTGAATGCCCTTACCTCCGAAGGATTGACGGTCATAAACTCCTCCCATGAGAACGGCAAGAAAGTAGCATAAACTCTTACACCAGGCGGAAGAAACGGCTCAATCTACCTTTGCTTTCCTGAGTCGCGCAGCCCTTCTTCTATGATCTTAAAAATAGGCCTCATATCCAATAGGCTCGGGTGCTCCACATCGACGTATTGCGTGCCTTCTATTCTCCACTCCAGCGGCGGGACGTTATCCTTGGGAATATCGATCCGCATAGAGTTGGAAGGGCAGCCGCTCTGAGCCAGCGCCTTTTGGGCGACCATCTGCCCTTCACGGGAGAGGAGCCAATTGAGGAAGACCCTGGCGGCGTTCGGATGGGGCGCCCGGTTCGGTAATCCGATAGTCCCGCCTTGAGACGCCAGCGCCACTGCGTCCTTCACGATGTCCAATAAATCCACAGGAAGACCCTGCTGCTTGGCCTCGCGGACACCTCTGTCGCTACAGAAAAAACAGAGGACGAATTTTCCCGCGGCGAGCCAGTCAAGGGCCTGCCGGCCGTCTCGAGACAAAGTGATGTCCGTCTTGCCGTAGAAGTCCTTCAAAAATTGAGGACCGTAGTTGGGGTGATGGTAGAGCAGTCTACTGGGCCATCCACCGCGACCTCCGCCCCTGACGTCGTAGGCGACGATCTTTCCTCTCCATTTGGGGTTCAAGATGTCACGCAGGGATGTGAACTCCTTGGGATTGGCCAACTGGCTATTGTAGCCGAACAGGAAAGGTTGGGCCGACCCGATGTGCATGAAGATATATTGTCGCTCGGGGTCTACCCAGGGGTGTTTCCCCAGCCACCACTTCGATTCGTCTGCCACTTCGGGCAGAAGGAGCGCAGGTTTGAGCGGATCCAGGGCGCCTGCTCGCTGAAATTCTATGTTGTTGGTGCCCCCGTGGATGAAAATGTCGGCGAGATACCTGCCGGCTCGCCTCTCCGAGAACACCCGCTGGTCGGTCGTGTTGCCCCGGGTAAAAGTATAGATGATCTTGATTTCAGGGTATCTTTTCTGAAACGCCCCTGTCTCGAGGATGGGCGCCTGGCAGTCATGGGTATAGATATTGAGCCGGCCCTCTCTCTTGGCTGCTTCCACGGTCTTTTCCCACTCTGCCTGCCCACTTGGTTTGGCCTGGGGGAAAGCGGAATCGAGAAAGGCAAAAGTAAAAAGTAAAAAATAAAAAAGGAGAATCTTCACTCTCATTTGTTTTGTTTCCGCTCAGACTTTTTACTTTCCTCCAGCGCCTCGTTCAAAACCTTGACGACAGGCTCCATGGACATCCGCTCCCAGGTATCGACATCCAGATAGCTCACGCCCTCGACCGGCCGCTGCTCCGAAGGGACCATATCTTTCGGGATATCCATGCGGAGAGAATTGGAGGAGCCCGCTTCGGCTTCGGAGTATTCCTTTTGGACGAGGAGCTGCCCTTCGCGCGAGAGAAGCCAGTTCACGTAGAGCTTGGCCGCGTTTGGATGGGGCGCCCGGTTGACGAGCCCTATATTGCCGCTGCTGGAGGTGATGCTGGCCCCTTCTTTCATGAGTCCCCTGAATGAAGCGACTGGAAGTCCCTGGCTCTGGGCTCTTTCTACATCTCTGCTGGAGCAGAAAAAGCAGATCGCGAACTTGCCCGTCGCCAGCCAGTCCACCCCCTGCCTGGTATCGCGGAAGATCGTAATATCCATCTCGCCGAAAAGCTGCTTGATGAATTTAGGACCGAGCGCCGGATTATGATAGAAGCGCCGTATATTCGCGGAGCCGACTCCGGGGACACGGATATCACGGGCTTCTATTTTGCCTTTCCATTTGGGATTGACGAAGTCCCAGGCCGATTTGAATTCGTTCTGGTAGGCCTGCTCGACTTTGGTGGAAATGGCGCTGGCGACCCACCGGCAATCGACGGGTTTATCGATCGTGATGATCTCTTCCGGAAAGATTCTCGAATAGTCTTCAAAAAAAGTTCGCAGGTCCTTCACGACTTTTTTCCTCCGTGTCTTTCTTTGCCCCTCTCCTTTTATCCCGGCTTTTTCTCTTTGAGACCCGCGAGCACCTTCTCAGCCGTGATCGGCGCTTCTTTGATCCTCACGCCCGTGGCGTCATAGACCGCGTTGGCGATCGCCGGAGCGATGATCCCGATCGCGGCCTCGGCCACGGACTTCGCGCCGAAAGGGCCGGGCCCTTCTTCGGCTTTGACCCGGGAAGTTACGAGAGGCGGCACGTCGCGGATGGTGGGGATTTTATAATCGCCGAGATTGAGCGTCAGGACTTTCCCTTCTTCCACCGCCAGATCCTCCATGAGCGAAAATCCCAGTCCCTGGATTGCGGCGCCGTCGATCTGTCCCTGATAGATGATCGGGTTGATAACCTTGGTGGCGTCCAGGGCGAGAGATATCCGGCGAATTTCCACTTGCCCGCTTTCCCGGTCCACTTCGACTTCAGCCGAGATCGCCTGGAACGCATAGACGTCCGGCCGGACCCCTTTGCAGTGGCCGAGACTGCGGAGCGGTTGGCCCTTCGACATGCGCGCCAGCTCGGGCAGAGTGAGGATTTTTTTTGTTTTCTTGAGCCGCGCGCATCCCTTTTCCCATCGGGCATCTTCTTTGGAGACTTTCCAGAATTGAGCCGCCTTCTCGCGTAAGAGCTCCATCAGAGCGTTGGCTGCCCGGTAAACCGCCTGGCCTTCGATGTGAGTGCCTCTCTGGCCGCGGACCCCTTCATCATAGGGGCCGTCGGTGCCGGTGGCGTCGATGCGGACAAGCTCCGGATCGACTCCCAAGACTTCGGCAGCGACCTGCCGGTGCATCGTATAAGCGCCGACTCCCACGTCGCGCACCGCGGTCGCCAGCCGGAGCGACCCATCCGCTTCTAAAAAAATCTCCGCGCTCGATTCGCCGCTGCCGATGTGCCGGTCTCCCAGGGCGAGGCCGCGGCCGATAAGAATATTGGGCTTGGAAGGGCGAGGCTTGGCTCTTTGCCAGCCGGTGATCTGCCGGAGCCGCTTGAGGACCTCGACCCCGCGCGGGTCCCGCAGGGGCTCGTCGGTGGGCCGCGTATCTCCCGGCCGGAGGACGTTTCTGAGCCGGAACTCCAGCGGATCGAGCCCCAGCTTCTCGGCCATCATGTCCATGTGGCTCTCCACGCCGTAGAGCGTCTGCACTTCGCCGGGAGCGCGAAAAAATCCGCACGGCACCTGATTGGTGTAGACGATGTAGCCGGCCATGCGCGTATGCGGGGTGCGGTACGCCCCGGCCAAAAGGAGCGTGCCGTTCATGCCGTTTCTCGGGGTGCGCCCGCCGTAGGCGCCGCCGTTGTAAAAGACCTTTCCGTCCCAGGCCCAGAGCCGGCCGTCTTTTTTGACCCCGGTACGAAGCGTGACGACCGCGGCGTGGCGCGGCTGGCCGTCCATCAGCTCTTCGGAATAGCTCTCCACGTACTTCACTGGTTTTCTCGCCGCCTTGGCGAGGTAATAGAGGCAGATGATGTCGTCGTAGCTCAACTTGCCGCCGAAAGAGCCGCCGGTGGACAGAGGATGCACCATGATCATCTCTTCAGGAAGATCGGCGTGCCGGGCGAGCGATTTTCTCACCGCGAAGGGGGCCTGATGGCAATGCCAGATCGCGACCCGCCCCTGCGCGTCCACGTCCACCACCCCGCCCCGGGGTTCGATGAAGGCCTGGTGGACCATCTGGGTGCGGAACGTATTCTCAAAGATCTCGTCCGATTCGGCGAAGCCCTGCTCGACATCTCCCTTGCTCCCCCGCTCCACCGAGCGGACGTTTTTCAACGACGGTTCTTTGTTCATCCCTCTATAATTGGCGTAGTCGGGATGGAGCAGCGGGGCCTCCGGCTTCATGGCGTCCAAGGGATCGAAGACCGCAGGCAGCTCTTCATACTCTACCTCGATCAGCCCGAGGGCCTCCTCCACCGTTTCCCTGTCCACGGCCGCGACGCCCGCGACCTTCTCGCCGATGTAGAGCACGCGGTCGCGCGCCAGGACGGTTGCGTCTTGGAGGGTCAAACCTTCCAGGCGGGGGGAGACGTCCTTGCCGGTGATGACGGCTTTGACGCCGGGGTGCCGGCGGGCCCGGGTAGGATCTATGCGGAGGATTCTGGCGTGAGCATAGGGGCTCCGGAGAAAGCCTACCCAGAGAGCGTCCGGGCGACTAATGTCGGCAAAGTAAAGGGCGCGCCCGGTGACTTTGCTTACGCTTTCTACCCGGGGCAAGGCCAGGCCGATCGCGCTGGTTTTCGTGTTGTCTCTTTTTGGAATCGCCATGGCGCACCACTAACATATTGGCTAACCCGTCGTCAATTCAGGCGGCGCGGTTCCGCAAACTTCATTGACTGCGACCGCCCGCTTTGCTACCTTTCGTTACAAATCAGCGATACAAGCGGAAGGAGACTCCCATGTTGCCTCAAGAGCAGAATGAACTTCTCTGCCGGACCGGTCCGGGCACTCCCGGCGGTGAGTTGCTGCGCCGTTATTGGCAGCCCGTGGGCACCTCAGCGGAGATTGCGCCGGGGGGAAAGCCCAAAGAAGTGAAGGTGATGGATGAAGAGCTGGTGCTTTTCCGCGACGATCAGCGGAGGCCGGGTCTGCTGGGACTTCACTGCTCCCACCGTTTGACCTCGCTGGCCTACGGCCGGGTCGAGGACGGTGGAATCCGATGTCCTTTTCACGGCTGGCTCTACGATATAGAAGGGAGATGCCTCGAACAGCCTGCGGAGCCGGAGCCGTACGGGGAAAGAGTCCGGCATCCTTCCTATCCCTGCCAGGAGTTGGGCGGGCTCATCTTCGCCTACATGGGGCCGAAGGATAAGATGCCGCTTTTGCCGCGTTACGAGCTTTTGACGCGCGAGGACGGCAGCCGGAAGGCCGATTACTACTTCATCAACAGCAACTATCTCCAAAACGTAGAGGGAGCGGTGGACACGGTCCACTTTTCCTATTTGCACATGGACAATTGGTCCAAAGTCAAGAAGCGCGTCGCTTCCATGCCTAAGCCGAAGATCGAGTTTTTAGAGGCCGAATATGGAATCTGGCAGAAGTCCCGGCTCCCCAATATGACCGAGGGGACCGTGGGGTTGACCTACGCTCATTTTTTCATGCCGGCGGGCTTCTTCAGGATCGAGACCCATGGCCGGAGGGGGCTGACCCGCAAGTTCCAGTCCTGGTACGTACCGATCGACGACACGCACACGAAGCGCTTCCAGGTGGGCTTCGTGCCGTTGGGAGAGGACCGCCAGCCGTACGTATGGCCGCCGGACCGGGACTACGTCCAGCCCGGGCCGGAAAACGATTATTTTCGGAACTACGAGGAGGTGGATACGATCTGCGGTATTTCCGTGAACGCGCCCGGAACGACGGTGAAAGGATTTTTGGTCCAGGACAATATGGTGAACGAGAGTCAAGGAGAGATCGCCGACCGCGCACAGGAGCACCTCGGAGCGCATGACAAGGTCTTAACGGCGATGCGCGTCATGATGCTGGTCGCGATCGACGATATGCGCAAGGGGCGTGATCCCAAACACATCATCCGGGATCAGGCCCGGAATGAGATCGTCTATGTGGGAGGGAAGGAAGAGCTGGAGCTCGCCTGATGCGCGCTGCGGCGGTTGCGCGGTGCTTCACACGTCGTTTAGGATTTGCTGGGTTTCCCGTCGAGGCCTCACGGACCAGGATCTTTCCATATGATTCAGGCTAATCGTGGCAGTGTAGATTCGCGTATGCGGGGCCTTCGTCTATCGCAAGTAATCTAACCGGGAGGAAGACCGATGGCGCAAGCTGATGCAGTGAAGAACAGACAGATAGAGATGGTGCGGCAAGCCGTTGAGCGGTGGCGCCGCGACGTCGAGGGCCGCGTGGTTGTGGTGACGGGCGGCGCCCGGGGCATCGGAAAGTCGATCGTGGAAGGATTGTTGAAGGCGGGAGCCAAGGTGGCGGCTGCGGATAAGACGTGGGATGGGGCGGATGAGCTTCGCGCGCAGTTGGAGTCCTCCGGACAAGGGATGGCCGTCCAGATGGACGTGACTGATGATGGTCAGCTTGACTCCGCCTATGCTGCGGTGACCCGGCGATTCGGGACAACCGACGTTTTGGTGAACAACGCCGGCCTGGTCTCGGAGACGCTATTTCATCCTACCGGTCGCGTGAAAACGCTCGATACAAAGGACAGTGACTGGGAGGCGATGTTCAAGGTCAATGTGTTCGGCACGGTCAAGGTGATTCGCCGGTTCATTCGGCCCATGCTTGAGAAAGGGCGCGGCAGCATCATCAACATGGTGTCGAGCGGCGTGCTTCCGATCTGCGCAGGGGGAGGATGGTTTGGCCTTCGCCCGTGGACGGTTGAAATGCCCTATCAGGCCACAAAGGCGGCGCTCATGGCGCTGACGTTCTACTTGGGGGACGAGGTGCGCGGCCAAGGGATAGCCGTCAACGCGATCATGCCCGGGCATACCCGCGCATCGTGGTTCGACGCCACCGCCCGCGCGTGGAAGGAGCGGGGACAGGTTTACGGCGTCCGGCCGGTGGTAGCGGAGCACCTGGTACCGATCACGTTGTTTCTCGCCGCGCAAGACGGGCGAGAAGTTACGGGCATGCTCTACTCTGTGCCTGACTGGAACTATGACCATGGCTATGGAAATTACGCAGCTTGGGCGGACTATTCCCTGCCCGCAGACTTGGAAGAGATGTACAGCAAAGCCGACGCAGGGACGCCGCACTCCAGGAGTGCAAGGCGCCTCAACACGCCTGGAATGCAGCGCTCTTAATGCTTCCCGCTATTTTTTCTCTCTCAAAACTTCCTGAATGAACCTGTTGATCGGTTCCATATCCATCCACTCCGCTTTCTCGGGGATCATATATCTGACTCCCTCCACACGGCGGACATCAGCCGATACCATATCTTTCGGGATATCGGTTCTGCGGGAATCCGCACTTTTACTTACTCGCTGGTAGGCAATCTGCCCCTCGCGAGAGAGGAGCCAATTAATGGCAACCCGAGCCGCATTGGGATGAGGCGCTTTGTTAATCAGTCCGATGGTGCCGCTGCCTCCACCCACGGCAGTTCCTTCCTTAAAGGCTTTCGGACTGAACGCATCCACGGGGAGACCCTGTTTCTTCGCGGCGTCTACTTCATCGGATAAACCTGCGGAGAAAACGATAGCGTATTTGCCGGAGGCGAGCCAGTCGGCGAGCTGGCGGCGGTCGCGGCTCAAGGTCACGTCCATCTCGGTAAGGAGACGGCGGAGAAACTTGGGGCCAAGTTCCGGGTGGTAATAGACAAATCTTAGAGGGTTCTCAACACCGGGCCGCGTTGGATCATAGATGGCTATCTTTCCCTTGAACGGAGGACTCAGGAGGTCCCAAAACGAGTTAAGCTCCTTTGGGTTGACGAGCTTTGTGTTGTAGAAAAAGTAAGACTGCAATACGCCGTTAGACACGAAGAGATATTTTTTCTCTTTGTCAACGTATTCGTGCTTGCCGTCTAACCAGTGCGACTCGTCGACCACCTCGGGCAAAATCAGATTCGGTGGGATAGGGTCGAGAGCATTCGCTTTATAGAGGTTGACGTAGCCCGTAGAGGCGCTGCCAAGATAGAGGTCCCAGAGGTACTTTCCCGCCCTCCGTTCAGTAAGGATTCGAGGGGCAAATCCTGCTAAATTCGCGGCGGTCGCTGCGATGGGTTTAATTTCTGGGTACTTTTTGTGAAAAAATTGAGTGAAAATTACATCGTAATCCCGAGCCGTAACGAAGGTCACCTCTTTTTCCTGCCTGGCAGCCTGAAGGGTCTTTTCCCACTCGGCTTCCCAGCCCGGTTTTGATTCGGCAGCGTCGGCCAAACTCGTTTGATTTAGGACGAACGTCCCGGGCATGAGCGCCAACAGATTGAGCAAGAAGGAGAGAACTGATCGTGTCATGGACCCCTCTGCTTTTTTCCAAACTCACCTTCTTTCACCGCCTCCGCGAAATAGTTTTGCCGATACCAGTCCGCGATCTCGCCGCCCGTCGTTAGCCACACCCCTTTGTGGCTCGTGATGTACTTGAGCGACTTGTCCAGCCATTTGATGCGCGGCGGCCGGCCGGTCAGGTAGGGATGAACCGCGAGCGAGATCATGCGGGCGCCCTTCTCCGCTTCTTCGTAGAGCGTGTCAAAGTGCTCGCAGGCGTAGCGATACAGGTCGTCGGCATGCCAAGACCACTGGAGGAAGCCGCTGATATCGCTGATGTTGCTGTAGGGCAACGCCACCAGGTGGCCGCTGCGCGCCTTGACCGGGAAGGGCAGCTCATCCGCCGCCCAGTCCGCGAGATAGCTAAAGCCCGCCTCCACCAGCAGGTCCACGGTGTTCGGAGTCTGCTGGCGTCCGGGTCCCAGCCATCCCTGGGGAGCGGTGCCCGTAGAGTCCTTGATGATCTTCGCTACTTCGCCGATCAGTTGTCGTTCGGCTGCCTCATCCAGACCGACCAGCTGCTGGGAATTGGTCATGCCGTGGCCCATCCATTCCCAGCGCCGCTCCACGCCTGCTTCCACCACCGCGCGCTCGAACCGGCACACCTCCGCGTTGAGGGCCACGGTGGCTCGGGCTCCGTACTTGTCCAGCACGTCCATGATCCGCCAGACGCCTACACGGTTCCCGTAGTCCCGCTCCGCGTACGCGTGCAGGTCCACCCGGCCGGGCGTGTGACTGGCTTGCCCCACCCGGTCCGGCCGAAAGTGCTCGATGTTGGGAATCAGCCACACCGCGATGCGAGCATCATGCGGCAGCTTCAAGGCCGGCCGCTGAGGCAGCGGCCAGAACGGGTAGCGCGTGTTTTCCATGATTAACTCCCCCAGGACGAAGTATTCAGCCTAGCGTAGCAGCAAAGGGACGGACTGAGCCTTATCCCCAATTTGGTAGGGAAAGTATCCGATAATCGGCTGTGATGTCAAATATGAAAGCGCTACGGCCCGCAAGCTTTTACTGCTCTTCGTCTCCCGATTTGTCGGAGTCAAATTTTCGCCGTTCGACGGTGAGCTCACGGTCGAACCGTCCTGGCGGCACGCTGGTAGAGCAGGTCGTGTCGCCGAGTTGTCCGAGGTAGCGCTGATTGGGGGTTAACGCTTCGGGTGAGAGAAGCGTTTCTTCAGCGTCCTTCTCAACCCAAGGGTTAGCTCAGCTTGCGGAATTTGTGCTCAGTCTGGACTACGGTTTTGTGAGCTGCTGCCTTTTACCGACCGGCACCTTCGTCAACTGGATTACCAACCGCAAGGCTTTGTTGACCGCTTCCGCGTTATTTTCAAAAGCCTTGGCTACATCCGGGGCTAATAGGACTAAGTTCGTCCCAGCCCGATACCGCTCCGCGTACTTCCCTCTGACCCCTCCCTTGAGCAGCTCGTGCAAGTCATATTCGGGACGTAGCTCGTCGTCCATCTCACTTTTTCGTTTCTTCTTCATAAGCCTCTTTCTCGGCCCGGGTCAGTTCCCGTGCGCTAATGATACGACTCCATTCCTCGCGCTCTGTATGGGCCACCATCACGAGACGGCGGCGATTGGACATACCAACTGTGATGTATCGGTCCTCTGCCACCGAGTGGTCTGGGTCAGGCACAGTGGTCCCCAGTGAATCGCCGAAAACCGTCGCAGCTTCGTTGAATGAAACCCCATGCTTGCGAAGGTTCTTTGCCGCCTTTTTCGGATCCCACTCGAATTCCACGGGCAAAACGTAGCAGCTTCTCTCTTCTTTAGAAAGCCTACCACTATTAGCGATCGGTCTGAAGCGAAAGGTGCTTGCCCAGTTGACGGCATATCAGATCTGACATATACTTTTTCTCAGTGAGCCCGAGCGACAAACCTCTTGTCTGGTTGCACGGAGAAATTAAAACCCCACCTTTCTCCCAAGCTGCCAGAGTGGAGGCGGGATATCTACTGCGACGGTTGCAGAGGGGCGAGATGCTTGGAATGCCGCACTCCAGGCCCATGCCGGCCATTGGACTGCGGTGCCATGAGTTGCGCATCAACGACGCCGACGCCACTTGGCGCATTGTGTACCGAATCGACTCGGATGCCATCGTAATCTTGGAAGTCTTTAGCAAAAAGACCTCGAAGACACCGTGGGCCGTCGTTCAAGCATGCAAGAGAAGACTTAAGGAGTATGAAGATGCGTGAAGAAAAGAAGAGACGATTGGAAACTAAAGGCTGGAAGATCGGAGGCGTCAAGGAGTTTCTCCGGCTTTCCGACGAGGAGTCCGCATACATCGAGCTCAAAATACGGCTCGCCGAAGGTCTGCGAGAGCGCCGACACCGGAATCGCCTTTCCCAAGCGAACCTTGCAAAGGTGCTCAAATCGAGCCAGTCGCGCATCGCCAAGATGGAAGCGGGTGATCCATCGGTTTCGCTGGACCTGTTGATCCGGTCTCTCCTCGCTCTCGGAACCTCAGACCGCGAGCTTTCCAGAATCATCTCCACTTCGCGGGCTGCCTGAGCCACCGAACGCTAAGGCTGAGCGGCGCTCCAAGCGCCGGTCTCAAGCCGAGGGTTAGGCACGAGGCACCTTTTAGGATGATGCCCTTAGCAGGGCTCGCTCAAGCGGCCGGGGCACTTCGAGGCGATAGAAGCGGTCCGCCGAATATCCATAGTCCTCACCACTTTCATCAACTACCCGTAGATAGCCATGCGATTCCGCCTCTTCGTCAGGAATGACCCGGTAAAGTTTTCCTACTTCGAGAGAAGCCTCGTACTTCCTGTTGTTGATGCAAACCGCAAAATATCTTTCTTGTTTGGCTTGTTTCTTCATAGCTAATCCAGTAAGGGAAACTTTATTTTGAGTTCCTTTCGTCCGATTCCGTGAGCTTCGTACCAATGTACCTCAGCGGTATGAATTGTGCATCTATGAGGCGGACCCGGGCGACCCCCTTCAATTTTCTCCACCGGCCCCTGCCATAGCGTTTGCGTAGTCGGGCAAGCCCGCGAATGCCTCGGCCAAGCACGATCGGCTGAATGTCTCGAATCTCCTCGATGAGTTCAAAATCCATTGACCCCGCATAGAATCACCCTTTCACCAAAAGTTCCAGCGCTTGCCTAACGTCACGGGTGAGCCGCGCGAGTCTTGCAAACGTCGGACTCAAACCGGGGTTAGGCAGGAAAATGTCTGTTCAAAGCCTAGCTCAGTGCAGCACTATTTCTTCTTTCCGGGGGCGTCCTCCGGATTAAGGAAATTAATCCCCCAAGGCCCCGTCCCATGGAGTTGGAGTACTGCTTCCCCGTTTTTAGTGTAGGCGTACATCGGCATCCCAGGAGGAATCATGACGGCGTCGCCCGGCTTGTGTGCCTTGGCCTTCGCGGCGTCGAATTTGTCTCCCATCGCGAAGTAGAAAGTCCCCGAGATGACGGTTACGCGCTCAAACACCGGATGCGTGTGGACGCCGATCTTCAAGTTCGGAGGAAGCTTGAGGCGGAAAGTAAACGGTGCGGCCGCTTTCAGATCACCTTCAATTACGGCGATTTTCGCGCCAGGCCCTACCGACGGAGCGTCAGACCACTTGAGTTGGGATGATACGACCGAAATGAAACCGGGCCCCTTATCATGAGAATCCGCCCAGGCGGCTGGTGCCGTAAGCGATCCCACCGCTAACGTTACCAAAACTAGAACACTTTTAAACGCGTTCATCTTCATCTTTGCCTCCTTTGCTTCGCATCGAAGCGAGCTTTGTTCGGGGCCACTGGAACATTGGTCAGCTTTGGCACCGGCCCCGGCGCGGTGCCGGTCAGCGGCCGGCACCGCCGATCCGCTGCAGTGGCGGGTTCGGCGCTACGCCACCATGCGCTCGAGCTCCGCGCCTCTGCCTACTCCTGCCAAGATATCATCGACTCGGCAGAGCACGCCGTCCGGGTGCGTCTCAACCAACTGATACAGAATAGGGAATCCCAGGAGGATCCCTCACACTGACTATCGGGTGACCGGGACAGGCATGATGGCAAAACCGATAGCGATTCCGAGGGCAAGGATTACTGCAGCCATGATGATGGCAACCGAGATGTTTCCTTTCTTGATCTCCTCCCACTCATCGATCGGAGTCAGCCAGTCAACGACCCGTAATAAGATCCCCAGGCCGAAGGCCAGCGATACAGCACCAACAACTCCCCATCCTATTGCAGTCAGATAATCAATCAACACACGCGCCATCCGTTTTCCTCCTCATACCAACTTATACGTGTCCGCCGACGCCAGGATCACCGCTCGTGAAATGAACCGGCCCGCAAGACACATGCTCACGTGATAGGTCCAAAGGATCCCGCCCCGATGAACGCGGTCCTGGATGAATCCGACAGAATCCTCGTCACGGCTCACTCCGTCGTCTCCATCGAACGTCCTTCACGATGCGCCGAACTAGTGAGTATATGGACGGCCAGATAGCACGTCCAAGCCTACTTGTCGAAAACTCCAAAATCTAGCCAACTATCCACCACGTACTCGCTCTGTGTCAACCGCTGTCCCGCCGTGCTATACGGCCAGCAGCGTATCCCGATATTGGCCCGCGCGGTATAGCACGATACCGGCCCACAGACCATTGCTTGGGTGTCATTTCACACACTTGGCACTTGGGGTCAGGTCTTGTCTCTTGATTCTGCTGAAAAACCCTCCTATGCCTTCTTTCTTTTTGGTTTAGGCCGTTGGCGGGTGAGCCGCAGTTTATAACGGGTATCGACTTTCCACTCCACCATCTCTCCGGGCTTGATATCGATGGCGGCGGCCAGAGGGAGGGGCAGATTCACATAACACTGGGAGATGCCCTTTTTGCGCCGGATGGCTTGAATCTTGGTAAGATACTGCATGGATGTATTCTAGTTAATTAAATAGATGTTGACAAGCTTCCCCTCTGTCCTTATCCTGCCTCCATGAGCTTAAAACCCATCGATCCCCAAAGAAGCTTCTATCATACAAGTTATCTCTGTGGCGAGCTGTTTGGAGCCACCAACCGCTACCGGCTGTTTCGGGAGCGGATCTTGCCGACGCTATTAATGCTTCGACCCAAGTTAGAGTCTGTATACTGTGAGGGGAACGGCAGGCCTGCCACCGATCCTGTAATGCTGGCGGGGGTAACGCTGTTGCAGTTCATGGAGAAGGTGCCCGATCGGGCGGCCGCCGAGCATGTGGTGTTTCATCTAGGCTGGAAGTATGCGCTGGATTTAGAGCTTACCGATTGCGGGTTTCACCCCACGGTGTTGGTCTATTTTCGGGATCGGCTGGAAGAGAAGGGAGCGGAGCGGGTGATTTTTGATTGCGTGTTGGAGTTGCTCGTGGAGCTAGGGTTAGTGAAGAAAAGAGGCAAGCAGCGGCTCGATAGCACGCATATCTTGGGGTACGTCAAGGAGATGAGCCGCTTGGAGTGCGCGGTCGAGACAGTGCGGTTGGCGTTGAAGGATTTGGAGCAAGCTATGGGTAGGGGTAAGCGGCCTGAGTTTTGGGGGAGGTTATGGGCGTTGTACGTGCAGAGTGAAGTGGATTGGCGGTTAGGCAAGGCCGAGCGCGACAGTCGTTACCGCCAGTGCGGCCAAGATATGAAAGAGCTTGTTGAGTGGATCGACAGAAATCATTCTAAGTTCAGTGAGCTTGAGGCGGTGAAACTTTTGCGGCGGGTCTTTTTTGAGCAGTTTGAGGTGGTGGAGGGAAAGCTTGAGGTGACTGCCAAGCGGCCGCCCCGATCGATACAGAATCCGCATGATCCTGACGCCCATTATGCGGATAAGGGGAAAAAACAGTGGGTGGGCTATAAGGTGCATGTGGTGGAGACGGTGGAGCCGAGTCAGCCAGCGAAGGTTAAAGGAGAAGCGGGGGAGCATTTTATTACCGAGATTTTAACCGGCGAGGCGGCCCAAGATGAGATGGCCGGATTGGCCGAAGTGCTCAAGGAGGAGGCCGAGCATCACGGGATCGAGCCTCAGGCGCTTTATGCCGACGCAGGTTATGTGACGGAGAGGACGTTGAGCGAAGCGGAAAAAGGAGCGATGGAGCTTTTGGGTCCTACCCGTCCTGATCCTCACCCGGGGCCCTACAACGCCGATGCTTTCTGTGTGGACATTGAGAAGCAGCAGGCGATTTGTCCTCAAGGAAACGTAAGCACCCAGTGGAGCCGGATTCGAGATGCCTATATGGGCACGGAGTATTATCGGATCGAGTGGGGAAATCAATGTGATCGCTGTCCAGTCCAAAAGCAGTGCACCCGCTCCAAGAGTGGGCGGCGGATTTTGGTGGTGGGACTGCGCCATGATCTGGTTGAGAAGCGGCGGGCGGAAATGAGAGCAGCGGACTTCTCTAAAAAGATGTATCCCAGAAACGGCGTCGAGGGGACACTGAGCGAGCTGGTACGGGGACACGGGCTAAGGCGGACCAAATATCGGGGCTTGAGTCGGGTGCGCTTGTCCCATTACTTGATGGGGGCGGCTTGCAATGTGAAACGATTCTTAAATCTTATGGCTTTTGAGATGGCCCGGGCCACTCCACAGCCAGCCTAGTGTCACCGAGCGGTGTCATCCACCGCTTGCGGACACTTTCACCAAGCAATTTTCTTCTTGGCAAGATCTCCCTTCGCCATTGCCCCAAATGTCGTTTCTAAAAGAGGGGGTTTTTCAGCAGAATCAGAATGTTATGTCTGACCCCAAGCCTGACCCCAAGCCCTACTCAAGGCAGGTCCAATCCCATTTCTTCTACATAATTCCTAATGTTTCTATTCTTGTCCGCTATGCCCTTACGGAGAAGCAAGATTTGGGAGAGCAGCCGCTGATCATTATTTTTCATAGCGATGCGCTCTGCTAACCCTAAATATTTTTTTGATCGCTTAAAACAGTAGGTTATCTTAAATTTCGCTGCGAGGTTATAATGTGCTTGCGCCAACTCGGTGATGTACTTGCCAGTCTTAAATTCTGAAATCGCAAGTTTGTAAAAGCGAATAGACTCCCTCTGGTCGATCATAATTGTTTTTCGGTCTTTACTTCTATACAAGAACCACTTTCCCAGTTTCCATCGTTTTATAAAGTGTATATTGCCAATCATATTCCGCATCCTTCCACCCCTAATAAAATCGACTTGGTCATGAAATAGTTTCGAGCTATACAAATCCGCAATTGCTGTGTAAATATGCCCTTTGAAGTAGTTATTTGTACTCGACCGTGCCAGCTCCAAGACAGTGTTTTGTAACTCTGTTATTTCTTTTTCCAATTCCTCCCTTTTCTTTGAAATGGCCTCGTACTCCTTCTTCTCTCTCTCAGTTGAAAAGTTAATCCACCGAAAAACATATGCGGATAGCAAAAGATTTTTCTGTCGATAAATTAACAATTCGAGCTGGGAACGAAGAAAGATACTTTTCCTTGCAAGCAAAAAGCCGCGGATATCCGTTTTCCCCATCGATTCGGCGGTAGTAATACCAGCGTCGACAATTTCCAGAAGTTTGTCATTTTGGGTTACAGCGTTGAGGATACCTATTAGGATCAGAATTGCATCCAATTGAATGGCTGAGTTCGTCGAAGAATAGAGTCGCCAAAGTAACGGCGTCGCTTCATCGATTTTATTAGCTGCAATAAGTCTCCGTGCCTCTTTTAAGTTATCCGATTCAGACATGGTATTTTCGACGCATTTTTAGGTCTGCGATACGCTGTTTTGTCTTGTTTACCACGAAGCGCCACATAAAAATTGGATCAAGAGGGAACCTGCGAAACCAACGTCGTTTCACTCTAGGGGAGCGAGCAATAAAATACTCATGGGAATATGCGAACGTAGAGCGATTAATTTCATGAATCCTGTCCTTTCCTATTTCCAAATAACCTCTTACGTTGTTAACCCAGCTGAAACACACAGCAACTTGCGGAGATAGCGGCATTCGCAATTCTACGTGTTTTTGTCCTAATCCTGGCGAGTAAGACCGTTGCCATTGCAGCTGAGAGTTGAACATGACACAAGGCGCATCAGAAGTTATGAACGAGTTCTCATTGGTGGCGCACAAAAAGGCAACATTCATTTTCGTTAGTATTTCTGTGACGCGCGGAATAGACTCGATAAGACTTATCTTGTGCGCGTCTTCCCGTCCTTGCTTCCACTCACGGGAAGTCTCGGGTGAGATACCGTGTGATTTCTCTAATTCCTCGATACGTTCAATGACTTGATCAATAAAGTTCTCGATATTCTCTTTTTGTTTGGTAGTCCTTTGTAGCATTGCAGCAATAAATACGCACAGGACTACGTGCTCATAATCATCAAGAGGAATGCGGTTTCTAATCTTCTTGTCAAAAACAGCGGCGTATTCACTTTCGATTTGGGAAAGAGTCTTTTCCAGAGTATAGTCTTTGTCACCGCCGCGTAATTTTAGAGTGTAAAAATCCGTTCCTGTAAGTATATTTTTCGGCGCTTTTCTTTTCCCCTTCCTTGTTCCTCGTTCAAAGATCCATA
>Ga0080064_1003215_pt1 | contig 24595 bp, 24 predicted proteins | sample Subgrocontami54m_FD_69260 | JGI IMG/M metagenome (GOLD analysis project Ga0080064, IMG submission 69260) | Subsurface groundwater microbial communities from S. Glens Falls, New York, USA - GMW46 contaminated, 5.4 m (SPADES assembly) (version 2) ...
ACGATGCAAGCCTGCGGGAGGACCTGCCGCGGCGAGCGCGGGGGGGGGGGGGGCGTGGGGAGCGGGGGGGGAAGGGGGCGGGGGGGGGGGGAGGGTGGATCCGATTGCCGGTGGCGCAAAAAAACACCCCCCTCCCCAACCCTCCCCCACAAGGGGGGAGGGAGCGGAGTCTCTCCACCGCGTGCCCTCTTCACTCATCATGCACCGCCGCCTTGCGCCTGTGCTTGGCGCTTTCCTCTTCAACGAAAGCGATGTCCTGATCGAAAACGATGCGGGATTCGCCCGCCAGCGCGACAAAGCGCTTGCCGCGCGCGCGGCCGATCAAGGTGAGGTTGGCCTTGCGGGCGAGATCGACGCCCCAGGCGGTGAAGCCCGACCGCGAGATCAGGATTGGAATGCCCATGCGGATGGTTTTAATCACCATCTCCGATGTCAGCCGTCCGGTCGTATAGAATATCTTGTCGTCCGGGCGCACGCGGTGCTGCAACATCCAGCCGGCGATCTTGTCCACGGCGTTGTGGCGCCCGACATCTTCCATATAGACCAGCGGCTTGTCGCCCTGCGCCAGCACGCAGCCATGGATGGCGCCGGCCTCGAGATAAAGCGAGGGCGTCGTATTGATCTTGTTGGTCAGCGCATAGAGCCAGGACGTGCGCAATTCCGCGTCCGGCAGCTTCACGTTTTCCAGCGCTTCCATCAGGTCGCCGAACACGGTGCCCTGGGCGCAGCCGGATGTCTGCACCTTCTTCTTCAGCTTCTTCTCGTAGTTGGTTTTGCGCTTGGTCCGCACCACGACGACGGCAAGCTCTTCGTCATAGTCCACGCCGGTGATGACGTCGTCCGCCCGCAGCATGTTCTGATTCAGCAGATAGCCTGTGGCGAGATATTCGGGATAGTCGCCGATGGTCATCGCCGTCACGATCTCCTGGGAATTGAGAAAGATCGTGAGCGCGCGCTCCACCGTCACCGATGTCTCGATCGCCGCTCCCGTTTGATCGATGCCTTTGACGCGCTCGGTCAGCCGCGGATCTTGCGGATTTGGGCGGATGAGATAGCCGTCGTCATTTTTCGATGCGCTCATGGACCAATTCTAGCAGAAAAATCGCACGCCCATATGGGCCATTCGCAGCAGGTTCGGCGAAGGTATGAAAGCGCGGATGCCTTTCAGCGGCCCACGGCGGCGGCATTCGCGCGGTTGATGCCGAGCGCCAATATCCGGTTCAGCAGCTCGCGATACTTGATGCCGTCATGCTCGGCTGCGTGGGCGAATTCCTGGCTCTTGGCAATCTCAGGGTTTGGATTGGCTTCGATGAAATAGGGGATGTTGTCCGCAGAGAGGCGGAAATCGACGCGTGCATAGCCGTCGATCTCCAGCGTGCGGCAAATACGTTTCGCCATCTTCTTGATGCGCGCCTGGACTTCCGGTGACATATCCTTCGCCGGACCATGCAGAATGCCGTGCCGCTCCTGATAGTCGGGATTATGCTTGACCTTCGCGGTGGCGATGCGGCTCGCCCCACCCATGTTGCCGAAATCGAGCTCCCAGACCGGCAGCACCCGCAGCCGCTCGTTGCCGAGAACGCCGACATAGATTTCCCGGCCTTCGATGTATTGCTCGGCGATCGCGGCGGTGCCGATGCGGTCATGGATAAAGGTGACGCGCTCGGCAAGCTTTTCATCGGTATCGACCACGGAGGCCTGCGCGATGCCTTCGGACGCATCTTCGCTCAAACTCTTTACGATGAGTGGAAGGCTGAGGCGCGCCGGCCGCTTGACCTTTCGCCCGATGGGGAAAACCGCGAAAGCCGGCACCGGCACGCGGTGATAGTGAACGAGCTTCTTGGAAAGGTCCTTGCCGCGCGCGAGCATCATGCCGCGCGGATTGCATCCGGTGTAGGGGATGCGCATGAGCTCGAGATAGCTCACGACGTTCTGGTCGTAGGTGGTCTCGCCGTGGAACTCCTCGAGCAAATTGAAGACAACGTCCGGCTTCCATTCATCGATCGCGTCGCGGATCGGTTTCAACTCGTGTTGCACGCCGAGAGCGCGAACTTCATGCTTCGCGCGGCGCAGCGTCGTCACCACGTCATATTCGGTCTTCCAGACGTTGACCTCCTGCTCGCTATAACCCTTCGAGGAATCCGGAGGCACAAGGTCCGGATGCATCAGCACCAGGACGCGCAGCGGCTTCATAACGCAAATGACCGTCGTGACGGGCTGTAGAGGGAATGCACGGTTCTGGCCGTCAGCAGGACGGTGAATTCCGTTCGAAGCCGCCGCTCGGGGCCCGCGGCGCGCAGCTTGAGCGCGCGGCAGCGTGCAATCATTTCGTCCAGGACCGCGTCCATGGTCAACTGATATTCCCCTGTCGCCTTCGATACGCTCTCTCTGATCTTCGAGCGGTGCTTCCGAAGAAACGCGGCCGCTGTCGGGCGCCGGCTGTGTTTTGGATCACTGGAAAAAATGCGGCGGAGATCCTTGTCATAGGCCTTCCGCGAATCAACGACGTATAAAGCCTGCTTCTTCTTGTAATGCTCGGCAAGAGTGCGATTAAGACGGGTCACCGGATCGACTTTGCGCCGGCGTGTCAGCGTCGGGCGTTCGGTGGCGATCTCCTTCATCAACTGGTCGACATATTCGAGCTTCTTCAACGCCGGCCAGCCCGCATAGCGCTTGCGCCAGTTGAAGCGCGGCGTCAGCCAGACGGCGAAGGTTTCCGCGAAATCCTCATCGGGATGGCTCTGCGCATACCAGAGGCGCAGATGCTGGACGTAGCGTTTGCTGCGCGGATTCGGCCGGTAGTGTTTCGGATAGGGCGTGGATGACGGGCCGAACAATTCTTGCCAGCGGCGGCGGCGCTGGAGCTGGAAGGAATGCTGGATCACATGACCGGCTTCGTGACGGAGAATGCGCATGCATTCCGGCACTGTGCCTCCTTCAACATCGATGATCTTCTTGCGCTCCAGGTGCATGAGCCGCGGATGCGCCAGATAAAAAGGGATCGCGATCCCCGGCGTGGTGTCCGGACTGAACCATTCGTCCGAGAGCCAGGCATGCGGCCTTACCTGAATTCCGCGCTTACCAAGTTCGTCATGCAGATCGCGCAGGCACCGTTCGAGCCAGGTGCCTTCCACCGTGACCTTGAGGTTCTTGAGACGTAGCTGGAGGAGGTCTTCCTCGGCCAGGGAGGCCCAAGCAAATCGGCGCGGCATGGCGGCTTCGGACCTGGCAACGGAACACTGTTGCGATGGTGTCATGCCGGGCGGGCGGCGACAACTCCGGCGGCCGGTCCTGGGCGGAGGGCGGGGCTCGGCGTCACCCAGATCCCTGGAATAGCGGGCCGCATCAGAGCTTTTGCCGCCCTGCCGCAGGCCATTGAGCCGGCAAGGGCTTCCGGAACACTCGAAACGTTCCGCCCCAGGTTAGGGCCTCCGGGGCGAGCGGGTTTCAACTGGTCTTGCCGCCGCGGTGAAAGCACATATGTCCGAGGCGCAAGCATGAATCGGTTTTGCCTATAACTTGATCAGGAGCTTTGTATGGACGAGCGCACGACGAAAATTTCAGAACCTGGGCGCGCGGCCGGAAAGGCGGGTCCGCTGTTCCAGCCCTACAAGCTCGGCTCTTTCAACCTCCCGCACCGCGCCGCAATGGCGCCGCTGACCCGCTCGCGTGCCGGTCAGCCGGGCAACGTGCCCACCCCTCTCGCGGCCTGCTATTACGCGCAACGCGCTTCGGCGGCGCTCATCGTCAGCGAAGCGACGCAAGTCTCCATGCAGGGCCAGGGCTATGCCTGGACGCCCGGCATTCACAGCCGCGAACAGATCGAAGGCTGGCGGCGCGTGACCAAGGCGGTGCACGACGCCGGCGGGCTGATCTTCAATCAGCTCTGGCACGTCGGGCGCATTTCCCATCCGGCGTTGCAGCCCGACAACATGCTTCCGGTCGCGCCATCGGCGATCACGCCGAAGGGGGAAGCCTTCATCGAAAATGAGCACGGCGAGGGACAGATGGTTCCGTTCGTGCGCCCGCGCGCGCTGGACATCGAAGAAATGCCCTACATCGTCGCGCAATACGAGCGCGGCGCGAAGAATGCGCAGGCCGCGGGGTTCGACGGCGTGGAGATTCACGCGGCCAACGGTTATCTGCTCGACCAGTTTATCGAGTCGGGCACCAACCGTCGCACGGACCTCTATGGCGGGCCGGTTGAAAATCGCGCGCGGCTGCTGCTCGAAATCGCCGAGGCGCTGACGCGGATCTGGGGACCGGACCGCATCGGCGTGCGGCTCTCTCCGCTCGGCACGTTCAACGACATGTCCGACGATAATCCGGAAGAGACGTTCGGCTATGTCGCGGAAAAGCTCAGCGACTTCGGCTTCGCCTATCTGCACATCGTCAACCCCGCCGCGGCGGCGTTGGAGAAAGGCCAGGAGCCGGAAGCGAAGGCGATGCGGATGGTCGAGCTGATCCGCAAGAAATATCGCGGCACGCTGATGATCGCCGGCGGCTTTAATCGCGACACCGCCGAGCAATGGCTCGAACAGGGCAGGGCGGACCTGATCGCGTTCGGCCGGAAATTCCTGGCCAATCCGGATCTGCCGGAACGATTGCGCTCACGCGCGCCGCTCAATAAGGACGATCCCTCCACCTATTATGGCGGCGGCGCGAAGGGTTACACGGATTACCCGAGTCTTGCCCAGGAACGGGGCGAGCAGCCGAAAGCCTGCATCGATGAGTCGTGGCGCTGACGCTACGATTGGGCGGTTATTAATGCGGCAGGAAAGCGCGGCCTTCGTTCGATGCGCCGACGATTTCCTCGACCTCGGTCCGATACAGCGCCTCCAGACCGGATCGCGTGAGTATCTGTTCGACCGGCCCTTCGCCGACCCGTGACCCGTCGCGCAGCAGCATCGCACGGTTTGCGTAGCGCAGCGCCTGGTTGGGGTCATGGGTGGTGAACAAGACGCCGTGGCCGGAAGCAGCGAGCGCGCGTATCTCGCGCATCACCTTTCCCTGGTTGCCGAAATCGAGGCTCGCGGTCGGCTCGTCGAGCACGATGAAATGCGGCTCCTGCGCCAGCGCGCGGGCCAGCAGGGCGAGCTGGCGCTCGCCGCCGGAGATCATCGTATAGGGCCGGCTCGCAAGCTGCGAAATACCGAAGCGGTCGAGCACGGCCCGCACCACGGCGCGGTCTTGCTCCGTGTAGCCGCTGAACAGATTGCCGTGGGCGGTGCGGCCCATCAGCACCACCGTTTCGACGGTGAACGCAAAAGTTGCCGCGTGCGATTGCGGAACATAGGCCATCAGCCGCGCGCGCTCCTGGATCGAGCGGGCGGAAAGCGGCCTGCCGTCGAGCCGAACCTCGCCCGCCTTCGGCGCCAGCAGCCCGAGCAGGGTCTTCAGCAATGTCGTCTTGCCGCCGCCGTTCGGCCCAAGCAGCGCCAGCACCTCGCCTTTGCCGAGCGTCACATCGAGGCCGGTGCCGACGACACGATCCGCATATCCGATGGTGAGATTGCGCCCTTCGAGGATCATTTCATGACCACGTCTTCTGCACGCTGGTGAGCAGCCAGATGAAGAAGGGCGTGCCGATGACGGCCGTCAGGATGCCGAGCGGGATTTCCACCTGCGCCATGGTGCGCGCCAGCGTGTCGATCAGCAACAGAAAGCCGCCACCGAGAATCGCCGCGGTCGGCAACAGCCGCGCGAAATCAGGGCCGACCAGTGAGCGCGCCAGGTGCGGCACCACCAGCCCCACCCAGCCGATGATGCCGGCGGCGGCGACGCTGGCCGATGTCACGAGCGTTGCCGCGGCGACGATGATGATACGCAAGGGCCCGGTGGCAACGCCGAGCGCGCGTGCTTCTTCGTCCGGTAGCGACATCACGTTCATGCGCCAGCGCAGCGCCAGCAATACGGCCGTGCCGAGGAAGACGGGGCCGAGCAGCGGCAGGAGGTCGGAGACGGTGGTCGCGGCAAGACTGCCGAGCAGCCAGAAGGTCATCGCCGGAAGCTGGTTGTAGGGATCGGCGAGATATTTCACGAGCCCGACGCCGGCCCCGAGCAGCGATCCGATCACGACGCCCGTGAGCACGAGGACGAGGATGGGATCGCGCGACCGCACCGCCGAACCGATGACATAGACCGCGATCACCGCGGCTAGGCCGCCGATGAAAGCGAAGAGCTGGATGGCGAAGACTCCGAGCGCGAGATAGATGCCGAGGACCGCGCCGAGCGCCGCCCCTGAGGACGCGCCGAGGATATCGGGCGACACCAGCGGATTGCGGAACAAGCCCTGGAACGCGGTGCCGGCAACCGCCAGCGCAGCGCCGACAAGAACCGCGGCCAGCACGCGCGGCCCGCGCACTTGCAGGATCACGCTTTCCACCGCCGCGGACACGTCAGGCTTCTGCCCGGTGATCTTGGCGAAGAGGACACTGACAAGATCGCCAAGCCCGACCGGATAACGGCCGACCGTAAAGGCAAGCAGCAGCCCGGCGATAAGAACGCCGACGGCGATCGCGAAACCGGGCAAGGCGGATTGCCTTGTCATCAAGCTCGCCCCGCGAGGACGTGGTCGATCTGCGCCTCCGTCGGCGTCACATGATAGAACGTCGCGTAAAATTCGCGGGTCAGCATCCGCAGATCTTCGGGGAAGAGGTTCGGATAGAGGATTTTCGCGAGCCACCAGAGGCCGATCAATCGGTTGACCGCGGGCGGGAAGTCCACCCAGCCGAACGGCATTTTTGGAGACAGATGCACGCGGCCATCCCGCACCGCCTTGAGCCCCGCCCAGGCCGGGTCGCTTCGCACCGTAGCGGCGAAATCCTGATCGATGGTGACGATGACGTCGGGATTCCATAGCAGGACCTGTTCTATGGAGACGTTGGCAAGGCCGCCCTTCTGGCCGGCAGCGGCGTTGCGGGCGAGCAGCTCGATTGTCTCGACGTTGATCGAGCCATCAAGCCCCGTCTCCAATCCCCGCGGCCCGCGCGCGTAATAGACACGCGGCCGGCTCGAAGCCGCAATCGGGTCGATGCGGGCCAGAATGGTTTTCATCGTGGCGTCGGCATAGCGCGCGAGCTTTTCACCGTCGTCACGCCGCCCAATCAGATCGCCAAGCATCCGGTAGTTTTCCGCGATGGCATTGAAGCGGCCATCAAGCAGCGCATAAGGGATGCCGGTCTGCTCCTGCACGCGCTCGGCGAGCGAGACGAATGTCGCGTTGGTCGACCCGACATCGAGAATGAGATCGGGCTTGAGCGCCAGCACCGTCTCCAGATTCGCGGTATTGCCGCGCCCGGTGATGCGGCCGATCTCCGGCCGGGCGCAGATATCTGGCAGCAAATACGCGCACTCTTCCGGGCGGTTGGCGCGCGGCCAGCCGAGCAGCAGGCCGGGCGCAAGCGTATAGAGCAGGATGGCCGCGGGAGGGCCGGCGGGAAATACGCGGGTCACGCGGGCCGGCACCGGCACGGACCGGCCTGCGCTGTCGAGCACCGTGGCGGCGCGGAGAGAGCGCGGCGCGAGCAGCGTAGCCGACAGTCCGGCGATCAGGCTCCGGCGACTGATGTGCATTATACTCTCACGTCGCGGCAGGCGCTCCGGTAAGGGCTATCCAGGCGCACGGCCGAGGATGATAGCGGATATCGGCCGAGTTTAATCCACCGCCACCATCACGTCGCTCGCTTTGATCACGGCGTAGGCGGTTTGCCCGGCCGCGAGCTTCAGCTCGTCTACCGACTCGTTGGTGATCGCGGCCATCACCTTCTGGCCTCCGACGTCGATAGTGACATGCGACGTGGTGGTGCCCTTCTTCACCGCGACGATCTTGCCCTTGAGCATGTTGCGTGCACTGAGCTTCATGGCAAATCTCCTATGGCGCTGCCGGACGCATCACGCGCTCGGATCGCTGGCATTTGGATAGAAGAGCTGCTCGCCGTCGATCTTGTAAGCGGCGATCGCCTTCTGACCTTCCGGCGAGACGAGCCAGTCGATGAACTGCTGCCCGAGTTCCTTCTTCACGTTCGGGTGCTTTGCCGGGTTCACGAGGATGACGCCGTACTGGTTGAACATCTGCTTGTCGCCTTCAACGGCGATGCCGAGGTCGCCCCTGTTCTTGAACGAAATCCAGGTGCCGCGATCCGCCAGCACATAAGCGTTGGAGGCGGAGGCTGTGTTGAGCGCGGCGCCCATGCCCTGTCCGATTTCCTTGTACCAAGGCCCCTTGTCGGCGCCGGCGATGTCGATACCAGCCACCTTCCAGAGCGCCAGCTCGGCGGAATGGGTGCCGGACTTGTCGCCGCGCGAGATGAACGGGGCGCCCTTGGTCTTGATGGCCTTCAGCGCGGCCACGATGTCCTTGCTACCCTTGATGCCCGCCGGGTCGCTCTTCGGCCCGATCAACACGAAATCGTTGTACATCACGGGGAAGCGCTTCACGCCGGCGCCATCGGCAACGAATTTATCCTCCTGCGCCTTGGCATGGACGAACACCACATCGGCGTCGCCGCGGCGGCCGGTGTCGAGCGCCTGGCCGGTGCCTTGCGAAACCACCTTCACGTCGATGCCGGTCTTGGCCTTGAACAGCGGCAGGATATGGCCGAACAGGCCCGAATCCTGCGTCGATGTGGTCGAAGAGACGACAATGGATTTTTCCTGCGCGGATGCAGGCGGCGTGCTGAGCAACAATGCGCCGATGGCGGCGGCGGTGGCGATCAGAGTGCGGCGGGTCAACATGCTGAATCTCCCTGTTTTGCAAGCGCGTCAGACAAGCAATTCACCGGCGATGAACTTCTTCGCTTCGTTCGTGCGCGGCGAGGTGAAGAACGATGCGGCGGGCGCTGTTTCGATCACGCGGCCGCGGTGCAGCAGCACGATCTCGCCTGCGAGCCTTCTCGCTTCGCCGAGATCGTGGGTCGACATCACCACCTTGATGCCGCGTGCGGCGACGGCGCGGATTACATCCTCGAGCGCCTTGGTCGCGGCGGGATCGAGGCTCGCCGTCGGCTCATCGAGAAACAGCACGGCCGGGTCGCGGGCGAGCGCGCGGGCAAGCGCCAGCCGCTGCTGCTCGCCGCCTGACAGGCGACGCGCCGGCCGCTCGCCCAATCCGTCGAGTCCGACCAGCGCCATCAACTCGGCTATGCGCGCATCGTGCTCCGGGCGAGGGATTTTCGCCGTCTTGAGCGCGAAACGGATATTCCCCGCGGCGCTGCGCCGGAGCATCGCCGGGCGCTGGAAGACGATGGCGCGCCGCGTCGGCGGCGCGCTGTCATGTCCGCCCCAGGTGATACGCCCGCTGGCGGGCGGCGTGAGGCCCATGGCGGTGCGAAGAAATGTGGTCTTGCCGGAGCCGTTCGGGCCAATGAGCACGGTCGGCGCACCCGGCGCCAGCGTGAGCGCGACACGGTTGAGGATCGTCACCGCGCCGGCAACGACGCTGACGTTCTCGAATATGATCGGCAGATCGGAGGCGGGCGCGCGCATGGTCATCCCGCCAGTCGCTCGCCGGCGCGCCGCGCCGTCCAGGCCAGCGCGTTGACGGCGACGACGATGATCATCAGCACGATGCCCAGCCCAATCGCCAACGGCAGGTCGCCCTTGGACGTCTCCAATGCGATGGCAGTCGTCATCGTGCGGGTGAAGCCGTCGATATTGCCGCCGACGACGATCACGGCGCCGACCTCCGCCGCCGCGCGGCCGAAGCCCGCCAGCAGCGTGGTGACCAAGCTGAAGCGGGCATCCCAGATCAGCGTCGTCACGCGCCCGGCCGGCCCGACATTCATGGCGGCAAGCTCATCGCGGTATTCGACCCACAGATCCTCGATCGTCTGCCGCGTCAGCGCGGCGATGATCGGCGCGACAAGAATGGTCTGCGCGATGATCATGGCCTGCGGCGTGAACAGGAGGCCCCAGGACCCCAGCGGACCCGAGCGCGACAGCGAGAGATAGACTACGAGCCCAACCACGACCGGCGGCAGCCCCATCAGCGCGTTGAGCACGACGATGATGCCTTCCCGCCCGGGAAAGCGCGTGAGCGCGACCAACGCGCCGAACGGCACGCCGATCAGCGCGGCGAACAGAACGGCGCTGAGGCTCACGATCAGCGACAGCCGCACAATGGCGAAAAGCGTGGGGTCTGCTGTCAGGACAAGCTGAAGAGCCGAGGCGTTTTCCGGCATTCGTTTTCTCACTCTCCTATGCCGAAACCCTTGCATTTCCTCCAAAATTGTTCAATTTTTGTAGAGGGTTCATGTCCACGCACCTGGGTGCATATGAGTGAGTTGCTGACCACTGAAGAGGCGGCGGATTACCTGCGCCTCAGCGAGCGCAAGTTGTACGACCTCGTGGCCAGCGGGGCTGTGCCCTGCACCAAAGTCACGGGCCGCTGGTTATTCCCAAAGATGGCTTTGGACCGCTGGCTTGCTGCGGGCCTCATTACCCCTGCCGGGCTGACGCTGGGACCCCGGCCGCCGATCATCGGCGGGAGCCAGGACCCCCTGCTCGAATGGGCCTTGCGCGAAAGCGGCTGCGGATTGGCCAGCCTGCCCGAAGGCAGCGAGGCCGGCCTGCGCCGTCTGTCCCGCGGCGAGGTGATGGCGGCGGCGATCCATCTGCATCGGCTTGAGGGTGACGACGATACCGCCAATGTGGAGACGGTTGCCCAGGCGTCCGGTCTGCATGATGCGGTGGTGATCGCCTTCGCACGGCGAGAGCAGGGGCTGGTGGTCGCCCCCGGCAATCCGAAGAAGCTGACCGATATCGCCGCCGTGGCGCGCACATGCGCCCGTCTCGCGCAGCGGCCAGCCGGGGCAGGCGCGCAGCTTTTGCTTCTCGCCCTTCTCTCGCAGGCGGGTTTGGCGCCTGAAGTGCTGACATTGTTGAAACCCGTGTGCCCTACAGGGCCGGATCTGGGCCAGGCGGTGCGTTCCGGGCGCGCCGATTGCGGCATCGCCAGCCGCTCGGTCGCCCACGCGGCTGGGCTCGACTTCGTCCCGCTGCTGTGGGAACGCTTCGATCTCGTGCTGCGCCAGCGCGACTATTTTCTTCCCGGCCCGCAGGCGCTGTTCGATTTCCTGCGCAAGGCCGAGTTCCGCGAGCAAGCGGCCGAATTGCAAGGCTATGATGTGGCCGAGGCCGGCACGGTTCGCCTGGTCAATTGAATGATAATCGGGGTGTTTGCGGCGGTTGTCAGCGGGGCGACCTTCGCTATAGTGCCGCCACTTTCAACGGAGGGATGGCCGAGCGGCTGAAGGCGCACCAGCGCGCTAAGCGCGCGTCTTACTTGAAAAAAGATGCGTGCGCCTTCATGAGTTTCTTGACGGAGGGATGGCCGAGTGGCTGAAGGCGCTCGCTTGGAAAGCGTGTATACGGGAAACCGTATCGTGGGTTCGAATCCCACTCCCTCCGCCAGTCTCTCAAGACGACCATCCAATGGTTGATTGTTTCAGGCAGGGCCTGCTGTTACGGTTTCTGCCCAATGATCAACCCAACTCAGAACGCCTACAACCCCTTCGATCTTCGCGGACGGGTGATCGTCGTCACCGGCGGAGCAGTCGGGATCGGGCGAATCTATTCGGAGCGGCTTTGCGCCGCGGGCGCCAAAGTCGTGATCGCTGATATTGCCGCTGAGGCGGGCGAAAAGCTCGCTGGGCGGCTGAAAGCCGAAGGTCACGAGGCTCTCTCGGTCCGCACCGATATCTCCGATGAGCCGGCGACGCTCGCTATGGCGAGCGCGGCAATGCAGCGCTTCGGCCGCATCGACGGCCTGATCAACAATGCTTCTCTCATGAGTTCGCTGCCGCGCCGCTCCTGGCTCGATATCCCGGCCGCGGAATGGGATCGCGTGATGGGGGTCGATCTACGCGGGTTGTTTCTGTGTTGCCGCGCGGTCGTGCCGCACATGCAGAAACAGGGCAAAGGCAAGATCGTCAATATCACGTCCACGCGCGTGTTTGAGGGAACGCCGAACCGGCTGCACTACACGACCGCCAAAGGCGGCGTCATCAGTTTCACCCGCGCGCTCGCGCGCGAAATCGGCCCGCACAATATCTCCGTGAACGTGATAGCGCCCGGCCTGACCTTGAGCGAAACCCAGATCGCGACATCGGATAAAGGCTATCTAAACGACCAGTATAATCAGGGACGTGCGTTTGCTCGGGCGCAAATCCCTGATGATCTGGTCGGCGCAATGATGTTCCTATTGTCCGATGCCAGCGATTTCATTACCGGTCAGACACTTGTCGTCGATGGCGGAAGGGTGATGCACTGAGGCGCCGGCTAGGCATAAAGGATGATGTCACGGTGACTGCAAGCGCGGCATTCTTGCTGCCTGAGATAACGAGGCTGGCTCCAAGGGTTCCTATAGGAGAGACGCGATGCCAACATCTCCATCGTCTGCCGCGGTCCTCACCGGCTTTCAGGTCAGACCTTTAACGCCGGCCATCGGCGCCGAGATCGCCGGTCTGGACCTGCGCCAACGTCTGGACGAAGTACTATTCAGCCGTATCCTTGATACTTGGCATCAGCACTGTGTGCTCCTGTTCCGGGATCAGCATCTGACCGAAGAGGAGCAGGTTGAATTCGCGGAGCGCTTCGGCCCGCTTGCCCGAATCCATACGGGGCAATTCGCGACGCGCAATCCGGCAGTGATGTTGATCTCCAACATCCGTGAGGACGGCAAGCCCATCGGCGCGCTGCCGGACGGCGAGATGCACTTCCATTCCGACCAATGCTATCAAGAAAAGCCGGCGACAGGCTCGATGCTCTACGCCATCGAGATTCCCAGCAAAGGTGGAGACACGCTTTTCGCCAATGCGTACCTGGCCTACGAGGCTTTGCCGGACTCGATCAAGCGGCGGATCGACGGCAAGAAGGCATTGAACGCCTACGATTACGATTCAGCTTCCACCAAACGTGGCGGCGACGTCGCCAATGATGCGCCCCAATATGTGCACCCGGTCGTGCGGACCCATCCAGCCACGCGGCGCAAGGCGCTTTATGTGAATCGCTTGATGACCCAGCGGATTGAAGGATTGCCGGCCGACGAAAGTGAGGAACTCCTCAACTTTCTGTTCGATCACCAGGAACGTCCGGAATTCGTCTATGGCCACGTCTGGCGCCCAGGCGATCTCCTACTGTGGGACAATCGCTGCGCGTTGCACGCCCGCACGGACTTCGATGCTGGTGAGCGGCGCCTTCTGAGGCGCGTGACCATCCTGGGAGAGAAGCCGTTTTGAGAGGTGCGACTGGTTGTCGCCCATGACGTAAAAATGTATTTGGAGAGAAGGGGTTAGCGCGTTTGGTCCGCGTGCCGCGCTCCAAAGCCCTTCTAAAGCAGTATAGTGCGTTTGCGGAACTATAGTGCGTTCGGCCCTTAGAGCAGCTAGAATAGAAAAAAACACACGAAATCCTGGGAGGAAATCATGAGGAAGTTTCGGGCTATCGGCGCGGCGCTCGCCCTGGCGTCCGCTTTGGTGCTGTGTCTCGTGCCGGGCCCGGCACGGGCGGCATTTCCGGAAAGGGATATCACCTGGATCGTCCCTTATGCGCCGGGTGGCGGCTTCGATGCGTGGAGCCGGCAGATCGCGGCGACCATGCAGAAGTATCTGCCGCAAGGCATCAACGTCGTGGTGAAGAATGTCACCGGCGCGGGCGGCCGGACGGGAAGCATCGCTCTCTACCGCTCCAATCCCGATGGCTACACGGTCGGTATCCTCGACGTCGCAGGTCTCGTGCCGTACCAAAAGGCGGTTGGCGCTGAAAAAGCCGGCTACGATATGGACAAGTTCGTCTGGATCGGCCGCGTTGCGAACGAACCATGGGTGTTCCTTGCCGCGTCGCATTCGCCTCTCAAGACCTTGGCCGATCTCAAAGCCAAGAAGGACATGAGCTGGGGCATCGAAGGGGTCGGCTCGACCAAGTGGCTGTTCAGCATCCTTGAGGCGCGGACGATGGGCCTCGCGATGCGCTTCGTTTCAGGCTACGGCGGCACCGGCGAACTGGTCCCGGCCAACCTGCGCGGTGACTTCGACGTGTGGACCAATGCCGGCCCGGCGCATATTCCCTACGTGAAGAACGGTGAACTGAGGGCCATTCTTCAGTTCGGCGAGACACGCATGCCGGCGTTCCCGGACGTTCCGACGGCAAAAGAGTCTGGCTACGATCTCGTGGCTGAAATCCTGCGGCTGGTCGCGGCGCCGCCCGGAACACCCCCCGCGGTCGCAAAAGTCATCGAGGAGGCTTTCCTGAAAGCGATGAACGATGCGGACTTCAAGGCCTGGGTTGTCAAATCGCAGCAGGAAGCCAACCCCGGCGGCCAGAAAGAAGCCGCTGCCGCGGTCGCCAACTTCAGCAAGTTGATCGAACCGCACATGAAGGACATCGCGGACGTTGTGAGCAAGCAGTAGCCCTATGCTCGACCCTTTGCTCACTGCGGCTGGAGCGCTGCTCCAGCCGCAGAACGCCCTTCTCGTTATCCTCGGCAACCTCATGGGTTTGCTGTTCGGCCTGTTGCCGGGGATCACCGTCCTCGCAGCGATGTCCATTCTGCTGCCGTTCACGATCGGCCTTGAGCCGATCAGCGCGATGTATCTGTTCATCGGCATTCTCGGCGCCGGTCCGTTCGGCGGCGCGGTGACAGCAATTCTGTTCAATATTCCCGGCGAGCCCACCAGCGCCGCCGCGTGTTTCGACGGCTACCCGATGACCCGGCGCGGGGAAGCGGCAAAGGCGCTGGGGCTTGCCGCGGCCTCCGCGGTATTCAGCTCAGTTTTGGGGCTATTGGTGCTGATCGCATTGATCCCGATGGTAAGGGCCATCGTGTATGCGTTCGGCCCCCCCGAATTCTTCATGCTCCTGATGTTCGGCCTCGCCACCGTGGCGGTCGCCGCGCCCGGGAACACGATGAAGGGCTTGGTCACCGCCGGCCTCGGCGTGCTCATTTCGCTGATCGGCTACGACCCCATCACTGGCGTGCTCAGGTTCGGCCTTGGCAGTTCCAACTACCTCTGGGACGGAGTCAATTTGCCGGCGTTCTTTGTGGGCGTCTTCGCCGTTGGCGAAGTGATCGGCTATTACGTCGCAGGCGGCACCATTGTTAAGGGCGATATACGCGTGACCGGAATGCTGAAAGGAACCCTGGAAGGTGTCCGGGAGCTGTTCCGGCATCCGCGCGTCTTCCTGCAGGGCTCGATGGTGGGATCAATCATCGGGATCCTGCCCGGCGTCGGCGGCACGGTTTCCAACTTTCTCTCCTATACCATCGCGATGCAGACCTCCAAGAATCCGGAGACGTACGGCAAGGGTAATCCGGAGGGTTTGGTCGCGGCGATGAGCGCGACCAACGAGGACACCGGTGCGCTGCTGCCGACGATGGCGTTCGGCATTCCCGGCAGCGCGGGCAGCGCGCTATTGCTCGGCGCATTGATCCTGCACGGCTTCAACCCGGGCCCGCTGTTCATCAAGGACCACCTTGAGATCGTGTGGGCGCTGATTCTTGGATTGCTGCTCGCCAACATCATTGCGACGACCGTCGGCCTCGCTGGCGCGAACCTGCTGGCGCGGCTGACCACAATCGACGTGAAATACCTGATCCCAACGATCCTGGTCATCTCCCTGTTGGGCGCCTATGCCGATCGGGAAAACATATGGGATGTTGCGCTTGCGATCAGTACCGGCGTCATTGCTTATGGCTTCACGCGGTTTGACTTCCCCATCGTGACGCTCGTGATCGGTTTTGTCATGGGCCGCCTGGTGGAGCGCGCCTTCGCGCAATCGTTGCAGATGCAGCTCGATCCGCTCATCTTCTTCAAGCGGCCGATATCGCTGCTGCTGTTCTGTCTCCTCGTGTTGTTGTTCGTCATGCCGCTGGTGAGGCAGTTCATCGCCGCCCGGAGGGTCGCATGACTGGGCGGTTCGCCTTCAACCTGCTCCTGCTCGTGTTCGCGGCCTACTTCGTCTGGAGCGCGACCAACTACGAGCCGCAAGCCCGTATGATCCCGCTGGTGATCGGCGGGTTCGTCCTCATCCTGCAGAGTTGGGTCACGATCATGGACGGTAGGACGAACTCGGCGCCGGTGGAACACGCGGAAGGTGCCCCGCCTGCTGACGAGGCAAACCGCGTTGCTGCTCTGACCGGGTGGATGGTGCTGTTTTTCGGCCTGTTCATGCTCTTTGGCACGTTAGCCGCAATCTTCCTTTTCATCCTGCTGTTTCTCGGCCTGCGGCGCGATGTTCATAAATGGATCGCATTCGCCGTCGCTGGCGGGATGTCGCTCGTGGTCTGGGTGCTCTTCGTTCGCCTGATGCGTTTCGAGCTTTACCCGGGCGTGCTGTTCGGCGGCAGCTTGCCGTCCCTTTAGCCAAAAGAAGCGGACAGCCGTTTACGGCTGCTCGACGCCAGGAGCGAACAATTCGCCCGGATCGACGGTCCGGGGTGCAAGCCCCTGCTCGTGCACATATTGCCCGATCGCCGTAAACGTGGGTCTGTTGGCTTCTAGCCCATAGGCCCAGAAATCCTTCCCGAATACGCGCCAAGCTTCTTCGACATGATCGAGGAGCCACGGCAGCGCGAGGTGAAGGGCGTCGGTGTCGTAAAGCCCGTTGATCGCCATATCCTTGGCTTCGCGGAAGGCACGGTAGAGGCTGCGCGCTACCCAAGGATGCTCGCGGTGCACATCGTCGCGGATCGCCACCGTGTGCATGATCGGAAAAATGCGCGTGCGGCGATAATAGTCCTGCTCGACTTCCTTGAAATTCGGGAACAGGCGGGCGATGCGCGGCGATCCGTTGAGGAAGAGAGACGGAATGTAGATGGATAGGAGCGCATCGAGTTCGCCGGCTTCGAACATGCCCTCCAACGTCTTGCCGGCCGGCAGGAACTCGAGCTTCACGTCTTTCGGCAGGTCCAAGGGGATCAGCGGTTTCTCGGTGAAGGTGTTCAGTCCGCCCATGAACCAGTGCATGTCAGAGGCTTTGACGCCGTACTCGTGTTGAAGCATTCCCCGCATGAACGTCAGAGCCGTCGAACTGTATTGGCTGGTGCCGACGCGCTTGCCTTTCAAGTCCTCGGGTTTCTTGATCCCGGCGCCGGTGCGCACATAGATGCAGGAGTGACGAAATATCTTGGAGAGCGCGACTGGAATGGCGACGAAGGGGCATTCGTCGCGGCCCTTGAGAGCCGTATAGGACGCCAGCGATAGCTCGGATGCGTGGAATTCCCGGTCGTCGAGCATCCGCTTGAAGGTCTCCCGCGGCCGCAGGATCTTGATATCGAGGTCGATCCCTTCCGGTTTGACGCGGCCGTCAATAAGAGGCCGGGTGCGATCGTAATCCCAGCAAGCGAAGGTGAGTCGGAGGTTCGGCATGGATATCCGTTGTTCTTATATTTGTTATGCGAGATTCAGAGAATGATGCTGGGGTTGCGGATGCTCTGGTCGCATTCGAGCAGGTTCACCTGCTTCGCCTGGATTTCCCAGCGACCCTCGTGATGCAGGACACGATAGCCGGACCAGCCGGACAGAATGCGCGTCTCGTCGCCCCAGAATTCCGTGATGAGGAAATTCGAACGCACCATGCGCGCCGACTCGCGCCCGGTGGTGAAGACTTCGACATTGCTGATCAGCCGGACAGTGCGGGAAGCCGGCGCTTGCGACCAGGCATAACCGGTGCGAAGCCGGTAGATGCGGTCTTCGAGCCGACGCCGGTCATCGAACATGACCGCCACCTCGCGCCGCGGATCGCCGGCATTGGGCGTCGACGGCACCCAGTAGATGCATTCACGCGCGAAGAGGGCGAGCCAATCCTCGTAGCGAAGCTGGTCGAGCAGCCGAGCCTCGCGTTCCAGCAACATGCGGAAGCGATCGCGCTCGGCGGCGTCGGTGACCGCGCGCTCGTCGCGCTGCCAGTCCGAAAAGTTGTCGATCAATTCGCGATACAGCGCATCCGTCACATAATACGAGGTTCGCGCCGGATCGGGTTGAGCCTGGATTTTCATGCTTATGGCTCTCGCTGGACGGCGAGGTTCGGCTGTGCCTTCATCAGCCGCTTCCATTCCTTGATGTATTCCCGCATGAACATCTCATCGGTGGCCGGCGCCCGGATCGTGCCGTCGCTGAGGGTTTGAACGCGGCCCGGAATGCCCAAGCCGCGGTTCATGTAGATCCATTCGTCTTCCAGGCATTGCAAGCCGCGCTGGATCTGCTCGAAATTGGCGACGTCGTCGACCTCGCCGAAATTCGGAAAGCCCTCCTGCGTGCGCATGCGCAACGCGTTGATTTCGCCGACCGCATCGCCCAGCTCTCCGGTCTCGTCCACGATCCGGGTCCCGTACCAGATGGTGTTGGTCTCATCGACGCTGATTGGGTCGATGACCTGGATGTGATTGCCGAGCAACGACAGGTTGGGAAAGATGTTGATGTTGACCGGCTCGGAGCCGGCGAGATCGAGCAGATCGTCCGCGCGCGCGCCGTAACGCCGCCTGAATTCGGCTTCGTAATGCTCCATGCCGGGATGCGGCGACTCGATCGCCCACAGGCCGCCGGACCGCTTGTTCAAGTTCGGGCGCTTGTCTTTGAAGTGATGCCCGTTGCCCATGTATTGCATGTACATCGGCGCCTCGTCGGGCGACTTGCGATAGTAGGACATGCCCTTGTTGCTTTCGTCCGCCAGGCGATTTTCCGTTTCCAGCAGCGAACGATGCGAAAAGACCACGTGGTAGCCGTCGCATGAGTTGTCGTAGGCCAACTTCCAATTGCCTTTGAACTTCAGCCGGTTCGCCTCGCAGACGACAACCTTGCCGCCGGGATTGCGATCGAGCCACTCGTCGATGGGCTTGGTCATCGGGCCAAGATAGTCGCGCAGCGAAGGCGCATCAGGGTTGAGCGTGCCGAAAATGAAGCCCCGGTAGGATTCCACACGCGGGACCTGAGCCACGTTGAATTTTGGATCGCGGAAGTCGCAGGCGTAACCGTCCGGCCACGGCACGCCGCGCAGCTTGCCGGTGTTGAGGAAGTTCCAGCCGTGGTACGGGCATTGGAAGGATTTGGCATTGCCCTTTTCAAACCGGCACAGTGTCGTCCCGCGATGCGTGCATCGATTGAAAAGCGCGCGAATCTTTCCAGTGGAATCGCGCAGCACGATCAGCGGCCGCAAGCCGAGCTGCCGCGTAATGAAATCGTTGTTCTGCGGGATTTGGCTCTCGTGCGCGAGATAAACCCATGTCGCGCCAAAGATATGCGTCATCTCGGCGGCGAAGATCGCCGGATCGGTATAGAGCAGGCGATGGACGCGATCTTCCTGGACCAGTTCATCCCAATCGTAGAGCGACGCCGCATTCAGCCGGCTCGATGAGCTGATTTTCTCCAGTGAGTTCATGCCGGCACCTTCATCCCACGACTGTCGCGCTGCCTAAAAGAAGTCGAAGTATTCATTCTGCTCCCATTCGGTCGGCTCGTCACCCGCCGGTTGCCCGCCGGCTTGCTCCACAAAACGCTGGTAGCGACCGGCCTCCGTGCGCTTCAGCTTCAGGAAGTAATTGATGAAGATATCCCCGAACTCCTGGCGGAAAAGTGGCTCTTTCTCCAAGGCATCGAGCGCCTCCGGCAGGCTCGTCGGCAAGCGCGGCCGGTCGGCGGCATAGGGCTCGTCATCGGCAGGGCCCGGATCGAACGAGCCCTGGATGCCGGCAAGCCCCGCGGCGATTTGCGAAGCGATATAAAGATACGGATTGGCGGCAGGCTCACCGACTCGGTTTTCAAGGCGCGTCGCCGGATCGCCGGGTGCGCTAAGCACGCGCATCATCACGCCGCGATGATCGTTAGCCCAAGTGGCTCGGTCGGGCGCGAGCGAGTTCGGCCGGAAGCGCCGGTAGCCGTTCACCGTCGGAGTGGAGAATACGGTGCTGGGAACTGCGTAACGCAACAATCCAGCCAGATAAGATTTTCCAAGCGGCGATAGATATTCTCCGGCGGCCTCCGGCATGAACAGGTTCTGACCGCTTCTAGCGTCCGTCAAAGACTGATGCAGGTGCCAGCCGCTCGAATAGTAACCCTTGATCGCCGGCCTCGCCATGAAGGTCGCGAAATAACCCATCCGCCGGCAGACCTGCCGCACCGCTGTGCGGAACAGCAGCGCATTATCGGCAGCCTCGAGCGCAGAGCGCGGCGCGAAGGTGCACTCGACCTGGCCAGGCCCCCATTCCTTTTCGATGGAGCGCAGCGGCAGCCCGATGGCTTCGCACGCCTCGCCGAGCGCGCTCAGCACCGGCTGCATCAGGTCCATGCTGGATTCTGAATGGTAGTGATAGCCCGGCTCCACAGGCCACGTCTTGATGGGGCGGCCTCGGACGCCGGGAACGCCGATGTTCTCCTCCGTCAGATGCTCCTCGGCAACGCGCAGCAGATACCATTCGAGTTCCACGCCGACGACGCAGCCAAGGCCCTTTTCCCGCAGCCGGTTGATCTGCTTGCGCAGAAGCTGGCGCGGCGAGAAATGAAAGGGCGCTCCGGTAACAAAATATTCGTCGCAGAGAATCCAGCCCACGCCCGGCGCCCAAGGCAGCACGCGAAAAGTCGCGGGATCGGGAACGATGGTCAGATTAGGCGAGCCCGTCATCTCATCGAGGCCCATGCCGCCGCCGCGCGTGAACGAGCTGAATGTGCGTGCGCCAGCGGAATCCAGCGTGGAGGTTGCCACGTTGATGTTGTAGCCGCCTGTCAGAGCGCCGATGAATGCGGGAATGGTGACGAGTTTTGCCCGTGAATAGCCGTGCGGATCGGCCCAGGCCAGGCGGACAAATTTCAGTCCGTCGCTTTTGACTCTGCGCTTGAGGTCGTCGGCCAGACGCCTCTGTTCGTCCGTCCAAAGGCCGTATCGCTCGATAAAAGCGGCTGGTTGATCCATCGTGATGTGTGGCTAGAGGGGCTTTTGGGCAGGCGGTATTGAATAGGGCGTATCCTATTCATCGGCAATACGAATACCAACCTTGGCGGGCGTGACACTATCACTCGGCCCTGCGATCATGGGGCAGTTACACAACGAGAGGTTCCATGGCACTCGCGTCCACACCCGAACTAAGAGCCGAGGTGCTCACCGCCTGCCGCGTGCTGCATCACTTCCGCATTGTGGAGGGGTTCGGCCATGTCAGCGCGCGCATTCCTGGCACCGAACGCGTTCTCATCACGCCTCGCCGGGCCCTCGGATTGGTATCGGCGGAATCCGAGCTCGTGGAGGTGGACCTCGCGGGCAGGCAGGTTGGCGGGGCCACCAATCCGCCGCTCGAGGTGCCGATGCATCTCGGGGTTTACCGGCGGCGGCCTGACGTCATGGCGATTGCTCGCGGGCATCCGCGCCATGTTGCGTCTTATGCGTGCGCGGGCGAGCCCCTGCGGGTGGCGCATGGTTTCGGCGCGAATCTTGGGCCGGTCATCCAAGTTTTTCCTCAGCCGTTCCTGGTGGTCGGCACCGAGATGGCGGATGGGGTGGCGGACGCACTCGGAGATGCCGAGGCGGTCATCTTGCAATCCAACGGAATGCTGGCGGTGGGGCAATCCGTTGCCCATGCCTGTGTGCAAGCGCTCTTTCTGGAAGAGACCGCGCAGCTGCAAGTCATGGCTGAAGCGGCCGGCTTCAAGCCGAAATTTTACTCGCCGGAGGGCGCCGCCCGCCGTCATGGCGACGATCGGGTCCACGAACCCATCCGCGCCTGGGAATATTACGTCGCCGTTGCCACCGGAAAGATCGCCTGATGGGAGATTGCCATGCCCGCTCTCAATGGCGTTCTTGAAACAGCGCTGTATGCCGACGATCTCGAACGCGCGCACCGTTTCTACGCGGACGTTCTCGGCCTTGCGCAGCTCTTCGGCGATGAACGCATGCGGGCCTACAATGTGGGAGGCAAAAATGTGCTGCTGATTTTCCGGCGAGGCGCTTCGCTGGAAACGATCAAGATGCCCGGCGGCACGATCCCGCCGCATGACGGCAGCGGCCCTCTGCATGTGGCATTCGCCGTGGGCACTGAGGAATTAGCGAAGTGGGAAGAGCATCTGCGTGCCCGCGATGTCCAGATTGAAGGACAAACAAAATGGCCGCGCGGCGGGCGCAGCATCTATTTCCGCGATCCCGACGGGCACCTGCTCGAACTCGCCACGCCTGGTCTGTGGCAAATCTACTAGCGAGCGCTAACAGCTATCGGCGAAGGAATTTCCACGCGCTTTTTATGCTCCGCGTCCGGATGCCAGCCGAGGATCGCCAGCATGACAAAGAAACTGATCACGTAAGCGACTGCGATATGCCAGCCGTGACGAATCCAAAGCCCAACCGACTTGGCCTCCGGATACATATTCGACAAGGCAACGCCGGCGGACGATCCGAACCAGATCATCGATCCGCCGAAGCCCACCGCATAGGCCAGATAGCCCCAATCATAACCGCCTTGTTTCAGCGCCAAGGCGGTCAGCGGAATGTTGTCGAATACGGATGAAAGGATGCCAAGGCCGAATGCGGTCTGCCATGAGGCAACCGGCAGCTTCTCGACCGGCATCATCGAAGCGGCGGCCACCAGCGACAGCAGGAAGATCGTGCCCTTGAACGTCTCCGGCATGATTTCCCAATCGGGTCGGCGCAGCGGCGCCGTGGCCAATATCACAATCCATACAGCGAGCCCGATCACCGGGATCGCATCGAGCAGCGCCGGAAATCTCAAGTTCGCAATGACATTGGCGGCAATGGCGATGACAAGAATCGCCACCACGATGGCGACGTATGTCCATTCGATGCGCAGCTTGCGGGGAGGGTTCTTGACGATCGGCGAGTGGCGGTGCTGCTGCCGAGCCGCGGGAATGCCGAAGATGAAAAGGGCGACCGCCGCGGCGGCATAGGCTTCAAGAACCGACAGCGGACTGATGCCGTCGATCCACATCATCGTCGTCGTCGTGTCGCCGACAACGCTGCCGGAACCGCCGGCATTGGAGGCGGCGACAATCGCCGCCAGATAGCCGATGTGGACTTTCCCCCGAAAAACATGGCGGGCCATCGTGCCGCCGATCAGGGCTGCGGCGATATTGTCCAGAAAGCTCGACAACACGAAGACGACCGCGAGCAGAGCGAAGCCGCCTTTCCAATCGTCGGGCAGGAACGCCGGCATTTCGTCGGGAACGCGGCTTTTCTCGAAATGCCGCGACAGGAGCGCGAAGCCCATCAGCAGCAGGAAGAGATTGGCCAGGATCACCCATTCATGTTGCAGGTGCAGGGCGAGGCCGCTGAAGCCGATACCAAACTTGAAGCCGGTGAAAGCAAGCTTGTACAGCGTAATAGCGGCGAGGCCCGTGAGGGCGACTTGCAGCGTGTAATGATGGAACAGCGCGACCCCGGCCAAGGTGAGGCCAAACAGGATGAAATCAACCGGGATTCCCAAAACGTAGAGCGGCTCGACCGGCGGGAGGCCGGGAGCGATCTCCGTGGCCGCGAGAGCAGGCGAGGCAAGTAATATCACGGCCAGCGATATGACTAGTCGGGCAGAAAGTCGGGATGTTTGCATGATGATGAAGATGAACCAGGAGGGAGCCTAAAAAAATGGAAAGAGCAGCGCCGGATGTCAATTTACCCTACAAGCCGGGCCGGCAAAATACATTAGCCGAATGGCCCATTCATTTCATAGCTCGGCCGGCGCGGCGAACGGGCGCGGAGCAGGCGCGCAGGCCCCGACTTGATGGCCGTCGCATTGCGCCAAGACGGCTACAGCTGGATGTCCAATTTTTGAAAGTGGATACGCAAGCCGAGCGTCATGGCTTCGGCGAATGACCGCGCCGGCCGCGCACGCGCCCCAGGCATCTTAGTTGTTGCGAAACATCGTTCCAGTTTGCGGCCAAGTCGCCGGAACGCGGATCCTGCGTGCAGACTATTGCTGGTCGAGCTTCGAGTCCTGATCTATACTGCGCGATTGGCGCCGCTGATGTTTTTCGGCGCTTGGAGGGTAGGACTCGGGCGATGCCGGTAACGCACGAGCCGTGGCTAATCGCGCTTTCCCTGATCGTAGCGATCCAGGGGGCTTATGTTGGGCTAAGTCTCGCCGTGCAAGTCGGCGAGGCTTGTGGTCTGCGCCGCCGCTTGCTGCTGGCTGGCGCGTCCATTTCGCTTGCCGTCGCCATTTGGGCCATGCATTTCGTGGGCATGCTGGCAGCCCGGCTTCCCTTCCCCGTCGACTATCTTGTGTTCCCGACGCTGCTGTCGTTTCTCGTCTGCGTGATTGTCGTGGGCGCTGCTGTCTTCGCGGCGAGCGCGGGCCCGTTGACGACCATCCGCCTCGCCGCCGCGGCCGTTTTCATGGGATGCGGCATCGTTTCCATGCACTACATCGGCATGACTGCGCTGCATGCGAGCGCCCACCTCACCCATGCTCCAGCTATTGTCGCGGGAAGCGTTGCCGTGGCCATCGCCGCGTCGGGATTGGCGCTCTGGCTCGCTGGCGGAAGGGGCGGGGGCCCGCCCCCCCTTTTGTCGGCAGCGGTTTTTGGCGCGGCCATCCCCGGGAAGCATTACACAGCCCCGGCCGCGCCCGCGCGGAAGGCGCCAAATTCACGGCTTTCGCGCGCCGCCG
>Ga0080064_1003216_pt1 | contig 24589 bp, 28 predicted proteins | sample Subgrocontami54m_FD_69260 | JGI IMG/M metagenome (GOLD analysis project Ga0080064, IMG submission 69260) | Subsurface groundwater microbial communities from S. Glens Falls, New York, USA - GMW46 contaminated, 5.4 m (SPADES assembly) (version 2) ...
CGGTAAGCCACAACAGCCTTGCATCTTGGCTATTTTTGAGCGTGAACTACGAACCTATCTATACCATTAATTATGACACAAAAATTAATCAAGTTGAAGAAAGACTATTACGTTTATCTCGATATAAAAGCAAGGCGTATTGCCGGTAAGCTTTCTAACGGTAATAAAGTCACGAAACTTCTATTGAATGATATTAATGAATTATATAGTTCTGCAAAAGCAGATAGTTCTTTTAAGAATGAAAAATTTGAAGCAGCATACCATAATCCAATTTCCTCAGAATTAGAATTTCTTATAGCAAGATTATTATACCATTACGCAAATTCCAAAAAACTTGATTGGAAAATTTATTTAAGGAGACAAGTAGGCAAAACTGCCCCTGACATAAGAATTGAGAAAAATAACATAACTCTTGCGATTATTGAAGTAAAAGCAAAGGCAGGATGGATACAGTCATTTTTTTCAAGTGAAAGATACAAGAAAGATATGGATAAACTGAAATCTGGTAAGAGTAATTCTGACCCAAGACAATCAATCGAAAAAGTTAAAAAACAATTAGAAAAATATTACCAAACCTATAACATTAAACCCAAACAAGTTTTTGTTCTTCTTCCAAGTTTTACACAAGTCCATAGAAAGAGGTCATCATTGGAGATTAAGGATTATGATAATGAATTTTTTAAAAATTCAGGTTTACCAAAAAAGAATTTAATTTTACTATCTGATAATCTTTCATTAGACCTTAGCTCAAATCATTATAGAAAAGATTATAATCCAACAAATAGATTCGAAGATTTTATTTCTTTATTAACCCAATTAGATAATAAATAAACAGATGCTTATTTTCCGGTGTAAACAAAAATGACCCTTTCCCCTTTACCAAAATATACCTTCATCCCCATCCTTCAACACACCATTTCTTATCTCAAGAAAAAGGGTGTTGAGTATGCCGATATACGCTTTGAGGAATGTGTCTCAGAAGGGGGGTGATGGCGAGGGATGTATAAAAATCGGGACGAACACATTATCTGGCGGCCAGAAGGCAGGAGATTGCGATTGTGTAGGGGAAGAGGATAGAAATTATGTTGGTAATAAAATGGCTAATTGAGTATAATTGATTTAAACATAAATAGGGGAGGTTAAAGATGACCGTAAAAGAGATGATTAAGACCGAGATAGAAAAACTTCCTGAAAACCTTCTTGCAGAGGTTTTTGATTTTATCCAGTTTTTAGAAATCAAGAAAGAAAAAAACCTTCTTGCAAAAGTCTCACAAGAATTGTCAACCGCCTCATTTGAAAAGATTTGGGACAATAAAGAGGATGCTGTCTATGACAGTCTATAAAAGAGGCGATGTTGTTCTTGTCCCTTTTCCGTTCAGTGATCAAACCACAACTAAGAAACGGCCCGCAGTGATTATAAGTTCTGATGTCTATAATAATATCTCCTCTGATATTGTTGTTATGGCAATCACTAGCCAAACAGAAAAAACCATTGGAATAGGTGAATGTTTAATACAAGACTGGCAGAAGGCTGGATTATTAAAAGCATCTGCTATTAAACCTGCCATATCAACTATTGAACAAAAACTGGTCTTAAAGAAATTAGGCAGCCTTTCTCGCCAAGATTTAACCTCAATGGATACAGTATTAGAAGAACTTTTGGACTTGAAAGCAAAATAAAGGGTGTTTGTGCCACACCAGTCCTTCATCTCCCTTGTTGACCATATTCTTGAATGATTATTAACCCATTACCAAAACATACCTTCATCCCAATCCTCCAACACACCATCTCTTATCTCAAAAAAAAAGGTGTTGAATATGCGGATATTCGTCTTGAGGAATGTGTATCAGAAGGAGTGATGGCAAGGGATGGGGAGATAGACAGATTGTGGGATAATCTGGATACAGGCTTTGGCATAAGGGTTTTATATAAAGGCGCTTGGGGTTTTGCGGCAAGTTCACTTTTAACGGAGACTGAGGCAAGAGAGATTGCGGATGAGGCGCTTTCGCAGGCAAAGGCAGTAGCCGAAATAAGTCACAAGTCACAAGCCACAAGTCACAAGTTAATACATAGAAACCCTCCGGTGAGGGTCAAATACAAAGCACCCTGCCAGATTGATCCATTCAGCATGCCGATTGAAGAACGGCTCTTACCAATGCTTAAGGCAACAGCGCTTCATAATAATTCAAAACAATATAAAAAAATTCGCACTGTTGAAGGTTTTATGGATTTTCAGAAAACGCATAAGATATTTTTAAACACAGAAGGGAGTTTTATTGAGCAAGAGATTTTTTCAAGCGGCGCCGGCATAAAGGTTATAGCAATGGATGGCAAAGATGTTCAGATAAGGTCATTCCCTGATTCTCATAACGGCATCTTCAGGCAGGGAGGCTATGAGCGGATTATTGAAATGGATATGCCAAAGAATGCGCCCCGCATAATAGAAGAGGCGCTGCTTCTTTTGAACGCGGATGAATGCCCTTCCGGAGAAAAAACTATTATCCTTGGCGGTTCGCAGGTAGCTTTACAGATACACGAGTCCATAGGCCATGCAGTTGAGCTTGACAGGGCAATGGGAATGGAGATTAGCCTTGCGGGGGGCACATTTCTTACGCCTGATAAGCTTGGCATGAGGGTAGGCTCTGACATTGTGAATATTTATGCTGACCCGGCAATTGAGGGAGGCATCGGGAGTTATCTTTATGATGATGAAGGGACAAAGGCAAAAAGGGTTGAAATTATAAAAAACGGCAGATTTATAAATTTTCTTACATCTAAGGAAACAGCAAAATCTTTTGGCAAGAAATCCAATGGCAGTGTCAGGGCAAATGGTTGGAGCAACATCCCTATTATACGAATGAGCAATATAAACCTTGAGCCGCAGGAAGGCAGGTTAAATGACCTGATTGCAGACACAAAAGACGGCATCCTCCTTGAGACAAACAAGAGTTGGAGCATAGATACATTGAGACTCAATTTTCAATTTGGCATGGAGATAGGATGGGAGATTAAAAGGGGTAAAATAACAAGACCCCTTAAAAATCCTCTCTATTCAGGCATAACACCGGAGTTCTGGAAATCATGCAATGCAATATGCGGCAAAGAGGAATGGCAGATGTATGGTTTGGATAGCTGCGGCAAAGGAGATCCAGTTCAGAGCATATCAGTCGGGCATGGGGCTGCGCCGGCAAGATTCCGTAAAGTGAAGGTGGGAGTAATAAAATGTTAGGCAGGGATAGGGTAGTAGAGTTACTAAAAAATCTAACGCGAGAGGCGAAGAAAAATGGCGCTGGGCAGGCTGAGGCGCTTTATATAGGCAGCCACGGCTCTACTACAAGATTTGCAAATTCAGCAGTCATGCAGAATGTAAGGGAATCGGACAGGACGGTTTATTTCAGGGTTTTATTGGACAAACGAGTGGGCATGGCATCTACAAATTCCCTGCATAGAGAGGACCTGAGGAGATGTCTGAATAAGGCAATTGCCATTGCAAAACAAACAAGGCCTCTGAAATTTTTTGACTGCCTGCCAGAGCCTTATAAATATACAGAGATAAAAACACACTACGCTGAGACTGCAAATTTTACAATATCGGATAAGATAAAGGCGCTTAAGGATATTTTTAGAAAACTTGTCCCTGCGAGTCTTAAGCAGGGAGCCAAAATTAAAGTTGGCGGAGCATTTTCAACTCTGGAAGCTGAGATAGGCATTGTAAATTCAAATGGTTTAACTGCATATCAGCCATTTACGTCCGCGCACATAAGCCTTATAACTTCATCTGTTTTTGCATCTGGTTTTGCAAGCCAGTTTGAACGCAATGCAAAAAATATTGACACAGAAAAACTTCTTTCCGTTGCAATGGGGAAAACCATTCTCAAACAAAAGGCAAGAAAACTAAAACATGGGCAATATACAGTAATCCTTGAACCCGCTGCTGTAAATGAAATCCTTGAATGGCTTATCTATATAGGTTTTGGCGCCGGCGCATTTATTGACGGCACAAGTTTTATGAGCGGCAATACGGGCAAAAGAATAATGGATAAAAAGATAACAATATACGACGACGGCAATGATCCTTCCGGTTTTCCTGTGCCATTTGATTTTGAAGGTGTGAAAAAGCTGGGTCTGGATATTGTAAAAAACGGCGTGGCAAAGGGTATCGCATATGACACATTTCTGGCAAAAAAATGCGGAAAGAAAACAACAGGCCATGCGCTTATACCAGAGGATATTGAAGGGGCATTTCCATCAAATGTCTTTATAAAGGAAGGCAATTATACTGTTGAAGAGATGGTATCTCTGGTTGAGAGAGGCATTCTTGTAACAAGGTTTCATTATGTAAATGGCCTTCTGGATACCAGAGCTGCCTCAATGACAGGTATGACACGGGATGGGACATTTTATATTGAAGATGGTAAAATAAAATATCCGGTTGAGGATATGAGGTTTACAGAATCAATATTAGAGGCGTTTTCAAGAGTAGAGGCAATATCTTGCGAGAGGCAGGCATTCCCCATACCGTGGAGCGATATTGGAGCAAACATTGTACCTGCGCTGCTTATAAGGGGATTTAATTTTTCGGATTAGGTAGTCCCATATCCTCATATCTCCGCCATCTGTAGGGAAGATCTATAATAGTCCCAGGCTCTTTTATATCCGCCAGCGACTCAAAGGCTTTTCTCAAAATCATGCTCTGCTGTTTAATATTGTGCGGTTCCCCCAGCGGATGTCCAAGCGGCCATTTCAAAAATACAGCCCTTGGCGGTCTTATTTCCTCTGTGAACTTACGGACAATGGAAATACTTATTGTGGGTATCCCCTGTTTTTCTATCTCCCTCTGTATCAGCCCAACGGACCGATTGCAGAGGCCTCAGCCGGGGGTTAAAAGAACCGCATCAACATTTTGTGTCCTTAATTTTTCTGCAACTCCTGGAGCAGTTTCATTTATTAGCATATAGATATGGCCGCTGTCTATGTGCCCCATAAAACCGTAGTTTGTCTCTGCAATACAGCCTATCTCCCCTGCGTCTTTCAACTCCTTAAGCCGGTCAATGGGGAAGACAATATTTATATCCTTATCCGCATCCCTGTGGTCATAATAATCATGGGTTATCATTAATTGTTCTATGGGGGTAGATAGCGGAATATCTCTATAGGTAGGGTCGCCATTTGTATCTTTCATATCAAATGGTTTTTGTGTTTTCAGATGAACACCGGCAGTAGTGACAATGGCTATCTTGCAGGCCTTGAGAGGTTTTGTAAGAGGCGACCATGGAACACCTTCAACCTTCCATGGGGCAGCCTTTTTGACCCATCGTTCCACAAGGGCAGGAAACCTTGTGAATAATTTTGCAATCAATTGATTTTTTAATCTGCCCATAATAACGGCCTTCCCCTGTATTTTTTAGACAAGGGCTCAAAAATAAAAACGGGCAGTTTAGTGTCGTGCCCGGGACAATGTATGGCAGCCGTCACTACAATGGGCTATCCTTGGAAGCATGAATCTCTTCATCTTAATCACCTCCCTTTGCTTAGGCCCTAAGCATAGCATTTTTTTAATAAGAAATCCAGCCAAAGATGAAAATTTTACATTGCAAATCAAATTGACTATTCCAATATTTCATACTACTATTTGACTCAAGAAGTACAGGTAAATTCTATGCTCAAAGAAACCTTTTACAGTTTCAGGGCAAGGGTCTTCTGGCTGACAGCCTTATTGGTATTGCTGCTGTCCATATCCTTCACAGCGGTAGTAATCTATCAGCAGGAAAGGCTTTTAAAACAGGAACTCATTAGCAGCGGGCTTAAATTATCAAGAAACATTGCCCATGATATTCAATTAAGCGTCTTTACAGAGGATACGGACTTTCTGAAAAATGCCGTCATGCAACACATTGATACAGAGGGTGATGTGGTATATGCTGCGGTATATAGCCTTAACTTAAAGCCCATCTTTAACTATTCAAGTAAAAAAGGGATTAGTGTCCCGCCTATAACGGAAGAGATAAAAAAACAGATAGACTTGTCTGCCGTAGCACAGGCAGGGAAAACTCAATCATGGCAGGATAGAGGTCAGATCTATGAATTCTGGGCGACTGTTGTTTTATCAGGTGGTTTTAAAGGAGAGGATATAGTTAAAGAAGAGACAAAAATGGGCAAGGTCATCGGCATAGTCCGTCTTGGCATCTCCACAAAAGGGGTGGATGCCCGCGTAAAGAATATCATCTGGACAAGTATATCCATAACCATTATCTTCCTTGTATTCTCCCTTATCCTCACATACCTGTTGGCAAAACGGGTAACTGGGCCACTTTTCCGTTTAAAAGAAGCCGTGGAGTCCATAGAAAGGGGCGGCGATTACGAAGGGATTAATATAAACTCAAAGGATGAAATAGGCGAGCTGGCGTCATCCTTTAATAATATGGTGTCTGCGCTTAAGAAAAAGGACAATGAAATTATGCGCCATGTCAAGGAGCTTTCCGCATTAAATACAGTAGCCTCTGCGGTAAACCAGTCGCTTGATCTTAAGGAAACGCTCAATGACGGCCTGAAGGAGGTATTGAAGCTGACTAATATGGAGGCAGGCTGGATATTCCTTTTGTCAGAAGACGGCTCTGCGCTTAAAGTTGCCGCCCATGCCGGCGTAGAGGGCAGTTTTATACAAAAGATTGACTTTCTTAAGCCCGGGGAAGGCCTTGCAGGTAAAGTGGCCCTATCGGAAGAAGCCATTATAGAGGAAGATATATGTGACGACCCCAGGATTTCAAGGGATGTTGTGTTTGAAGAAGGTTTTAAGGCCTTTGCCAGCATTCCGTTAAGATCAAAGACAAGAATCCTCGGGGCCATAAATATAACCTCCCGCATGGCACATCCCTTTACAACAGATGAGGTAGAACTCTTTTACTCTATAGGAAACCAGATGGGCACGGCTGTCGAAAACTCTCATCTCTATGGGCAGTTAAAAAAACAGTTGGAAGAAATTGAGCGCACGCAGGACCAGATTATCCGCTCTGCCCGGCTTGCCTCTCTTGGCGAGTTGTCAACCAATGTGGCCCATGAGATAAACAATCCGCTCACAGCCATATTGTCATATACGGCTATTATGCTGGAAAATGTGCCTGATACTGACCCGAACAGAGAAAAATTAAAGATCATCTATGATGAAACCATGCGGATAAGATATATTGTGAGAAATCTCCTGGACTTTGCGCGGCAGACCGAACCAAAGCGGGATGAGTGCTGCGCGGCAGATGTGACAAAGGACACCATGAATTTAATCAGACATCTGGCAAAGGTTTCAAATGTAGAGATAGTTGAAGAATATGCCTCGCATATGCCGATGGTGTCCATAGACATAAACCAGATAAAGCAGGTGCTGCTTAATATATTTAACAACGCCCTCTACGCAATGCCGAACGGCGGGATATTAAAGGCGGCGGCAGAAGAAGAAAACGGATGGATAAACATCCATATCCATGATACAGGGGCCGGCATCCCAAAGGATATAATCCATAAGGTATTTGATCCGTTCTTTACAACAAAACCTGAAACAAAGGGGACAGGACTGGGGCTATCGGTAAGTCATGGAATAATAGAAAGGCACGGAGGAAAGATAGAGGTAAAAAGCGCGCCTGGCAAGGGAAGCATATTTACCATTAAACTGCCGATTGCTTAGAAATCCGAAACCCTAAATTAAAGGAGGTATATGCCAAACGAAAACATTTTAATTATAGACGATGAACCTGTAATCCTCAATCTCTCTTCTGAGATATTAGGGACGGTTAATTACAGGATAACAACAGCGCATGACGGGGAAGAAGGTCTTAAAAAGCTTAAGGCCGGCGACTTTGACCTGGTAATTACTGACATTAGGATGCCCAGGATGGACGGCATGACCCTCATAAAAAAGATAAGAGCGGATATCTCTACAGACATTCCCGTTATTGTAACCACAGGCCACGGAACAATAGAAATCACCATTGAATCATTAAAGCACGGCGCGCAGGGTTTTATAATGAAACCGTTCACGCCGAAGGAACTCAGAGACACAGTTGAGGACACCCTCAGAAAGAGCAATATCATAAAAGAGAATATAAAGTTAAAGGCATTTCTCCCTCTATTTGAGATAAACAGGAGGCTCTTCAGCGAGGTGCATATTGATAGGCTTTTCGAGAATATAGTTGAAGAAGCGGCCAAGGCCATGTCTGCGGAAAGCGCATCGCTTGCGCTGGCCGAAAATGACGGATTTCTCAACGTAAAGGCATCTATCGGAAAGGTAATAGAAGGAGAGCGCGGAAGAATAAAGATTGGGGAAGGCATAGCAGGTCTTGCGGCAAAGAAAAAGAAGCCGGTTTTTCTGGATGAGCGGACAAAAATAGCCATTTCTGTGCCGATCCTCAGCAAAGGCGGGCTCATCGGGGTGCTTAATCTGGCAAAGCCGGCGGGAGTAAAACCTTTTATAAATTCAGATATTGAAATGCTTTCTATCCTGTGCGGCCAGGCCGGCATCGCAATAGAAAACGCCATGCTGTATGAAAGGGTAAAAAGCTCATATACAGGAATAATAGCAACATTGGCGTCCGCTATAGAGGCAAGAGACCCTTATACCGCAGGCCATGCAATCCGCATGGCGGAATATTCCAAATCTATCGCAGAGGAAATGGGGGTCTCCGGCCAGGCTATAGAAACCATATACAGGGCCGCCCTCATGCACGACATAGGAAAGATAGGTATCCCGGACAACATCCTGCTAAAAAACGGCCCTTTATCAGAAGACGAATGCCGTATCATGGAAGAGCATCCTGATATAGGCAGAAAGATATTGGAGAACATGGACGGCCTTGCAGATGTGGCCATTATCGTAAGACACCACCATAATAGGTTTGATGAGGAGCCGAAAGAAGCGCTATCCGGCAATAGAGAGATGATTATGTGCATCAGGATTATTGCGGCGGCCGACGCATTCGAGGCAATGACATCCATAAGGCCCTACAGAAAGGCGATCCCTGCAACCGAGGCAATAGAAGAGCTCAAGAGGATGGCCGGCAGCCAGTTTGACCCTGATGTGATAAACGCATTCATAAAGATATTAAGCAGACATGGGATAATATAATTTATAACTCAAAACTCAAATGTCAAATCTCAAAACTAAAACTCAAAACCTTAAAACTGATTTAAAAGTTTTGAGTTATAAGGCTATAGTTTTGACTTTTGCGTTTTGAGTTTTACCTTCTCTAACAACACAGAGGCATAGGCAGCCATGCCTTTGCCTGTGCCGGTAAAACCGAGGCCTTCAGAGGTAGTAGCCTTTACATTTATCAGGGATGGATTACAGCCAAGGGTTGCGGCTATGTTTTTTATCATATCAGGAATATATTCGGCAAGGCGGGGTTTCTGGGCAATAATTGTAGAATCTATGTTCCCGATGGCATAGCCTTTATCCTTCATCATATCGGAAACCCTTGCAAGAAGCTTAAGGCTGGATATATCTTTATATCTCTTGTCAGTGTTTGGAAAATGTTTCCCTATGTCGCCTTCTGCTATTGCGCCAAGTAAGCCGTCGCATATTGCATGCAAAAGAACATCAGCGTCAGAATGACCCAAAAGACCCTTTGGGAAAGGTATCTCCACCCCTCCGATTATGAGTCTTCTGCCTTTTATAAGCCTATGGATATCGTAACCAAAACCGATCCGCATAATATAATTTATAACTCAAAACTCAAATGTTAAATCTCAAAACTAAAACTCAAAACCTTAAAACTGATTTAAAAGTTTTGAGTTATAAGGCTATAGTTTTGACTTTTGCGTTTTGAGTTTTGAGTTTTATCTTCAATATCGCCTCTCCCAACACCAAATCTTCCGGTGTTGTTATCTTTATATTATCATATGAACCGTTTACTATTGCCACTTTACAGCCAAGCCTTTCAACTAAAATGCTGTCATCTGTCCCGATAAAACCCTGCCTTTTGGCAAGCTCATGCGCCCTTTTAAGCATATCAAATCTGAATGCCTGCGGGGTCTGGACAGCCCATAATTCATCTCTTTTAATGGTTTTTTTCACAAATCCTGAAGATGCCTGCTTTATAGTGTCTTTTACAGGCGCCGCTAAAATAGCCGCCCCATATCTACCGGCTGATTTTACTATCTTTTCTATTATCTCTTTTGTAACAAACGGCCGGACACCATCATGCACTACAACCATATCCCAGCCATTACCCGATGCCATAATGCCTGATATTACAGAATCCTGCCTTTCTTTCCCCCCATTTATAACCTTTATCACCTTTTTAAATCCAAATCTTTTTACTATTTTTTTTAAACAAAAATCTTCATCGCCTTTGGCTGTTAATATAATGATTGAGTTTATGGTATTGCTCTGCTCAAATGGTAAAACAGCGTGCGCCAAAAGGGGTTTGTCGCCAAGGATTATATAGGGCTTTTTTATTCCTGAACCCATTCTTTTACCTTTGCCGGCTGCTGTGATAATAGCAATTGTTTTCACCTAAGTCTTGCTCCTTCTCCAAAAATAAAAAAGCCAGAAACTTGTTTTTTGCCAGTCCCCGGCCCCGATCTCCAATCTCCGTTTTTTAACTCGTAATTCCCTGTAGATTGCTACAGGGATGCATGTAAGAAACAACTCCTTATCAATAAACTTCTGTCATACATTCATAATTTTATGGAGCTCAGCCTCTATTCTTTCTTCTGTCCACCTTCTGGCTATTGAAAGTTCTTTTACCAGAAGGTTTTTGGTAGTGTCCAGCATACGCCGTTCTCCAAAGGAAAGCTCCTTGTCTGTTTTCAGAAGATAAAGATCTCTGAAAACCTTTGCCAATTCCATAACACAACCTGTCTTAACCTTCTCCATATATTCGCGGTATCTCCTGTTCCATGTCTGTTTATCTGCGGGCATATCACTGCGCTCTTTTAGAACCTCATAGACCTTTAACACCGTATCCTTATTTACTACCCTTCTAAGGCCAACCGCCTTCTCATTATCCACCGGCACCATAATTGTAGCGCCGCTCCCCAATACCCTTATGATATAAAATCTCTGGATTGCGCCGCCTGATATTTCCCTGGCTTCAATTGATTCAATATTTCCTACCCCATGACCGGGGTATACTGCTGTGTCTCCAATCTTAAACATCATTTTTCTCCTCTCGATTAGATTTTAAGCAGCTCCTTATTGATTTTGAACCCCAAAAACCGATTGTTTCCCGGATAAACCTGATATAAATGTTTTTAAGTATAGCATAATAATACTCTAAAGTCAGAAATTTTTAAGGAAGTGAAGACATATCCTCTACTCTCGCTTTTCAGGTAGATTAAACAAATCGTCTGAAATATCCTGGTTTAGTTCTATATGATCATACCTTATAAGAATATTGGCCTTTTTATTATTTAAAGATATTGCAAATGGAAAATTAAAGCCGTCTATTTCTTTATAGGAATCCATTGACACCTTTATCGGATAAATATCGCCACTTGCGTCTGGCAAAGTTATCTCAAGAATATTACCTTCGTGATTTATCAATATCTGTTCATCTCCTGAATTTGTATAAACACACCGGCCGTGAAACAGAGTTTGGCGCAGATTATTTATTTCTCGGCTTCCGACCCCTGCGGCAGGCAGTCCTGAAAGATATTGAGGAAACAGGGAAGCCTCTACAGGCAGGGGGTAATCCCTATATACCTTATTTTCCTGAAATGAAAACAGAGATACATTTTTTTTGTTATATGTGATGAGAAAAACAGTTTGATTGAAGGGACCAAGTATCTCCAGCCGAAATTGGTCAGGCCTCTTGACGATAATCACTGCCCTGCCGGCCATGTCCCTGTTATCTTTGGAGGCTATCTTTACCAGCGCAGTGCCTTTAAGAGTTTTCAGATTATCATACTTTTTCTGCAGTAAAGAAATGGAGGCAGGGTCGAAGCAAATATTCTGTTCATCGGATATTTTAACCCCCCCTATCCCTCCCTTTGTTAAAGGGGGGGCAGGGGGGGTTAGAGAGGCGCATCCTGCAAAAAAAACTAAGCAGTAAGCAGTAAGCAGTAATTGTTTGCCATATTTTCTATTTCTTGCCACCGGAGTGTTATTTCCTAATCCTTAGTTTTTTTAAGCCCCTCTAATTTTTCCTTGAGTTTGGTATTTTTGGGGTCAACCTTCAATGCCTTCTCATAGATTTCAATGGCCTTATCCTTCAGCCCCTTTTTCAGATAGGCATCGCCGAGATGCTCAAGCACCACCTGATCATCAGGCATATACTTAATAGCGCGTTCAAGTTCCTGCACAGCCAAGGCTATCTCGCCCATCTTATAATAAACCCAGCCAAGGCTGTCTATAATCTGGCCACTTTCAGGCTTTATAGCAAGCGCCTTTTTAATCAGGGTCAACGCCTCTTCTAGGTTTATCCCTAATTCAGCATATGTATAGCCAAGATAGTTCAGCGCATTGGCATGGTCTGGATTTAATTTTATTGCAATCCTCATCTCCTCCATTGATTTTTCCTTCTGGCCTGCGTCGTCATACAGCGCCCCAACCGTAAAATGCAGCTCTGCATTTTGAGGTTCAAGAAGAAGCGCCTGCTGTATTATCTTTACAGCATCATCAAGACGGCTGGCCTCCTTATAAACAGAGGCAAGCAGCCTGTAAAGCTCGATATCCGCGCCCTTTATATCTATTGCCTCCTTTATGGCCTTTACAGCATCATTAAGACGTCCCTGCCTCTGATACATAAAGGCAAGATGTATCTTTGCATCCACAAATATCTCGCTGTCAGATGGAATCTTTTTAAATTCCTCCTGAGCCTTATCCAACTCCCCCTTTTCTTCATATGCGGTAGCCAGATAATACCTGACCTTATGAGCTTTTTGGTCAATTGTCAGGGCTAGGCTGAATTGTATAATGGCCTCATCATACTTTTTTTGCTCAAAATATATCAGCCCTATCTTGGCCATGATGTCAAGCCTTGCATTGCCGGATGTTTCCATCTGCTTGAATTCTGTAATGGCCTCATCAAGCTTGTTCTGCTGAATTAGAAGCTGACCAACCCTGTTCCTTAAGTTTGTGTTGCGGGGTTGAAACTTAAGCGCCTTTTGATAGGACTCTATGGCCTTATCAAGCTTTTTCTCAAATTCATACACCATTCCAAGCTCTACAAGAATCATGTCTATTGAAGGATTTATATCCAATGCCTTGAGGTAATAATCCTCTGCCTCCGTATAACGGCCTCTCTCAGCCTCGACCCTGGCCAGATAGTAATAGCCCATAATTGACTCGTGGTTTACTCCGATAAGTTTTTTAAATATTTCTATGGCAAGGTCATAATTCTTGTGTTCCGCGTATAACATACCAAGATACATATATGCCTTTGGATTTTCCGGCTCAAGAGAGATGGCTGTTTTATAGGCAGAAACAGCCTCATCATCCCGTTTAAGGGCAGTATAAACATTCCCAAGAAGCAGATGTGCAGGCGCATAATCCTTTGCAATCTTCACAGCGTTTTCAAGGTTCTCAAGCGCCGCGTTATTATCGCCTTTTTTTATATACAGGGTGGCTATATCTATGTAAAGCGCCGGCTCCTTTGGGTCTAATTTCATAGCCTTTTTGTATTCTTCTATAGCGCCATCCGTATCTCCCTTGTTCGCAAGCAGTTGGGCAAGGGAAAAGTGATAGTAGCTGTTTCCTGTCTCTGGGGAAGAGGCTTTTGGGGCGGTTGCCGGCGTCTCCTTCTGCAGAATCCTTTCTTTAGCTGCTGTACAGGAAATGAGGGTTATTGATAAAAAGAATAAAGAAACACCCCACCTTTTAAAATTACACATCTTTGTCTCCCTCTGTTATTTTTAGGTTACAGGCAATAGAAAAAGCCTTATGTATTATGCAAGTAAGATAACATATGCTTCCAACATAGTCAATTACCCGAAATCATTTTGTTGCATCACCTGCAGTTAGGACAAGGTGATTAAAGGGTATTAGGATGTGCGGTAGAAAGATTAACCGATTACTGGCTTTTTAAGAAGCTGTCAGAAACTATGACTGCTTTTCATTAAGAGACTAACCCCCAGATAAGTAAATAGCGCCACAAAAAAGCCGACAACCGTTGCTATTGCCAGCCCTTTTCCGCGCCACTCTTTTACATAATACGCATGCATAGCCCCTGCATAGTAAAACCAGACAATAAACGACCAGATAACCTTCGGTTCCCACAGCCAGTATGCGCCCCATGCAAGGTATGCCCATACTGCGCCTGCAAACATGGATGCAGAGAAAAATAAAAATCCCCAGAGTATGCTGCGATGAGCAATATCCTGAAAGTCTTTCTTAAGTTCTGCGGTTGTCATTGCGAGCCGCTCTGTCCAGGAAGCAATCTCAATTGATGGGATTGCTTCACCGTTGGTTCGCAATGACATGGTTTGGAGTTCGGAAAGTAAATATAAAACTGCGCCGGAAAATGCCAGTGTAAAAAGGGCATAGGCTGCAAATGATGATATCACATGGGTTTCAAACCAGCGGGTCTTTAAGATTAGCGTCAGTGGTTTGGCCAGCGTTTCACTCATCTGGGCGAATATCATGGCCAGAATGGCAACAGGAATGGTTATAAGCTCTGTAAACCTTTCTCTGTATCTGAATATCACAATAGCGCTTACAAGAACAGTTGACCAGCTATAAAATAGCAGTGTCTCATACATGGCCAGCATCGGCGCATGGCCTGATTCGTATGTTCTTATAAACAGGGCAATTGTATGTGTAAGAAGTCCAATAACAACAACGGCTCTGGAAAGCGATGCAAAAAGTCCTTTCTTTGTTACATGGTAAAGGGCAACAATAAAAAAGCTGAAAATATATAGAATTAAGGCGCTGAAAACAAACATCCGCATCTATGTTTATCTTCCTTTCTCTTCTCCCCAGATAAACTTGTGTATCTGGAGCTGAAGCCTTACCATAAGCCCGTCTGCAAGTATCCATTTTGCCAGCTCCTGTGATGGCATGAGCGGATGCGCAGGCGCAAAAAGGATTTTGGCGGTTTTGTCCTTGATGCATTTTTCTAAAAAATCCCGCGCAAATTCATAGTCTTTGCGGTCAGCTATAACAAATTTTATCTCATCCTGCAATGTAATAAGTTTGAGGTTCTCCATTAAAAAGCTTCCATCATGGCCGCTGGACGGGCATTTGACGTCCACTATCTTTATGGCATTGGCATTAACCGGCTCAAGGCTTATGCTGCCATTGGTTTCAAGGAGTGTTTCATAACCAAGTTTCAATAGCTTGTTTATAAGCATTGGCGTTTCCTTTTGCAACATGGGCTCACCGCCGGTAATCTCTGCCAAGCGGCAATTAAACTTTCTAACTTCGTTAATGACCTGTTCAATGGAAAAGTCTTCTCCCTGTTCAGAGACCTGAGTATATGTTGTATCGCACCATGTGCATCTAAGATTGCAGCCTGTAAGCCTTATAAAAACGCAGGGAAGCCCTGTATATGTGGATTCTCCCTGAATGCTGAAAAAAATCTCAGATACCCTCAAAATAATATCTCCTATCGCCCTTGCCTGTTTATATATGGATACAGTATATATTCAAATGAGGCATTTACTGTTATCTTTTCAAGGCTGCCAAAGCTTTTTTGAAAAGGGTAAAACGGCGCAGCCAATCTTATAGCAGATATCGCCGCATTGTCAAGAATGGGGTAGCCGGAGCTTCTGATAAGCGTTACATCCTCTAATGCTCCATCTTTTAAGATAACAAAATGAACAAAAAGCCTGCCTGCCAGGCCTCCCCTTGCAGCCGCATCCGGATATTCCCATTCATGGTAAATTTTGGCCTTTAGTCCCTCAAAATATGAGGTATAGCGCGGCTCGCTGGTGTCAAAAGAAATGTCCCTGTCTTTTTCTCCAACAGGCGCCTCTTTTTCATATTTTTTAGACAGCTCTGCGATACGTTCTTTTGTGGGATAAAGGCTTAAAGGTTTTTCCTCTTTTACTATTGGTTCTGAAGGGAGAGTTTTTTCATCTTCTACAGACCCTTTTTTAATCGCAGGTTCCTGTTCAGTCTTTTCCTCTAATCCCCCGCTTCCCGTTGGAATGCTTCGCTGCAACTGGAGCCCAGCCTCTTTGTCAAAATCCCCCTTTTGTTCCCCTTTGTCAAAGGGGGCGGGGAACTCATCCGAAGGATGGGTCGGGGGATTAGCAGGCAGCAGAGGTTCTACAATCCTTTTCTCTTCTGCGAAGGGAAGGACAGAAGGCAAGAGTGGATGGGGCTGCTCCCCGGCTACACCTGATGTGGAGGGCTTCTTTATCTCTGTTGGCTGCGGAAGCTCTATCACATCAATAGGTATCAGTTTTGGCAAGGTCTTTTCACCTTCTCTTGTCTGGGGGACAATCATAAGGATCCCAATATGGAGAAGAATGGAAATCAGCAAAAAAACAATAAGCCGGCCTTTGTCAGTGACTCTCAATATTTTTATTGACATATACAAAACAATCCTGCAATAATAACAAGACTAAAATCTTTGAAGGAGGATTCTTATGTTTGGAATAGGGACAACAGAACTTATAGTTATTCTCGTAATCGTTTTGATAATATTCGGCGTTGGGAAACTGCCCAGTATAGGCTCGGGTCTTGGTGAGGCCATAAGAAACTTTAAAAAGGCGTCTTCTGAATCTGAAATTGATGTAACCCCCAAAAAGGAAAAACTGGAATCAGCGCCCTCCAAACCTGAAGAGTCTGCCAAAAAGGCATAATTGCCCTTTTTCTTCAAGCCGTTCCTTTGCAGCCATTCTGATCTGCGGATGCAGTTCCTCGTCCTGAACAATTTCTTTCAGGTCCTGAGAAAAAAAGAAATTCCAGAAGGCCGAGGGATATGCGCGGCTGAACCCTCATATCATGCTCAGGCAGAGATGATATATCTTCAGTAAGTTTTTTTACAAAGGCGAGCAATTCTGTTTCCAGTATTTGATTGGATAAAATTCTTGAGAGGAAAAATTGGGATTAAAAATAACCACCGCCAAATTGGTGTGAGGATTTACTGGCTAATCTCTACACTGAACTCTGCCAGTTCACCGGAAACACCTTGAAAGACTATCATAAAAGGTACAGTTCCTTTAGGCGGCACTGTGCCATTTCTATCTTTAAATCTTTTTTCCAGGTCAGCCGCGGATATGGCCTTTAGTTCATCCCGGGCTACAATCCTTCCGGGCGCAACCCAGGCATCCTTTATAGTTTTCCCCATTTTATCAAATATCATGCCATGTATGCCTGTAACCTCTTTTGGCGCATTGAGGTTGCTTACAAGTTTTCCTTCTATGACAAACAACTGGCCAAGGGAAGTATTATTTATATAATACCCTTGCAGACCAATAATATCCATGGTCTTTTGCGGCGCCGCGGGTTTGGATAAAAATCCAGCCCCAATATTCAGATAAATGACAGCTCCCCCGGCTGCCAACAACAGGATAATCACCGCAGAAATTATTATAGGGGCGCTTATCTTTCTTTTTTCTGAAGGGGCTTTAAATGACATTTCGTTTGCCTCTGGCTGCGCCTTGGGAGATAACGGAGATTCCATTATTAAAGTTTTTGCCTCTCCCTTTGATTGAGCGCCCATTATTAAAGTCTTCGCCTCTTCCTTTGGAGGAACAACAAATTCTTCTTCTGTTGGCGGGGGTTCTATCTCAAAGGATGTTTTCTCTGCTGCTTGCGCAAAATCCCCTTCAAAGCTAAAACCTGACAACTCCGGAGACGGGACAGCCTCTTTTTTTTCTGCTTCAAATGCCGGCTCTTTTCCAATCTCAAAACCAAACCCGCCCTTTTCTCCTGCCTGTTTCGGAGCCTCTTTTTCCTCTTCAAATGAAAACGGCGCCTCTTCTTTTGAAGAAGAGGGGCCTATATCCCATTCCGACTTTTTCTCTCCTTCCTTTGGTTTTTCATCAAAGGTAAAATCTATGCCCCATTGCGAGGCCTCTTCTTTTTTTTCTTCCTGTTTTTGCGCGGCAGATTGTTCAGAAAGGCCGCCAAAATCTATTCCCTCTGTTTTTGGGGAAGGTTCAGGCTGAGCCCCAAATGAGGCCTCAAATGTTTCCTCCTGTTTTGGCGCAGCTTCTTCAGACGGAGGAGGCATAACTGTAAAGACATTCTGGCATTTGGTGCAGCGGACCTTTACACCCTTATCCTTTATCTTTGAATCATCTAGTTTAAATTTTGTATTACAGGCGTCGCACTGAACTATCATTCGTTTATTTCCCCAAGTTTAATTTTACAAAATATAGCCTAATAAACAGAGAAATGCAAGCAAATTTTCCTATTGTGTCTACTGGTTCAGCTTTCCCTGGTTTTCTCGTTTCTATGGGTATACCATACAACTGTTACCTTCTCCAAGGTTATCATCCCCCCTCCGTTCATAAGTTCATCAATCTTGGGCATGATAGCGTCAATCTTTTCCCGCCCCTCCACTACCTCAACGATTATAGGCAGGTCTATGGAAAGCCTTAGTAACTTGTCCGTATGATAAATGCTGTGGGCGCCAAACCCGGCTATCCCGCGCAAGACGGTGGCGCCGGCAAACCCCTCTTTTCTGAATAACTCAACCATGGCCTCATACACCGGCTTGTGACCTATCTTGTCGCTCTCACCTAAAAATATCCGCATAAGCGCCTTTTCCCCTATAAATTTTGTCATCGCATCCTCCTTATAATAAATACCTTGCCGTTTCTGTACCTGCCCAGGTAAAGAAAAGGCAAACCAGCACGCTGATAAAAATATTTATTGAGGCGATAAGGAACTCACCGTCCTCAAGAAGCCTGAAAGTCTCATAACTAAATGTAGAAAAGGTTGTTAGTCCGCCCAAAAAGCCTATTGTAATACCTACGCGGAGGTTCTGCGATATAAGATTGCTCCCTATGCTGAACTCCATGACAAGACCTATTATGTAAGCGCCAGTTACATTGACAGCTATGGTCCCATACGGAAAACTCCTGCCAAAAAGATTATAAACCCAACCTGAGAGAAAGTAACGTGACAGGCACCCAAGCGCGCCGAACAAGGCGATATAAAAAATCTGTGCGGACATACTCACCCTCTAAATAAAAAAACCCCTGCTATTTATGCAGGGGTCATCAGTTTGCGCAAGGCAAACGGTTAATGGCGGACTCCATCACCCAAAACGTTCAAGTTTTGATAAACTAACATGTAACAAAGATGCTGTCAAGGTCTTTTGGTTTTTCTGTTTTTCCTTCATCTGATTGACTGGGATGTTTGGTTTTGTTATAAAATCCTTCTATAAAAGTGTTGTAATAATCTCAGAAGTAAGATACTTTATTAAAACTTAATGGGAGTGGAGGGTTTTATGCTTCAAGGTTCAATGACGGCAATTGTCACGCCATTTAAAAACAGCGGATTGGATGAAAAGGCATTTAAGGGATTGATTGAGTTTCAGATAAAGAACGGCACAAATGCCATTGTCCCGTGCGGCACAACAGGGGAGTCTGCGACACTTTCCTATGAAGAGCATGAAAGGGTTATTGAACTTACAGTTGAATTGGTCAACGGAAGAATTCCTGTAATTGCAGGAACAGGCTCAAACTCCACTGCCGAAACTATCATGTTAACGAAACATGCAGAAAGGGCAGGGGCAGACGCGGTTCTTTTGATTACACCCTATTACAACAAACCAACGCAGGAAGGGTTATATCAGCATTATAAGGCAGTTGCTGAAGAGGTAGAATTGCCTATAATACTCTACAATGTCCCGGGCAGGACAGGCGTAAACATGCTTCCTGAGACCGTCGCCAGATTGTCTGAGATTAAGAATATTATCGGCATAAAAGAGGCGACAGGAAACCTCCAGCAGGTAAGCGATACGATTGAATTATGCAGAAAGGGATTTATAATTCTTTCAGGAGATGATTTTACAACCCTGCCTATTTTGGCAATAGGCGGGCATGGTGTTATTTCTGTTACCTCAAATATAGCGCCAAAAGAAGTAAGCCAGATGTATCGGGCATTCTTTGAGGGAAACCTTGAAAAGGCAAAAAGGCTTCATTATAAACTCCAGCCTCTGCACAGGGCAATGTTTCTGGAGACCAATCCCATACCGGTAAAGACAGCCCTCGCCATGATGGGAAAAATAGAGGAGGAGTTCAGGCTGCCTCTTGTAAAAATGGGAGAGGCGAACAGGAAGAAACTGGAGAAAGTTATTACGGATTTCGGGGTTATATAAATGTTAAGGAAAATCCTTGAAAATGCAAAGCATTGCTCTTCTATATGAAGACAAAGGAGAAAAAAGAATAGATTATGGTCAAACTTGTTATTACAGGCGCGGCAGGCAGGATGGGCAGGGGCATTATAAATGTTATCAGAGAAACCGGGAATGCAGAGATTGTGGCTGCGGTTGAAATGTCCGGTCATGGCGATATTGGCAAAGATGCTGGAGAGATTGCAGGGTCTGGAAAAATAGGCATTAAGTTAACGGGTAACTTTGAAAAGGCAATCAGGAAGGCTGACTGTATAATTGACTTTACATTCCCTGAGGCAACCATGCACCACCTTGATATTGCGCTTAAGAACGATATCGCTATGGTTATCGGCACAACAGGTTTTTCCCCTCATCAGAGGGAGGGGTTAAAAGATGCGGGGAATAAACTGCGGATAGTTGCAGCGCCCAATATGAGCGTTGGAGTAAATTTGCTGCTTAAGGTTGTTTCTGATATGGCAAAGGTATTGGGTAAGGATTATGATATTGAAATCATTGAGGCCCATCACAGAACTAAGAAGGATGCGCCTTCCGGTACTGCAATGAGGTTTGCAGAGGTGCTTGCCTATAGCCTCAATAGAGATTTGGATAAAGTGGCGGTTTATGAAAGGCACGGCATAATAGGCGAGAGAAGACCTGACGAAATAGGAATCCAGACTATAAGGGCAGGCGATATAGTCGGCGACCATACAATAATCTTTGGAGGCATGGGCGAGAGGATGGAGATAACACACCGCGCTCAGTCGCGGGAGACATTTGCAAGGGGCGCTGTAAGGGCAGCCCTCTGGATTGTGAAACAGCCAAAGGGGTTGTATGATATGCAGGATGTGCTGGAACTCAAGTAGTTCTGAAAAATAGTTGGTAAACTGTTTACCATAGAAAGGAGGATACATGAAAAGAGATTCATTGCAAGTCCAAAGTGTGAAGCGGCTGGTATCCGCTATTTTCTGCTTACTGCTTACTGCTGCTTTTTGCCTGTTGTCTGCCGGCAGAGGTTATGCCTTTCAGAACATAAAGAAGGGCAAAGAATGTTTAAGCTGTCATACCCTGACAAAGGATGAGGCAAGAAAATTGATCAAGGCCGATGTCTATAAGGCGGAGATAACCGAGATCAAGATGTCGCCGATAAAGGGGCTCTGGGAAATAAAGGGGACCATGGGAACAGGAGAAGGGCAGCAGGGCTTTATAGTCTATGTGGATTTTACAAAAAAATATATTGTGGAGGGTCGGGTTACACCTCTTTCTGCTCTGGGCAAACAATCTGCCGAGCCTCAACAACTGCGCAAAGTAAACACCGCTCAAATCCCCCTTGATGAAGCTGTGATTATGGGCGACCCTCATGCCCCTAAAAAGATTATCATCTTTGACGACCCTGACTGTCCTTATTGCAAAAGGCTTCACGCGGAAGTAAAAAAGGTTCTGGAACAGAGAAAAGATATTGCATTTTATATAAAACTTTTTCCCTTAGTTCAGATCCATCCTGAGGCATACGGTAAAAGTAGGGCAATCGTCTGTGAAAAATCGGCAAGCCTTCTTGAGGATGCCTTTGAAGGGAAAAAACTTCCTAAGCCGTGGGAAAGTCTTTTGTCAGGATTACGTGAAAAAAAGGATTGCGGCACAAAAGAGGTAGATGCAAACCTCAAGCTGGGACAAACCCTCGGTATTACAGGCACGCCGACCATTATCTTTCCCGACGGCAGGCTGGTTCCGGGATATGTGGATGCCCCTGCATTATTAAAATTGCTTGAAGAAAAACCACAATAATATACTGTGCGGTATTATCCTATCTTTCTTGATATAAACGATAAACCTTGCATTGTCGTAGGAGGAGGCAGTGTTGCAGAAAGAAAGGTTGCCTCTCTCCTCAATGCAGGCGCAAAGGTTTTGGTCATAAGCCCGAAACTTACCCCTGCCTTAAAAAGGCTTGCCGGTAAAAAGCAAATCAGCTATTGCCCCAATCCTTACAAAACAGGGGATTTAAAGGGTTTTTTTCTTGCCTACAGCGCCACAAATAACCCTCTGGTAAATAAGGCAGTATTTAAAGAGGCAAAAAAACAGGGCATCCTCTTAAATGTTGTGGATGTGCCTGAGTTATGTAATTTTATTGTGCCTTCGGTTGTGGAGCGCGGCTACCTCTTGATAGCCATCTCCACTTCAGGCAAAAGCCCTGCAATGGCAAAAAAGATAAGGGAAAAACTGGAAAAAGAATTCGGCATGGAATATGCTGTGTTCCTTGATATTATGGGCAAGGTAAGGGAGAAGGTGTTGACCGGAAGTAAGGAATCTGATAAAAATAAAGAGATGTTTGAAAAACTTGTGAATTCCCCCATGCTGGAGTGGATTCGCAAAGGGAAGAAGAAGGAGATAAATAAACTTCTTCAGAAGGTTTTGGGAAACAGGTTTAATCTGTTGTAGGCTTGCCCCCGATTGACTCTGTCGGGGGTAAAATCGTAAATCGCAGATGGTGATTGATGAACATTACATTCTTCTATATAACAGTAGTTCTTTATCTCCTGGCCACATTCATAACCACGGCCTATCTTATATTGCACAATGATAAGATATTAGGGATTGCAAATAAGACCATACTTGCAGGCTTTGTCTTTCACACCCTTACCATTGTCAGTAGGTGGATTGAGGCAGGCAGACCGCCATTTGCAAACCTCCACGAAGTCTTCTCTCTATTTTCATGGATGGTGGTAATTATATATCTTTTACTCCGTTTCAGATACAGGCTGGCTGTACTGGGTTCATTTGTTGCGCCGTTTGCAATGCTTCTTCTTATTACTGCATCGTTTCTTCCCAAAGAGATAATTCCGCTGGCGCCGTCCCTTGAGAGTTACTGGCTTCCAATCCACGTAGGTCTTGCATTTCTCGGAAATGCCTTTTTTGCCATGGCCTTTTTATTTGGTATAATGTATTTAATCCAGGAGCACTACCTAAAGAGCAAAAAGGTGGGCGGATTATATTTTCTGCTCCCGTCTTTGGATATTTTGGATGAGCTCAGCTACAAATGCCTTACCTATGGTTTTCCTCTCCTGACATTGGCCATAATCACCGGGGCGATATGGGCTGAATATGTATGGGGCAGTTACTGGACATGGGAGCCGAGGCAGACATGGTCGCTTATTACATGGTTTTTATATGCTGCCCTGCTTCACGGGAGATTGACTGTTGGCTGGCGGGGGAGAAAGGCGGCCATTTATTCTATAATCGCTTTTTTAATCCTTATAGGCTCTTTTATAACAATAAAACTTTTTGCATGGGGAGTACACGCAGTTTTTAGGTAAAGCGTGTTGCGATGCCTCTCTGCATTGATGAATTTAAATCTTGAAAAGGAGGGTTTAATGAAACTTACTGCAATTATTGAACGTGAAGGTAATGGATATATATCTCTCTGCCCGGAATTTGATATTGCAAGTCAGGGAGACAGCATTGAGCAGGCGCGCGACAACCTCAGGGAGGCATTGGAGCTTTTTTTCGAATGTGCTTCTCCCGAAGAAATAAAGCAGCGTCTCCACGGCGAAGTCTTCATCACACAAGTTGAGGTACCATTTGCATAAGCTGCGCGTCCGCTCTGGCAAGGAGGTTTGCGCTATCATGGAAATTAAATCTGTCCCCCTTTTTCTCTGATATATTCTTTCTTTAAAGCATTGCAAGAGTATAAAAATATAGTCAGGCTGTAAGACAATTCACATGGACCAGAGCACTGTAAACACAATCATAGAGTTGCTTAAGCAGCTTCTGTCAAAGCCAGATGGAGTTGTAGTAGCTGCGTATATCACTGTTGGAGGCATGTTTTGTGTAGGAGTTGCTACCGCTCTTGTGCAGTGGTTCGTTACGAGAGCCATACTTCGCTCTGAACACCAGAGATTGCATATTCAGTTACAAACGGACTTTCGGCTCAGACAGATGTCCCAATGGCAGCAAGAGTTCGTATCGACAATTTCCGAATTGTTGGCGCACACCGATCCCGAGGTCTATCCAATGCCTGAGAGAAAAAAGGTTGTGCCATTAATTCTGAAGACGCAGCTCATGCTTAATCTTGATATGGAGGCGCATCGCAAGGTTAATCAACTCACCAATGAGCTCGGGCTGGCGGTCACCAAATGGGAAACAAGAGGCCTCAGCGAAATTCTCGGTATTCATGGGCGATTGTTGGAAGCTTCGCGTGCGGCGATTTATCTACCTGAGCGTTAGTTGCGCCCTAACTCGTTCTTCAACCTGACGTACAAAGACAGCACACCAATTAACTGTCGTTATGTGTGTTAAAATATAGAGGAGACAAATGGAAAAACTGACATTCATTGAACTGGCAAAGCGAATTCTTGAAGAGGAAAAAAAA
>Ga0080064_1003217_pt1 | contig 24581 bp, 23 predicted proteins | sample Subgrocontami54m_FD_69260 | JGI IMG/M metagenome (GOLD analysis project Ga0080064, IMG submission 69260) | Subsurface groundwater microbial communities from S. Glens Falls, New York, USA - GMW46 contaminated, 5.4 m (SPADES assembly) (version 2) ...
CGCCACCCAGCGATCCACTTTGCGTTCCGGTCCGTACTGGCGCTGTACCAGGAAGAACCGATGCGCGGGGTCGGCGGTCGGAAGGTCGGGTGGAATAATTCGCCCCAGGTCAAATGGGGCATTTGGAAGTGGCTCGCGAAAACGAGGATCCGGGCCCCTGCCGCCGAGGGCGACAGGTGGCGGGAGAACCTCATACGGCTTACCCGTCTTGTCCGTCTGGGGATAGCGAACGTTGGCAAGGCCATCCGCCCCCGGAAATTGACCGAAGTAGTGATCGAAGCTCCGGTTCTCCTGGAACAGGACGATGATATGGGTGAACGGCGCCTGCGCCGGGGGGATTCCTGCGGCCCCACTCCACTCGGCACAGCCGCCAAGGGTGACCCACAGGGCACCGCTCAGAATTCCAAGTAGCCATCCGCGTCGGCTCTGCATCTGTCTCAACATCGTGCTTCCCCCACCCCCAGACCCTTCGGTTGAAACCAGCCCCCCGTAACAACCGCACCGCCGTGCCGCATCCAGGGGCAGCAAAGCACGGAGGAAGTTACCACGACCTGTGAGGTCAGACAAGCGAAAGGTTGAGCCTGAAGAAGGCAAACGCCTGAGGCAGGTCAAAACCGGACGTACACGGAGACCCGAAAACACGAAGGCCCCGACTGCATTCCAGCCAGGGCCTTGCTCTGCGGATATCAGCGTTGGTTGCGGGGGGGCGCTTTGGATTGCAGGCAAACACAAGATTCGAGTTTCGGTTCGTGGTGAGGGCATGAGTGAGCATGAATGGTGGAGCCACGACCTTGTGCTTCGGACAGCTAGACACTCCGAAGGGCAGCCACGGCAGGATGATAGACGCAGGGCAGCGTTCGAATCCGAATGGGTCTTGCCAAATGTTTTCCGAGTTTGCCCGGTTTAGCTCTGCTCCATGTCTCGGATAATCTGATCCAACTCTGCCAGGGTGACCCGGTCCAAGATCGGTCCCGGCTGCCGGACCGTGGCATGCTTGATGATCCCCCGCCGCCGCAGGATCTCCTTGCGCAGCGCCAACCCAATGCCTGGTTGCGCCTCATAACGTATCAACGGCAACCAGCGGTAGAAGATCTTCGCCGCGCCCGGCCGGTCGCCAGCCACGAATCGCTGGTAGATTTCCTGGAGCACCTCATGGTATGCAAATCCCGTCATGATCCCGACGGCTCCCCGCTGCAGCTCCTCCAGGTAATACACCCCGCCCAGCCCACCGAAGATCCCTACCCGGTCCCCCAGCGCCTCTCGAAGGGCCGTGATCTTGGGCAGGGTGGGGGCCTCCTCCAGCTTCACGTAAACTGCCGTCGGGACCTCGCGCGCGATTCGGATCAAGAGCGAGGCAGGCATGAGCCCCCCGGTCGTGACCGGCTCGTCCTGGACGCCGATGGGCAGCCGCGTTCCCTGGGCCCCCCGCCGGTAGAAATCCAGAATCGCCTCGGGCGTCTTCAGCCCAGACGGGGGGGCCACCATGGCGGCCCGGGCCCCCAGGCCCTCGGCGTGCCGGCAGAGCGCCACCGTCGGGTCCACCCCCGGGAGGCTTGTTCCCACGACTAGGCCCAGGCGCCCGGCCGAGGCCTTAGCAAACCGCTCGGCCACACGCATCCGCTCCCCCTCGGAAAGCTTGTGGGCCTCCCCCATAACTCCAAGGATGGTCAGCCCGGCCACCCCCGCCTTGGCGGAATACTCCACCATACGGTCAATGCTGGCTTCATCGATATCTTCATTTTCCAGGAAGGGTGTGGCGGTGATGGCGTAGACTCCCCGGATCTCGATTCCCATACCTTCCTCCGTGGTTGTCACGTGTCGAGAGGTGTTTCGCAGGTTCCACGGTTTAATAGCCCCGAGCCAGATCGATAAGCGAAGGCGCCTGCTCACCCCGCACAAAGGCTGCAATGTTTTCCGCACCCTGATCCAAGAGGCGGTACTTGACCTCCGGAACGTTTGATGCCGAGTTTCCCGAGCAAAGAACATTGGGCAGGCGGTGAATTCCCCACCGAGACGGCACATTATAGTGATATCCACTTGGCTGTGTATCTGCGTAGTCCCACCATACGTCGGCGGCAAATCCAGCGATCCATCCCTCCGTGAGCGCCTGGTAGAGGGCACCCTCCCGGATGAGCTGTCCCCGGGAGATGTTCACCAGAAAGGCATCCTTCCGCATACGGCGGAGCTCTTTGTCGTCGATTAAGTAGAGGGTCTCCTGGGTCAGCGGTACCGATAGGACGACGAAATGGGCTGGCTCCAGGACAGTGTGTAACCGATCGGGACCCACCACTTCGTCGGCTACGCCCCGATCGACCAACGGATCTCGCTTCACCGCTAGGACGCGCATGTCAAAGGCCTTCGCCCGCTTGGCAATATGGTGCCCGATCGCCCCCAGGCCAACGACGGCGAGGGTTTTCCCCGCCAACTCTACCGAATAGAATGCTCCTTCCTCCAGACGAATATAATCGACATTGGTGATTGCCCGGTGATGTCCAATGAGCCGCTTCGCAAGGCCTAGAACCATGGCCATGGCATGCTCCGCCACCGGGATGGCATTCGCCCCCGAGGAGTTGGCAACGCGCACCCCCCGCTCCTGCAACAGCTTGAGATCCAGGTGATCACAGCCTGCGTGAAAGTAGGAAACGAGCTGAAGCTTGGAGGCCGCCAAGATCACTGCCCTTGGGATTAGCCACCCCATAATGACCTCAGCATCCCGAGCAATCTCGATCAGGTCTGCCGGATCACAGATGAGCCGCTCTACAAAAGGCCGCCTCGGTGGGACGGCCACTATGCAATTTTTTGGGAGGCGACTCCGAATCCGTGCAGCCTCTTCCTCTGTTGCCTGCCAGGCCAACGCGATCTTCATGTTTCCCTCCTTCGGAAAAGGGTCGGACGCTTACTTGTCACACCCTAGGCGCGGGGAAGGCCAGCCAGAGCCGCCTTCGCACCAAATCCGACGCCGCAATGAACAGATTTCCACTAAGCAGGAGCGCGAAGGCCCATGCCGCCACACGGTAGCCTGCACGTTCAATCAAGAACCCCAGGGCCACGGGGGCCAGGGCGTTCGCCACATCACCGACAAATCTGACTATACTCAAGAGAAACCCTTGCCGAGGACCTAGGCGGAGATCTGCGACGAGGATCGTGGGGACATTCCAGATAGCAAGCCCAGTCGCGAAGAACGCTGCGACGGCGAGGTAGCTCCAAAATGAACTCGTATGGGGCAGGAGGAGTCCACCCACCATCAGGATACCCAAGGACGGAACCAGAAGAATTGTCCGCGCATGCCGATCCATCACCCTGCCGGCTGGAAAGAGGAGGAGGACGTCAAGCAAGTACGCTGCTGACAAGGCCCCCCCAATTTGACTCGGTCGGAGACCAAGGATTTTTCCCCCGTACAGGGGAATAAGAGTGGTCAGGACACCGGTCCAACAGACCCCCAGGGTAAAAGCGGTCATCAGGATCAAGGTGTAGAGGGTGCCGCGGCTGGTGGATCCGGATACTTGGGCCGTCCCATCCACCCCCGCATCAAATGAACCCTCCCACAACTTCGGAGTCTTCAATGCTGGACAGCCAAGCAGAAACACAATCCCAGAGATGAGGACAGACGTGGCTGCCCAGACGAAGGCCGCCCGCCATCCCCACCGGTCACCTATGATCCCCCCTGCAACGGTATGCACTACAAGACTCCCAACGCCAACCGCTTCCCAGATGTTGACCAGGCGTGCCACATGACTCCGCGGGCCGAGGGAAAAGATCAGCTGCAAGCCCGCAAGGTAGGTCATGCCGTTTCCGATGCCCATAAAGGCGCGGCCAAGCAAAAGCCACGGGTATCCCTGGGCCGCCCCATACAGCACTGTCCCAGCGAATGAGAACCCCACCCCTCCCAACACCATTCCGCTGGCCCGAGAAATCTGACTGAGATAGAGCCCCAGCGGCAAGATCACCACAAGGCGCGAAATACCGAAGGCTCCAATCACGCCGCCGGCCTGTGTTGGAGAGAGTCCGAAGGAATCCGATACACGTACGAGGAGGGGAGGGACCACGGCCAAGGCTGCGTTCTGAAAGAATTTCATAACAAGCAGCGCGGTCAGGATCCGTCGCCCATCTCTGGGAAGCACCGATCAGCTCCTCGACATGCCGGGAAGGTTCTGGCCAAGCGGTAAAGGATTTCCCCCATGAATGACCGTGCCCAGGTCTGCCTCCGCGAACAGGCCGAGCTTCATCCACCGGGTCCAGACATATGCCGGGAACCGCAGCAGCCTTACTGCCGACACTGGGATGTCCCAGAGGCCATTGGACCATGGCTTGGCCACCAGCAGTTTGACAAGACCGCCGCCAGCGTGATCCCTGCAAGCCATAGGGCGGTTGACCGGAATCCGCCGAACTCGATGGACCAACCGATGGCTAGCGGGGATAAGATATACCCGAGATCAGCCACGAACCGATATAGGCCCGCTGCTTTTCCTCGGAACCCGTTCGGCAATCGCTCGGCCAGCAGGGCCGGGGGATTCATCCAAACAGTCATCCCCGTGACTACCAGCGAGCACGCCAGGGTGTAGGTCGGAACATTCTGTGTGTTGGGGACAACAAGTATCCCGGCCAGCATCACAAGGAGTCCTGGGACCATCACTCGCACCCGCCCGAGGACATCTGACAGCCAACCGATTGGGACCAACAGGCAGACCTCTATCCCGTAGGCAATGGCCATAGTGCGACCCAGGATTTCAGGCGTCAGGCCGAGACCTCGCCCTCCATAAAGAGGCAGAAAGGTCGAGATCCCACCCGCCCAACCGACGGCCAAGCTGAAGGTTGCCAGGTAGACTGGCAGGATCATCCCCCACGAGGCAAGAGGACGTTGTTGAGGGTGGGGCGGTGCCAGACTTCCCTCCGGTTGGAGGGCCTCTCGCACCCCGGGAAGCACCCGGATAGTGGCAATAAGCCAGCCCAGGGTAATGACAAGGCCGGCCATGGCGAAGCTCCACCGCCACCCCAATCGGGCGGCGATCGCCCCACCCAGGGCCGCGCTGGCCGCCGTCCCCCCGATAACCGCGATCTCGTAGACGTTCCCCCGTCGGGAGCGCTGCCCCGGGGAACCCCGGCGCATTAGGTATAGGATAGAAACGACGATGCTCATTCCCGAGCCAATCCCGACGAGCCCGCGTGCAAGCAGCATAGCCGGAAGGGATGCTGCCCAAGCGGAGAGGCCGGTACCCAGCAACAGGAATCCCACAGCAGCATGCAAGACCTTGACCACTCCCAGTCGCTCGATCAGGATCCCCGCGGGGAGATCCACCACGAACCGTGCCAGACCAAACGCCATGCCGAGCAATCCCGCGGAGGAAAAACTCAGGCCCAGGCTGTCCATCACTTGGGGCAGTACTGGCGGGAAGACACCTTGGCCAAAGTTCAACAGAAAATACAAGACCAAGAACCAGCCCAGCGGATCACCCCGCGGCTCTGCCCCTTCCACGATGCGGCCCGGATCAGGCTCAGCGACGGCCCGGGTCACGGGGCCAGCCCCAGGCTGTCCACCATGAGGCCAGCGTAGATCCTGGCGGCCGCGACCAATTGGTCCACGGGGACGAACTCGTCCGGCTGGTGCGCCATCTTCGGGTCTCCGGGGCCCAGGATGATGGTGGGCACGCCGTGTCCTCGGAAGATGGTCATGTCACAGTTCAGGGTGAAGCCATGAGGACGCGCCCGTTCACCCCGGACCCGGGAGACCGCCTTTAGGGCCGCCCTCACCAGGGGGTGCGTCGGATCGGTCTCGGACGGGCCCCCCGTGGTCGGCCCGAACCCCTCGATCCTGACCTGGAGCTCGGGATGCCTCGTGCGGAGGGTGGAAAAAATCGCGTTGAGTTCCGCCGTCACCTGGTCCTGGGTCTCCCCCGGTACCAGCCGTCGGTCCACCAGGATCTCGCACCCGTCCGGAACCATGTTCGCTTTCGTTCCGCCCTGGATGAGTGTCACGGCGGCGGTCGGCGAATCGAGCAGCCGGTGACGGCGCCGTCGGAGCAGTCTCCCGTACCGCTCCAAGGCTGCCAGCACGGGGACGGCAGCGGTGATGGCGTTCACCCCCTGTTCCGGCTCCGCGGCGTGGGCGGACCGCCCGCCGACAACGATAACTGGTCGGCACGAGCCTTTGTGGGCAATGCACACCTGACACCCGGTGGGCTCGCCGATCACAGCCATGTCCGCCTGGAGGTCACCCACCATGGCGCGGGTGCCGAGACTCCCCACTTCCTCGTCCATGGCCCCTGCCAGGACCACATCCCCGGCAATGGTAACGCCGGCGGAGTGGACCGCTTCTATCGCGTGGACCATGGCGGCGAGGGAACCCTTCGGGTCGCTCGACCCTCGTCCATAGATCTTCCCGTCGGACACCCAGGGATCAAAGGCATCCCGAGACCAGCCATGGCCTGCCGGAACCACGTCCAGGTGCGTGTTGAAGATCAGCCTTTTTCCCCCTGGGAGACCGGGTAGAGTGCCCACGACGTTCGGTCGTCCCGGCTCAACGTCCATCACTTGGGCCGGAAGACCCAGCGCCGTGAGTCGCTGCTGCAGATAGGTAGCCACGGGGGCCTCTCCCCCGGGGGGATTCACGCTGGGGATGCGCACCAGGTCCATCAGGATCCCGCACACCCTCTCCTGGCTTATCATTTCCTCTATCGCCGCCATCGCCTTGCGCTTCCGCACGGCCATCATGTGTCCCCTTACCTATCTTTTGTGCATGGCAGTGCCGTCGCGAGATTGGGGGGGAGGAGCCGGGAGAACTCCGCGATGTGCGTCACCTGCTCAAGCCGTTCAACGGTGGCCATGATGGCCGCAGTCCTCTCCGGGTCCCAGCAACGCCGGGTGAGCCGACGGAACTTCTCCCGCACCTCCTGTGGAGTGAGAGGATTCTTCGGATCCCCCCGGGGGTGCTCTACGCACTCGACATGCTCCGCCCCACGGGTCCGGACGACCACCTCGGCCCGATTCTTCATGGGGAAGCCCCGCTCCAGCTCGGGTCTTTCCGCCTGCACCGGATCCAGCGCCAGCCGAACCCGATCCGCCATGGCGCGGATCGCCGGATCATCAAGCATCCCTTCATGCAGGGTCTCCGGGTCGATAGCCCCGGTATGTAAGGCCACGGCGATGCAGAAGGGGACACTGTACTGCGCCCCTTCCAGCGAGGAGGGTCGCGGGTTGTCCAACATCGTCCCCTTGTGCGAGGTCCGAACCACGACCTCCCGGACCTCGGATGGGTGAATCCCGTGCTTGTGGACCAGACGCAGCACCGCGTCCACCGCGGCGTGGGCCATTCGACAGGCTGCGTAGGGTTTGAAGTACCCCTGCAGGATGAGGTGCCGATGACCGAGATCCGCAAACAGGGTCGGACTGAACGCCCGCGGATCGTCCAGGACCGTTTCCAAGCCGGTGAAGCCCTGGGCGGCCAGGGCGGTACTGGCCAGGCCCGAGACCACCGACCACCCGATGGATTCCTTCACCATGGGCATCGAACGGAACGTCACGCGTGCCTGGGGGTTCGGTCCGAAGGATCCGGCCAAGCCGAGAGCCTCCATGATCGCCCTGGGATCCAGGGCGTGCACCTTGGCTGCAGCCAGCGCGGCGGCGTAGGCCCCCCAGTTTCCCGTGGCGTTCTCCAGCACGATCGGGATCCGTCGCGCAGCGGATATGCGGATGCCGACCTCATAGGCGACCAGGATCGAAGCCAAGAATGTGGCGCCTGTGGCGCCTGCCTCTTCGGCTGCCGCCAGCGCCGCCGGAATCACCACAGCCCCCGGGTGACCGGCGCAGTGCCCGACCATGTTGTCTTCGCCACGGGGGGCCAGGGCAACCCGGTGCCCGTCGTCCATGTCCAGCGCGCTCGCGCTCACCCCGTTGGCCAGGGCCGCACCCTCAGCCCGCAGGCCCCAACCCGTCCCCAGGACCGTAGCGGGACCGGGAAGAAAGACCCGTCTGGCATATCCCCGCGTGAGACGGGCTGCCGTGGTCTCGGCCCCCGCAACGGCGACACCCAGGGTGTCCAAGAGGCAGAGCCGCGCCCGCTCAATGACTGCCGAGGGAAAGCTGTCCAACGTCGCCGTAGCGACGAAACGCGCCACGGTTTCAGTCACACCCATCCCGTCTCCGTCGACGGCCAGGCCTGCCTGAGGCGTGCATGGGGCTCACCTCGGCAGCCTGTGCCACCCGAAGTGGCCCGCAGGTTCGTCACGCCCTCACCTTCGCCTCGCCTATCAATGGAAAGGAGATGATGGGTCGCCCCATGGGCCCCAGGGTCAGGCGCACATGCCCTCCTTACTCCCGGACGAAGAGGGCGCGCTCGAAATTGGTGAGAAGCTCTCGCCCCGTGGGCGTGACCAGCACAGTCTCGCTGAACGACGCGCCGTAGACCCCGTACTCCCGGACCGCCGAGGGGATATGGAAGACCATCCCGGGCTCCAGGACCGTCGGATCATTCTCCTGCAAGCTGAGGATGTGCCCCTCCCCCCAATCCGGCGGGAAGGCCAAGCCGATGGAGTAGCCGCTCCGGTTGGCGCGCCGCAACTCGATTAGCCCCGCCTTTTCGAACACCGCCTGGCAGGCACGGTGCACGTCACCGGACGTGGCCCCAGGCTTAATGGCCTCGTAGGCGGCCCGATTGGCTTCTTCACTGGCCTTGGCCATGTGCTGAAGGCGATCCGATGGCTTGCCAACCGACACCGTCCGCATCAGGCCAGCATTGTATCGTTGGACGCAGCCCCCGATCTCCAGGATGATAGATTCGCCGCGCTCGATCCGTTTCCGGCTCCAGTTTCCGTGCATGATCGTGGACTTGTACCCCGCGGCGACGAAGGGGCCCAGCGCCACGTATTCGCTGCCGGCGTTGAATAGAGCCCGGTGGAGTTCTGCCACCACCACATTGTCCGTGACCCCTACATGGATCGCGTCGATCGCCGCCTGCATGGCCGCCTCGACGGCGCGGGCGGCTTGCCGGATGTACTCCACCTCCTTGGGGGACTTGATCAGCCGGCAGCGCTCGATGGTTCCGGTGGCGTCCACCAGGCTGGCGTTCCCCAAGGCGGCCTGCAAAGTCAGATAGTGCTTCGGCGTCAGGAACCACGAGCCCAACTCCACGCCGATCCTGGCTTTGGCAAATCCCCGGTTGGCCAGGGTCTTGGCTGTGAGGTCGGCCGGATTCTGGATGTCCACATAGGTAACGGAGTCCTCCAGGTAGCAGAACCGGAGAAAGTTCCCCAGCTCACCCCGGCGCAGGATCAGGACCGGTTCGGCCTCCAAGGGCACCACCAGACACTGGTACATGTAGTAGCCGGGGGTCTGGTAGCCGCTGAGGTACAGGATGTTCTCAGGCGTGTGGGTCACCAGGACGTTGAGGCCCTCGACCCGCATCCGCGCCCGCACCCGATCCAGACGCTGCCGGTACTCGGCAACGTCGAAGGCCAGCTCTTTCTCCATGCGGAACTCAGTCATGCCATCCTCCAGTCGGGTTTCGCCCCCCGGGTTCCCTTATGCGTAGGACAGCCGTCGCTCGACCCCCCGGGACAGCCAGGTGAACGGCAAGATCATCACGAAGTAGAGCAGCGCCACGGCGGTATAGATCTCCATCGGGCGGAAGGTGAGATGGATGACGTTCTCAGCGCGTTGCAGGATCGCCGAGACCGCCACCACCGACGCCAGGGAACTCCGTAATCCCCAGGGTACCGAGTCTCCGCAAGAGTCCCGCGGTCGTCCCCTCCCATCCCTCGAGGGAGACCTCAAGATACCCGCGCCGTGTCAGGCATAGGCCCGTGCCATCAGCGCGCCGTACCGTGGTTGCAGGCATTCGAGGCCGGCCAGTCGGATGGCCCGCCAGCCGGTGACCTGGTTCGCCGTCAGGACCGGCTTGTCCAGCTTCGCCTCCAAGGGCTCGATGATCTCCAGACTCCGCACGGCGGTATCCGGAATGAGAACTGCCTCGGCCGCGTGATGATCCAGTGCGATCACATCCTCCATGAGGTCCTCGGCAGACAACCGGTTGCTCTCTCCCCCGCTGGGTAACTGCAGCGACTTCATGGAAACCACGCGGGTTCCTACGTCTTCCAGCAGGTCCACGAACAGCCGGGCCACGGCCGGCGGATAGGTCGCCAGGACCGATACCCGCTTGAGCCCCATCGCCTGGACCGCCGCCACGAAAGCTTGGGACGTGGTACTGGCCGGCACGCCAGCCGCGCGCGCCAAGTCCTCGGCCTGCTTCAGGCTTCCGCCCGGTCCGTAGATGAAGCTGGCACAGGTGCAGGCGAAGACCACCGATCGGAGGGGGTGCTGGCGGATCGTCGACAGGGCATCCACCAAGCGATCCAGGCGGCCGGTCTCCACGATGACCTCCTGCCTGTGGCTGCTAGCCAAGCTCTCCATCCTGGTGAAGGCGATGTGGGCAACCACCGGTACCGGCAGCCCTGTCGCGAATGCCTCGTACTCGTCGTAGGGGTCGTCGGGTCGCGGCCCGGGGTACAGCACGCCGATGTGGACTGGTTCGCTCATGGGCATTTTCTCCAGATGAGGACGTCCTGCGGCACCGACAACGAAGCCTTCAGGTTGCCCATTCGATCCGCACCAAAGGGAGCCCCGAGAGTCGCGTGGCGGCCATTTGTCTCGCGATAGGCTCTAGGTTGTCCGTGATACGGGCGAAGACGGTGAGTGGCTTCAGGCCGGCCGGCGTCTTGAAATGGCACAGACCGTATGCGAAGGCCAGCTCCCGCTCTGGCGGATCGTAGGTGAGGTGACCGGGGAAGCCGTGGGCAAGCAGGTTTTCGGTCCCGATCGCGTTGGCCAGCTCCAATGGCTCGTACAAGCGGACCATTTCCCCGGACCACATGGAATGGATCAGCCGGCCCTCCAGGGGAAGGGCGGCCCAGAAGGCGGCACAGGTCTGGGGCGCCGCCTCTTCCAGGAGGTGTCCCGTTGCCTGCACGTCGCCCACCGTCAACCGGAATCGTCGCGCCGAGCCGCTTGGTTCGTGCCGCCGCCACCGCCGCTCCCACATCCGGTCCCAGACAGCGTCTCGCGGCTCAGCCACGCCTCGTCCTCCATTCCCGAGGCCCCCGCTCTGGGAACAGGTGCGGGAGGTCCGCCGGTTTCGGAATGATCCCACCGGTCTCCAGGACGTATTCGAGGAACGACAGCGCCTGATCCACGAGACCAGGCCGGTCCAGCCCGTAGCCGCACCAGATGAAGTTCACACAGCGGGGCCCCGGCAAGCCCTCTGCATCCTCGCAGAGACGATCCCAGATGCGCTGCAGCGTAGGGAGGTCGCAGTGCTCGTTGACCAGATACCGCCACCTCTTTCCAGAACCAACCCGCGCGGCGCCGATCGGTATCCCTAGGATTTTGCTCCGACGGTGTCCACAACGAAGATGGGCGGGATTTCGCGAGCAGAGCCAGCGGGCCGAGGTCCAGCCTCCCGGCCATCCCGGGGCGCCGGCCAGGCGGCGCCATCCTGGGGCGGGGGAGAAGTCGAGGGTAAGCCCGGCGGTCTCGAGGATCGGCAGCATGGATGGGCTCAAGAGGCCGTAACCGGAGCGGAAGGCCGTGGGCCGAAGGCCGATAGCTTTCAGACGATCTATGGCCTCGGAGATCACGCGTCGCCAATGCGCCGCCACCTGGCCTCGCCGCTCAACCCAGAGGTATTCCTCATGGGGGTGAAGCGCAATTGTGGCACCCGCCTCTGCTGCTGCAAGCCACGTGTCACGCAGCACGGGTGTCCACGCGGTGGCGCGGAATGCCGGGCTGGTGTGGACGCCGACCACGAAGCGACCGCCGATCAACTCCACCGTCCGGCGGAAGGCTGCCTGGCAACGTCGGGCAAACACCGCGCACTCCCCCGGCGTCGGAGGGGCAGCGCGTTGCGGTCTGGGAATGTGCTTCACCCAATCCCCCTCGAAAAAGGGGATCAGGTGCAAAGTGCCTTGCCGATCAGTCGGGTTCGACCTCATCGCGCGATTCGCCTCTGGAGGCAAGATTCCATTCGGACCAGGGCCTCCTCGATCTGTTCGGGCGGGACGGCGATCACCATCCGCATCGCCCGCTCCGCCCCGAACGCCTCGCCCGGGACCACGGCCACCCCTGCCTCCTCGAGGAGATACCGTGCGAGTTCCACCGACGTCCGCAGCGGAGCACCGACACTCCCGCCTTCCAGGAGCCTGGAGACATCCGGGAAGACGTAGAGGGCGCCCTCGGGACGCGGGCAGTGAATCCCGCCGATCCGATTGAGCCCATTCACCATGAGATCCCGTCGCTGTTGGAAGGCCGCCACCATGGTCTGCACCGACTCCTGCCCCCCCCGGAGGGCCGCCATGGTCGCTCGCTGGGTCATGACGTTCGCGCAAGAGGTGGAATGGCCCTGGACGAGGGTCATGGCCCGGATGAGGGAGGCGGGACCCGCGGCGTACCCGAGCCGCCAGCCGGTCATGGCGAAGGCCTTGGAGACCCCGTTGACGGTCACGGTCCGTTGCTGCATCTCCGGTCCAAGGGAGGCAAAGGCCGTGAAGGCTCGCCCATCGTAGACGTATTTCTCGTAGATCTCGTCAGCTATGACCCACAGGTCGGCCCGCGCCGCCACAGCCGCAAATCCCACCAACTCCTCCCTCTGGTACACTACCCCCGTGGGATTGGAAGGGTTGTTGAGAATAAGCACCCGGCTCTTGGGCGAGAGGACATCCGCCAGGATGTCCGGGGTCAGCCGCCATCCTGGCCTCTGCGTCAGGAGGATGCGCGGGGTGGCCCCGACCAGTCGTACCTGCTCAGGATAGCTCGTCCAGTAGGGGGCGGGGATCAGGACCTCATCCCCCGGATTGCACAGCGCCATGAGCGCATTGAAGATCGCCTGCTTCGCACCCACGGTGACGAGGACCTCATCTGCGCCGTACACCAGGCCGTTCTCCTGGGACAGCTTCTGGCGGATGCAATCCTTGAGCTCTGGGAGGCCGCCTGTGGGTCCGTATTTCGTCCACCCGTCCCTCAGCGCCTGGATCGCGGCTGCCTTCACGAACTCCGGCGTGTCGAAATCGGCCGGCTCCCCCTCCACAAAGAGCAAGGGGTTCGGACGCCCCGCGGCCGGGGGCGCGGCGGCTGCCGTGAGATTGATGGATGGGCGGAGCGAGGCAACCCGGTCCGCCAGCCGGTCTCGGTTCATCTCTGGCTCCTCTCTGACTCGACGGACGCCTGCGAGTCGCTGGAAGGGAGGACCGCCTCCCTGCTGGTTCCCGGCACCGGAATCACCTCAACGCGCAGTCCTCCCCTTGAACTGGACGAGATCAGAATGCTCCGCAACCACCGCACCTCATCACGGTCGGGGAAATCCAGGCGGGTGTGCGCCCCTCGACTCTCCTCCCGGGTCAGCGCGGCGAGACACAACGCGCGCCCGACCAAAGTGAGGTTCTCCGTCTCCAGGAGGTCGGCAAGCTCTGCAGGGTTGGCGGCCCCCATTTCCGAGACCCCCGCCTCCAGGCCCTCCAAGAGGTGAAGCGTCCGGGTGAGTTCCGACGCTGTTCGGACGATCCCGGCCCCGCTCCACATCGTCTGCCGAAGGCGCCGGCGGAGTGCGGCGGCCGACCCCGACATTCCGCCTCGCCGCAGGCAAGCTTCCAGGCGTTCGGCCCACTGGTGAACTTGGTCGGCATCGGGCCTGATCCCTTCTCCAGAGTGGGCCGCCCTGGCCGCGGCAGACCCAGCGCGGGCCCCGAACACCTGGGTCTCCGGGATGGCATTGTCGCACAAGCGGTTCGCGCCGTGGATTCCGCCGACAACCTCGCCGGCGGCGAAGAGTCGCGTGACAGTCGTGGAACCGTCCGAATCGATCTGCACCCCACCCATGTAGAAGTGGGCCTCTGGCGCGACGATGAGGGGGGTCCCACCAAGGTCGAGGCCCCGGCGCTCCAGCAGCGCGGACAGGCCGGGGTTGAGGCGGGTGAATTCCTCGTGCGCCATTCCCGAGAGATCCACCCGGACTCCTCCACGCACATCCTTGCCGCCCCGGATCTCGCTGTACACGGCCCGTGCGGCCACGTCCCGGGTGGTGGCATCCCCGTTGACCGGGTCGTAGCGCCTCATGAAGGCCTCCCCAAGGGCGTTCACCAAGCGGGCGCCCGCGGCGAAGGTGTACATCTGGATGGAGACCCGGCCTCCCTCGCCCACTGGAGCCACGACCCGCCAGGGCAGGAACTGGAAAAACTCCATGTCCAGCAGCGCCGCCCCCGTACGGCAGGCCAGGGCATGGCCGTCCCCGGTGAGGTCGCGGGGGTTGCTCGTCACCGCGTAGAGCTGGCCGGCCCCGCCACTTGCCAGGATCACGGCGCGCGCGGGGAGTACCAGGAGATGCCCCCGCTCCAGGTCCAGGACCAGGACCCCGGCCACGCCGCCCCGATCCCGGAGGAGATCCACCACCATGGCCCGCTCCAGAAACGCCACCCTGCCTGCCACCAGCCGTTCGCGGAGCGGCAGCGTCAGCTCCGTTCCCCGGTAACCCACGGCGGCCACAGACCGGGCGACGGAGTGGTCCCCGCTCTTCGTCCGGATCAGGTCCCCGTCCCGCGTCTGGAATCGGGCACCCAGCTCCACCAGGTCCGCCAGGCGGGCCGGGCCCTCCTCGCACATCAGTCGGACGAGGCGCGGATCGTTGAGGCCAGCGCCGCCCACTAGCGTGTCCCGGTGGTGGACCTCGGGGCTGTCCGGGGAGCCCGGCAGCCGCGCCGCCGCGGCGTACCCCGCGGAGGTGATGGCGGAAGCCCCGCTTCGTCCCACCTGCCCCTTGGTGACCACGTGGATCCGGTGGGCACCCTTGCTCGCCTCCAGCGCGGCACGGAGCGCGGCCAGCCCCCCTCCGACCACCACGACATCCGATGCCTCCAGCCAGTGGATATCCATGCCCACGGCGCCACTCCCCTTCATGCACGTGCCCCAACTCCAGCCGGTCCTCGTCCAACTGGACCCCCACACCGGGCCCGGAGGGAAGTCGCACCCGACCGTTTTCAATGTCCAGCCCCGAGGCGGGATCGTCGATCAGGCTTGGCATCGAATAGAGTTCGAAGTAGCGAGCGCGCGAGGCAACCGCCGCATGGGCTGCCGCCGCAGCCGCCACCCGCCCCTCCCGGACCTGCCCCATCATGTACCCCACCCCGGCGGCCTCGGCGATGGCCATCACCTGCCGGGCAGGGATCAGGCCGCCGACCTTGACCAGCTTGATGTGGAGCAGATCCACGGCCTGGAGGCGGATCAGCTCCAGGGCGTCCCGCGGGGACTGGAGGCTCTCGTCGGCCATGATGGGGACCTCGGTGGCGGCGGTCACCTGGCGGAGGGCGTGGAAGTCCCGGGCGGGCGTCGGCTGCTCCACGTACTCGAGCGGTGCAATCGCAGTAAGCGCCCGGATGTTCCGCATGGCCTCCTTGGGCCCCCAGGCCTGGTTCGCGTCGGCCGCCAGGCTCGCCCGGCCCACGGCGACGGCGGCCACGGCCCGGAAGCGGTCCAGGTCCATCTGGAAGGGCCGCATCCCCACCCGGAGCTTGAGCTGGCCGTAGCCCTCGGCCAGGTAGCGGGCGGCGTGCTCCTCTGCCTCGGCCGGGGTGCCGAAGGGGATCGTCTGGTTGCTCGAGAGCTCTGCACTCGCCCGTCCCCCCAGGAGCTCATACAGCGGGACCCCCAGGCGCTTGGCGGCGAGGTCGTGGAGGGCAATGTCCAGGGCGGCCTTGGCCGCGTGGTTTCCCGCCGTGGCCTGGTGGACCTCCGAAAGGATAGCGGGGAGGTCCTGGACCTCGCGGCCGAGGATCCTCGGAGCGAGCAGGTTCTGGAGGACGTCCAGCGTCCGGTCGGCCGTGTCCCCCGTGAAGTAGTGCATGTTCCCACGGACCTCCCCGTAGCCGATCCGGCCATCCTCGGCAGTGAGGAGGACATACACGTCGGTGATCGTCGTGGTGTTGGCACTGGCCATCCGGATGCCGGCGCCTGCCAAGTGTAGCTCCTTGCGGAACCCTTCCACGCGGACAATGCGCATCGGGATCTCCTGTCCTGCCGGTCACCCGCCGCTGACCAGCCGACGGACGCCCAGCGTGCGTTCGATGAGGACGATCACCCCCATGGTAAAGACCATGAGGACGGCAGACACGGCGGCCAAGAGGGGTGTCGTCACGTTCTCCACCATGGTGTAGATTCGCACGGGCAGCGTGACCATGCGGGGCGTTGCCAGGAAGACCGAGACCGTGATGTTGTCGAAGGAAACGATGAAGGTGAAGACGGCGCTCCCGAGAATCCCCGTGGTCATGAGCGGAAGGGTCACGCGGAAAAAAGCCCCGACGGGGGTGGCGCCCAGGCTGCGGGCCGCCAGCTCGATGGAGCGGTCCAGGCCGGCCAGGCTCGCACTGATCAGGCGGATCGCGTAAGGCACCGTAATGATAACGTGGCCGATGACCACGCTGGCCGGCGTCGTGCTCAGGGGGACGCCCGCGATCCGGATCTGGGAGTAGAACTGCAGCAACGCGATGCCGATCACCACCGTGGGCAGGATTAGCGGCGACATGAAGAAGGCATTGAGCAGTTCCCGGCCCGGGAATCGGAACCGTACGAAGGCCAGCGCCAGCGTCCCGCCCAAGAGGCTGCTCAGGACGGCGGTGACGGCCGCGATGGCCGCGCTCAGGATCAGCGAGTCGATCAGCTCATCCCTCTGCGCCAGCTCCACGAACCAGCGGAGCGTGAATCCCCGGGGCGGAAAGCTGATGTAGTTCAGCGTGGTAAAGGACGTCGCCAGGACCACCACCAGGGGAGCCAGGAGAAACGCCACCACGCCCAGCGTAAAGGCCCGAAGCATCCCCGGTTCCTTCCCGTCAACTGCGACGATCCCGGTCCGGTACACCGGCCGCCGGTCACCTCTGCCCCCGGAGCCCCAAAGGCTCCCGCCCGGAGCATCCGGGAGCAGGAGAACGGCAGACCGGTCGGAGGATCGGGACTACTGGCTCTCGATTTCCTTGTTCCAGCGCTCGGTCCAGATCGGCCGCTTGGTGTTCACGGTATCCGCATCAAAGACGACGAGCCGGTCCAGCTGGTCCTTCCCGTGGACCACGATGCTCGCCGTCTCGGCGTCCAGCTGGACCTTCTTGTTGAAGGGGCCAAACCCCAGGAACTTGGCGAACTGGCTCGCCATCTCCGCGCTGATCAACATGTTGATGAACTCGTTGCCCAGGACGGGATTGGGGCCGCCCTTGACCAGGCCGGCAAAGCCGATCTGCGCGGCCGCGCCCTCCTTGGGAAGGGAGAAGGCGATGGGAAAGCCCGTGGTCGCTTTCAGGTTCCCCACCCGGTCGGACCCCCAGGTCCCGATCCAGGACTCCCGCTGCTGGATCAGCTTGGGGGTCTCGGCGAACTTGTCGAACACGATCACGTTGGGCTTGATGGTCTTCACCTTGGCGAAGCCGGGCTCTACGTTGTTCAGATCCCCACCCATGATCTTGTTGACCATGAGGAAGAAGTTGAGCCCGATGCCGTTGGTGATGGAGTGGACGGTGAGGTGGCCCTGGTGCTTGGGGTCGAAGAGGTCCAGCCAGGAGGTCGGGGTCACCCAGCCCTTCTGCTTGAAGATCTCGGTGTTGTAGTAGATCCCTTCCGCCGACACGTAGAACCCGACCCCCACATCCCCGGGGATCCGGGCGAAGTCGTACATGTCCTCCAGGTTCTTCACCCGCTCCTTGTCCAGGGGCGCCAGCAGGCTCTGCTTTCGCGCCTGAGTGAAGGCGGGGTCGTTGAACAGGGCGACATCAATCTGTGGGGCGTCCTTCTGCGCCACCAGCTTCGCCATGGTCTGGCTCGTGAACCCCGGGACGTACACCACCTTGGCACCGAACCGCTTCTCGAACTCCGGGATGATGGTCTTGCGGAAAACCTCCTCGTAGCTCGACCCCCAGGCCGCCACCACGACCTCTTTCTTCGCCTGGGCCGCGGCCGGGACGGGCGTGGTCAGGGCCAGCATTAGGGCGAGCGCGGTGAGGGCGAACCACCCTAACCATCGGCGTGTGCAGCTTGCACTCTCGTTCCAGGTCCTCATGATCCCCTCCTCCCCGGTCAGATGACCGGCAGCTCCGCCGGTGCGGCGGGTTGCGACAAGAGGCGGTAACCGTTCTCGGTCACCACCAGGTTCTCCTCGGAATTGAAATAGCCGATAGGGGTGACGTAGTTCGGATTGCATGCGAACACCATGCCCGGCTCCATTGGGACCATCTCCCCCAGTGCCAGCGAGGGGTACTCCGTGCTCTCCAGCCCGACGCCGTGACCGATCCGCCCCACCTTCTGGGTCGTGCGTCCCGCCAGGCGAAGCGCCTCCTGGCACACGACCATGATGTCGTGACACGTGACGCCCGGCCGGAAGGCCTGGATGCAAGCCTGCTGGACTTCCAGCATGAAGCGGTAGAGGTCCCGCTGTTCTGGCGATGGTGCCCCGACGACGGCCATCCGGGTGACATCCGAGCAGTAGCCAGCCACCTCCACCCCGGTATCCAAGGTCAGGGTCTCCCCCCGACGGATTGGCCGCGGCGTCGCGCAGGTGATCCGCCCCCGGCTGAAGTCCAGTCCGGAGCCCAGGGCCAAGAAGGTGATGTTATCCGCACCCTCTTCCATCAACGCCACCCGCAGGCGGCGGGCGACCTCCAGCCCGGCCATCCCCTCCCGGACCTCGGCCAGGGTCCGGTGGAGGGCGCGGGCGGTCAAGGCGCTGGCCTGGGCACATTTCTCGACTTCTGCGGGCGACTTGACCGCCCGGAGCTGAAGCAGGATCTCGGCCGCGTCCTCGAATTTCGCCTGAGGCAGGCGCCGCTGGAGATCTTCGAAATCCCGCAGGCTCAGCTCCAGGTACTGCTCCCGCCCCAGCTCCGCGCCGATGCGTCCCCCGGCCAGGCCTAGCTCCCGCAGGATGGATTCCAGGACGGCGTTGTGCTCCAGCAGATCGTAGGTCCGGATGTCCTCCACCCAGGTGCCATCCCGGACATGCCCTACCTCGAAGGGCATCACCAGGGCCACCGGCCGTCCCTCCAGCGGGAGAAGAAAGATGTATGGCCGGATCTTGTCGATGGAATTCTGCTGCGAGCGGTGCCCGGTGAAGTAGATGTAGTTCTTCTCCTCGGTGACGAGCAAGGCGTCCAGCCCGCGGGCGCGCATCAGGGCGCGAGCCCGGCGATAGCGTCCCTCGTACTCCTCCCGGGGAAAGTCGCGATGGGTGTCGGTGTCATCTACCATACAGATCCCTCCCGAGCCTACTGATCTGCCCCGTCTCTTACTGGAAGACAACGCCATAGCGCCCCGCCTCCAGGATCCGGTGGTAGATCAGCATGATGGCGATCGTGATGACCAGCAGGATGAAGGCGATGGCCGCCCCGAAGGGCCAATTCAGCATGACCAGGTCCTCCTCCCAGACGAGGTAGGCCATGACCTTCACGCGGGCCCCCCCCAGGATGGCCGGGGTGACGAAAGAGCTCACGGACAGGGAAAAGACGATCAGGGAGCCCGCGAGGATCCCCGGCAGGCTGAGCGGGAGGGTCACGTGCACGAACCGCCGAAGGGGGTCCGCGCCCAGGTTGCTGGCCGCCTGGTAGAGGTTGGGGTCGATATTCTGGAGGGAAGACAGCAGGGCCAGGACCATGAAGGGGAGATACACGTGGATCGTGCCGACGATCACGGCCCCTTCGGTGTACATGAGCTTCAGCGGAGCCCCGAGAATGCCGAGCCCGCGCCCCAGGAAGTTGATGACCCCGTTGGGACCCAGGATGATGAGCCACCCGAAAGTCCGAATCACGAGGCTGACGAGCAGGGGAGACAGGATGGCGAGGGTGAGGTACGTGCGGGTCCGGCCGCCCACCTGATTCAGGTAATAGGCCACCGGATATCCCAGGAGCCCGGACAGGATCGTGACCATGAGGGCGATCCTCAGCGTGCGGACCAACGCCTCGCGGTAGTACGGGTCGGACACGAACTTGACGTAATTCTGGACGCTCAGCACCCGGATGATCCCTACGTTGGGGTCGTAGCCGTGGAAGCTGGAGACGAACAGGGCCAGCATGGGCAGCAGAAACAGGGCCACGAACATGAGCGTGGCGGGCAAAACCAGAAGCCACGGCGTCAGGTATGGTTTCACCCCGGTCCGCGTCCTGACCAGAACAAGACGGGCGGCCTGTGCGGGGCTAGGCATCGCCGGGAAGGAGGATGACATCCTCCTCGCTCCATCCGAGAGAGATCTCCGCCCCGACGGTCAGCCGCGCCAGGGGTCCCACGTTGGGCAGCGAGGCGATGACCTTTCGCTGGTGGAATCGGGCGAGGCACCGGACAGAAGCCCCCAGGTACAGGACCCGCTCGAGGACCGCGGCGATGGCCCCCGGCCGGTTGGGGCTCTCCCCCACCTGGATCTTCTCCGGCCGGATGGCCACCTGGACTCGATCTCCCGGCCGCCAGGCCCGATCGGATCGGGCCCGGATGATCAGCCCCTCCTCCGTCTTGACCACGACCACCCCTTCGCGGCTCTCCTCCACGTGACCGCGAAAGCAGTTCGACTCGCCCACGAACTGGGCGACGAAGTTCGTGGCCGGACGCTCGTAGATCTCGGCCGGCGTCCCGACCTGCTCAACCATCCCGCAATTCATCACGGCGATCCGGTCCGACATCACCAGGGCCTCCTCCTGGTCGTGGGTCACGAAGACGGTGGTGATGCCGACCTCCCTCTGGATCTCCCGCAGTTCCACCCGCATCTCCTCCCGGAGCTTCGCGTCCAGATTGGAGAGCGGTTCGTCCAGGAGCAGGATGGCCGGTTCGATCACCAGCGCCCGGGCCAGCGCCACGCGTTGCTGCTGCCCGCCGCTGAGCTGCTTCGGGTACCGGCGTTCCAGGCCGGGCATCCGGACGAGCGCCAGTGCCCGATCCACCCGCCGGGCGATCTCGGCCCGCTCGACCCGGCGCATCTTCAACCCGAAGGCAATGTTGTCAAAGACCGTCAGGTGCGGGAACAGGGCGTAATTCTGGAAGACCATCCCCAGGTTCCGCTTGTGGGAAGGGATCCCCGTCACCGGCCGGCCGCCGATCATGATCTCCCCACCATCCGCCTCGATGAAGCCGGCGATCAGGTTGAGCGTGGTCGTCTTTCCGCATCCGGAAGGGCCCAGTAGCGTCACGAACTCCCCACGCGCGATCTCCAGCGACACTCCACGAAGCGCTACAAATGTGTCAAAGATTTTCCGGATATCGGTCAGTTGCAGATCAGCCACCTTACGCTCTCCCCTTCAGACGAGACCGTCCCATTGCCGCCTTTTCCCCCGTCTTCAGACCGAAACTCCGTCGCCCGCAGGCCGCCCCCCACATGTCGCGCTAGACTGGCGGTCGCCGGCTCCGCCAGCCGGCGGCCGTCTCGTAGGCATGGGCCACCTTCAGGACCGTGGCCTCGTCCAACCAGCGCCCCACGATCTGGAGCCCGATGGGCAAGCCTGCCTGGTCGAAGCCGCACGGCACGGAGATGCTCGGATGCCCGGTCACGTTGAAGGGCCGGATAAACCGGGAAGCGATGGTCCGGAACTCTTCATTCCTCCCGTCGAGAGTTACCGTGTGCTGGCCGTACTTCGGCGCCGTGACCGGGAGCGCCGCACTCACCAAGACCTCCACCCGTCGGAGGGCATCATCCACCTCTTGCCGGATCAGGACGCGAGCCCGCTGCGCTTGCAGGTACTGGGTGGCAAGGACAGATGCCCCGTGCAGCAACCGCGTCCGGTTGTCACCCCCGTAATCCTGGGGACGGGCCTTGATCCACCGTTCATGGACCGCCAGGGCCTCGCTGGACACGATGGCGTGGTAGGCGGTGAGCGCATGCTCGGCCTTGGGGAGGGCCACCTCCTCAATCGCCGCGCCCAGACCCCGGAGCAGCTCGACGGCCGCCACCAGAGCCCCGCGCACCTCCGGATCCATGGGGTGGGCGAAGTGGCCGGTCAGGAGGCCAACGCGCATTCCCCGGATGTCCCCGACCAGGGCCTTCCCGTAGTCCGGGACGGGGGCACGACTTGACGAAGCATCTCGTGGGTCGTGTCCCGCAATGGCGTGCAGGAGGAGGGCCGCATCTTCCACACATCGGGTCATCGGCCCGGCATGATCCAGGGACCAGGAGAGGGGAAAGACGCCAAAGCGGCTCACGCGGCCATACGTCGGCTTGAGACCGACGATCCCGCACAGGCTCGCCGGATGCCGGATGGATCCTCCGGTGTCGGTCCCCAGGGCCCCTGCGCACAGCCCCGCGGCCACGGCCACCGCCGAGCCACTGCTTGAACTGCCCGGATACCGGTCCGGGCCCCACGGGTTCACCGGGTTGTCATAGTGCGGGTTGATCTGCCCCATGCCGGCGGCGAATTCATGCAGGTGGTGCTTCCCAAGGAGAATCGTCCCGGCTGCCCGCAGTCGCTCAATGACTGTGGCATCGTAGTCTGGCACCCACGCGGCGAGAATCTTCGAGCCCGCCGTCGTCCGCACGCCGCGGGTGGAGAACAGGTCCTTCACCGCCACGGGGACGCCATGCAGGGGGCCGCGATGCCGGCCGGCAGCGATCTCGGCCTCCGCTTCCTTCGCCGCCCGAAGGCCCGCATCCGCCAAGAGGGTCATGTAGGCGTGCAGCCTCTGTTCAACCGCCTCGATCCGTCGAAGCGTGGCCTCGACCACTTCCACCGGGGAGATCGTCTTCTTCCGGATCAGCCTCCCCAACTCGGCCGCGGTCAGGAACGCCAGATCGTCCCTCATGCCTCATTCCTTCCCCTGATCCACCAGGAAGGCCGGTTCCACACCGTCCATGTCCAGTTCATTCAGGCGCGCCAACGGCTCCTGCCAGCCACGGACATGGAGAAACACCTCATCCAGATCCGCGGGGCTCACCTCGCTCCCGAAGAGTTCTCGGAGCATGCCCTGAAGCGTCTCTCTACTTAGGTCGGCCATGCCGCCTCCTTACCACCCAGGGTCCCTGGCACCACTCAGGTGTCCTTCAGCCGAGAACCGACTTCTCTCCTCGCCATGTCTCCTGATCCATCGTCCTGAGACCTCTTCACGGACCGCGCCTGGCGCTGCACCAGCGCGACTACTCGGCCTCCGACGCCTCCCCCGTCGAGGCCTCGGAGAATAGAGGGAACCTCGCTGCCATCTCCTCGACCTCGCGCCGCAGCTCCTCCCGGTCCCCGTCGCGATCGGGAGACTTCAACACCCCGCCGATGAGGGCGGCCAGCTTCTCCATCTCCGCTTCTCCCATCCCCCGCGTGGTGACCGCGGCCGTGCCGAGGCGAAGGCCGCTGGTCGGCCGGCCTGGAGGCACGTCCTTGGCAAGGCGGGCCCGGCTCGAGAGGATGCCAATCCGGCCCAACAACTCCATCGCCTGCTCCCCCGAGACGCTGAGTTCGGCCAGGTCAAGCACGAGCAGGTGCGTCTCTGTGCCACCGAAGGCGAGGGTGAACCCCGCCTTCTCCAGGGCGGCGGCCAAGACACGGCAGTTGCGAATCACCTGCTCCTGGTAGAGCCTGAAGGAATCCCGGAGCGCCTCACCTAGCATCACGGCGCAGGCGGCCACGCCGGAGACCACCGGGGAGGTCTGCACGCCGGGCGTCACGGCCCGATCCACCGTCTCCGCGTCTCGTGCCCGGCACAGGACGAGGCCACCCCCCCGGGGACCCCGCATCGTCTTGTGGGATGAACACGTCATGTAGTCCGCGACAGGGAAGGCAGGGGGGTGGACGCCTCCGGCGATCAACCCGGCCAGATGGGCCGCATCCACCAGCAAACGAGCCCCCACGTCGTCGCAAATCGCGCGAAACCTGGTGAAATCGACAATCCGTGGGTAGCTACTCGCGCCAGCCATGATGAGGCGTGGTCGAAGGCGCAGGGCGTGTTCCCGTAACCCGGCATAGTTCACCTCGCCGGTCACGTCATCAATCTCATACCTGAGAAAGCGGTAGTCCCGTGACGAGATGTTCCCGTTTCCGCCCTGGCTCGAATCCGAGATGTGCAGTGGAGGCGCCATGACGATGTCGCCCAACTCCAGAGCCGCAAAATAGACAGCGAAGTTGGCCTGGGAGCCGGAGGTGCACTGCACATTGGCGTGCTCCGCCCCGAAGAGCTTCTCCGCCCGCTCCTTCGCCAAGCGCTCCACCACGTCAACAAACTCGCACCCGGTGGAGGCCCGCCTTCCCGGATAGCCCACGGCCATCTTCATGGCGAACAGCGACGACAGAACCCGCAGCGCCGTCGGACTGGGATAGTTCTCCGAGGCGATCAGCGAGACGGTTCGCCGGTGCCGACCCTCTTCACTGGCGACAAGCTCCAGGACCTTGAATTTGCTGAACGTCCTTTTGCGACCGTACACGAGGTCCATTGCAATGAAGAGGAGGCGGGCCAAGAGGCCGTACCGCATTCTCGGAGAGGAGAGCGTGACTTGCTGCGCTTGGCGGCGTTGTTCGGCGCTTAATTTCTCCAGTTTCGAACTCATAGTATGGCCTCCGCCGGTATTGTCAGCATCGATGATCTATGTCCACAGAACAAGGAAATAAGATGTCCCACGA
>Ga0080064_1003218_pt1 | contig 24565 bp, 22 predicted proteins | sample Subgrocontami54m_FD_69260 | JGI IMG/M metagenome (GOLD analysis project Ga0080064, IMG submission 69260) | Subsurface groundwater microbial communities from S. Glens Falls, New York, USA - GMW46 contaminated, 5.4 m (SPADES assembly) (version 2) ...
CCTGCCGGCGGGCAAGCCGGTGGTCATCTGCGCCAAAGGCCTCGAGCAGGCGACGGGCAAGCTGCTGGGCGAGGTGCTGAGCGAGACGCTGCCGCAAGCGACTCGGGCCGTGCTGTCGGGCCCGAGCTTTGCTGCCGAGGTGGCGCGCGGCCTGCCCGCGGCGCTCACGCTCGCCACCGCCGACGAGACGCTCGGCCAGGCACTGGCCGCCGCGCTCGGCGGCCGGCACCTGCGCATCTACTGGTCGAGCGATGTCGTCGGCGTGCAGCTGGGCGGCGCGGTGAAGAACGTGCTGGCGATCGGCGCCGGCATCGTCGATGGCCGTGGGCTCGGCGCCAGCGCGCACGCGGCCCTGGTCACCCGCGGCTTTGCCGAGCTCAGGCGCTTCGGCGCCGCGCTGGGCGCGAGACCCGAGACGCTGATGGGGCTGTCGGGCCTCGGCGACCTCTTGCTCACCTGCGGGAGTGCGCAGTCGCGCAACATGAGTCTGGGGCGCGCGCTGGGGCAGGGTCAAACGCTGCAGGCGGTTTTGGGCAGCCGGCGCTCGGTGGCGGAGGGCGTCTACACGGCGGCGGCGGTTGCCAGGGTGGCTGCCGCAAAGGCCATCGACATGCCGATCTCACAGGCCGTGCACGCCATTGTCGAGGGCAGGCTCACCATCGATGCGGCGATCGAGGCGCTGCTGTCACGGCCGCAGCGGGCGGAGGGGTGACGCGGGAAGCTTCGACGCACCGTTGTCGTACTTCTTCGCTGGACTGCACCGCCGGAGGCGGCGACGCCGGACCCACCACGCCGCCGCACTGATCCGCGCGATGCTGCCATGAGGTCGCCAGCCAGCCATGGCTGCACATGCTATTGCGGCCGGTCACCAGGATCTAGCGCCGAGGGATCATGCCTGCAGCCAGTCCGGCACTCGCGAGCAGGCCGGGCTCATCCCAGGGCGCATCGTGATGGACATCAGGTGAAGACACGGCTACCGGGTCGCGTTGCCATTCAGTTGGAAAAATCGCAACCAGATCGCTTGTTACTGGAGTGAGGGCTTCCGCGGGCGGCTGGTCCGTCAATTCTTGGTAGAGCGCGGTCGGAAGATGCGTGCCGTCCGGCACGGCGATGTGGGCTACGGGTGTGGCTCGAGGATTTAGCTCGAGCAAGTAGGCGTGACCACCCGGCGAAACCACGAAGTCGAAGCCACAGAAGCCGGACAATCCGAGCTTCTGTGCCAACGTCTCCGCGACATGCGTCATTTCGGGGTGGTCGACAACCTGCACAACTGACGCCGGCCCTCCGGGATAGGCGGTTTGCAGGGCCAAGACGCTTACTCCTGCGACGACCTTGCCCTCGCGACACAAGACGGCGCGATTGGCTGGCGTGCCAGGGACGAACTGCTGCACCTCGACGGTCGTCGATCCGGCAATCAACATATCGAGAAGGGTGCGAGGCCTCCTGTCGCGCCACACCGCCTTGCCGGCGCGAAGCATGCTGAGCCCACCCGCTATCCAGGACCACGCACCTGCCAATTCATGTTCGCTGCGCACGACCTTGACGCCGATGCCGCTCCAAGTTTGGTCGCGCTTCAGCACACAAGGATAGCCAACGTGCGCAGACAGCTCCGCCAGCGCGCGGCGGCTGGAAGTTACCTTGGAGTTCGGTACGCGCAGGCCAAGAGAGCGGGCCAGCGCAACGAGCTGGCTTCTCTTCTCCGCGACGGAGAAGGCGCTTGGATCGCCCAGGGATCTCTCGATGAGGCCCGACACGCTTCCACCCGGGTTGCGCCGGTGCAGGTGATGTAGAAGCTGCACCGCGGGATCATCGCAGGGGATTATGAGATCGGGGCGCGCGCCACGAATGGCAGCTTCTATGGACGCGGCTTCGCGCAACCATCCCAGAGCGTATGTTTGAATGGGTTCCGCTAGCAGGCGAAGTGGATGACCACTTCGGCAGACGGCTTCCACGTGGAAGCCGACGCGGCGAAAAGCCAGCGCGAGGCGTGCCGGAAACATCCACGGCATAGTCGCAACAAGGAGCAAGCGAGGGGGGCGCAGCGAGGGGACATGTGGTCGCGGCCTCCGGTGAAGCGGATCCTGGCAGGAGGCCTTGCCCATCATTGAGCCGTCTGCACCCGCTCACCGGAAAGCGGCGATGCGACCTCGTCTGTCTGGCGCCGGTTGTGTCGGGCCAGTTCGTAACCGAGCGCGCGAGAGGTGAATGCTGCCCCGGCAACGAAACGGAACAACGGGCCAAAGCTCAAGCTCGAGGCCAAGCCCACGAAATACAAGCCGGGGACCGAAGACTGAAAACGAAAGTCGAGCGCCGGGGCCCGCTCCAAGCGGCTTATGCTGTGGCGTAGCTCTGGATCGATGAAGGAGAGCCTATCGACGTCCACGACAAACCCGGTACCAGCTATGACATGGTGGCAAACGATGGAGCGCTGGCCGACACCCTTTTCGTGTATTTGCAGCTCAACGCCGTCACCCCTCGGCGCAGCGTCGATGATGGAGCAATTGGTCTCAACCGGCACCTTGCCCACGATCCGATCCCGCAGCCACCAGGCACCTTGCGGACCCAAGTGATCTCTCACGAACGGCACACGCCAGCGATCGGGAACGAAGTGGGCGAGCAGAGGCAGGTTCTCCAGCACCCAATTCTTCAGGCCCGGGCCCAATCCGCTCTGCGGCCTGCGAAGCTTTGCCCATAAGCTGCGATGCGCCGACATCTTGCCGGAGAAGCCGATCTTGGAGTCGCGGACCAGCAGCAGAGGTCGAGCACCGGCCTCCAGCAACAACCGCGCGGCTTCGAATGCCGATTGGCCGCCGCCTACGACACAAACGTCTTTGCCGGCGAACCCGGCGTAGTCTCGATGGTGCGACGTGTGACTGGCCAACCGCTGCGGCAGAGCGGCGAGTTCGGGGGGCAGGTGCGCAAAATGCGTGATCCCTGCGGCTATCACCACGCGTCTCGCCGCGGCATGCCGGCCGTTCGCCAGCGTCAGCTCGAACGCGTCGCCACGACGCGAGAGGTCGACGACATCGATCGGCTCCAGTTCCGGAAGCACCCACTGTTGCACCCACACGCCGTAACGCGCGAAGTCCGCAATGGCGCAGGGCTCATTGGATTCGAGGCCACGCTCCTGGCAATAGGTCACGAAACCAAGTCGGCCATCGGGCGTGTAGATGTTCGTGGCAAAGCCCAAGGACTTGAGATGCATGCCCTGGGGCATCTCCCGCCAGGTCTGCATCGGCTTGCCGAATATGCGGAAGCTCACACCTCTGTCTTTGAGGTGGGCAGCCAATGACAACCCGTAGGGTCCCGCTCCGACAATTGCTACTTCAACAGTGGCCTCAGACGCCATCTTGAAAGTTCCCCTGGTCGCGCCCGCGTCTTTCGCGTGCTCGGAACGTTCGGCCAATGTCTCACGGTGGTCCCCGCAGCCAAAGGGAGTCAGATCAAGTCGGTAAACTTCACAGGGCCAACATTGGCCGTTGGGTCGATTTCCGAGGTGGCCTGCTGACGCAGAGCCATAGAACGGGCTCGACATGCATGCGGGGCCCGGAAAAAAGGGGCCCGAGCGGCCCTCACCCCAGCACGACTCCGGACGACGAGACATTCGCGGACTACTACTTGGGTCCGAGGAAGTGATCGCGGGTGTGTCTCATTGCTCGCGGGTTGAGTGAATGATCTTCCATGACCCGCTTTTTATCATCATCATGCCTTTCTTGGCCGACGCGGGCGAGCACCACGATGCGCTGGAGACTGATGTTCGCGGATCGGGCCGAGGCCGGCCGGATGCTGGCCGAGCGGCTGGCCGCCATGGCGTTGCCCGACCCGCTGGTCCTGGCGCTGCCTCGTGGCGGCGTGCCCGTGGGCGCCGAGATCGCCAGGCGGCTCGCAGCCCCGCTCGATGTCGCCTTCGTGCGCAAGATCGGCGCGCCGGGGCAGCCGGAGCTGGCCATCGGCGCCATCGCCGACGGCGCCGAGCCCGAGACCGTCCTCAACACCAGGCTCGTGCGCAAGCTGGGCCTGGGCCAGGACTACATCGACGCGCAGGCCCAGCGCGAGCTGGCCGTGGTGGAGCAGCGCCAGCGCCAATACGCAAGCGCGCGCCCGGCGGTCGACCCCAAAGGCCGGGCGGCGATCGTGGTCGACGACGGGGTGGCGACCGGCATGACCATGCAGGCCGCCCTGCGCCAGGTCAGGCGCCGCAAGCCCGCCCGTCTCATCGCCGCGGTGCCGGTCGCCTCGCGCCAGGCGGTCCGCCTCATCGCCCGCGAGGCCGACGAGGTGGTGTGCCTGTCCGCCCCGCGCGGCTTCGGCTCGGTCGGCTCGTTCTACCGCAGCTTCCTGCAGGTCAGCGACGAGGAGGTGGCGGCCCTGCTGACGGAGGCCGCAGGCCGGCTGCACAGCTGACCAGGCCAGGGCCCCCGGGGGTGCGGGCGCCCATGCGCCTTGCCAACCGACCCCCGCTTCATGCATAAGACCCGCGCATGGACGGGCTTCCCCGGCTGCTCGATTGCGGCCGGCGCCCGGCCAGCTGGAGCGCGGGTGTAGCTCAGGGGTAGAGCATCACGTTGCCAACGTGAGGGTCGAGGGTTCAAATCCCTTCGCCCGCTCCAATTTTCTCGAAACCGCCGGCGGCCGCCGGAACCGGCCCCCTACTCGATCTTGATGTTGGCGAGCTGGATCAGCTCGGCGTTGGCCTTGATGTCCTCGATCAGGTCCTTGGCCATCTCCTCGGGCGTCTGCAGCGGCACGAAAGCGTTCACGGCGCGCATCTTGGCCTTCATGTCGTCGGTCTTGGCGATCTCGAGCATCTTGGCATTGAGAGTGTTGATGATGGCCTTGGGCGTGCCCGCCGGCGCGAAGATCGAGAACCAGATGGGAACGTCGGCGCCGGTGATCCCGAGCTCGGTCAGCGTCGGCACGTCGGGGAAATCCGGGTGCCTGACCTTGCCGTTGATGTTGAGCAGGATCAGCTTGCCGGCCTTGACGTGCGGCAGCGACACCGGCTCGTTCATCATGTGCACGGTGCCCGGCAGCACGTCGTTGAGCGTATCGGCTCCGCCGCGATAGGGCACGTGCAGGATGTCGACGCCGGTTTTGACCTTCAGCATCTCCAGCCGCAGGTGATTGGCGGTGCCATTGCCGGACGAGCCATAGGTGAGCTTGCCGGGATTCTTCTTGGCGTACTCGATCATCTCCTTGAAGGTCTTGATGCCGAGCGAAGGGTGGATGACGAAGCCGTTGATGACGTCGCCCACGCGACCGACCGGCTCAAAGCTCTTGATCGGGTCGTAGGGCGTCTTGCGCAGGCTCGGCAGCACGGACAGCGGTGCGTTGGGCGTGAGGAAGAACGTGTAACCGTCGGGCGGCGCCTTGGCCGCCGCCTCGGCGCCGATCATGCCGCTCGCCCCGCCGCGGTTTTCGACCACGAACTGCTGGCCGAACGCCTGGGAGAGCTTGTCGCCCCAGGGACGACCGATCGCATCCGTGGCGCCACCCGGCGCATAGGGCAGGATGAGCCTGACCGTCCGCTCCGGCCAGTTCTGGGCCTGGGCCGAAGCGCGGCTGGTGAAGCCGGCCGCGAATGCGCTGGTGGCGAGGCAGAGAAACTCCCGACGACGCATGACGAATCCTCCCTGACTGACATACCCGAGCCCGGTCTGGGGCTTTGGTCCCTCGGCGGCGTTGCACCGTCCTCTTGCGTGCTCGGATGGACTTCGCGCTGACAACACTACCAGGCAACGCCGCTTCAGCGAAGCCCGGGCGTCCACCGCAGGGCGGGATGGACTGCGGCGGCGCACCAAGTCTTGGAACCGTCCAATTTCCCTGCTTTGAGGCAGGCATTGACCTGAAAACGGGGCCCCACATGTCGCGCGTTCGCAGCCTGCTCGCCGTCGCCGTTGCCTATGCGTTGCTCGTCCTCCCCGCCGCCGCCGAGAAGCGGGTGGCGCTGGTGGTCGGCAACTCGGCCTATGTCCACAGCGGTGCGTTGTCCAATCCGGTCAACGATGCCGGCGACATGGGCGATGCCCTGAAGCAGGTCGGGTTCGAGGTGATCCTCGGCCTCGATGTCGACAAGCGGGCGTTCGACACGAAGATCCGCGATTTTGCGCGCGCGCTGGAGCAGGCCGATGTCGCCGTCTTCTTCTATGCCGGCCACGGGCTGCAGGTCTCGGGGCGCAACTACCTGATCCCGGTCGATGCCAGGCTGCAGGGCGAGCGCGATCTCGACTTCGAGGCGGTCGCGGTCGATTTCGTCATGCGGCAGATGGAGCTCGAGCGCGAGGGCAAGACCAACGTGGTGTTCCTCGATGCCTGCCGCGACAATCCGCTGTCGCGCAATCTGGCCCGCTCCATGGGCACGCGCTCGGCCAGCATCGGCCAGGGCCTGGCACAGGTGCAGACGGGGGTTGGCACCTTCATCGCCTACTCGACCCAGCCCGGCAACGTGGCGCTCGACGGGGCGGGGCGCAATTCGCCCTTCACCGCCGCTCTCGCCAAGCGCGTCGCGGAGCCCGACCGCAACCTCACCTCGGTGATGATCGACGTGCGCAAGGACGTGCTCAACGCCACCAACGGCAAGCAGGTGCCGTGGGACCACTCGGCCCTCACCGGCGAGTTCTATTTTCACATGGCGGCCGCGCCAGGCGCCTTGCCCAAGGCCGCTGCTCCCGGCTCCGACCCGGCGGCCGTGCAGCAGCGCCTGCGCCAGCTCGAGGAGGAATTGAAAAAGAAATCCGACCCGCAGCAGACCGCCAAGCTGGTCGAGCTGGCCCAGGCCAGGGAGCGGCTGCGGCAGCTCGAGGAAGCCAACCGGGCGGACCAGAAGCTGATCTTCGACATGCAGTACAATTCGACGCGGACGACGGAGACGACGTCCCGCAACAACCCCTCCTTCGAGATCGGCGCCATCCAGATGCGGATGGTGCGGCGCGGCCAGGAGCAGAAGAGCCTGCGCGAGCAGATCGCCAAGCTCGAGGGTGAGCTGGGGCTGGCGGCGGCGAAGTAGCGGGTAGAGATCAGCTACCGCAAGCAGCTCGCCGGCGCTCTCGAGCTTCGTCTCGACAGCGCCGGCCACGGCCCGAGCCGGCATGCCTCATCGCTCGCGCATGGACTTGGCGAGCGCGCCGCGCAGGGGATCGAGGAGGTAGGCGAGCATGGTGCGCTCGCCGCGCGAGATCAGCACGTCGGCCGGCATGCCGGGCACCAGGCGCTGCAGCAGCTCCGGCTTCAGGGTGGAGCGATCGATGATCACCTGGGCCAGGTAGTAGGGCTCCTTGGTGGTCTCGTCGACCATGGAGTCGCCCGAGATGCTGTGCACGCTGCCGAGGATGGTGGGGGTCTGCCTGGATGAGAAGGCGGGGAAGCGGACCTCCGCCTTCTGCCCCGTGCGCACGCTGTCGATGTCGAGCGGCGACACGCGTGCGGCCATGATCAGGGTGTCCCCCTCGGGCACGATCTCGGCGATGGTGTCGCCGGCGCGGATGACGGCGCCGACGGCATGCACCTTGAGGGCCTGGACGATGCCGGCGCGCGCGGCGCGCACCTCGACGCGGGTGAGCACGTCCTCGGCCATGGCCACCTTCTCGCTCAGGTCGGAGAGCTTGGCGCGGGCGTCGGCCAGCTGCTGGGCGACATCTTCGAGGAAGCGCTGCGTCGTCTGGCGGATCTGCAGCTGCACCTCCTCCAAACTCTCTTTGAGACGGGCGATGTCGCCCCGGTTCAGGCCCAGCTCGCCGTCGACGCGCGTGCGCTCGCGCACCAGCGCCAGGAACTTGTTGCGGGCGTAGAAGCCCTTCTCGACCAGCGGGGAGACCGCATTGATTTCCTTGTCGTAGCTCGCCAGCTGGGCGGCGAGCGCCGCCTCCTGGCTGCCGCGGCCGCCCAGGTCCTTGCTGGTCTGCTCGATCTTGGCCTTGAGAATGTCGATCTGGTTGTCGAGCGAGCGCCGCCGCTCCTTGAATTGCCGCTTCTGATCGGCAATCGCGGTGGCGGTCTCGCGGATGGCGCTGCGCGCGGCAATGGCCTCCGGAATGACGATCTCGGCCGCGCCGTCGCGCTCGGCGAGGAGGCGAGCTTCGAGCGCCAGGGCGGCGTCGAGCTGCTTGCGCAGGATATCGGTGTTGGCCTGTGCCTGGATCGGCTGCAGGCGAAACAGGATCTGGCCTTCCTCGACACGCTGCGCCTCCTTGACCAGGATCTCGCGCACGATGCCGCCTTCCAGATGCTGCACCGGCTTGCGGTCGCTCTCCACCGCCACCCGCGCCGGGGCGATGGCCGCGCTGTCGAGCGGGGCGAACGATGCCCAGATGCCGAAGCCGCCGAACACGACGGCGATTGCCGCGTAGCCGGCACGCGCATAACGGGTGAAATCGCCCGAGAGCGCGCTGTCCTGGGTCATGATCTGCATGGTGTCTCTCCCTCGCTCGCTGCAAGCCTTTCGGCTCGTGCTGCATCTGACACGGGATGCAGGGGCGAGGCTGTTCCTCACGTAACTGTGAGCAATTCATGATTGCTTTACCAAGAACCGATGCGGGCCAAGACCGCGCGAGACGCAAACATTTGACCGACGGGGAGCAAGACCATGCAGCACACAGAGCCCACACCTCTTGCCATGGCGATCCGCAGCTGCGCGCCGGCGCTCACGGCAACCTTCATCATCTCGCTCTTCATCAACGCGGCGATGCTGGTTTCCCCGCTCTATTCCATGCAGGTCTACGACCGCGTGCTCACCAGCCGCAGCGTCAACACCCTGGTGCTGCTGACCCTGATCGTGGTGGCCTTCCTCGTGCTCTACGGCATCCTCGAGTTCGTGCGCTCGGGCATCCTGGTGCGCGCCGGCGTCAAGTTCGAGGGCCTGCTCAGGAGGCCGCTGTTCGAGACCATGATGCGGGCGGAGGCGACGCCGAGGCATCGCCAGGGCCAGCAAGTGATCCGCGACGCCGAGACCATCCGCGACTGCGTTGCGAGCGGCACCGTCGCCACGCTGTGCGACCTGCCGTGGACGCCCGTGTTCGTGGTGCTGTGCTTCATCCTGCACCCCGTGCTGGGCGTGGTCGCCCTCGTCGGCGCCCTCGTTCTCTTCTCGCTCGCGCTCCTCACCGAGTACGCGACCAAGTCCAGCATCGAGGCGACCAACAAGCTCGCCAACAAGGCCTCGGGCTTTGCCGCTTCCGCGCTGCGCAACGGCGAGGTGGTGCGCGCGCTCGGCATGGGCGACACCATGCTCGAGCGCTGGAGCGGCACGCAGTCGGCCGTGATCGCCGGCCATGCTCTGGCCTACGAGCGCGGCGCCGCCCTGCTCGCCATCTCCAAGTTCGCCCGCATCACCGTGCAGACGGCGCTGCTGTGCGCCGGCGCCTGGCTCGCCATCGAGCGGCAGATCTCGCCCGGCGTCATGCTGGCCGCCTCCATCATCATGGGGCGGGCGCTGGCCCCCATCGAGCAGACGGTGGGGCAATGGAAGCGCCTGGTCGGCTTCCGCGGCGCCTACGGCCGCCTGCGCCAGCTGTTCGAGACCTTCCCTGCCGTCCCGGCCACCACCCAGCTGCCCACCCCCGAGGGCCAGCTCGAGGTCAAGAACATCGTAGTGTGGCCGCCCGGCAGCAACCGTCCCTCGGTCAAGGCCGTGAGCCTCGACCTGGAGGCCGGCCAGAGCCTGGCGGTGGTGGGCGCGTCGGGCAGCGGCAAGTCGAGCCTGGCGCGTGCCTTGGCCGGCGTGTGGCCGCTGAAAGACGGCGAGATCCGCATCGACGGCGCCGCCACCACCCAGTGGGACCCCAACGTGCTCGGCAAGCACATCGGCTACCTCCCCCAGGACGTCGAGTTGTTCGCCGGCACCGTGGCCGACAACATTGCCCGCCTCGGCCACGTCGACAGCGAAGCCGTCATTGCGGCGGCCAAGGCGGCGGGTGCGCACGAGATGATCCTGCGGCTCCCCAACGGCTACGATACACCGATCGGCGACGGCGGGGTTGCGCTCTCGGGCGGCACGCGCCAGCGGGTCGGCCTGGCGCGCGCGCTCTACGGCGATCCGCGCCTCATCATCCTCGACGAGCCCAACTCCAACCTCGACGACGACGGCGACAAGGCGCTGGCCCAGGCGATCGCCAACATGAAGGCGGCCAAGCGCACGGTGGTGGTGGTCACGCACCGCCCGCAAATCCTGGCCCACATCGACCACCTGCTGGTGCTGTCGTTCGGCAACGCCATCGCCTACGGCCCCCGCGACCAGGTCATCGCCCGCATGCGCGGCCTCAAGGTGGCGGCCGTGCCGAGCAAGGAGGCCCCGGCGCAGCGCACGGCGTAGCCGGGGGCCGGTGCGGAGCCAGTTGGATTGTCGTGCAGGGGCGGGCAGCCGCGCGTGGCGCACCCCTGCGGGGCTCGGGTACCGGCAGTCCTGCACGCGGGGCATCGGAAAGGGTTCACTACTGTCGAACTTTACCTATTAGGAATTGCCTGTAGCCTGCTCTAATGCTGATCAATGAGGGGCCGGGGCTAGATCGCGCCCTTGCTGCTGAGCTGGAGGAAGTTGTGCGGACTACTGTGCGGTTCGTCCTCGTCGCCCTGGTCGCGGGCCTGATCTCTAGTCAAGCGCCATGGGCGCAGGGCGGCGATCCGAAATCGGGAACCTATTGGCTCAGGAAGTGCACCAGCCCGGAGGCCTACGGGCAGATCGAGTGCGCGAATTACGTGAGAGCGCTGATCGAATACGACGAGCTGCGCGGGCAGATGCTGGGGCAAAAGCGGTTCATCTGCCCGGACAAAGATGTGACGCTCGGACAGTCTCGCGAAGTTGTGCTCAAATATCTTCGCGAGAGGCCTCAGGACTTGCATCGGCCGTTCGTTCTGCTCGCCCATCTCGCGCTCGAGGCCGCATTCTCGTGCACCGGCAACCGATCGCACTGACCATGCGCTGTTTCATCGGCAGCCAACGAGGGGCAGCATGCTCGACCTGCTGAGCGGTATCCGCGTCGTCAGCTTCAACCATTTCCTGCTGGGCCCGATGGGCATCCAGGCGCTGGGCGACCTCGGCGCCGACGTGATCGCGGTCGAAGGCGTCGAAGGCGCGTGGCAGCGCCACTGGGCCGGCGGCGACATCTGGCACGACGGGCAAAGCGTCCTGCATCTATGCGCCAACCGCAACAAGCGCAGCGTGGCCATCGATCTCAAGTCCGCCAAGGGCAGGGAGATCGCGCTGCGCCTCGCCGACAGCGCCGACGTGGTGGCGGAGAACTTTCGCCCGGGCGTGATGGAGAAGCTCGGCCTCGGCTACGCGGCGCTCAAGGTGCGCAAGCCCGGCCTGATCTATGCCTCGGCCTCCGGCTACGGCCCCGACGGCCCCTACGTGGAAAAGCCCGGCCAGGATCTGCTGGCGCAGGCGCTGTTCGGCATGATGGCGATCACCGGTCAGGCGAGCACGGGTCCGCGACCCGCCGGCGCCTCCGTCATCGATCACCACGGCGCGGCGCTGTTCGCGCTGGGGATCATCGCCGCCATCGTGCGGCGGCAGCGCACGGGGCAGGGCTGCCGGGTGGACGCGAGCCTGATGCAATCGGCGCTCGATTTGCAGGCGGAGTCGCTGGTGGCCTGGCTCAACGCGCCGGTCAGGCCGCCGGCCGTCCAGGCCTACGCCCACGTCGCCGGCTGGTACTATGCGGCGCCGTACGGCGTCTACCCCACCAAGGACGGCCACCTCGCGATCTCGCTGTCGCCGCTGAAGGTGCTGGCCGAGGCCATCGGCGAGCCTAGGCTCGCCGCCTATGCCGACAAGGAGTGCTGGACCAAGCAGGACGAGATCGGCGCGCTCATCGCGCAGCGGCTCGAGACGGCGACCACGGCCGCGTGGGTGGCGCGCATGCAGCCGCTCGAGATCTGGCATGCGCCCGTCCAGGGCTACGCCGAGATCGTCGCGGACCCGCAGGTCAGGCACATGCAGTCGCTCGTCACGGTGCCGGGGACGGGGCAGACGGGGGCACCGGTGACCCTGCTGAACCATCCCGTGCTCTACGACGGGGAACCCGCCGAGGTGCGGCTGCCCCCGCAACGGCTCGGCGCCCAGACCGCGGACGTCTTGCAGGAGATCGGGCTCGGCGCCGACGAGATCGAGACCCTTGCCAAGGACAAAGTGATCAAGGTCTGATGCGCGAGCCATCGGGCGACCCGATCGGAGGGATTCGAGGAGCGAGGCTGAGATGAGCGAGTTCTACGTCAAGCCCGGCGACAGCGTCAGCTTCGCCAAGACCGTCGGCGAGACCGACATCTACCTGTTCGCCGGCATCACCGGGGATTTCGCGGTCAACCACGTCAACGAGCAGTACATGGCCGGCTCGAAATACGGCCGCCGCATCGCCCACGGCGCCCTGCTGATCGGCTTTGCCTCCACCTGCTCGAGCCTGATGATCGAGAAGTGCCACGGCACCGCCGGCGACGAGACGCCGGTGTCGCTCGGCTACGACAAGGTCCGCTTCCTGGCGCCCGTCTACATCGGCGACACCATGAACCTGACCTACACCATCGTCGAGGTCGACCCCGTGAAGCGGCGGTCCATCGGCGACATCAAGGTCCACAACCAGAAGGGCGAGCTGGTCGGCGTGGCGCAGCACATCCTGGCCTGGGTCAAGGACAAGGCCTGAACGGGGCGCCGGACCATGCGGCTCGAAGGCAAAGTCTCGATCGTCACGGGTGGCGGCTCCGGCATCGGCCGCGCCACCTGCCTGCTGTTCGCGCGCGAGGGGGCGCGGCTGGCGGTGGCCGACAAGCGCAAGGAGGCGGCCGAGACCGTGCGCGGGGAATGCATCGAGCAGGGCGCCGAGGCCATTGCCGTGGAGATGGATGTCGCCAAGTCCGCCGACGCCAAGCGCATGGTCGATGAGACGGTGCGCGCCTTCGGCCGCCTCGACGTTCTCGTCAACAACGCCGGCTACGGCATCGCCGGCAGCGTGGTAGAGACCGACGAGCAGGCCTGGGACGACCTGATGGCCGTCAACGTGCGCGGCGTGTTCCTGTGCACCAAGTACGCCGTGCCGGCCATGAAGGCCACCGGCGGCGGCGCCATCGTCAACACTGCCTCGACGGTCGCGTCGATTGGCATTCCCAACCGCGCCGCCTACTGTGCCTCCAAGGGTGCCGTCGCCGCGCTGACGCGGGCCGTGGCCATCGATCACGTCGGCGACGGCATCAGGTGCAACGCCGTGGCGCCCGGCACCATCGACACGCCCTACTTCACCGAGATCCTGGGAAAGAGCCCCGACGGCGCGGCCATTCGCCGTCAGCTGGAGCAGCGCCAGCTCATGGGTCGGCTCGGCACGCCCGAGGAAGTCGCCGCCGCCATCCTGTTTCTTGCGAGCGACGAGAGCCGCTTCGCCACGGGATCGATCCTCACCATCGACGGCGGCTGGACCGCCTATTGAAGCCTGACGAGGCGGAGGCGCGCATGGAAGGGCTCAAAGGCAAGCGGGCACTGGTGACGGGCGGGGCAGCCGGCATCGGCCGCGCCATCGCGCTCGAGCTGGCGCGCGAGGGCTGCGACATCGCCCTCATCGACATCGACGGGCCGGCGGCGGAGGCGACCGCGGCCGAGATCCGCGCGCTGGGGCGCGAGGCCAGTGCCGCGGCCGGTGACGTGTCCAGCGCGGAGTCGGTGCGTTCTGCCGTTGCGCGCCTCGCGGACAACGGCGCCCCCATCGACATCCTTATCAACAATGCCGGCATCGCCCGCCTCGGCTCGCTGCTGACGATCCCCGAGAAGGACTGGCACGACACCTTTGCCGTCAATGTCGATGGCACCTTCAACGTCACCCGCGCCGTGGTCCCCGGCATGGTCGCGCGCCGGCGCGGCGCCGTCGTCAACCTCGCCTCGTGGCTCGGCCGGCGCGGCCATCCCGCGTTCGCCGCCTACGCCGCCACCAAGTTCGCGGTGATCGGCATGACGCAGTCCCTGGCGCCGGAGGTGGCGCCGTTCGGCGTGCGGGTCAATGCGGTGTGTCCGGGTCTGATCGTCGGCACGCCCATGCGCGAGGCGCTCGATGCCGTGGCCGCAGGCGCCGGGCTGCCGCCATCCGAGGAGCGGGCGAAGGCGATCCCGATCGGCCGCGCCGGCACGCCCGAGGACGTGGCCAAGGTGGTGGCGTTCCTCGCCTCCGACGCGGCCGCCTACGTCACCGGTGCCGCCTATGACGTGACAGGCGCAATGTGGATGACGTGACGGCACCCCGCGCGGCGGCGAACTGGGCGATCACACCAAGCTAGCGCCGGGGCTTGGCCGGCCTGTCGACAACCAGGACATCGATGGCTGGGCCGTTGAGGCAATAGCTCTGCATGCCGGTTTGGGCGTCGCCGTCTGCAAGGTCGCGCGCACACCGCCGCCACGCCTTGCAGAATGCGCAAGTCCGCTCGAAGTCCTGGTACGTCGCCGTGCGGCACAGCCGCAGATAGCCGACATCGAGCCCCAGCTGTTGGAGCCGTCGCGGCAGCAGCTCGCTCGGCCCCGGATGGTTGCAATCGAGAAAGCTCGTCATGAGCTTCCTCCGATCGATAAGTGCTTCAGTCGCGATCGGGCGCGGCTCGATCGAGTTCCGCCGCAGGGCTCGAGGACTGGGGCGCCGCCGGCGCAGCGCTTGCCGCTGTCGTGTCCGGACCGCTTTCCAGGCAGGAGCGAAAGAACGCGGTGTTGGCGCAGAATTCGGGCGGCGCCGGGAGCGCCTCGGCCCTCTCGAGCCACCGGCGGCATGCCGGCTCGTGGCTACAAGCTATGCATCGGGTGCGGGCTTCGTACCAGGCCATGCCCTGGTCGGCGCGTGCCGCCACCCCCGGGTCCACGCCGACGCGCTCCATCATGCGGTCCATCAGCTCGGCTTGCTGAAAGACCCGGTCCAGCATCGGCCGGCTGTAGCAGAAGTCGCTCATGGCATTTGCCTCCCCTGATCCACCGGCTCGCGACTGTGAAGCTAAACGGCGATGGCCGCTTGACCTGGATCAAACGCGGATGCGGCGAATTGTGCGCTGACATGGCATGCGGCTGCGAAGCGGAGGCATCGCCATGGGCACGCGGAATTGCTGCGCCGACTGCGCCATCAGGAACAGCGCCCTGTGCCGGGTCTTGTCCCCCGAGCAGCTCTCCCGGCTCAATCGCGTTTCATATCACCGGCATTACGCGCCCGGCGGGCTGATCGCGGCAAGCGACCAGCCGCAAGACTGGTTCGCCAACGTCGTCTCGGGCGTGGTCAAGCTGACGAAGACCCTGTCGGACGGCCGCCAGCAGATCGTCGGGCTGCTGTTCCCGTCCGACTTCCTCGGCCGTCCGTTCAAGGTGCGCAGCGCCTACGCCGCGGAGGCCGCAACGCACGTCGAGCTCTGCTGCTTCAGCCGCCAGCATTTCGAGCAGATGATGCACGGCGAGCCCGAGATGCAGCAGCTGCTGCTGGAGCGGACGCTCGACGAGGTCGATGCCGCGCGCGAGTGGATGTTCGTGCTCGGCCGCAAGAGCGCTGGCGAGAAGGTCGCGACGCTGATCCGGCTGATCGTCGAGCGCATGCGCATTGCCCCCTGCGAAGCCTGCGGTGAGCCGCAGCCGCTGCATTTCGACCTGCCGCTGTCGCGCACCGAGATGGCCGACTACCTGGGCCTGCGCATCGAGACGGTGAGCCGCCAGCTCAAGCGACTGCGCACGGCCGGGGTGATCGACGGCGCGGCCGGCCGCGCCATCACCGTGCGCGACATCGGCGCGCTCGAGCGCATGGTCGAGGCGGACGGCGGGTAATGGTTGGGCGTGTCCGGCTGCCGGCGACTGTGGTACTGGCTCTGTCCTGACCGGACCGGGGACCCAGGATGACCCGCCACCGCATCGCCCTCATCGGCCTCGGCATGGCCGTTACGCCGCACGCCAAGAGCCTGCTCGAGCTCGTGCCTCGGGTCGAGGTGGCGTGCTGCATGAGCCCGAGCGCGCCGCGCCGCAGCGCGTTCTCCGCGCGCTTCCCGTTCCCCACCGCCGACAGCCTCGAGCCCATCCTGCAGGACCGCAGCATCACCGCGGCCGCCGTGCTCACCCCGCCCAGCACGCACCTCGACATCGCCCGCCGCCTCGCTCGCGCCGGCAAGCACGTGCTGCTCGAGAAGCCGCTCGAGGTCTCGACCGTGCGCGCCAACGAGCTGGTCGGCGCCTGCAGCAATGCCGGCGTCGTGCTCGGCGTCGTGCTGCAGCACCGCTTCAAGCCTGCTGCGGAACGGCTCGCTGCCGTGCTCCGCTCGGGCTGCCTCGGCCCGCTCGTCAACTGCTCGACCAGCATCCGGCTGTGGCGGCCGCAGAGCTACTACGACGAGCCCGGCCGCGGCACCAAGGCGCGCGACGGCGGCGGCGCGTTGCTGACGCAAGGCATCCACACCCTCGACCTGATGCTGAGCCTGGCCGGCCCGATTGCCGAGGTAAGCGGCTACGCCCAAACCACGCCGGTGCATCGCATGGAGACGGAGGACCTGGTGTGCGCCGCGGTGCGCTTTGCCAGCGGCGCCGTCGGCGTGATCGATGCGACGACGGCGGCCTATCCGGGCGGGCCGGAGCGCATCGCGCTGATCGGCACCGAGGGGACGGCCACCCTCGCCGGCACGGCGCTCACCGTGCACCACCACGACGGCCGCCGCGAGGAGCTGGCCGCGGACGCCTCGGCCGGCGGCACCGGCGCCGACCCCATGGCCTTCCCGCACGACTATCACCTGGCCGTGTGGCGCGACTTCCTCGACGCCATCGAGACGAACAGGCCCCCGCGCGTCTCCGGCGCGGAGGCCCTGAAGGTGCATCGCCTGATCGACGCCCTGCTGGCGGCCGGCGCCACCGGCCGGCCAGTCGAGGTCCGCTGAACCGACCCTCCGCTCACATCATACGATGCGGAAGGCGAAGCGGATTTTGCCTCACTTCTCGGTCGCCTCCTGCTGCCGCGGCGGACGGCAGGGCTGCGCCTCGATCTCGCAGCGGTTCAGCGACTGCCCCAGCGTCGTGACGCCGCCTTCCTTGATGGACGAGCGCGAGCAGGTGTAGACGATGTGCTGGGCATTCCCCAGATCCATGTATTTCTCGCCCATGTGGAAGCGCACGGTTCCCGCCCACGCGTCGTTGGCGGCCTTCTTTGCGCCCTCCACGCTCAGGTGCTGATCGCCCACGGCGCGCCGGATGTCGCGGCACAGCCCGCGATCCTCCTCGACGGCCGCGCGCCGCTCGTAGCTGTCGACCCGCGTCGGCGTGCGATAGTAGCGCACGTGCCGTCGCGGCCGATGGCGATAGCAGGTGCCATCGCTGCGACAGTAGACGCGGGCATAGCGCGCCGTGCCGTCCTGGTTGTAGCCGACGACCCGGTGGGCCCATCGCCCCTCCTGGGCTTGGGCGTGCACCGGCACCAGCATCACCGCGGCCGCAAAAAGCAAAGCTGCTGATCTGATCATGTGGCCTCTCCCGCTCGGCGCAGCGCGCGACTCGAATCGAGGCTATAGGAATCCCCGGCTGCCTCAACCGATCCCCCGCGCTATCCACAGAAGACGCAGCATCGGCCGCCAACCGCGTGCGAAAGCAGGGGAAACCCTCGCGCCCGGACGTCGGCACCGGCAGCGCGCCTCGCCCGACCGTGGCGCCTCGCCCATTCCATTCGCCGTAGTATGGGGCGTGACGGCGGTCGGCGCACGCGCGCGTCCGACGGGTGACAGGCCGGGGAGCAACGGCGTGCGAGGTGGCCGTCAGCCGCGTAGGTTGGGTTAGCGCGAAGCGCGTAACCCAACATCGGGTCGTGTCCGGAGGTGTTGGGTTACGGCCTTCGGCCTAACCCAACCTACGCCTGCTGCGTCCTCTCCCACCCGGCGCGTCCGAGAGCAAGGACACGCGCTACCTCGACATCCACGAGGACGACCCGTTCGACGAAGCTCAGCTCGCCGCCGGGGTGAAGCAAGCCAGCCGATTGCCCGGCGAACGCTTGTGAGCGGGAAGTAGCGAGGTGCGTGCGTGGTAGGCTCGACTCGTCGATGTTCGGTCCGCCCAAATTCCAAGTCCGAGCAAGTCGCCGCAACCGGTCAAGGAACCGATTGTCAGTAGCGGCTAGGGGAAAGTTTGCTTAGAATCCTGCAACCTGCTTCGCTGCACGAGCCGGAGACCCTATGTGGCCCAAAATTCGGATATCGAATGGACCGACCACACGTTCAATCCATGGACTGGTTGTACCAATATTAGCCCCGGCTGCGACAACTGCTACGCCGAAGCGTGGTCAAAAAGATCGGGTCACGTGAAATGGGGCAACAGCCCACGCAAACGGACGACCGAACAGTATTGGAAAGCGCCGACGATTTGGAATGCGCGATCAGATCTCTTCGAGGCCGCCCACGGTAGGAGGCAACGGGTCTTCTGCGCCTCTCTCGCTGACGTTTTTGACAATCAGGCAGACCCTGCCTGGCGGCGCGACCTGTTTGAATTGATTCGCATGACGCCCCGCCTTGATTGGCAACTCCTCACGAAACGTCCGCAGAACATTCGAGGGATGCTACCGCAGGACTGGAGCGACGAGGGTTACTCCAACGTATGGTTGGGCTTCACCGCCGAGGACCAGGAACGTTTTGAGCAGCGGAGCCGCATCTTGCAGCAGGTGCCCGCGCTGGTGTGGTTCGTATCATATGAACCCGCAATCGGCCCGCTGAGATTGGACGAGCGTGGCCCGAGACCAAATTGGATGATCGTTGGTGGCGAAAGTGGTCACGGCGCGCGACCAATGGAAGCTGCCTGGGTGCGCAACATAATAGCTGACTGCAGAAATCTTGGCGTCGCGCCGTTTTTCAAGCAATGGGGATCCTATCAAAACAACCCACTCGTCACAGAGGGCGGCTGGGACGTCAAGCAGGCACGACTGGAAGACGCCCACGGCAAAGGCGGGTGCATGCTCGACGGAAGACTTGTCAGGGAGTTTCCGGCGCGTAGAGTGCGAGAGGTGGAGGAGGCGACAGCTGCGTGAAGAAAGTGCGGCGTGGCAAGCCAAAGACGATCACCGTGCTGCCACTGTTTCCCGATTCGCCTCAGCAGCTAGTGCCTGGGTCCTTGACCCAGTCAATGACGGCTCCTGTGTGGACAGAGCAGAAGGCCCAGTTGATCGCTCGATATCTCCGCTACTTTGTCTTCATCACAAAGCACGGTGCTTACATCGATGGCTTCAGCGCACCGAAGGATCCTGACAACCCTAACAGCTGGGCAGCAAAGCTAGTCCTCGAATCGGAACCTCGCTGGCTACGTCAATTCTATCTTTGTGATCTTCCTGATCGGATCGCGCACCTCAATGAGTTGGCCGGCGCCCAACCTCCGGTTGCCAATCGGACAATCGAGGTCTTCCCAGGGGACTTCAATGCGACAGTGCATGAAGTCCTCCGCTCACCTTTGATCTCAGGAAAGACGGCGACCTTCTGCCTGTTGGACCAGTTCAGTACAGAATGTCACTGGCAGACTGTGACGGCGCTTGCGAAGCACAAGGGGCCTGGCTTCCACAAAATCGAGCTGTTCTACTTCCTGGCCGCAGGATGGCTATTTCGCTCTCTCAGCGGGTTCAAAGATCCCTCAGGTCCTCAGGCTTGGTGGGGAGGGCCGGACTGGGAATCGTTGCGTGGCATCGGGCAAGACCGACTGGCGTTGAGATTCTCGGAGCGCTTTCAGAAAGAACTCGGGTATCGCTTTGTGACGGCTTGGCCGATATACGAGCGTGTCCGCGGTAGCGGACGGATAATGTTCTTTATGATCCATGCGTCCGATCACCCCCAAGCTCCCGTTCTGATGAACCGAGCCTACCGAAATGTAGTCGAGCCGCTCGAGCCCGTGGAGCAATTGAAGTTTGAGTATAATCAGCTGGATGGTCGGCAATGAAGCGTTTCGCCGCAACCATTCAGGCGCACGTCTGTCAGAGCAATGTCCGCTGTGTGTCAAAGAATGTGGCGCATAGCGGACATCCACGCGGTTCGATTGATCGAGAGTAAGTCGTCCGGACGCGATGGCCACAACAATCATGAAGAAAACCGCCTCGAAGCAAGCAACAGCAGAAGCCTCCCCCTCTCAACTCATCGACGCGCGTATCGCGGCGCTGGGCGACTGGCGGGGCGAGACGCTCGCTCGGGTGCGAAGGCTCATCAAAGAGGCCGACCCCGACGTGGTCGAGGCGTGGAAGTGGCGAGGGGTTCCGGTGTGGTCGCACGCCGGCATCATCTGCACCGGCGAGACGTACAAGGCCGTCGTGAAGATGACCTTCGCCAAGGGCGCCGCGCTGGAGGACCCTTCAGGCCTCTTCAACGCCAGCCTCGAAGGCAACACCCGGCGCGCCATCGATATCCACGCGGGCGACAAGATCGATGCAAAGGCGTTGCAGGCGCTCATTCGCGCCGCCGTGGCACTGAACACGTCGCGAGCCACCCAGCGGCCGGGGACGAGAGCATAGACGACCGAGAGGGATTTGAGGCGGAGCGGGCTGGCGAAATCGTCAAGGACTTCGCGGACCACAGCCGCAAGCAGCGTGCGCCAGAGGAGAGCAAGCCTCTGCCGAAGCGTGCGTAGACGCCACCCGTCGCTGACCACCGACCATCAAGCGTCGATCGCCTGGTAGGCCTGCGTCCTGAAGTCGAGATGGACGAGCGGGGGCGCCGAGCGCGTCCCGCCCCTCACATCGCCCGCCGGGGCACGGTCGCCAGCAACTCCTGCACCTGGCTCTTCCAGAACTTGGCCATGCCGGTGGTGCCGTGGCCGCGCGTGTCCTCGCTGGCCGGGATCAGGTACAGCTTGCCGTTCTTCATGCGCTTGAGCTCGCGCTCCATGATGCCGGTCTCCGGCGGATTGCGCTCGTCGTCCGCGGAATTGATCGCCAGTAGCGCAGCCTGGATGCTCTCCAGTCTCGGCGACGGGTTGTAGTCGCGCGAGGAATCCCACGCATAGAGGATGTCGTTGGCGTCGGCGGTGAAGGGCGCCGCCAGCCGCTGGTCGAGCAGCTTGTCGGCGAGCTCGCGCGTCGGCGCCTGTTTCTGGTAGGCCAGCGTGCCGCCGTTGGTGGCGATGCCATAGAACACGTTGGCTGCCCGGAACGCGCTGGGCTGCGTCGTGTAGTTGCCGTCCTTCCACTCCGGGTCTTTGCGGATGGTATCGATGATGAGCCGCCGCATCATCCAGTTGCGGCTCGACATCTCCGTGGGTAGCGAGGCCATCGGCACCAGCGCATCCATGAAATCGGGATGGGCGACGCCCCAGATCCAGGTGTGCATGCCGCCCATCGAGTTGCCGAGCACCAGGCGGGCGTGGCGGATACCGAGGCCCTCGGTCACCAGCTTGTACTGCGCTGAGACCATGTCGTCGTAATTGTAGCGCGGGAACTTCGCGCGCATGCCGTCGGACGGCTTGGACGTCTTGCCGTGGCCGATGGCGTCCGGCAGGACTATGAAATACTTGCTCGCGTCCAGCGGTTGGCCGGGGCCGAACAGTTGGCCGGCGAAGGCGGGCGACAGCATGCCGGCGCCGGAGCCGGTGGTGCCGTGCAGGATCAGCACGGGCTCTCCCGATGGCTCGCCGACCGTCCGGTAGTGCAAGCGCAATTCCGGCATCACCTCGCCGGTGTGGAACCGGAAGTCCCGCGCGGTCCAGCTGCCCTCCTTCGGCGCCGGAAACTGCGCCGCCGCCGGCGCCAGCGCGATCAGGAGCAGAGCCACGGCGGTTGCTGCGTGCAACAGCGGTCTCGAAAGCCTCATGGCCAATCTCCGTTGCCGAGTGTGATGCTGCGGGTTGCGGGTTCGCGCAGCCCGATGCGAAGGCTCGACCCTAGCGCAACTGACATGCTGGTTCTACCGGGACGCCGGGATCCGCCGGCACGGGATCCGCCGCCATTGGGCGAGCCGCGCTCTGGATGCTAAGGTTGCGCCCGGGTGAAAACGACGAGCAGCAGGCCGATCATGGCGGATTTGTCGACGGGGCTCGTCAGCGGCGCGCGGTGCCTCGGCTCTGCGGCGTTGGAGGCGCGCGGGCGGCGGGTGGCGGCCGGGCTCGCCGCCCTCGGCGTGGCGCCGGGCCAGTGCGTCGCCATCCTGATGCGCAACGACATCGCCTTCATGGAGGCGGCCTACGCGGCGCAGACGCTCGGCGCCTACGCCGTGCCGATCAACTGGCACTTCAAGGCCGAGGAGATCGCCTACATCCTTTCCGACTGCGGCGCCCGCGTACTGATCGGCCACGCCGACCTGCTGGCACCCATCGCAGCTGAGATTCCGCCCCAAGTCACGCTGATCGCCGTGTCGACGCCGGAGGAGGTGGCGACCGCCTACGGCTTTGCCCCGGTGCCGGCGAGCGCAGTCCCCCGCGCGCACGACTACGAGGCCTGGCTCGCGCGGCAGACGCCCTACGCCGGCGACATGCAGACCCCGCCGCTCACCATGTTCTACACCTCCGGCACCACCGGCCACCCCAAGGGCGTGCGCCGCCCCGCGCCGACGCCGGCGCAGATGCCGGCGATCGAGCGCATGCGCCGCGACATCTTCGGCATCGTGCCCGGCATCCGCTGCGTCGTGCCGGGGCCGCTCTATCACTCCGCGCCCAATGCGTTCGCCATGCGCGCCGGCCGGGTCGCCGACGTGATGGTGCTGATGCCGCGCTTCGATCCCGCCGCCCTGCTCGAGCTGATCGAGCGCGAGCGCCTCGACACCATGTTCATGGTGCCGACCATGTTCGTGCGCCTCTTGAAGCTGCCCGAGGCGGTGCGGCGCCGCTACGATATGTCGTCGCTGAAGTTCATCATCCACGCCGCCGCGCCCTGCCCGCCCGAGGTGAAGCGGGCGATGATCGCGTGGTGGGGCCCGGTGATCAACGAGTTCTACGGCTCGACCGAATCGAGCGCGGTCACGCTCGCGTCCAGCGCCGACACATTGGCCAAGCCCGGCACGGTGGGCCGGCTGGTCGAGGGCGCCGAGCTGCGCATCCTCGACGACGAGGGGCGCATCCTGCCCGCCGGCGAGATCGGCGAGATCTTCACGCGCTTTGCCGAGCTGCCCGACTTCACCTACCACAACAAGCCGGCCGAGCGCGCCAGGATCGACCGCGACGGCTTCATCACCTCCGGCGACGTCGGCTATCTCGACACCGACGGCTACCTGTTCCTGTGCGACCGCAAGCGCGACATGGTGATCTCGGGCGGCGTCAACATCTATCCAGCCGAGATCGAGGCGGTGCTGCTGGGCCTTGCCGGCGTGAAGGACTGCGCCGTGTTCGGCATCCCCGACGCCGAGTTCGGCGAGCAGCTGATGGCGGTGGTGGAGCCCGCCGACGGCGCCGCGCTTGCCCCCGCCGAGGTGCAGGCCCACCTGCGCGCCCACCTCGCCGACTACAAGGTGCCCCGCGCCATCGAGATCGCCCGCAACCTGCCGCGCGAGGACTCCGGCAAGATCTTCAAGCGCCGCCTGCGCGACCCGTACTGGCAGCAGGCAGGGCGCCGGATTTGATGCAACACGTGCATTCCCCGCGGCGAAGGGCGCGGCGGGAGGCCCGGAAAGGCGGACATCAGATCCCAAGGGGCTATTTTAGCGCCCATGAGCCTATGCCGGGGCCGACCCTATGCCGAGCGCCTGCTGCAGGCGGGTCAGGGTGGCGATGGCGTCGCAGCCGGCGAACAGGAATGCGTCGACGCCGGCAGCCTTCAGCGCGGCCTGGTCCTTGGGCCGGCCGGCGAGCAGCACCTGCCTGGCACCCGCCGCCTTGAGCGCACCGGCGGTGGCCTCGGCCAGCTCGGCGTAGACCTGGTCGGAGGACGCGATGCAGGCAATCGCCGCACCGCTGTCGGCGAAGGCCTTGCCGGCATCGGCCGAATTGGTGAGGTCGCCGCCGCCGATCGCCTCGATGCCGCCCGCGGCGAGGAAATTGCGCACCCAGGTCGAGCGCGCCGAATGCACCGCCAGATCGCCGAGCGAGGCCAGGAACACCTGCGGCCGCGTGCCCGTGCTGGCGAGATGGGCGTCCGCGCGATCGCGCAGCCGCTCGAACGGCTCGGCCAGGCGGCGCGGCGGCAGCGGCGTCACCGACGTGCCGCCCCTGGCCACGGGCTCGGGAACCGGCCAGGGCTCGACCTTGACGCCATCGTCGGCCAGCATCGGAAAGGCCGAGACGCCCGTCAGCTCGAGGCGGCCGGTGGCGACGTCCTTGGCGCGCGCCTCGGCGACTTTGGCGATCTCGGCCTGCACGAACCCGGCCTCCAGCGCGGCGGCCATGCCGCCCTTGGCCTCGATCGCCTGAAACAGCGCCCACGCCCTCTGCGCCAGGTCGTCGGTGAGCTTCTCGATGAACCCGGCGCCGTGCGCCGGGTCGATCACGCGGCCGAGCGCGCTCTCCGCCTGCAGCACCAGGTGCGTGTTGCGGGCGATGCGGCGGGCGAAGCCGTCGGGTTTGCCCATGGCCCAGGTGTAGGGCAGCACGGTGATGGCATCGGCGCCGCCGAACGCGGCTCCGGCGCAGGCCACGGTGGTGCGCAGCATGTTCACCCACGGATCGCGCCGCGCCATCATGCGCTCGGAGGTGGCGGCGGAGAGGTGCATGCGGTCG
>Ga0080064_1003219_pt1 | contig 24555 bp, 24 predicted proteins | sample Subgrocontami54m_FD_69260 | JGI IMG/M metagenome (GOLD analysis project Ga0080064, IMG submission 69260) | Subsurface groundwater microbial communities from S. Glens Falls, New York, USA - GMW46 contaminated, 5.4 m (SPADES assembly) (version 2) ...
GCGGTAGCCCCGCTGAGAGAGCTCGGGTACGAGTTTCTCGATCAGTGTTGTTTTGCCGCTCCCTGAGGGGCCTGTGATGATGAGGACTTTGGGTGACCGGAGATCTTCCTCGGTCCTGTTTATGGGAAGGTAGCTTCCACGGGAGCAGGGGATGCAGAGTATTTGACCTTTTATTCTGATTTCGCGTTTAAAGTTTATTCCTTCGCCACACCGCTGGCAGCAGACCCGCCCGCCTCTTGCCCCCGGCATATCCTCCATTGGGATTTGGATCTCCATAGGCTGAATAGAAAACAGGGACTCTTCCGGCATTAAAACATACGCCCTTTTTTCGGCCTCGTGCTGAGCGCAGGTATTATCGGCATACGAGAAAGCTAGGGAGCGGGCCTCGTCTTTTGCCGCAACGCGGACGGCCCCTTTTGTCTCCAAATTGACAAAGGTTGCAGCCATCTTGCCATAGTCGAGGAACTTGAGCGTTCTTTTGCCAAGAGAACATCCTGTAACGGCGCGAATGGCGTCGGTTGCGCAGCGGTCTATCTCGACATAGACGAGCAGCTTCTTGCAGGTTTTAGGTTCATCAATTCCGACTTCCCGGCAGCCCGCCGTGGCCATGCGAACGCCGAGGACCTGACCTGCGCAAAGATGGCCGTGGATGGTGGAAGATTCTTTCAAAAGTTCGTCAAACGGACGCATGCATGGACCCTCCTACCTTTGTGTCTGCAAGGACGCGTAAGGCAAATGCAGGGCAGCAGAAGCTGAAAGTGCGTGCGCGCGGTAGATGTCCGCGCACTGGATGCAAAGTCCCTGCGACGGATGCCATCCCGGAAAGTCTCGCCTGATCTGAGAGATCACCTCTGGAGGCAGATCTTCTGGTTTTGGGTCGAAGGCATAAGTGGGAAAGCCACAGAGCGGGCAGCGGCTGCCCGGATGGGGCGTCCCCGGGACTCCAGTGAGTGCCCTCGGGTCAAGAATAAAGGCGACGAGCTCGCCATGAGTGTGCCGGTCCCGGTCAAAGAAGCGGCTGAAGAGACTCTCGCTCTTCTGCCCGAACATCGGAAAGGTCCGGCAGAATTCGCTCAACCGCGCAGCACGCAGGGAGTCAGATGCCCAGCCGCGCCGCACCATGCGGCCGTCGATCGTCGCGTCCCAAAGGACACGGTAGCGCTCTTTGAGCAGGCGGTCGTGCGTCGGCCCGCCTTCACCGGGAGGCAATTGCGGTTCGTAGCCGAAGCCGGGATCGAGCATGTCGGTAATATGCATGAGTTCGTGGCGGAGAAAAGTTCGTAGGGCTGAAGGATCAAGCAGGAATTCAGGTCTCAAGAAGACGCTGACGGTGCGCCGTTCCTTTTCGCTTAGTTTCTCCTCCGGGTTGACGAAGAGCTCGGCTCCCTCCTCGTGTTTTCCCGGGGCGCGGGCAACGAGGCAGCTATTGACGCCCGAGGAGAGAAGGGGCTGCTCGCTGACTGCCTCTTCGATCTGGTCGGCTAGTCCCAGCTGGAGGAACCATCTCCGGTGGAGTTCATTAAAAGCGCGCTCGCGCTCCTCGGGATGGTTGATTCTATAAATTCGATCACGCTCTCTGTGGAATCTTTTTGCCTCAGGGTGCCCTTCGGCAGCGAGAAACACCGCCTCCTCGACAAGGCCGGGATCATAGCGCAGGGGGCTCTCAAGTTTCATACGGCTCCGCTTTCCTCAGGATCGCACGATCCGGGCGTCGCCGCGCACTCCGTCCCGCTGCCGCATGCCATCGGCACGCGGTCATCGGTAGCTGGACGAAGGCTCAGATTCTTGGGACCCAGCAATACGCCGAGACGGGCGCATTCTACTGTAACGAATCTCAGGCAGAGCTCGCCCAGGTTGCCGTAAAAACTTTTTCGCCCTTCGGTGACAAGCTTTCTGGCAAAGGCAGGCACAAAACGGCCCAGGTGATCGCGCAAAAAAAGGCGCGTGGCCTTACGTACTTCTTCCAGCATCGAAAGATCTCCCATCTCCAATGCGTAAGCTTCTTTCAGGTAGAGAAAGGAAAGAAACTCGCATTCGCAGCTCACGTGGTCCGCCCTTTCGTGCTCAGCCGGGTCCAGGGTTAGGCCAAATGCAAGGTAAAAGCCGGCCAGGTCTCCCAATTCCTGGGGTTGTTGGAAGAGCGCCTCTGATCCGTATTCGGTCTCATACGGCGGCGCCGCCCCGAGCGCAGTATGGCCGAAGAGGCGCCTGTGGGCGTTCGATAATACGGACAAGTTTGCATTATCCGCGGAGAGATTCAGCGCAGCAGGACGTAATCCAGCAGCGCCGTCTTCGTCCAAAATGGCTGCCGCTTCAGCCAGAGCCGCCGCGCCCTCCGCCGAAACCAGGCGGTCGACTGTTTCCTTCGTCGGTGGGCGAAGACCAAGCGCCAGCGCGCTGTATAGCGCAGCCCTGCAAAGGGCCAGATCGATTTCGGAGATTTGTTGGTTGGTTATCAGAGTTTCAGGTTCCATCATAAACTCTTATTGCCTGTTTCCGCCCGAGGCGGATCCGCCTATCTTTGTGGCGGAGCCTCATGCTTCTTGCCTACTTAAATCGAATTCGCATGCTTAGCCGGCCGCACATGGAGCGGTTCTTCCACTGTGGTGCGGAAGATCTCCTTGCCGTCCTGGCCATAGGCGATGACGGTGTCGTTATAGAGGGTGATCTTTCTTCCCCGCAGCGTCGCCTCGTAGATTTTCGGCCCTTCCTTGATCTCATAGCGGAAGATGATCCGGTTCGAACGGCGGAAAAGCTGTAGCACCGCCAGAAGCTCCCGGTCCGGATAACTGTAGCGCTCGATCGCCTCGTCTACGCCTGGGCCAAACATCTGCTTTAAGTAGTCGCGCGGCACCCAGCGCGGTGGGATGTAGTAGCCGTTCGGCTCCGTGCCGAACTGCGGGTAAAGGGGCAGCGCCACCTTGGCGACGTGCACGAGATAGTAGAGCGGATGGTAGCGCTCTTCGGCCCAGGTGCCGTCGCGGTTCATTTTCACCAGTCCCTGCATGCGGATCTGGCCGATGCAGGCGGTCATGCAGCGCGTTTCCATCGGCTGCCCGCGGCTCTCCGGATCCTTGCCTTCGATACGCGGGTAGCAGGCGATGCATTTCTCGGAGACCCTGGTGTTGCCTCGGTACATGGTTTTCTTGTAAGGGCAGGCCTCTACGCACTTGCGGTAGCCCCGGCACTGCTCCTGGTCGATCAGGACGATCCCATCCTCAGGGCGCTTGTAGATCGCCTTGCGCGGGCAGGCGGCCAGGCATGCCGGATAACTGCAGTGGTTGCAGATGCGCGCCAGATAAAAGAACCAGGTCTTGTGCTCGGGCAGCTCCACGCCGGTCTTGTCAAGCTGATCGCGCACCCCTTTTTTCCCGACCGGGTTGTCCTCATAGATGTTCGGCGAGTTCCACTCCTCGTCGCTGGGCAGGTAGCCGAGCACCCGAGCGCTGTCCGGGGTGAGCATTTTCTCTGCTTCGAAAATAGTCTGGCCATCAAACCGGCCATAGGGTTTCTTCGGATCGGCGGAGAGTTTTCCGGACCAGTGTTGGTTGCCGGGATTCGCTTTCTCCAGCAATTCAAGGGTCTTTACATCCCAGGATTGAGGATAGCCGCCGTAGGGTTTCGTCTCCACGTTGGCCCACCACATATGTTCCTGCCCCTTGTTGAAGGTCCAGGTGGACTTGCACGCCATGGTACAGCTCTGGCAAGCGATGCAGCGGTTGATGTTGAAGACGAAGGCAAATTGCTGGCGCGGAAAGGCCGCCTCATAGGGGTAATTCATCTCCCGTCCGATCTGCCAGTTGTGGACTTTAGCCATCTCTATGGTTCCTTTCCGTTGTCGCGGTCGATCAGGCGCATGCCCCCCCAGGCCGCCAGGCACTCATCGATGATCGTGAGAATCTCCGCCTTCCCGAGCCCGCGGTAGGCGCCATGCGCGCCGGCATAGAAGGGGTTTTGAAAGACGTTGAGGAGTTTCCCCTTGTCGTATCCCATGCGCACAAACTCTTCGGCAAAGGCGTAGGCCATATCGCGCATCGCCTCGGCATCTGCCGGCAAGACAACGCCGACCAGAACATTGGGATCAGTCGGATCAGGGTCGTTGTATGGCATAACACCTCGCTAAAGGTTCAAGGGGGTTCAAAACAATTTGAACGTTTTGAACTTTTGAACCTTGAACAGTCTTTTTCATCCCTTAACCTTCGTCAGCTCCCCCGCCAAATACTTTTTCATAAACTCGTTCTCGTTGTCGGGCGTAAATCCAGTCGTCGCCGGCTTCCAGATTCCCTTGCCGCCCATCCCGCCATCCTCCGCCTTGGTGACGCGGACCAATGTCTCTTTCGGCACCGTGTTGACGGCGTGGTTGTCGGCCTCGCCGCCGAAGATAAAGCCCATGAAGATCTTTGACTTGTGGAACAGGCTGTCGGTCTGGTGCATGGGCATATGCCAGTTGCGCGTGATGGATTGCTGGGAGCCGTAGCGGAGGTTGGCCTGGTAGCCGGTGTTCTCGGAGAGGGCGCGGCCATCGGGTCGGGTCTCATGGGCCTTCACACTTTTTTCAGTGGCGATGAACGGGGCATGCTTCATCATCACGATGTTGTAGGGATAGGCATGGTTGTATTTCACCCTGAGCATGCAGCGGGATACCCGGTAGAAGGGATCATCTGGCTTAGCTCCCAAGTAGGGACGATCAGCCGGGTTGGCGTCCACATAGACATAGTCTCCGTCGTTGATGCCCAGGTCCCGCGCTGCCTGCGGGTTGATATGGAGCTGGTGCTCTCCCACCGAGGGGGCGCGTTTGTCCAGGCGATAGGGATCGCCGAAATTGGAATCATAGAGCATGTGCCAGTCCACATTGGACCAGCTCGAATGAACCCGGTGGCGCGTTTTGGGAGTGAGGCAATAAAACTGAAAGCCTTTCTCCCAAAGGAAGTTCTTGGTCTCTTTCACCTTGTTCCACGGCATCTTGACATTGCGGATCGTGCGCTCATCCCAGTGCTCGGCGTTGACCGGGATGCCGTAATGCTCGGGGCGGATGTAAGGATTGGAGCTGACGATAACGTTAGGCAGATACGGTGTCGCCTCCGGCCCCTCACGATGCACGATGAAATTTTCACCGTACTCGATCGCCTCGGGGACATCGGCATAGGCGTGGAGCCGTCCGGTGTCGGTGAAAAAGGGCTCGCTATCATGAACCTGTTCGTAGAAAGGTATGCGCGGATAGGTGCGGAAGTTCATAAGACAGCCGCCCGGAGGGCCGTACTTTCCAGCCATGATCTCGCCAAGCTTATAGCCCGCCGTGGTCGTGCAGGTGTCGAGCAGCCGTTGGATATAGACCCCCCGCTGATCGGGCGCGGCGAACTTGAAGTAGTCACGGAAGCGCTTATCCCCGGTCACGTCAGCCAGGGCATTGGCGATGCCCGCAAGGATCATCACGTCGTCCTTGCTATCGAAGACCGGCGGAATGCCGCCTTTCCAAATTTGCAGGAACGGGTTCGAACAGCTCGCGGTGATCTCGAGCCCCTCGAACTCGAGCCAACTATTGGCGGGTAAAGCGATATCCGAATACTCGATTGAGGCGGTCATCTGGATATCGATCGAGACGATCATCTCCACATTGGGATTGACGTTCTTGATCATCTCGTAGGCCCACTTAGCGTTGTTGATGAGGTTCACGTTGGAGAAAATCATCGCTTTTGTGGGCGTAGGCATGTGGGTGTCGCCGGTGAAGTTCTTGCGTCCGAACTTAGGCGTGTCGACGATCAAAGCCTTGTCGCCGTGGTTCCAGTATGCCGGCTCCTCATCCTTGGCATAGGCATGGACCTTGATTTCTTTTCCGGGCGTCCTTGGATTCAGGTTCGGCTCAAAAGGGTCCTCCGCCACCCAGCCCTTAAAACCAGGTCCGGTCCAGGGAGAGCCCTGGAAGAGCGCCGCCTTGTAGTTGCCTGCCCAGGTGTGGCAGCCGGCGCCCGGTTTGCCGATGTTTCCGGTCAGCATCAGAGGCAGGTAGGCCGCCCGGTTCATCTCGGTGGCGTGAAACCAGTGGTTGATGCCTTCGCCCTGATGGATGGCGACCGGCTTCATGGTGGCGATGTCGCGCGCAAGCTGTTCGATCAGATTCTTCGGCGCATGTGTGATATCAGCCACCGTGTCGAGATCGTAATCTTTGAGATGGATTTGGTAGAGCGTCCAGAGCGTGGCGACCTCGATCTCTTTGCCGTCCACGAGCCTCACTTTGAATCTTCCCCCGAGCGCCGGCGCCAATCCTTTCTTCGCCATCGTCTCTCCCAGATCGTCGCGCGTGAGCGCGACCGGGCCGTTCTTTCTCTCGTCCCAAATCACGAAGTCGCCGAGCTTCTTGTGTTGCTCGGGATTGAGCCCCTGGATCTTCATCGAGGGGCCGTCCGCAGAGAGGGCGCTCTTATAGTTGGGGAAGATCTCGTGGGCGCGCAGCCTTTTGAGATTGTCGGTTCGAACCAACAGGGGAAAGTCGGTGAAGCGCTTGATGGAAGCTTCGTCGTACCATTTGTTGTCTATCATCAGTTTGGTGATGCCGAGCCAGAGCGCAGCATCGGTCGCCGGCCGGATGGGAATCCAGTAGTCGGCCTTGGTCGAGGGGGGACCGTACTCCGGCGCGATCACGACGATTTTTGCCCCGCGCTCCATGGTTTCGATAAACCAGTGCGAGTCCGTGAGTTTGTTCTCAACCAGGTTTTTGCCGTCCATGATGATGAGCTTGGAGGAGCGCAGGTCGTTGAAGTCGCAGTCCGAGGCCTGGAGCCCATGCACCCACGGGTGGCCCGGCGCCTGGTCGCCGTGCCAGGTATAATTGGACCAGTTTCGCCCAGCTAGCGCTTTTTTCCGACTCACCCCACGGACCTTAGTGTCAAGCAAAGCCAGCGAGTTGTTCAAGCGGTACATGCCGTACTTGCCGATGACACCAAGCAAACCCATGCCGCCGCGCATTTTGATGGTGCGTGTGCCCGCCCCACCCATCGCCTGCACCATCTCGGGCTGATAGCCCTGCGTTAAGAGCAGTTTGGCGCCTTCGCCGCCGCTGTAGCGGGTTGAGATCGCAGCCAGCGCCTTGGCGATGTCACGGAAGGCATCCTCCCAGGATATTTGGATGAACTCGTCCTGGCCGCGCCGGTCGAACATATATTTAGCCTTGTTTTCAGGGGTCAGCTCGGGAAATCCGGCGTCGGCCCAGGCCTTCCAGCCTTTTCTCACGATCGGGTGTCTTAGCCGATAAGGGCCGTAAATCACCCGGTGAAAGGTGTAGCCCTTGGCGCACTGGCGCGGGTTCCAATTGGCCGTGGCCTTATTCCCGTAGAGGTCCGCATAGGTCTGGTAGTCGTAGGTGTTGCCGAGCCTGACGACGATTCCGTTGCGGACGAAAGCGCGCACGCGGCAGGCATGTGTATCATTGGGAGAGCAGACCCAGTCGAAGGCGCGGTCGTAGCGGTACTGATCACGGTAGATTTTTTCCCAGGAACGATCTATCGATCCGGCAAGCGGATTCTCCGACGCTTCCAGCGGAGTTAAATACTTAAACGCCAAGCCTCCGCTGATACCGGCCAGACCGGTCCCGATGCCCATCCACTTAAGAAAGTCACGGCGTGTCACGCTCATGATCTCTTTTGCATTTGTGTCGCTCATGGTTTGCTCTCCGCTCAATGGTTCAAAGCGTTCAAGGGTTCAAGGTTCAAAGTTCAATAACCGTCCTTAAACTTTTGAACAATTGAACGTTGAACAGATGTTATTTGGCGATTTTGAGTTCCTGCCATATGGTTACAGACTTTTTCCCGTCTCGGTCCCCGGCGCTACCATTCCAGACTGCAAAGGCGACGGGAACGGTCATTCCCGGCCGCAGCGCCACGGAATCCTTTCCAGCGGGTTTTAAACTTCTCCGGAACATGACCCGATAGGAGCCGGATCCATAGACGCCCTTCGCATCGACCTTTTGGTCTATTCGCAGCCGCGCCCGAAGCGTTCCAAAACCTTGAGCCTTAAGATCCTCTGCGGGGCTCTTCCGCTGGGGATCCGAGACAATATTGCCTGCGCCCCAACCTGTAACGAAGGTCTTGTCTGACTCAAGCGTGAGGGCATGGCGCGTGGGCTGCTCCAGTGGCGAGCGCAAGAGATTGGGATATGAGTCGATTCCCAGATTGGGATAGACCGTCTCAAGATCGTGGAAAGGCAGCTCGATGTCCGCCTGGACTTCTGATTTCCACATCCAGATATTGACGGGCTTTCCCTTTTCGCCCATGGCAAAAAAAGGCGGGTCGCGTGTGAGCGAGAACTGCGCCGCTGCGGCGTCGCGAAAGTCTTGCGGGCGCATCGCCGTATGGTCATGGGTGGCATCGGTCCACACCAACAGCAAGGCCATCTCTTTCCCATTGTGAAAAGCCCGAACCGTCAGCTCCTCAGGCCGATCGCTTCGCCACCAGAGGGGCATGAGGTGAAGATTAACCGGAGGAGTGAGACGCCATACGCCTGAATCGGGATGGTCGGGGAGCTCTTTGACGCGGGTGGCCGGGATTTCAAACTTCTTCATCTCAACGCGCTCCCTCTGCTTTTCGCTGGAAAGGGAGAGCACGTAATGGGTGAGGTGCCAAGCATCATCCCCGTAGGCCCAGTCGCTTGATGGCATCGGCGTGCCGGGAATGCCGGCTATGATGCGCCGGTAAAGCGAGATGGGATCCGGGCTCCCTTTAAAGGCCCCGGTCGTGAGATCACGCGGTCGGGTGGGATAGCCTTCCGCGTCGGTGAGATCCTGTATGACATCGCCTTTTCCCGCGGCCCCGTGGCAGGAGGCGCAGGCATCCTTGAACAGCTCCTCGGCCTTTGCTTTCGCTTGGGCGTCGTAAGAGGGCTCGGGAGGGACAATGATAACCCCTTCGCCACCGCTGTTGTCAGGTCCGGATTTTTTGGATGGCTTTGTGACCCATGGCTTCTCGGCCAGAGATTTTATGTAATAGACCAAAGCCCGCCGCTGCTCTTCTGGCGAATGGCCCCACGAAGGCATCGCTGATCCCGGCATCCCGCGCGTGATGGTGTTGAAAAGATCCTGGTCCGTGGAAGCGCGCTCCCAAGTTGAGACAAGGCGGTAGTTCGCAGCGACGAGGTCACGGGGCTTGGGATAGAGGAGGTAGGCCGCCGGGCCGTCCCCTCGACCATCCACGCCGTGACAGGATGCACATTGCTGGCGGTAAATCTTTTTTCCCAGGGCGAGGAGTTTTGGGGATGGGGAGATAGGTTTAAACTCAGCCGTTTCGACGATTCCGGAAGTGAAAAGTATTGAAAAGGCTACGCCTATAGAGGCTAAAAACCATCTCATTTCCTAGCCCCCCACAACTCAAATTGACCTTCAGCCCGAACGTAATTAGGCACACCGCACAGGGGGCATGGAGTCCCTATAAACAAGCCTCTGTCTTCTCGCTCAAGCTGGGAGTGTCGGCGTCGCATGTAGCGTGGGTGGAGCAAAACCCATACCAGGTAAGCAACGACTAGCCCCGATCCGACATTAATCGGCCTAAGGAATCGTCCCTGATGCGTATCGGATCTGGGCGAACGGTTGTTTTGGCTACAAATCAGAAGTTCACCTCCAGTGTGGTTAAAGCAGTACGACCAATAGGCGGGCCACTGGTACTGCATGCGGTGCAGGATCGCATATGACTTGATTCTTTTTGTCGGATCGGGGCTAGGATTAGGGGTTCAGATGCTGGGAAATCGAATGAAGTTTCCAGGAATTCGGAAATTAGCCTCTTTTTTTCCCAAGTTCGCAAAAAGATCAAAGCTGAGAGTTGAATATTCAACAATGCGAAGGTGGAAGTGTGGAGATCTTTTAATTTAGCCGACCTCATCGACCGGGAACCGCCGCTTTTACCAGGGTGTTGAAAAACCCTGATATCAGCCGCTCAAAAAGTTCCCAGATGTAAGGCGCGCGATATCGTGGTTCGTGTTCGTATGCGAGCACGAGCACGATCATGAGGCCGAAGCAGATGGACCTTTTTCAACGGTCTGTCACGATTTAACGCATCCCTGGTTACAGGTTTTCCTCTTAGGCCATAGGCTGCAATTCTTGATCCGGAGTCTCGGCTTTCCCAGCGCCGACGAAAGGGCAGCCCGAGAAGCGTTGATGCGTACCCATGCCCGGCCTCCCGTTCCCGGACACTTCACACTCATTTTTTTCCGATAGCGCTGGAAGGTGTAGGTGACCAGCGGGAGGAGGACGACCACAACCGCAAGGGTGAAAATGGCCACAACAGTGATCCATGGTGTATACATGGTTTCCTCCTTAGTTCTTCTAAAACTATCCATCTTTACCACGAGCAAAAAACATGCCTTTTCCCTGCCACAGAACTGAGCGACAACCACTGCGTTTCCGGTGAAGGGCATTAAAAACCGTTCTCAGGCCTGCATAGAATTCTGCCGTTTTTTCCCAGATTTAAGAAGAGAGAGTTGGCCCTTTTTCTCGCTGGACCTTCAGCCAAACCCGTTTTTTCCGGGGAAAAAGCGCCGGCATATAAGCCCGATTTGTCTAAGGATTTTCACCCGCCTTATTTTCTTTCTAATACAATAAAATCCGGGCTTCACCGGCGTGGCATAAGCCTTGCTCCCAAAGAAGGCAGCGAGATTACCCGGAAAGGGGGATGGCCCTGTGCAGCTAAAAAGAATCCTGGTCCCTACAGATCTGAGCGAGGGCTCTATTGACGGCATTAAGTACGCTCTCTTCCTCGCGAAAGGAAATGACGCCGAAGTGGTGGTGGTGTACGTGGTAGACGCGAAGAAGGTGCCGCAGGCTGCCAGCATGCCTGACGAAGTACGGATGTTCTTTGGGATGGAAGGGATGCCGGTGGAGACTTTGGGGCACTATTTTGTCGAGGGAGTTCTCGAAAAAGGTTGGTGGAAGCTCAGCAATTTCTTGTCGCGACATATGGACATAGAGATGCCCGGGTCAGTCAAGCTGAAGAAGGTCGTTCGCCTGGGTGAGGTCGTGGATGAGATCGTCGGTGCCTCGACCGCTGAGGATTGCGATCTGATCGTCATGGCGAGCGGCGGAAAAAACTGGCTCACCAGGCTGGTTTGGGGCAGCTTGACGGAAAAAGTCGTTCGCCTGGCTTCTTGTCCGGTCCTTACGATTCAACCCTTTGCGCGGGTGCGCCAGGACGGGGAGCGGGTGCCGGTGCGGCTTCTTATGGTTGGTGAATCTCATGCTTAGCGAAAGATGATTCGCTTCTGAACGAGGTTTGAGCTGCGGCAGACTCCCGATCATGATGAGGTCCGAGGGGTTGCGCTAAAGAGAAAAACCGGCTTTTTGCCGCCGTCAAGGAGATGCGATGGAAGAGCTGAATATCCATACGTCTGTAAGGAGAACAAGGATGGGAGTCCAAAGAGTCGAGACTTTCGATGATTGGAAGGATCTTTTTCACGTCTGGCAGAAGGGGATCGGCTATGACACCAAGCTCTTCTCCTCCGTGCTTCAGGGCTACGAATTCAGACATCGGTTTGGCGAGTCCAAGCAAGCCGAGATCGAGTTTGGCGAATTCTCGGGCCGTCGGAAGTGGGAAGCGGTCAGCGAGATTCCTCGCGCGGAGATTCAGGATCTCCTCCTGCGTTTGATCACGGTCCAGGGAGATACGGAGTTCGCCTCGGTGGAGCAGCAGCGACGGCTTCTCGACAGCGCCCCCACGGAGAAGGATTTGCGCAGCATCGTGCGCATCAACGCCGAAGAGATGCGTCACGGCTGGCAGATGAGTTATCTCTTGGTCAACTTTTTCGGGGACGCGGGCAAGGCCGAGGCGCGGAAGCTCATGCAGAGGTGCGCGGATCGCGGCGAGCGGCTTTTGGGAGCCTTCAATGAGCCGGTCGTCGATTGGCTCGATTTCTTCACCTATACGGCCTTTGTGGATCGGGACGGGGCGTATCAGCTCAAGATGCTCAACCATTCGGGATTCGGACCGCTTTCCCGGAGCATGGAGCCGATGCTCCAGGAGGAGTCGTTTCATTTGCTGACCGGTCTCACGGGGCTCCAGCGGATTCTTAGGGCGGGGAAAGTTCCGGTGGAGATGGTGCAAAAAGTCATCAATCGTTGGCTTCCGGTCTGCTTCGATCTTTTCGGCCAAGACCGTTCACGCTCGGCTGCCAATGCTTACCAATGGGGATTGAAAGGACGGTTCGATGAGGAGAAAGCGGGAAAGGTCGAGGAGCCCGATCAACTGAACGATGCGGCGCGGCGGCTTTACTGGAAGGAAGTCCGGGCTTTGGTGGGAATTCTCAACGAAGGGATCAGCGACGAAAAACCCAAACTCCACGTGCCGGACCCCAAGTTTCATCGCAATGTCGGAAAGTATCAGGGGGAGCGTTATAGCGTTGCGGGGGAGTTGTTGGCTGAGGAGACCTACAACCGCCATCTGGAAGCGGTTCTCCCGACGCTCGCTGATAGGGAAAAACTCCGTGGGATTATGAAGGAGAACGGCTGGATTACCCCCGCAGCTTAGAAATCAAAGCGAAACTTAGGGAAAGGAGGAAAAGGCCATGGCCAAAGAAAAAGAGAGGGAGAAAGAAAGCAAGGGCATTGCGCCCTGGCAGCCGTTCTCCGAGATGGCCCGTTGGGAGCGGGAGATGGATGGAGTCTTTGATGATTTCTTCGGGAAAAGGCTCCGGCCCCTATGGGGAGAACGTTGGTGGCCGTCCAGAGACCTCAGCGTTGCCCCTCCGGCGCTGGATCTCTACGAGGATCAGGACGAGATCGTGGCGAAGGTAGAGCTTCCGGGACTGGAGAAAGACGATATCGAGATCCAGGTCTCGGATGGTCTTCTGACCATCAAAGGGGAGAAAAAGAGAGAAGAGGAGATCGAAGACAAAAACTATTACCGGTTGGAGCGCTCCTCGGGCTCCTTCAGCCGGACCGTTAATTTACCCGCGGAAATTCAAGGCGAGAAGGCGCGGGCCTCGTTCAAGAACGGCGTCCTGGAAATCCGGCTTCCCAAGTCGGAGGAGGCCAAGAAGAAAGAGACCAAGGTGAAGGTGGACTAACGCGGCCCAGTGGTAGTCAGTGCCCGGTCACGCAAAGAGCCCGGATCATCCGGGCTTTTTGCTATCACGGCGGTTCACGAAGGGTGCGGTCTTGCACATAGGCCCGGCAGGCTTGGTGATCCGGGAGCGGACAGAATTGGCGCAGGATTGGGTCCCAGCAACCGTAGCGATAGGGAAAGCGGCGCTGGTATGCGGAAAGGATTACGCTTTCGAGCTCTTGCGCGGGGAGGTCGATCCGGTTCGTTTCGTTCCACCTGAAGAGCTTCTCCCTTGTCTCTTCCTCGCTCAATCCGAGAAGCCGTAGCTCCGAGGCGAGACGGATGGCGCAATTGTTTCGCTGGCCCGGCTCCACATGGCTTTCCCAAATTTTCTGTGCCCCGGCGCATGGAAACGCGATTTGCCTCGAGTCTTCCGGCCGGCGGAACCGATAACGAAAGGACTTGCGGATAACGCGGCGAACCTGCTCGCGGATTCGCCGGTAAAATTTCGCAGCCATCGGGTTTTCTTTGACCGAGACCCGAGGAACCAATCCGGTTTCGTCTGTCGCAGCGAGCGGGCGAGGAGCCTTCGCATACTGCCTTATCTCCTCCGGGCCGAGCCTTTGAAGCTCGCTCGGGTCGAGCAGGATCTTATACAGTCCCGATTTCTCATGCACGGTGTTCGGAAGCCTCAGAAGGCGAACCCGGTCTTTAATGGCGAGGTCCATTGTCTTTCGTTGGGTTTCCGAGAGCTTCAAAGACAGGTGCCGGCGCATGGCGGCGAAGAGCAGCGGCAACGACTTCGAGGGCGGGATCTTGCCGAACAGGCGCGTGTCCAACATGAGATGAAACCCCTTCGAGCCGCTGAAGTAGACTTGAATGGCCTCGGAGGGGACAGCCCATCGTTCCAGGAAAAGAGAGGCGAGGCGCCGGGCCGCATCTAGGGCCGCACCGAGGTCGGGGTGGTCCAAATCGATGGGGAGAAAATGGGCCCAGACTTTACCTTCGTAGCCCGCGATGGTGGGGGTGGATGCGGGGGCATGGGCGCTCATATAGGTCAGCACCTCGTCCGAGTAAAAAAAGTAGGTAGCGTAGCAACCATAGCCGTTGAAGGTTTTTACGAGTTCGGGAACCCCCCGGACCGATACGATGTGATTACGAAATCCTTTTTGAAAACGAGCGGCAAAGTCTACCAGATGGTACTTCCTCTTGGAGACGTCGCGCGCGAGGCCGCGGTTCCTCCGCGCTTTCGGGGTAACTCGATCAGTTGTCGGCAACCGCTCTATCCGCATTGGTTTTCTCTATTCGGGCTTCTTGTCATGGGGTCATCGTAGATAACCGTCTCAAGTGAAGCTGTCCTCCCGGGATCAAGTTCCGTATTTTTCAGCGGCGGATCTGGATCCGCTCTGCCTGAGGATCGCGATCACTTCTCCATCGGTGACCTGGGAGAAATCGCCGAAAAACCGCCCCACGGCATAAAAATTTTTCGGCGCGGCCAGATAGACGACCTGGTCCGCTTCGCGGGCAATCTCTGTCACCGTAGCGGGCGGCGCCACCGGAAAGGCGGCGATGAGCTTCGCCGGTCCCCGGGCGCGCACCGTATTCAAAGCGGCGATCATGGTGGCTCCAGTGGCAATCCCGTCGTCGACTACGATGGTGATACGGCCCGCGGGGTCGATGGGCGGCCGCAAAGGGGTGTACAGGGCCCGGCGCCGGCGAAGGGTTTCTAATTGGGCGTTTTTCTCTTTCAGGACGTAGGTAATGCCGATATCGAGCGTGGAGATATTGGGGGACAGGTAGAGACGGCCTGTCTCGTCGACCGCTCCAATCGCCAGCTCCGGTTCGCCTGGAGCTCCCAGCTTACGCACCAGGACCACGTCCAGTTCACCCTGGAGGAAATCGGCGATAATTTTAGCCATTGGAACGGCGCCGCGCGGTATCGCCAAGACCAGAGGGTTTTGGCCTCCATACGGAGCCAGCTTCTCCGCTAAGAGGCGCGCCGCCTCTTCTCGATTTTTAAACATTGCAGCTTTCCCGCGCGCGTTATCCCATTAGGATGATCATCGCTATCAGCAGCCACAGGATCATCAGAAACCGGAAGAGCATCGTTCTTTTCGCAGATTCTGTCGGCAGCATAACGGCCTTCCTTTCTCTTGGTCCTATCGCCCTCCGCCTGGGGCCCGGATGACCAAGACCGGGTCGCCGGAGTGGCGCACGACGCGGTCGGTAACGCTCCCCAAGACCCACCGGCCCACGCCGGATCTCCCGTGCGTGCACATCGCGATCAAGCTTTGGGGCGTCTTCTGAGCGAGATCGATGATGCTTCCCGCGGCATACCCTTCCAGCAGGAGCGAGGTCACTCTCTCCGCTCCTTTGCTCTTCAACTGTTTTACCTTCTCCTCAAGATAGTTCCTGGCATCGTCTCTCACCATATCCCAGACCCCCTCATCCGACCCGTACCCTTCATTGTAGTCGTTGAGCGGGAGACGAAAGGCGCGGGCGAGAATGATCTCCGCATCCATCTTTTTGGCCAGCTCGATGACGTCGGGAATCACACTCTCCGCCAGCTCCGACCCATCCAGAGGCACAAGAATCGATTTCAACAACATCTCTTCCGGGCTTCCGGTTTTCTTTGCCCGGACCAGGAGGAGATAATTTCGGGTTGCATGGAGCACTTTGGCGGCGACGCTCCCCAACAGCCAACGTTGGACGCCGGAACGCCCGTGAGTGGTCATGGCAATCAGAGTCCCAACGTCAGCCGCCGCTTTATCGACAATGATCTCCGCAGGCTTTCCGACCTCCACCAAACAATCCACAGACGAAGAGGTCGAGAACGAGGTCGCCACCCGGTTCAGATAAGCGCCGATCGTGCCCCTCTGGGCGGCCAGAACCTCAGGGTATCGTTCGGGCTTGCCCGCCACCAAAGGGATCAACGCCTCGGGCTCGATTACTTGCAGCAGCGCCACCGGAATGTTGAGCCTTTTTGCCAGATGGCGAGCGTAAGGTAGGATCTGCTCCGAAGGCTGCGACCCATCCAGCGCTACCAGAATTTTTTTGTGCATTGTTTCTCTCCCCTCAAGCGGCCCATTTTTTTCTCTCTTTTTCCGCCGTCAAAGGAACCACTTCAGGCTTTACCAGGGCCTTAAAGTCCTTGTATCTCAGCCGGACGGTTTGCTGGTGGTTGCCCGCGTTGAAGAAAATCGTCTCGTCCATCTCCAGGGCGGGGTCCACATAGACCGGGAGACCGAAGAGATTGCCGAACGGAGGCATCGCCCCGATCTCGCACTCGGGAAAACGCGAGATGAACTCGTCTTCCGTCGCCAGCCGGACGTCTCTGCATTTTAGGGCGGTCTTTACCATGGGCAGGCAGACGAGTTTGCTTGCAGGGACGACCGCCATGACCAGGGAGCCGTCGATCTTAAGGATCACCACTTTGGCCATCTCTCTTCCCGACATATGCTGGGTCGCCGCGGTTTCCTGGGCGGTATAGGCCAAGGGATGGTTACGAACCTCATAGGAGATATTCGCCTGATCCAGAACCTCCTTTAATTTTTTGAGCATTGGCATAACAACCTCCCTTCTTAGTTCGACGCTGCCATCCGATCCGAGAATTCACGTTATTCATGGAGCAAAAATTGTGCCCTCCGCTTTTCCAGGTCGGCAGGGGATTTTACTTTGCGAATGTGAAGCATTCTTCCCACAGTTGACAATGTAAGCCTCCCATTTTTTCATCCGCGCGAAAGTAAGGCGGAAAGTAAGGCCGAGGCCGAAGAAAAACCTGGTATCTACCTACTACCCTGCTGGCATGGAACGTGCGTCTACAAAAGGCGAAATCGTCTGGTAGATTGGAGGGAAAGGCCATTCAAATTCCATTGCAGATAACATTTCGCAACATGCCTTCTTCGGAGGCGATCGAAACCCATATTGTTGAAAAGGCCGGCAAGCTGGAGCGCTTCTACGAGAAAATCACGAATTGCCGGGTCATCGTGGAAGCTCCTCATCGGCGCCACCATAAGGGGAAGCTCTACCATGTCCGGGTCGATATCACCGTGCCCGGCGATGAACTTGTGGTGAAGCGAGAGCCGCCCCAGCATGCCTCGCACGAGGACATTTATGTGGCGATCCGCGATGCGTTCGATGCGGCCCGGCGCGAGCTTCAGGATTATGCGCGCCGCCGCCGGGGGCAGGTGAAAGTTCGTGAGAATTCTCCGACGGCCCGGGTGACCAAGCTCTTTCCGGACAAGGGATATGGCTTTCTGGAGACTCCAGATGGCCGGGAACTTTATTTTCATAAAAACAGCGTGCTGGAGCCGGGGTTCGAGAAGATCAACCTCGGGACGGAAGTGCGGTTCGCGGAGGAACTAGGGGAGGAGGGGCCACAGGCGAGCACGGTCAGGATTGCGGGCCGTTGAAGAGGAGGCTTTGCTCACCTTCCCACGGGAGAAAAGTGAAAAAGGAGGAATGCGACATGAATGCGACGAACGGGGATCTCTTCGACCAGACGATGCAAAAGACCTACCTATGGATTAGCGATCTCATGAAGGAGCTGCATTGGCAGGATCGGCACAAGGCCTATCTGGCGCTCCGGGCGGTTCTCCAGACCCTAAGGGACCGGCTCACGGTAGAAGAGGTCGCCCAGTTGGGCGCTCAGTTGCCTATGCTGGTTCGGGGCTTTTATTACGAGGGATGGAACCCAACGGGAAAACCGGTGAAGGTGCGGCACCAAAAGGAATTTTTCGATCACGTCAAAACCTATTTCAAAACCGATGACAACATTGCTCCCGAAATTGTAATTCGGGCCGTGTTTAAGGTAGTCTCGAAGCACGTCACCGAAGGCGAGGTTGACGACGTCAAGCAGATCTTGCCGGGGGAGCTGCGCGCGCTGTGGCCTTGAGACGAGGCGCGGGGATGGGGTTGCTCTTGGGGATATAGCTCAGGGGCGGCCTGTGAGAAGGCTATGCGGACTCGGGTATTGATCATGGGGGCGGCGGGAAGGGACTTTCACAACTTCAACGTCGTTTTCCGCGACGATCCCGGATACGAGGTGATCGCCTTCACTGCCGCCCAGATCCCGAATATCGAGGGAAGGAACTACCCTCCGAATCTCGCCGGGACGCTCTACCCGCAGGGCATTCCCATTTATCCCGAAGCGGAATTGGAATCCCTGATTGAGCGTCATCGGGTCGATCAGGTCGTTTTTTCCTACAGCGACATTCCCCATGAGCACGTCATGCACGCGGCCTCCAGGGCGATCGCGGGGGGAGCCGACTTCAGACTCCTGGGGGCGCGCGCGACGATGCTCCAGGCCTCAAAGCCGGTCGTTTCAGTCTGCGCCGTCAGGACCGGTTGCGGGAAGAGCCCCGCGGCGCTCAAGATCGCGGCCATCCTTCGGGACGAGGGACTCCGGGTCGGCGTCGTCCGCCACCCGATGCCCTACGGCGACCTCTCCAGGCAGGCGGCCCAGCGTTTCGCCACGATCGAGGACCTTGCAAAAAGCGATTGCACCATCGAAGAGATGGAGGAATATGAGCCGCACATCCGAAACGGAGGGATCGTTTACGCCGGTGTCGACTATGCCCGAGTTCTCGCCCGGGCCGAGGCCGAGTCCGACATCATTTTGTGGGACGGGGGAAACAACGACATTCCCTTTTTCGTGCCCGATCTGGAAATCGTCATCCTGGACCCTCACCGGGCCGGGCATGAGCTTAGCTACTTTCCCGGCGAGGTGAATTTCCTGCGCGCGGACGTCTTCATTCTCAACAAACTCGACAGCGCCAGCGCCGACCAGGTGGAGGCGGTCCGGCGCAATATCCACGCCTTCAACCCGGCCGCTCGGGTCATTGACGCCGCCATGCCGGTCTCTCTCGAAAATCCAGCGCAGGTTTTGGGAAAACGCGTTCTCGTCATTGAGGACGGGCCGACGCTCACCCATGGGGGGATGGGATTTGGCGCGGGAGTCCTGGCGGCCACGAAATTCGGCGCGAGAGAGCTTGTCGATCCGCGCCCCTTTGCGGTCGGCAGCATCAAGGAGACCTTTGCGAAATACCCTCACATAGAACGGCTGCTTCCCGCTATGGGATACGGTCCCGCCCAGATGCGTGAGCTCGAAGAGACCATCGAAAACACGATTTGCGATCTGGTGGTGATCGCCACGCCGGTGGATTTGCGCAGAATCATCCGGATCCGGCACCCCACCTGCCGGGTGACTTACGAGCTGCAAGAGATCGGGAGACCCACGCTGAGGGAGGTCGTGAGGGATTTCGTCGCGGGAATGAAGAAAGATGGCTGAAAAGATTCTGGTCGCCCTTGGCGGCCATACGATGGTCCGGTCCGGCCAGCGGGGAACGATCGAAGAGCAACGGGATAATCTTGAACACGCTTTGCCCGGCGTTGCGGAGCTGATTCGGCGCGGTCACCCTCTCGTCATTACCCACGGAAACGGTCCCCAGGTGGGACAGATCTTGATACGCGCCGAAGAAGCGAGGGGAAAGGCCTATGACCTGCCGCTTCACCTCTGCGTCGCGCAGTCCCAAGGCGAGATCGGCTACCTGATCCAGCAGTGTCTGCGGGCAATGCTTTGGAAGAGCGGAGTCGAGAGAGCGGTTTCGGTCGTCCTCACCTGCGCCGTAGTCGATCCGCGCGACGCCCGGATGACGTCTCCCACCAAGCCGGTCGGCCCGTTTTACCCGGAGGAAAAAGCGCCGCTGTTGCGGGAGAAAGGATGGAATATCATGGAAGATGCCCACAGGGGCTACCGGCGGGTGGTTGCCTCTCCCGTGCCTCTCTCTGTTCCCGAGGCCGAGGTGATCCGCCGGCTTTTCGAATCCGGGGTCGTGGTGGTCGCGGCGGGAGGCGGCGGCATCCCGGTTCGCGTCGGCGAGGATGGCGAAATGGTAGGGGTAGACGCAGTCGTGGACAAGGATCTCACCTCGAGCGTTCTCGCCAGCGCGATCGGGGTCGAGAGGATCATCGATCTGACGGCGGTGGAGAGGGTAAAACTTGACTTTGGATCGGCGCGGGAAAGCGACATCCTGTCCATGACGGTGAGAGAGGCCAAAAGCTATCTGGCCCAAGGCCACTTCGCTCCCGGGAGCATGGGGCCGAAGATCGAAGGGGCCGTTCAGTTTCTCGAGCATGGCGGGCGCGAGGTGATCATAACGCTCCCCGAGGAGACGCTCGCGGCATTCGACGGGAAGGCGGGGACGCACCTCTATCCGGATTGACCCCTTCCCCTGGTATCCTTATCCCTTATTGCCACTGTTAGCTCCATTCTTCTCATTTCTGAGAAGATCAGCATCAATCATCGAATAAATATAAGGGAAATTCTTTGGCATCGCTCTTGCTCCGACCTTACTTAGGCCAAAGGCGTGGAGACGGAGCGATGAAAAACCGAAATATAGTGCCACTCGCCGTAGACAAGGGGCTGCTCGAAGAAGAGTCCCCGGAACTGGAAGGAGTTCTCGTCTTTCTGACCAGAGGGACTCCATTATAAGGAGAAGACAATGTTGGAGAGACACACAGGGAAGGGAGATCCGCAGAAAGGGCTCAGAAAGGAAACTCTCGAGAAATACCGCAGGGCCGCAATCGCCAGGGAAACCTTTCTTCTCAGAAGACAGAGAAAGGAGATTTTGGAGAAGGCCCGCCGGATCGCCATCGTAGGGGCGAGTGCCGACCCTCGCGATCACAGCTATGTCTGCACGGAAAAGCTGCTCGGATTAGGGGTCGAAGTCGCCGTCGTGCTTCCCGACTGCGAAACTTATCTCGGTCTGCCGTGCTACGCGCGTCTCCGGGATGTCCCCGGTACCGTGGATATCGTCCAGGTCTATCCTGAGGAAGACATGGACTTGACAGCCCTGGCGAGAGAGGCCGTCGAGAAAAGCGTCAGCGTATTTTGGGTTGACCAAGGGCCGGCCGGACCGGAAGCGAAAGAGATCCTCGCCGACGGTCAAGTGCAAGTGGTGGAGAACGAGGCCCTGGACCGGGAGTACATCAAGCATCTCTCGTACCCCTCGGTTGAGTATCGTCTGAAGCGGCCGGAAAAACGGTCCATCACGGTAGAAGGGCGCATGACCAGGAATCCGGTGACGGTTAAGGCCGGTGATGGCATCAAGGACGCCATGGAGAAAATGAAAAGAGGCCACTTTCGCCATTTGCCCGTGGTGGATGACGAAGGGAGGCTGATCGGCATGCTGTCGGATCGTGATATTCGATTGATCCGTCCCTCTCTTATTTTTATCTCGCCCGAGGATGCGGCGCTGCAACTCTGGTCGACCTCGGTGCGCCAGGCCGCGGTCTTCGATCCGGTGACCATCTATCCTGAAGCGCTCCTGGAGCAGGCGGCTGAACTGATGTTGCGCTGGGAGGTCGGTGGCTTGCCGGTCGTAGATAAAGCAGGCGACCTCGTAGGGATCATTACCTACACCGATTTGTTGCGCGGCTTTGTGGCAGGATAAGGGATCCGACGCGGTCGCCTGCCCGTTCTCTTCCCAATTTTGCAAAACACCTCTTTTCCTTTGCCATCGGTGCGACAGCGGAGCTGAAATCCTAAGGGAGAGCGAAGGATGTACTGGGCTAGGCTTTCCCGCCCGTGCTGATCGTCGCTTCGGATCTTGACCCGATTGTGGATATTTGATCCAGGTTTAGAGCCTCTTCGATGGATTCAATGCGAGTTGGGTTTCCACCTTCGATCGAAATGCCACCGACCGCGGCGGTTTCAAAAAAGATTACAGCATCATAGCGTGCCAGTTCCTTATCGAGACTTGTTTCTAGGTGGTCGAAAAATTCCAATGGATCACCAGGCCAATAGACGGCTCCGTCAACCGTGCCACGGTCACACAAAAAAATACAGCCTTGGTAATGAGCGGACTGAGCATCTTCCAAGTTGATCTAAACATGGTAAATGGCTCGTTGAGTGGCTCTTCGTACGCCATTTTCTCCTTCACGAGGGAAACCACCCGGATACATTAGCGTTGCGGCCTCTGGAACCACGACAACTTCGTCTCCGATTTCTCGGCGATAGAGATCAGCCGCTGTGGTTTTGTCGCCGCCTGGTCCACCAGTTAAAACAACCCGACAACATTTCTCTTTCATTCGATCTTCCATTTGTCACTCATTTTAATACTAAGATAGGCTTTACACTTGCGCGTACCAACTGCCGAGTTATGCTGCCTCCCATAAGGGCAGTCATCGGTCCACTCTTGGCTGCAACAACGATCAAGTCCGATTTTGTTTTGGCTGCCGCCTTAAGAGCAAGCTCACTCACGGATCTCATCTCCGAGTTGACGATTACACGGCAATTGACGGACGCTCGTTGACACTCCTGTTCAATCCAAGACTGAATCCTATTGACCCTTCTACGGTAGGCGTGAATTTTGGGATTACTTTCATCTAAAGACCACTTGTATATGACTTCAGCGGCATGGAAAACCGTGAGGTGAGCTTTTAGTTTTTTGCAGATCTGAATCACCTGTTTGAGGTGTTTTTTTGAGGCAGGAGTGAAGTCGCTCATGAAGAAAATATTTTTAGTCTTCTTGAAAAATGTAACTTGAGGATTTGCCAAGAGCAAGCTGGTTTTACTTCGATGAACGGCGGTTTCGGCGAAGCTCCCAAGCGCTAAACGCTGAAACCCATGGCGAGACTGTGTATAAAGGGCGATCAGATCCGCATTTCTCGATTTAGCCAATGTAAGGAAGCGATCAACGGCCTTCGTATTGGAGAAGGTTTCATAATCATCAACGTGAATTTTCCTGTCTTCAACAGAAACCTTTGCTCTTCTAAGTGAGTCTTTCACGATCTTTCGAGGATAAACACTAAATCGGTCCTCGTAAGGAATATTAAATGCCAGATTGAGATTTGGCTCTGTTCTCGTGACGACGAATCCAACTTCAATGTTCGATGGCGACCCCACAAGCTGCTTTAACAGGAGGTGCATTCCCTTGATTCTTGTATCATCTTGATGAAATGGCTCATACGCCCATAGTGCTTTCATGTAGCTTTCTCCTGTTTAATGGTTGTTTCCTTGCAACAATCTTTCTTAATTCTTCGTCCCAAAGAACAAGGCTTGCTGCCGCGCCAAAGAAAGAGGTCAAATCCGTTCTTGGCTCTTTAGGTTGGTTCGCGGGAAGGTCAGTTCAGAAAAAGGAGTCTTTATCCGGATCAAGCGCGAGCAACCCGGAGTAGAAAACCCGCTGTCACCGCGAGATCGATGCCACTGACCGCCGGATCAACCGACTGGTGTAAGAGCTTTGTGGTTTGACGAAAGACAGGCGCTGAACTTAGGGCGAAACCTGGTATTTGACCGGAAGCAGGCTCTCGACATCCAGATGCTTCGAAGCATCCATAATCTCGATGCCCACGAGTCGATCACCCTCTCCAATGTCCAGCACGATGTCTTCTGAAGGCCGTCTGTTTACGACTTCCTGTTTTCGCTCGTCCAGTCTGATGTAAAGCAGGTCTTTCTTGGCGTTATAGTGAATCTGCATTTCCTTCCCACTTTCCGTAGAAGACGTAGACGGTTACGGTAACTATAACATCTCCCGCGATGGTATAAAACACCTCCACTTTCTTCTAGTCATAATATCGGCCGTGGCGCTGCCGTTTAAAATCATAGGTTTTGGCTTTCCCGATGCGGCCATACTTGGCCGGTATAGAAGCCCCTGTGTTGATCACGTCTCTGATTTCTTCTTCGTTGGCGCCCCGCTCTTCAGCGCGTTCTAGCGTATGCGGATCAATTTGGATTTCCATCTATATCCAGCGCGGCCAATCCTATTTCAATCGGAGTTGCGAATCAACGATTCTTAAAGCAGAGAAAGGGTCGGCAGTCTTGTGCTGGACTGACCCCCTGCAGTTGGACAGATTGAGGGAGCAAGTTAGAATGCCTGATGGGAAGGAGAAAGGATCTCATCATGGCAGAGAGAAGGAAGTTTTCAGAGACCTTCAAACGGCATGTGGTAGAGGAGTTGCTCAGTCAGAGCTCGACCCTGGCCCAACTCAGCCGCCGCTACGATATCTCCTCAGGCCTTATCCTCCATTGGAAGAAGCGCTATGAAGAAGGGGGTCTGGTGGAGGGTCCCTCTCAGACAGAAAAGGAACTTCTAGCCCGTAATGCGGAGCTGGAGCGCATGGTGGGGAGGCTCACCATGGAGAATGATCTTTTAAAAAAAGCCGTAGAGTACACAGTGCGGCGGAGAAGAGGGAATTCATCGCCCATCACCGCCAAGACTTTGGCAGCGTCCAAAGGGGGTGCCAAGTGATCGGGATGGCTCGCAGCACGTATTATCAGCGGCCCAAGAAGCCTTCAGTGCTAAGGCAGCTTCAGGAGGCGGATCTGCGCGACCGCGTTGAAGAGATTGTGGTGGAGTATCCCCGGTATGGTTACCGGCGGGTGACTGCGCAGCTTAAGCGGGAGCGGTGGGCAGTCAATCACAAGCGGGTGGCCCGGATCATGAAGGAGGAATCCCTTCAGTGTCAGATCAGACGGCGGTGGGTGAAGACCACCGACAGCAATCACCCCTATCGAGTCTATCCTAATCTGCTTGTG
>Ga0080064_1003220_pt1 | contig 24546 bp, 17 predicted proteins | sample Subgrocontami54m_FD_69260 | JGI IMG/M metagenome (GOLD analysis project Ga0080064, IMG submission 69260) | Subsurface groundwater microbial communities from S. Glens Falls, New York, USA - GMW46 contaminated, 5.4 m (SPADES assembly) (version 2) ...
GGCGAACTCGAAACGATTAGGTTCGAGCCCGCCGCGGGAATGACCGGAACCGTTGTGGGAGCCGTGAGCTTTGGTCACGGCTGGCTCGTGGAATGGCGCTCCGGTCCGAGGCGCTGGGTGGTCCTCCACTCGGCGACAGGAAAGCCGATCAGCACCGAGATGGCATTGCCGGTCGATGGTGACCTGTATGACAGCCAGACCTATGATGGCCTGCACTTTCTGAAATGGGAAAACGGCAAGCCAACGGAGTTGATCATTGTGTCGGCTTCGGTAGAGTGGTCAAAGGCGCTCGACTGACGTTGATTTTGGACACGAATGGTTCTTGGCCTCCAACATTGAACCTTCAGCCACTAGTTCCAACTAAATCGTTGGATTAAAAATTGAACACGCTCAAAAACCGTATAGTTCCGTTCTGAGCTAATCCACCATCCCGAACGACACGATATTAGGGCCAGCCGCCACGGCGATATATTGCTTCCCGTCGAACACGTAGGTCATCGGCGAGGCTTTCCACGTCTGCCCTGTCGGAAACGACCAAAGCAGCTTTCCCGAGACGGCATCGGCCGCCGACAAAGCGCCGCTGTCATCACAAAAAATCACCAAGCCCCCTGCCGTAGACAGCGTGCCCCCCCAGGAATTGGCGTTTCCGGTTTGCGGAAGTTCCCAAGCGATGCGGCCGGTTTGAATGTCGATGGCGCGGAGAATCTTCACCGGCGTCTCGCCCGTTACTGGACGCGATGATCCCCCCATGAAGTCGCGGCCCGCCTTCCATTCCCCCGGGCTCTTGGTGAAGACGTTACATTTCTCCAAAGTCTGCACGTAATAGAATCCGGTCAGCGGGCTAAAGGATGTGGAGAACCAGTTCGTCGCCCCTTCCATGGCCGGACAGACCTCGACGCCTTTCGTGGACGGCAATTGATTCGGATTGAGGACGGGCCGTCCGTCCGGGCCGATGCCGCTTGCCCACGTCAACTTCTTGACAAACGGTTTGGCCAGCAGGAGCTTCCCGTCCTTGCGGTCGAGCACATAGAAAAATCCATTCCGGTTGGCGTGCAGCAGCAGCTTGCGCGCCTTGCCTTCCCACTTGGCATCCACCAGAACCGGAGGCTGCTGGGCGTCCCAGTCCCATACATCGTGCGGCGTGTATTGGAAGTGCCACTTCAGCCGGCCAGTCTTCGCCTCCAGCGCCAGAATGCAGTCCGAGTACAAATTGTCGCCGGGACGATTGTCGCCATCCAGGTCAGGCCCCGGATTGCCGGTGGGCCAATACAGCGTATCGGACTCCGCATCGTAGGTGCCGGTGAACCACGCCGTCGCGCCAGGCGTATCCACCCCGGCGCCCCAGGTTTCTGACAGAGGCTCGCCGCGCGCCGGGACAGTCCAGAAGCGCCACACTTCCTTACCCGTGGACTGATCGTAGGCGGCCAAAAACCCGCGCACTCCTTCATCGCCGCCGGCAGTGCCGGACAAGACCAGATTCCCCACCGTTAAAGGCGCCGAAGTCGCGTTGTAATTTTTCCGGTAGTCGGCCATTTCCGTGTCCCACAACAACTCCCCGGTGAAGCGGTTCAGCGCCAACAGGTGGGCATGGTCTGTGACCATGAAAAGCCGGTTCCCGGCCACCGACACCCCGCGGTTGATTCCTCCCGCGGCATCGCCGATTACGCCCTGCGTGCGCGGGCGTTTGTAGGTCCAAATCTGGCGGCCGGTCCCCGGATCCAGCGCGTAGCACTCGTTGGGGCTGGTAACGTACATGACGCCGTCCACAACGACGGGCGTCACTTGCAGCCGCGAGGCTCCGCTGATACTGAAAATCCACTTCGGTACCAGGCGGCTAATCGTTCTGGTGTTGATTGAGTCTTGCTTGCTATAGCGGTTCCCGTGGTAGGCGCCATGGTAGGTGGGCCAATCCGCCTGCGAGGTGACGGTGCGGTACTTGTCCCCAACTTTCCGCAAGAGAACAAGGCGCTTGTCGGCCGTGAGAAGTTGCAGATCCTCGCGACCTTGATTCATCGCCAACCCGCCCAGAGTTCTGCCGTCGGTTGTCTGCACCTGCACAGGCTTTGGTCTTGGCCCGCCCTGGGGTGGAGGGCGGAGAGTGCGCAGGTGGGAAATCAGGCTGCGCATCTCCTGATCTGTGAGTTTGAATCCAGGCATGCCCTTATTCGGAATGCCGTCGAGAATGAGGCGCGATAATTCCTCATCCTGCAGTTGTCTGAGGCGGAACGCGATCGGTGGACCGAGTTCGCCCCCGGCGCCGCTGCCGCCATGGCATCTGGCGCATCGATTTTCATACTCTACCTTGCCTGGCTCCGCATCCTGCGCGGCCAACCAGCCCGCCGGCCAAAGCAGTGCAGCCGCCACCAGCAGCCTTTTCGTAGCTTGATGGCTCACTTCACCGTGACCGTGTCCAATGCCCATTTCTCGACCGCCACTCCGATCACCATCAACTCCATGTCAACGGTGCCGCTGTTGATCACCGAATGCACGTCGTTGAGCAGCACAGCCAATCCCTGATCCTTCCGGAAGGGAGCGCTTTCGTCATTGATTTGCACCGTTCCCGCGCCGTCGATGACGTAGTAGAGCTCCTCCACGCCAGGATGTTTTTTCTTTCCGACCGAGGCCCCAGGCGGAATCACGATGTGATCCACGTATGACCAGTTGGTGAAGTAAACCTCAGGCGGCAATGCGCGCCTGTAACGGACCGTTCCTTTTCCTCCGTGCATGCTCTCAGTGGGACGCAGCAGGGACTTGTCGAACCTCGCGCTGATGAATACCGGTGTGGCATCCAGTGGCGCACCAACCCGATCATCGCCCAGATCGAAAGCGTCGTACTTGCCCTTGCGTGTCCCCACTGCAATGTTCATCCACTCCGTGGGCCGGTCCGTAGGATTGTAAATGGCGTGCGAGCTGCCCATGCGGCACGGCGCCATCGCCGGCCCCTTCAGGGCCGAGGTCCGGCCGTTGATGGTGAATTGCGCCTCGTTGTTCAGAATGACGAACATCTCTTCCATGTGGTTATGGAAGTGGTGGCCAATTCCGCCCTTGGGCGCCAGTTGTCCGCGATGCACAAAAATGAAGTTGGTCGAGAACGCCTCTCCTGGAATCAATGTTCCGTAGCGCAGCTCGCCGGCTCCTTTGTGGACGCCCGTTCCGGATCGGTATGTGGCCGGGTCCAGGTATGCGATTCGCTTCTCCAGCGGATCACGCGCCGTCAAAGCTGCGGCGCAAACAATCAGCGACAGCAACAGAGTTCTCATTTTCCCGCTCCCTTCTCGTCCACGAGGAAATCAAACGGCCCGTCGGTGTAGAACAGGATCTCGGTGGCCTCCACGGCATGATAGGGGCCGTGCCGCTCGCCCGGAGCGGCGTAGGTGAACATGCCCGGGACCAGGTCGCCTTCGGCCGACCGCAGGCGTCCTTTGATGATGTAGATGTAGTGCCCGCAGCTTTCGTGATAATGGCGTGGCTCATCGAATCCTTTGGGATAGTTCACCATGAAGGTGGCCATCTTCGTTCGCGGATTCTGGTGCAACACTCTCGCCATCAGGCCGGGCGGCATGCCGGGCTGCTCGATCGGGGCACGGGCCACCTTGGCCGGATCGAGCGTGAAGGACTGGTCGGCCGGAACTGCCGTTAGCGACAAAGAGAATAGGATTGCCGTTAGAAATCTTGCCGTCATTGCGACCTCCTGGGGTGGGAAGTCTCAGATTCTAACACAGCCTAACGTGCCAGGAGTCCTTTGACGGCCGCGGTGAGGCAGCAGATCAGTGTAAAGCCGAACCATCCATAGTGAACCCAGTTGCGTGTGTACCGGGAAATCAGGTGATAGGCAGAGGGGTCTTCCCGCGGCGGTTCCAGCCCTAGGCGTGATTGCGGGGTCTCGGTGGGCACTGTACGGATCCTTGTGGATCAGTATCCGGCTTGGGCTTTAGTCAAACAATGGAGCAAGGTCCATTTTCCCCCTGGCCGCGTACCAGAACGCCCCGCATTTAGTTATGGTACTAAGTCAAGCCCCGAAGGCTTGTACTGGATTGCGTACCAACAACTGTTGAACCCAGCCTTCGGGAAGCATCGGGAGAAAATCCTTGTAAATGGTGCTATACGCGCGATACGTCCCCCCGCCCGGTTCGCCCACGTGGTACCAGCCGGCATCCTGCGAGATCAGGACCCGGTTGAGGAGTCCCAGCTCATCCATGTGCCGCAGGCAGGTCAAATGCCAGTCCAGTGACTTCGGACCAATGCCGTCGAACTCCACCCAGGCCCCGGCGCGGGCTGCCTTCTCATGCAGTGATTGGTCCTTCTCGTTGTAGGCGTGTACCCAAACGAACTTGCCGGGAGAAGCCTTCATCCGCTGCACAATCTCGATCTGCTCAATCGCCGCGGCCCCATTTCCCGTATGGCTGGCGATGGTCAGGCCAGTGCGCTGGCTACACAAGGCGGCGGCTTCAATCACTTTACGGTCGAGCTCATCCAAAGGTCCACGGTTCACCCCAATCTTGATGAACCGCGGTTTCACGCCGTCCACTCCCTCACGCCACTCTTTCTCCCAGCGGCGGGCCAATTGTTCTGAGGTTTCCCTCTTAGCGTATTCCGGTAGAAAAGCGTGGTTGCGAGCGGAATAGAGTCCTGTGTTGGTCCAGATCTCTATACCGGTGGCATCGGAGAGTCGTCGCAAGAGCCGCGGATCTCGGCCGAGAAAGTTAGGAGTGCAGTCCTGAAACCTGCGGCAACCAAGCTGCGCCACCTCTTCCAGCTTGGGCTTTGCGGCCCGGAACACTTCCTCAGGATCGTAACGGCCAGGGGCGATCTTATCCGCGCCTATGAAGTCCACCAGAACATGCTCGTGGACAAGGATCGTCGCCGGACTGGCTGACGCTGCCGGAAGAGCCAGTGCTGCAAGAAACTCTCTGCGGCGCATAGTCAGCTCCCTGTGACCGCCAAACAAGAATGGCCACAGATAAACACAGATGAACACCGATGGGCATAAATCGGGTTTGCTTTATCCCATCCGTGTTTATCTGTGTTCATCGGTGGCCTAATCATCTTAGGGCTGTTTGGATTCCGGTGGCGCGCCCGCCGCGGGTTTACCCGTCAGCTGTTCCATAACAGCCGGAATATTGATTCCCAGCGCTTCCAGTTGCTGGAGCAAATTAAACGCTATGGTTGGACCAGCGCTGGCCAGCCGGGAGATCCCGCTGGAGCCACCGGCCCCATTGTTCTGATCGATGACCACCACCTTGTCGATATTGCCGAGCGGGGCAGACACGGCGGCAAAGACACCGGCGGAAGCTTCGATAATCGCCGGCAGTTTTTCGAGAATGGTCTGGAGCCGGGCCGCTTCATTGAACTCCTTCCATGCTTCTGCTTTCTTCAAGATCGCAGTGGCCTCGGCCACGCCTTGCGCTTCAATCGCCTTGGCTTGCGCCAAACCAATCGCTTCGATCTTGGCCGCTTCCGCCCTGCCTTCGGCCTCAACAGCGGCGGCCCGCCCAGCGCCCTCCTTGTGCAGTTTCTCCTGCTCGGCCTCGGCCATGGCGATGAGTGCGGAACGCTGGCCCTCGGCCTCCAGAATGGCGGCCATCTTGCTGGCCTCGGCACGAACGATTACTGCCTGGCGTTCCGCATCGGCCGGCTTGATCACGGTCGCTTCCAGCTCTTTCTGCTTGCGCATGACCTCCTGCTCCTGGAGAGCGATCTGCTCCTGGGTGCGGATGCGGTCCACGCGGACTTCCTCGGCCACAACGGCCTGGCGCGCCTTTGCCTGCGCCAGCGGACCAGCCTGGGCCGCCTTGGCCTTTTCGATTTCAATTTCAGCCTGATACTGCGCTTGCTTGATCGCAAAGTCTCGCTGGGAATTAGCGATGCTGGCCTCGGCTTCGTACTTGGCCCGTTCGCCGCTTTGCATGGCATCGGCTGATTTGACCTTGGTTTCGCGTTCCGCCTCGGCCTCTCCGATGATGGCATCGCGTTTGACTTCGGCTGTGCGGCGGCGGCCGAGTGCGTTCAGGTAGTCTTCGTCGTCACTGATTTCCTGTATGGTGAGCACGTCCACGCCGATCCCCATCTTCTCCAGATCCGCGGCTGCTTCCGAGGTGAGCTTTTGGGCGAAGCTCTGCCGGTCACTGTTCACCTCTTCCACTGTGAGTGTGCCGAGGATGGAACGCAGGTGGCCTTCCAGAGTCTGGAAAATGACCTTTTGAATCTCGTCATGCTTCATACCGAGGAAACGTTCAGACGCTGCGTGAAGGGAAGCTTCATCGCCGCGAATCTTGACGTTGGCCACCGCCTTGACCGACACCGGGACGCCTTGCACGGTGTAGGCGCGCTTGATCTCCAGCGGAATGGTGAAAACGTTGAGAGATAGATACTCCACTTTTTCGAGCAGCGGAATGCGCAGTGCCGCGCCGCCGCGCACCATGCGGTAGCCCACGACGCGGCCATCGGCGAGCTTTCGCTTGCGTCCGCTCAGGACGGCCACCACGTTTGGAGAAACCTTGAGATAGTTTCTGCTGAACAATGCCATGGCGATGAAGAACGCCAGCAGCACAAACAACAAAGTAAAGGGAAGGGTAAGTTCTGAAAATTGCATTTTGTTCCTCCAAGCTATTCCGGTCGAACGACGACCATTTCTCCCAAGCTCTCCTCGATCCGCACCACCGTGTTTTCCGCGATCGCTGAGCCGTCTTTTGCTTTCGCGATTCGATCCACCATCTCATCGCCTACCCGGCAGCGGACCTGACCCACGCCGCCCGCCGGTATGGATACAACCACGCGAGCAGTCAAACCGATCACATCCTGCGTGCGCAATTGAGTGGTGGCCTGTTGGTTGTACAAGAACTGCGCAAAGTAGTAAATGAGGGAGGCAAAGACGGCGCCGCCGGCGAACCCCACCCCGCTTGCCGCCAATACGGTGAGTCCGTATTGCGTACCCACTGCCCCGAAGCCGCCAAAGGCAGTGACGAAAACGCTCAAGATGCGCGTGCTGAAGAAACTGGGGCCGTGGTCGAAGTCGTGATCCAGATCGTGACTATCGAAGATTTCCCCAAACACTAGAGAGATCAGTAGAAACAGGAACCCGAGTGACCCGATTCCAATGAAAACCACGAAGGTGGAAAGCTGAGCAATGAAGTCCGGCACCATTTTGCTTACCTAAAATAGACTTGCAGTCTATCAGACTTCAGCTTAACCGGTCCGCAAAGGGACGTCCCGGCCCTCGAAGCACATGAGTAATGGCCGGTCAACCTGCCGGGACGAGTTCCGTTTTGCGGCCTGTTATTTAACCAGACGATAACCCCATGATCTGAAATCCGGCATCCACGTAGATCACGTTGCCCGTAACGCCGCGGCCTAGGTCGGAGCCCAGGAAAACCGCTGTATCGGCCACCTCGGCTGGATCCGTGTTGCGCCGCAGCGGCGCCACGGCGGAGACTCCATCCAGTACCTTTGAAAAATCCTTGATTCCTCGCGCGGATGTGGTCTTGATGGGTCCGGCGGAAATGGCATTGACGCGAATCTTGGCCCCGCCGAGGTCATGCGCCAGATATCGCACGCAGGATTCCAGCGCGGCTTTGGCCACGCCCATCACGTTGTAGTTTTCCACCACCCGCACCGCGCCTAAATACGTGAGCGTGAGGATTGCGCCGCCGGCGGTCATCAATGGAGCCGTTGCGCGCGCCACCGCCACCAGGGAAAAAGCGCTCACATCGTGCGCCAGCGCGAAGCCTTCCCGCGACGTCTCGACAAACGGGCGCGAGAGATCTTCCCGATTGGCGAAGGCGATGCTGTGCATCACGATGTCGAGCGTAGTGTGGTCGGCTTGCAACGCATCCACCATCGCCGCAATCTCGGCGTCCTTGGTGACATCGCAGTTCATAATGCGCGCTGCGCCGACCTCGGCCCCCAGTTCTTCCACAGTTTGCCGTTGACGCTCGCCTTGATAGCTGAGAATAATGCGCGCGCCCTCCCTTTGGAACGCCTGGGCGATGGCATAAGCGATGCTCCAGCGATTCGCTACTCCAAGAATGAGCGCAGTTTTGCCTTGCAAAAGCGCAAAGGCCGGCCGCGGCCCCCCATCCTCCCGCAAGCTCGCTGTTTCCCCAGCCGCGCCCGAGTCCGTTTTGCGCTTGTTACCCAATAGGTTGGACATGAACTGCTATTGTAACGCAGCCTCCTGCCTCTAACGCAGTGCAACCGGTTTGCCGCCGGCCTCCCGGCTCTTCTGCGCGGCGTCCATAAAGGCAAAGATTTCCAACGTCTCCTCGTTCGAGACGGGCATAACCCCGGTCTGAAAGAATTTTACGATTTCCCGGAGCATCGGCACGTAGCTGGACTTGGGTTTGAGCGGAGATTGCTCCACTGACTTCGGCCGGAAAACCACAGCGCCGTAGTCGCCGTAGGGCCGTGTCGTGCGCACCGTTCCCATGCGGCCGTCTTTCCATCGCCCCACCACAACGTCGGCATCCGGGGTGTAGGCCCGGCTGACTTCGACGCAGCCCGGCCCCATCAGAGCATAGAGCAATTCAACCGGGTGTATGGCGTACCAGCTCAGGTCCAGATAGTGATGCTCTTCCATCGGACCCGGTCCCCAGGTGATGGCCCCGGTGGCATCCGCAAATTTCATCTTCGTGGCTATCTCGCCGTATCGCAGGCTGGAGGTGGAGAACCATTTCACGCCCGCCGCCTTGGCCAACCGGGCTATCTCGCGCGCATCCTCTAACGTCGAAGCCAGCGGCTTGTCGATAAACAAGGGTTTGCCCGCCGCAATCACCTGGCGCGCCTGCTCCAGATGGCGGCGTCCATCCACGCTCTCCACCAGAACCGCATCCACCTTACGGCAGAGCGTAGGAATGTCGGGGACAATCTCCACCTGCCACTTCTCTTGCAGTTCCTTGGTGAAACCATCCACCCGGGTGCGGCTGCTTTCGACATCCGGGCTGCCGCCTTTGAAAGCGGCCACCACGCGCGCACCCGGCACATGATCCGGATTGGCGGGATCATTCAATACTTTGGTAAAGGCACTCACATGTGAGGTGTCCAGGCCAATGATGCCTATGCGCAAATCGGCGGCACCCAACAGGGATGCGGCGGCAAGGGAAAGCAGTGCAGTTCTCATGAGTGGAATTGTACACCACCTGCTAAACCGATTCCGGCTGTTCGGGACGGCTTAAAGGCTCTTTGAGGTGAAAATGTTAGGCGGACGGCGGCCAGCTGCAACCGCAAACGCTACGAAGCCCCCGCTGGCTAAGGCCACCAGGGCCCCGGCCCGCAAGAGCGCCGTATGCAGCGCCTCCCATTCGAGGATCGCGCGCGCGCGTTCAAGTCCAAGGAGCGTCGCCGTTAGTCCTTGCAGGCACACCACGGCTCCCAACGCGCGCAGGGTCCTGGGCCAGCGAGAGCTAGAGGCAGCCAGGATCAGCACTAGACCCATGGCTACGCGAACAGCGCCGGCCGAGTAGAATCGGCCAGGCGTCGCGAAGTACAATCGGCGAAGCGTCATAAAGCTATCGGGAGAAACGATGCCCCCAATGCCGACGACGATGGTGAAGAGAGCGACGAGCAACGCGGCGGATTTCATCCGGCTTGGACCGCTTTGACTAAAAAATAAACCGCAGAGTGTACTGCATCTCGCGGCCGCGGTTGGTGACCGCCTGTCCCGTGGAGCGTCCAAACAGCGCATTATTTACCGTCATGTTCGGGTTGGCCCACATCAAGGAATTGGTCAGATTATACGCCTCGAACCGGAATTCCAGTTTGTAGGCCTCCTTGATGGGAAAGGTCTTGGACACGGATCCATCCGCATTCCAGAAAATCGGTCCGGTAACTCCCGCGTATTGGTATTCATTGGAGCGCGGGGTGAACGCTGGCAAGAGAGTGAAGGCATCGGTATTAAACCATTTTGCCGGGCCCGGATTGTCGATGTTAGGCTGCCCTGAAACCGCGGCTGCGGGAAAACGCAGAAACTCGCCGGACCGGTAGGTGTAAATGCCGCTGATCTGCCAGCCTCCGGCCACCGCGTTCAGAACCGGGTGCATGGATGAGCCGATCTTGCGGCCCTTGCCGACCGGGAAGTCGTATGTGCCGGCGATGGTCATACGGTGACGCGCGTTGTTGGAGCCCAGCCAGAATACATTATTGGCGTATTGCTGGATGTCGTTAAAGTACGCTTCGTTGCGCTCCTGATTGTAGTTGTAGGCAACCAGGACGCTCGCGCCGGCCGCATAGGAGCGCTGCACGCGCAACTGTAGCGCCTGATAGCGGGAACGCCAGTCACCCACGTTGTTCATCGCCAAGGATCCATACTGCGGATACGGCCGCAAAAGGCTGCCCCTGGTAACCGTTGGCTGATTGCGCTGCCCCCCGGGAAACACATCCGGCGTCAGGTAATTGTAGAAGGGGTTGGCAATGTTCTGTGAGAGCTGCGCCTTGTAGGTGTAACTGAGGTTCGGGTCGGCCTGGTTCATTTCCCGGGTGAACGGGACGTGACGCCCAAAGTTCAGGAACCAGGTTGCGTCCACTTTGAATTGCCCCGGAATTTCCCGCATGAGGGTGAAATTGATGCGGTCATTGGTCTGGGCCCGGTAGTCTTGCCTCGCCCAAGTGGCCGCATTCCCCACGTTGGTATAGGCGCCGAGTCCCCTGCCCACGGGCAGTTGAATTGGGTTGCCATTGGCAGGGAAGGGGTTGGCCAGATACGCCTGTGGCTTACCTTCCACCATTGGAAGTGGAGTGGTGATTTGAGAAAAGCCGGTGCACCAGGTGCAGGCCGAAAGGGTATTGGCGACAGTGGAGATGGGTACCACGTAACGCGCGAAGCCGATGTTCACCGCCGTCTTTTCGTTCACCCGAACCGCCAGCCCGGCGCGCGGCAGGAAGATCGCTTTTTGCGTGGTGAATGCTTTTCGATTGTTACTGTCGGTGAAGACCCAAGCTCCGTTAAAGGTGGGTCTTGAGAGCGCTACAAGGTCCGGCGGGATTACGGGCGGAGTCTTCTGCATGGCCGCGTTGGGAACTGACAAATCCAGTGCGCGTGAGTAGATGTCCCGGTCGTCATAGGGACCCGACTCCCACTCGTAGCGCAAGCCAAGATTGAGTGTCAGGCGGCGCGTGATTTTGTAGTCGTCTTGCAGAAATAATCCAAGAAACGGAATTCGCATCGTCTGGAACGGAAAGCCCCGCGCCGTCGACCTTTGGTCCAGCAATCCCAATAAAAACGATGCGTGCGCGTCGCCCGAGACCGCGATGTTTGGCGCAAGATAAGTGTTTGCCGTCGAATCCTGGTAAAAGTTGAAGTTCATCAGGTTGGGGAAGACCCCGATGCCGACGTGATATCGATATTCCGCCCCCGCTTTCAGATAGTGTGAACCCTGTGCTTTTGAAATCTTGCCGCTGAATGAATAATGGTGCGGATGTTGGAACCAATAGCTGCCTTTTCCGTAGCTGGAAGTCGTTTGTCCATTGATTACAATATTCGGATAATAAACAAGCGGCATGTCCTTCAGGTAGGGCGTGTACCACGCGTTGCCGGGCCAGAACTCCCCAAGTCCCTTTTCGCCCACCGCATACTCCGGCGCGGAGTAGTCGTCCTCCAACATCGAATAGCTTCCCCGCAAGTTGATCACTGTTGTCGGAGACATTGAATAAACCACGTCCCCGGCCACATTCCGCGAGTTCATGATGCCGCCGTTGTCGTTGGGCATGGCACGGGAATTGTTGGGCGTATAGTTGCCTTGATCCAGCGTCGTGCGGAATTGTGAGTACCGGACGAAGGCCTTCAGTTTGTCGCTCACATTCCAATCGGTTTTGTTTGAGAAGTTCGCGTTCTTCATTGGCCAGGGATAGGAGGCCTTAAAATTATTCGAGCCGCTCAAGTCGTCGCCAGCGTTGTTGGGACCCCAGAAATCCTGCATGATCCGTCTTGCCGTCGGGTCAATGCGGTTGGCCGGAATCAGGTTGCCGGGAAACGGCGTCCGCGTGGCGGTGTTGGTGGACACGTTCAGCACAGTGGTGACCGGATCATAAATCGTCCGCAGTCCCCCCGCCCGGGTCAGCGAGCGCGAAAAGTCACCCGCGCGTTCCAGATCGGTCGGCATGGTCCGGATGGCGTCCCGGGGCTCCTTGGTCCGCCAGCCCTCGTACGTGAAGAAAGTAAACAGAGCATTCTTCTTGATCGGCCCGCCGATGGTGCCGCCCCAAATATGGTTCCGGATGAAGTTGGGCGTCCGCGTGATGGGATTCACCACGGCATTGAACGCCGGATTTCTCCCAAAGTAGTATCCCGTTCCGTGAATACTGTTCGTGCCCGACTTCATCGACACCGACATGGTGCCGCCGGCCGAATGGCCGAACTCGGCATCCACCGAGTTCTGCTGAATCGAAAACTCCTGCACCGCGTCCATCGGCGGCGCATAGGACCCCTTGGGCCCGATCTGCGTCGGGGCTCCATCCAGCAGCAGGTCATTCTTGGTACTCGTGTTTCCGCCCACGTCCATCTGGGAGGAAGACCACATGAAGAATGGGTTCTTCTCCGCTGAGTAGCGGCTGACGACAGCCGGATCCAGCAGCGCCAGAGTGAACGGATTCCGCGCCTTCACGGGCAGATCCATCAGCATCTTGCGATCGATGGTCAGCTCCCGTGTGGAAGTATTGAATTGCAGCGCCACTGCGCTGGTGGTCACTGTGACCGTTTCCACCAGAGTTCCGGGGCGCAGCGTAAAGTTCACCGTAACGTCCGCGCGCGTCTGCACCAGCACGTTCTCCTGCTGCTGGCGGCCGAACCCCTGCAGCTCTGTCGAGACCACATACATGCCAGGCTCGACATTGTCGAATAGGAACGCACCCACCTGGTTGGTGTCACGGGTGGTCAATATTCCCGTGTTGGTGTTTCGAATCGTTACCTTGGCGCCCGATACCGCGGCATCGGAGGAATCGGTCACGATGCCTTGCACTCTAGCGCGATAGTCCTGAGCAAACAGCGCACCCGAGAGCAGGGCCGCGGAGAGCAGGATGGAATGGAATCGGTGTGCTTGCATGACTACCTCCCGGTTTTTCTGAATAACCTCAATTTCGAGACTTTAACTTTAATAAGGGAACCTATCGCATTCATGTTCTGGTGTCAATGGGGCCTGGGCGGGGAACACACCAATCTTTGAGGTCTGTCCGTAGCCCCCTCTACCTGGTGCCTTCACTCGCCGCCAACCGCCTTTGCTCCCCAGCCGGTCCTGGTTGTCCGATCTTTTCCAGCGCCTCTGCCCACGCCCGCCGGATCTCCGGTTCATCCGGCCGCAGTCGAGTCGCTTCCGCAAGCGCCCGTTCCGCTTCCACTGGGCGGCCAAGAGAAAGCAACGTCACGCCCAATTGATACCGCGCCTCCACGAATTCCGGACGGGCTCGCAGCGCCGAATCGAGCTCAGCTAACGCCGCCGCCGGCTGCCCCAGCCTGGAATGCGCCAGCGCCTTTTGGTAACGAGCCAGCGGACCGTCGTTGGAAGTAAGCAGTTCCAGCACCTTGGCCGCTTCGCCTTTCTTCAGCAGTACGACCGCAAGATCCACCGCCAGCACCGGGTCCGGTTCAAGTTCCAGCGCCGCGCCATACTCCGCGATCGCCTCATTCAACTTTCCAGCCTCCGCCAATCGCTGTGCCGACGCCGACCGAAACTTCGCTTGCATACGCGCGGCGGCGCCATCGCGTAGTTCCTTCACCTTCGACATGGCCGCCTCTGCCTCGGCCTCCCGATTTGCCTTCTTGTAACAGCCTGCCAGCAGGTAATACTTCTGGCTGCTTTCGGTGGCTGTTTCCAGCACTGGCAACGCGGCCGCGCAGTCGCCCTGCTTTACCAGAATCGAAGCCAGTTGAAACCTCGCGTTTCCGTTGGCCGGCTCCACTTTTCGCAACAGCGGCAGGGCTCGCGCCGGATCCTGCGCATCCACATATGCCATGGCGAGTTCGAACTTTACCCCGGAGAGCTTCGGATTCAGTTCCAGCGCGATCCTCAGTTCCCGAATCGCCGCGGCGCGGTTGCCTAGTTTAGCCTGCAATCGTCCCAAGTGGAAATGTGGTTCCGGATCTTTCGGTTCCAATTGAATCGCCCTGCGGCAAGTCGTGGCCGCCGCTTGGTAGCCCGTCTCCCGCGCGATCGCTGAACCTGTCTCCAGTTCGCACACACGCGCCTGCGCCGGTGCGTGGCTCGAATCGATCTTCAACACCGTGCGGAACGACTGCATGGCCCGGTCCACGCGACCGTCTTGCTGCCGGACCAGCCCCAGCAGATAGTGCGCCTCGGCCAGATTCGGGTCCAGGGCTAGCGCCTGCACAAACTTTTCGCCGGCCTCGGAAAACCGGCCGCGGTGCGACAACTCAATTCCGGCCTCTACCAGCGGCAACGCCCGCTGGGATGGGGATTGATACAACGCCGCGGCCAGCATTGAAGCGCAAAGGGCGCTCGCCGCGCCACCAAAATGGATAGGAAAACGGAACTTATGTTTGCGGCGAGCAGCTCCGTTTTGCGCGTGTTGCTTAGAAGCGCAAAGGGCGCTCGCCGCACCACCAAAATGGATAGGAAAACGGAACTTATGTTTGCGGCGACCAGCTCCGTTTTGCGCTTTTTCCTTAGAAGCGCAAAGGCCGCGGAGGCGCGGCACCAAACGGGGAGGAACAGGCGGTCTTCGCGGCGCCGGAGCGAGTCCGTTTTGCGCGTGTTCCTTAGAAGCCGCTACCACAACAAACGCATCGTCAACTGCAACACGCGCGGCGAATTCGCCGACAACCGGTTCGTGATCACTCCGTCCCCGCCGGGCATCGTCGTGCCCGGCATGTTCAACACGTTGTTCAGGAAGTCCACGTTCATGCGCAAAGCCACTCGCTCGTTGACTGGCACGGTCTTGAATACCGATGCCGCCATGCTCCAGATCATCGGTCCCAGCAGGAACTGATTCTGTAGCGGATGCAGCCCGTTGTCGAATGCCACCCGCTGATCGGTTCCGTTATTCAGCCGGACCAGCACGTTGTTGGTTTCGTAGAACGGGAAATTCGGATCGCTGGGACTTCCGCCGTTGGCCGGCGTCGGGATAATCGGAGTCTGGAAGGGACGGTAACTGTCGGGCACCCCCATCACCCCATTGGGCCGGCCCGTGCGCGGATCCACGCTGTTGATGCGGTTGGCCGGAATATAGCCATTCCAATACAGCCACCCGTCATAACAGACCCCGCTCCGGCAGTCCTGTACCGGATACTTCTTGCCATAGGTTTCGATATTGCCCTGCGGACCCCACAAACCAGTGGGAATTTGGAAGTAGCGGCTCGTCCGTGTCCCGTTACCCCCAATCTGCCATCCGCCAATCACCGCGTCCACGGCGCGGCCGGCATTGCCGGCGATCCGCTTCCCCTTACCGATCGGAACATCCACCAGGAAATTCCAGTTGACCCGGTGTTTGGGAATTCCGGTATCGCGCCTGTAGTAGAGTAGCCGGTTGCGGGTCTGATCGTCCTCCGGCACGACGCCGGGCAAATAGTAATTGGCCGGCCGCAGGATATCGTCACGCCAACCGTCGCCGGCCACGCGCATGGCGTTGCTCATCACGTAGAACACCTGGAAGGCGAAGCCCTTTGAGTAGCGATGCTCGAATTCCACTTGGAAACCGTTGAAATTAGACCAACCGGTCTTCTGATACCGCTGAATGGTTCCGTAGAGTTGCTGGTCATACGGCCGGCGCGCGACATTGGCGAACTCGCCGGTAGGCAGAGGCGAGCGCGTGGTCTGATACCAGATATAGCCGGGCGAGGCGTCGTTGTAGGTATACCACTGGGACATGCGCGTGCCGTGTGTGCCGATGTAGCCGAACTTCAAAACCGTGTTGGTGAACACTTCCCGCTCAATGAGAAGATTCCACTGGTGGGCACGGGCGGTTGGCTGCCGCGGGTCCAGATAGTAAGCGGCACCACCGCCGCGCGTGATCCCAGAGACGCGGTTGATGTCTAGTGCATTGCTGCTGTTCACACCGGCAATGATCGTGGGTACCGACCTCAACAAATAGTTCGGCAGTCCGTCCGGACTCTGCTCAGCCGCATTCGGATTCGCGCTGATGTTGCCGCGGCCCGGAATCGTGTTCTGCGTGTTGCCCGCAAACAGCCGCAGCGACTCCGGATAAGCAAAGATCGCATAGCCGCCGCGAATGACCGTGTTGCGGTGGGATGCGCCGACGCGGTAGGCGAATCCAATTCGCGGTCCGAAGTCGACGCGGTTGGCATACGTGAGAGAATTCGGCAGGCCAACTGCTTCTGGTGTTGTGAACTTCATGCCAAGCCGCGTGTAGGCGTCGACGATCGACGGCAGCAGAACCTTGCGCTCGGCAAGATCCGGAATGGTCCGCGACAATACGACCGCCTTCGATTTCTCGTCAAAGCCGAAGATCGTCTGATCGCGCTCATTGATCGGGCTGTTGTATTCCCAGCGCAGGCCCAGATTGAGCGTAAGCCGCGAATTCACCTTGAAATTGTCCTGGAAATACAGCGCCCGCTCATGCACCCTCGGCCGGTACCAGGTGCGATTGAACTGCGCTTGATATGTTCCGATCCCCAGGAAAAAATTGGCGGCCACATGGCCGGTGAACGGAGCTGGGCCATAGGCGGCGCCGGAGGTCGGGTCGTACAGGCCCGTGGCCCCAACGTTGTTGTAGTCCAGTTGCCCCTGCCCGATCTGTTGATCGTTCAGCGTCTCCAATTGCTCGTAGCGGAAGCGGCCCCCAAACTGCAACTCGTGGCGTCCCCGGATCTTGGTGAAGTTCTGATCCACGTTGTAGATCTTGCCGTAATTGATGGTCGGGTTGATGCTGGAGTCATAGTTCATGCCCTCGGCCGTGTTGGTCGACATCGAGTATGGAATGCGCGGGAATCCCACCCCATTGAATGGATTGGGCAGGCCCAGCTTGGTGGAAATCTCCTCAGTCCCGGTAAATGGGAGCTGGCCCCGGAAGTCCCGCGAAACAGTCACCAGGGTCTCGCTGAAAAAGGTCGGCGAGAACGTCCGCGTCCAGTTCGCGATTCCGCTATCGTTCTCCTGGCTGTCGATGAAAGCGTTCGCCCGCTGGTCAAGCGTAGTCGGCGACTGCCCGTATGGGCTGCTGGTCCGCGCCGGAGGCCGGACTGTGCGAATAGCGGAAGAAGAGATGATTGAAGTCGTTGACCTTGTGATCGATGCGCAAGGTCTCGGTGTGCTGCTTGGTACGATCGAAGCCCGTGCCAAACCAGTTCGCTGTCACCAGCGGATTGTCGGAGAAGGTCGGCAATGGTGTCACGCTGTAAAGGTATTTGGACAACGGCGACAGGCGCGCGCTGGGAATCCGATTTCCGCTGAAAGGCTGGCGCGTCCATGTGGTGGCGTTCGTCGTCAGCGGATCATAAAGCGTGAATGCGCGGCCCTGGGCGTTCACCAGCCCACTGAAGTCTCCCTCCCGGAACGCCTGCGTTGGAACCGCGACGCTGCGCGTGGAGGACTGACGCAGCTGGTATCCCTCATAAGCAAAGAAAAAGAAAGTGCGGTTTCTCCCGTTGTAGAGTTTGGGAATAAAAATCGGAGCTCCCACCGATACGCCGAATTCGTTCCTCACCAGCGGCGGCGGCTTGGTATAGAAATCCTGCCGCGCTCGTGCCACGCCCAGTCCGCTATTGCGCAAAGTCTCAAAGGCGGCTCCATGCACTTCATTGGTACCCGACTTGGTCGTCAGCATGAACGTGCCCGGCCGGTTCAACTTAGCCGATGAGTTGTTGGTTTCCGACCGCACTTCGTCGATGGTATCCAGTCCCGGCGGCCGCGCTGGCAGCGACTGCCATTCCCGATTTTCCAGCACTGCTCCGTCCTGCAACAACTCGGTGGCGTAGCGCAGGCCCCATACTCGCGGCACGGAACCGGATTCCACGCCCGGCGTGGTCATATACAGAAGCGTCGTGATGAAGCGCCCGTTGATCGGCAACTGTTCGATCCGCCTGCGATCCAGTACCGTCGACAGCGTCGGGCTGTTGGTGGTGATCAGCGGAGTCACATCGCCCGCCACCGTGACCGACGTGGCGGCCGAAGCCGGCCGTATCACTACGTCCACCACCGCCGATTGTCCCGCCGCCAGCGTTAAGGTTCCCCTCCACGGCTCCATGCCAGCGAACTCAGCGGAAACCTGGTAGCCGCCGCCCTGCATGACCGGAAAAATGTAGAAGCCGACCTCGTTGGTTTCGGTGGAATACTCACGCGAGGTCGCCGTGTGAACCACGCTAACTTTCGCTTTCGGTACCACTGCTCCAGTGGCGTCACGAACCGATCCTTGAATGTTGCCAGTGCCAGTCTGCGCCTCTAACAGAGGAGCGGCAGACAGAATCATAGCGACGATACAAAACCGTAATCCCAGTGTAGACATGGACGTATCTATATCACGGTCCAACGCCGGTTACAAGGGACGTTCCCCGGGTGAGCCGCCAATTGGTGGCGGCGTTGCTAAACTAAGCTTTCCAGTGGATCTACAAACACCCCTCACATACGTGAAAGGCATTGGGCCGGCCCGTGCGCAGATGCTGGAGACCAAGGGCCTTCGCGTGGCCGAAGACCTGCTCACCTACGCCCCGTTCCGGTACGAGGACCGGTCCAACATCAAGAACATCGCGCAGCTGGCTCCCGGCGAAATGGCCACCGTGCTGGTGCGCGTACACTCAGTGAAGACGCCTGGGTTTCAGCGCCGCCGGTTGGGCATGTTTGAAGCCAACTTTGTGGATAATTCCCCGGCGTTATTGGACGGGAAGTGGTTTCACGGACAATACCTTTCCAACGTGTTGGTGCCCGGCCTTCAGGTAGCCCTGTTCGGCAAGGTCGAATTCGACGGCTATACCCGCCGCTTGTCGATGATGCATCCGGAGTTTGAAGTGATTCCGGACGACGATGATCCCGAAGCGGCTCTGCATACCGGCCGTATTGTGCCGATCTACGAGGCAGCAGGCAAGGTGACGACGCGCCTTCTGCGGCAATTCATTCATCGAATTTTGGAGAGCGTGTCAGGGCTTGAGGACCCTTTGCCGCCCTCTCTGTTGAAGCGGTTGAAGCTTCCGGCCTACTGGGATGCGATTCGCCAATTGCACTTCCCATCAGCCGATGCCGATCTGCGAGTCCTGAATCACTCCGCCTCCCCGGCTCACTACCGCCTGATTTTCGAGGAGTTCTTCTGGCTGGAGTGCGGGCTTGCGCTGAAACGAGCCAAGGCCCGCGAGGTAACCGGAATTGCATTCCAGCTCAATGAAGCAATCCGCGAAAAGATCAAGGCGATGCTTCCGTTCAAGCCTACCGCTGCGCAGAAACGTGTGCTGGGCGAGATTGCGCGCGACATGGCCGCGCCGCAGCCCATGAACCGCATGCTGCAGGGAGACGTAGGTTCGGGCAAAACACTGGTGGCCGCCGAGGCCGCGATAATCGCCATTGAGAACGGCTACCAGACCGCGCTTCTGGCGCCGACCGAAATTCTCGCCACGCAGCACTATTTCAGTTTCCGGGATCTATTCCGGCAGATCGGCTACGTCGTGGTCCTACTGGCCGGTTCGCAGTCCAAAGGCGAAAAGAAACAGATCAAGAAACTGATCGCCGCTGGCCTCGCGCCGATGGTGATCGGCACTCACGCCTTGCTCGAAGAGGACGTGGAGTTTCACAAATTGGGATTGGCGATCGTCGACGAGCAACACCGGTTCGGCGTCATGCAGCGGCTGCGTCTGCATCAAAAGGCATTGACCCCGGACGTTCTTGTGATGACCGCCACACCGATCCCGCGCACGCTCGCTTTGACCGTTTATGGGGACCTCGACACCTCGGTGATCGACGAATTGCCGCCGGGCCGCCAGCCGATCCAAACCAGTCACGTAAGCGAGGACCACGTCGAACAGGTGTGGAGTTTTCTCCGCGAGCAGATTGATGAGGGGCGCCAGGCCTATGTCGTCTATCCGGCGATTGAAGAGTCGGAAGCGATGAAAGCCGCCGAAAAGATGTACCAGCAACTGCGCGATGTGGTCTATCCCGATTTGCGCGTGGGCCTTCTCCACGGCCGCCTCAGGCCGGATGACAAGGAGGACGTGATGCGCCGCTTCCAGCAGGGAGAAGTGCAGGTATTGGTGGCGACTACTGTGATCGAGGTGGGCGTGGATGTCCCCAATGCCACCGTGATGATGATTGAACAGGCGGAACGCTATGGCTTGGCCCAGCTTCACCAATTGCGCGGACGAGTGGGCAGAGGCGCGCATCAAAGTTACTGCGTCCTGGTGACGGGAAAGTTGAACGACGCGGGCCGGGAGAGGATTCGCACTCTGACGGAGTCAAACGACGGGTTCTTCATCGCCGAGATGGACCTGCGGTTGCGCGGGCCAGGTGAATTTTTTGGCACCAGGCAATCCGGTCTACCCAGTCTGCGCTTCGGCAACATTATCCGTGACCGCGATACGCTGGAGCTGGCTCGCAGTGAGGCGTTGGGCTTCATTGAATCTCCGCCTTCGCAGGATGAACTGCGGCGCGCGCTCAACTATCTGAAGGAACATTGGCAGCGCCGCTACGGGCTGGTGCAGGTAGCCTGATATGCGCGTCATCGCCGGAGAGTTTCGCAGCCGCCGCCTCAAGACGCCGCAGGGGATGGACGTCCGCCCCACCCCGGACCGGCTGCGCGAATCGCTGTTCTCCATCCTCGCCGCTGAGATTCCCGGCATTGTTTTTGCTGACCTCTACGCCGGATGCGGCTCGGTGGGCATTGAAGCACTCAGCCGCGGTGCATCCAAGTGCATCTTCGTGGAGCGGGCCCGGCAGGCAAGCGCCTTATTGAAAGAGAATCTGGCTTCCCTGGGGATCGCCGCAAGGGCGCAGGTGATTCAAGGCAATGCATCCACCTATGCTTCCTCCCTCGCCGCGGAGATCGTTTTTCTCGATCCGCCTTTTAACCGGACCGAAGAGTACGACAAAACCCTCCCGCAATTGGGGGAGAGTGCCAGCCGCTTGGTGATCGCGCAGCATCCCGCCCGGTTTGCTCTGGCGGAGCACTACGGAAGGTTGCGCCGCTACCGTCAACTACGGCAGGGCGACAACATGCTGAGTTTCTTTGAAGCGCAAAGGGCGTCGTCCGCGCCCCCAAACGGGCCAGAAACACCGGGCTAACGCTGCGGACGGCAGCTCCGTTTTGCGCGTGGTCCTCAAAAGCGCAAAGGCCGCGGAGGCGCGGCGCCAAACGGGGAGAAACACGCGGTCTTCGAGGCGCCGGAGCGAGTCCGTTTTGCGCGTGGTCCTCAAAAGCGCAAAGGCCGCGGAGGCGCGGCACCAAACGGCGAGGAACACGCGGTCTTCGAGGCGCCGGAGCGAGTCCGTTTTGCGCGTGTTTCTTTGAAGCAGACATCGTGGAAGGAGTAGAATGATCGGCATCATGCGCAATCATCTCGCTATTCCCGCATTCTCGGCGGGCGTAATAGCACTCCTTGCGGTTAACCTGTGGAAGCCCGATTCCGTTCAATCGCAGGCTGGTTCCTCCAGTGGACAGATGCAGTTTCGCTTAATAGTTGGGCTGAGCGACAGACAGCCGAAGCAGTGGAAGGGAAGCCTGTCCGTGACAGGAGGCCAAATCGAGTCGGTATACGGCTGGCGCTTCACTGCCCAGGATAAGGTTTCCGCCGGCGGAGAGTTTGAGTTTCAGACGCGTATCGGCAACCTTGAAAATCAGCTTCGAGGAGGAAATCCATACGGGCAGACCGGCTGGAACGATCCCAACATTCAACGGCTGGTGCCCTCCGGCCTTATTGTGAAAGTGCGCGGCAGCGGAGCCACACGCGTCCGGTTCGATTCGCCCGCCGGCAGCTTTGAATTTGCCGCCTCCGATGTCCCCTACGACATGAGCCGTACTGAACTGGGCGGAAACGCCACAATTGAGCGCATGCCCGTGGAGGAAAAAATCACCACTGCGGACAAGGCCGACGATCAGCCCGCCATCGCCATCGGGCCCAATGGACAGCGCTGGATCGCATGGCTCGCCTACAAAGATAAGGCTGATGATGTTCTGGTCACCGATGGCGCGACAACAAAATCGCTCAGTGAGGGCGGCGATCATCACGGGCCTGCCATCGCGCATGACGGCAAGGGAAATATCCATTTAGTGTGGGCACGCCGTTTCGATACTGAGTATCACTTGCTGGGAACCTCCTGGAGCGGCGGCAAGTGGGGGCGCACCATAAGGCTGGCCTCCACCGGTGGCTCGCACATAGCGCCGGTGCTCGCCTCGGATTTGAACGGTCGGCTGGCGCTCGTCTGGCAGTGCTTGCGCGGCGGAAACTCGCGCGTGCTCTCACGCATCTTCGACGGCTCCCATTGGGGCCTCGAACAACAATTGAACACCCATGCCGGCAACGCCTGGGCGCCTGCCGCCTCTTTTGGCGGCGGCAAGCTCTGGGTTGCCTGGGATTCTTACGCGACAGGCAGCTATCAAGTCTATGCGCGAGCCCATGCCGCGGGCGCCTGGACTCCCGTGCAGCGCGTCACGCAGGGGGATAATTTTTCCGTTCGCCCCACCGTGGCCGTAACCGCCCAGGGGACCCCCGTGATCGCCTGGGAAGAGTCTGACGCGCTTTGGGGCAAGGATTTCACCTTCCTGAATGACCGTCGCGGAACCACTTTGTACAAGAACCGCCGCATACGCCTCGCCTATCTCGAAGCGAACCAATGGAGGGAACCAGGCGCGCCGGTGGAGTCGGCCTTGCCCGAATCCATCCGGCGGTTCATCCAACAACCGCAACTTAGAATGGACCCGGATGGCCGCATCTATCTCGCCTTTCGCGCACGGACCTCAGCCGCCAACGCGCGGATGGACTTCTGGGCCAGCGGCGGACGCTGGGAATCCTTCCTCACCTGGTCCAAGGGCAGTCAATGGGCTCGCGCGGTTCCGTTGCCCTCCAGTGCCGGACGCAACGGAATGCGCGTGGCCCTCGCCGTGTCCGGCGGGAAAGTGGAACTGGCCTGGCCCACCGATCACCGCGCCTGGCCCGGCAACGCGTATGGAAATATCGACATCTACTCCACTACGCTGGCCGCCGAGGCGCCCGTGGCTTCTCTCCGCGATGGCCGGCCTCTTCGTGCCTCCGCGACTCCGGCGCCCGGCACCCATCCCAACGAGTCCGCCGATACGGCACGGATTCGCAACTATCGCGTGGAGATCAACGGGCGGCGATACCGCATTCTGCGCGGGGATCTGCATCGCCACACGGAGCTCTCCAGCGACGGCTCCGGCGAAGGCTCGCTCGACGACCTTTACCGTTACACACTCGACGCCGCGGCCATGGATTACGCGCACGTGGCCGATCACCAGATGGGCAACAATGTGGATTACAACTGGTGGATCACCCAGAAGTCGAACGACCTTTACTACATGCCGCAGCGCTTCGTGCCTCTCTATGGCTATGAGCGCAGCGTGCCGTTCCCCAACGGCCACCGCAACGTGATCTGGGCCGAGCGCGGCAAACCCGTTCTGCCCATCGGAGCAGAAGAGAATAAAGGCGCAGTGAACACCGGTTCAGTTCTCTATCCCTACCTCAAGAGCACCGGCGGCATTGCCACTTCTCACACCTCGGCCACCCAGCAGGGAACCGACTGGCGCGACAACGATCCGGATCTCGAACCGTTCGTGGAAATTTATCAGGGCTTTGAATCCAGCTACGAACACGCCGGCGCCCCGCGCGCATGGAAGGAGGGCGAGAGCCCCGTGCATCAGGGCCTGCGGCCGCAGGGGTACGTGTGGAACGCCTGGGCCAAAGGGCTCAAGCTAGGCGTCCAGTCCAGTTCGGATCATGTTTCCACTCACTCCTCCTATGGATGCATTCTGGTGGAGGAGTTCACCCGGACAGGGCTTGTCGACGCCATGCGCAAGCGCCATAGCTATGCCGCTACGGACTCCATTGTGATGGACTATCGCATTGTGACAAAGGATGTCTCCGCGCTGATGGGAGATATCGTGACTATCACCGAGACGCCCAGGCTTCAGGTGCGTATCATCGGGACGGCCCCGATTAAGCAAGTGGACATTGTCCGCAGCAACGCCTACGTTCACAAGCTTACGCCCAACCAGGCCGACGTAAAGTTTGAATATTTGGATACGGCCTCCACGCCCGGCGAAGCCTACTATTACGTTCGTGCCGAGCAGACCGACGGTCAACTGGTCTGGAGCAGTCCCATCTGGGTGCGGCGCGCCCAGTAAGCGCAAAGGACGCCGTCCGCGCCCCCAAATGGGCCAGAAACACGCGGGTTACCGCTGCGGACGGCAGCTCCGTTTTGCGCGTGTTCCTCAAAAGCGCAAAGGGCGCCGTCCGCGCCCCCAAATGGGCCAGAAACACGCGGGTTACCGCTGCGGACGGCAGCTCCGTTTTGCGCGTGTTCCTCAAAAGACGCCCCTGTCAAGTCATTTATCTAGGTGACCGAAATGGGTCTCGGTTGGGTCATATAAAAGGTTACCGAAAAACCAGAACGTAAAGCATCCTGTTAGTGTGAATCTGTCCGCCGGGGTCGCGCC